>Ga0256843_1001620_pt1 | contig 17535 bp, 18 predicted proteins | sample AlvinellametaG_FD_191572 | JGI IMG/M metagenome (GOLD analysis project Ga0256843, IMG submission 191572) | Pompeii worm associated microbial communities from hydrothermal vent at the East Pacific Rise, Pacific Ocean - Alvinella | ecosystem: Host-associated > Annelida > Integument > Unclassified ... | reverse complement strand
TAGCAGGTATTACTTTATTGTTTTGTGGGACTATCTCATCTACAACTGAACTGTGATTTTGTTTGTTATAAAGATATCCTAAAGCCAAAGTATTTACTATAAATACCAAAGCCAATGTAAAAGTAGCTTTTGCCAAAAATCCTGTAGGACCTTTCGCTCCAAACAAAGATTCATTACTTCCACTATAGGCACCTAAACCTATACTAGAACTTTTTTGAAGCAATACTGTAATAGTTATCGCTATAGCTAATATAATCTGCACGATTAAAAGTGTTGATGTCATATCTTACCTCTTTTTATGGCATACCAAAATCTAATTTGGGTATAATTTTGGGCGATTATACCCAATTTTTTTTGAAGAAGTGATAAAATATGCCAAATAACAAAAATAGCAACGATAGTGTTATAAAAGAATTTTCCAGATTTGCCAATGAATATCATAAATACAATATCATACAAACAAGTGTGGCATCATCTCTCGCCAAACATATATCAAAGTACAACTACCATACCATTTTGGATATAGGTTGTGGCAATGGAGTTTTATACCATGAGCTAAATAAGCTTCAAAAGCATATAAAGCACTATTATGCCTTAGATCTATCATCATCTATGCTAGAGCTTCACCCAAGTGCCAAAAACATCACAAAGCTCAATATGGACTTTAACAATCCTTCTTTTATATCAACTCTTCCATTTAAGCATATAGATATCATAGCTTCATCATCTGCTTTACAGTGGTGTAGTCATCTTGATAAACTCTTTGAAGATATATCACATCTAAGCAATCACCTAGCTGTGGCTATCTTTACATCAAATACTTTTAAAACTCTTCATCAACTAGCCCATATCAAATCCCCTATCCTATCAAAAGAGGATATCTTATCTGCTAGTAAAAAGTTTCATAAACCACTATATCATATAACAAAAGAGTACAGATTGTATTTTAAATCAAAAAAAGAGATATTTGAGTATATCAAAAAAAGTGGAGTAAGTGGTGGAGAGAAAAAACTCTCCTACAAACAAACAAAAGCTCTTATAAGCTCTTATACATATGACTATCTTGAATTTGAAGTTATATTTTTATCAACTCAACAATGGGATTAAAACATAAATCCATTTTTATTGTCTTCTTTGATATTTTTATCACTATCACTATTAGAAGATATCATATATGAAGATATTTGGTTCTTTTGCATTATAAAATATCTTATATCTTTTTTTGTCGGCGTATTAACTATATATGAATCTACAGACCATATATATATAGGAAACATCAATGCTATGATAAATATATTTTTCATTTCATATCCTTTTGATTTCGTTATCTATATAAAATGATAGGATATTTTAATAACTGTTTTATTAGTTGAGGAGAAAAGATAGAGAGCAAAAAGCTCTCTAAAAGTTAATAACCACTAGCACTTACCATATAGTAGATATATGATATAAGAGGTTGTACATACATAACAGCTGTTATAGTAGCAACAGTTGCCAAACCGATAACTGCCATAAGTGGTTTAGATAAGTTATAATATACTATATTTGTATCTTTTGTAGGCTCTTTTAAGAACATATAAACTACAAGTTTTAGATAGTAGTAAGCTGAAATAGCTGAGTTGATACCCATAACTATAGCCAACCAAACAAATCCCGAGTTAACTGCTGCTTGCATTACATATATCTTACCCCAAAATACTGAAAATGGAGGTACACCAGCAAGTGAAAGCATAAACAGAGCCATGATAACTGCACCCATAGGCATGATATGGATAAGTCCTGCGAACTTCTCATATGGGTGGTCATATCTATCACTATATCTTTTTACTTTATGTCTTGATACCCATAGCATAGAGAATGCTCCAAGGTTTGTAAACAAGAAGAGTGTATAGTATAAGAATATTGCAGTAGTACCCTCTGTTGTATCAAGTCCGATAGCTGCCATGATAAATCCAGCGTGAGATATAGAAGAGTATGCCAACATTCTTTTGACATCTTCTTGTACCAAAGCCATAATATTTGATATCGTCATAGTAAGTACAGATAGCAAGATAACAGCATCTTGAACCCATGATACGCCCAAATCTATAAACATACCAAATACTCTAACAGTTACAACCATAGCTGCTACTTTTGGAACAACTGACATATAACCTGCAAGTGAAGCAGATGAACCTTCATATACATCAGGCGCCCAAGAGTGGAATGGGAAAAGAGATAGTTTAAATCCAAATGCAACAAGCAACATAACAGCACCACCAAATACTGCTATCATAATACCTGCTTCATCTAATCTTGATGCTAAAACTTCTGCTATTTTATAAAGTTCTACACTTCCTGTAAGTCCATAAAGTATCGCAGAACCCATAGCATAAAAAGATGCTGCCAATGCACCCATAGTAAAGTACTTGACTGCTGCTTCAAATGAGTTTGCTCTATTATGAAGTGCTATAAGTGTATATAGTGCCAAAGATGATGTCTCTAATCCTACAAAGATAAGTATCAAGTTATCACTAGCTGCCATAAACTGTAATCCTGCTACCATAAACAAGAACAGTGCAAAAAATTCAGGGTATGAATACTCGTGAAATCTTTTTGATGTCAAAGCCAAAGGTGTAAAAAGCATAGACGCTGCTATGATAAGTAGCTGAGATACGATAGATACACCATCTATAAGCATAACATCGAAGAAACCTCTTTCATTGACATTTAGACCCATTACAGCACCAAAATCTATAAAGAGTACCAAAAGTGTCAACATCACATATAAAGATTTGTGTAATTTACTGTTTAACAAATCCAAAACCAAAATAATCAATCCACCTGCTACTGCCACTAGCATAGGTACTAGTGTCATGAGGTTAAGACTCTCCATTGTTATATTGATAGACTCTAACATTACTTAACCTCCATTGTAGATTTAACTGAATGGATAACATCTTTAGCTTCTTGAGTTATCGCTTTTCTATCCATAAACTCAACCATAGCTTTAACTGAATTGTCTATAGGTTGAAGTACAGGTTTTGGATATACACCCAACCAGATAACGATAGCTACAAGAGGAACCAAAGACATAATCTCAACTCTAGTCAAATCTTTAAGTGTTTCATTTGCTTTATGTACAACAGGACCGAAGAAACTTTGTTTATAGATTCTAAGCATATAAACAGCTCCTACGATGATAGATGTACCAGCAAGGATTGTCATAAATGGTGATACTTTAAAGAATCCTAAAAGAACCAAAAACTCACCAACAAATCCGATAGTCAAAGGAAGTCCTACCGAAGCCATAAGCATGATACCAAATATCACAGCGAATTTTGGCATAACCTGAGCCAATCCACCAAACTCACTGATAAGTTTTGTATGTCTTCTATCATATATCATACCAACAAGCATAAACAATGCTCCTGAAACTATACCGTGAGAAAGCATTTGAAATACTGAACCACTAATCCCTTCAGCATTCATAGCAAAGATACCAACCATAATGATACCCATATGAGAAACAGATGAGTACGCTATAACTTGTTTGATATCTTTTTGAGCATAAGCAACCATCGCTGTATATATAATCATAATGATAGCAAGTACCACTATAGGAGTGATCATCATCACAGAAGCATCAGGGAACATAGGAAGTGAAAATCTCACAAATCCATAAGTACCCATTTTAAGCAGTACTGCTGCTAGTATAACTGAACCGATAGTCGGTGCTTGTCCGTGAGCGTATGGAAGCCATGTATGGAAAGGAAACATAGGTACTTTGATGGCAAACCCAAAGAAAAATGCTGCAAAAAGCCACAATTGATAGTTAAGAGGCAATGCCAAAGAGTACCAATCAGTAATAGAAAAGCTCCATACACCAATAACATTGTGATATATATATGCCATAAATAACATACCAACTAGCATTACAAGCGAACCTGCAAATGTATATAAGAAGAACTTAACAGATGCGTAAACTCTCAAGTTACCTCCCCAAGCACCAATGATATAAAGCATAGGTACTAGTGAAAGTTCCCAGAAAAGATAAAATACTATAGCATCAAGAGATACAAATACCCCTACCATTGTCATCTCTAAGAAAAGCAAAGTTACTATCATATTTTTGATATTTTCAGTTATACTCATACTTATCATACCAATAAGAGTCATCAATGTCGCCATGATAACAATAAAGAGTGATATACCATCAACTCCTAGATAATAACTCACACCAAAATCAGGGATAAGTGGTATGTTTTCTACAAACTGCATACCTGCATTTGTACTATCAAAACTAAACCATAACCACAAAGAGATAAAAAACTCTATAGTAGCTACAGTAATACCATAAGCCCTAGCACTGTTTTTATCTACTACAAACCCAAGCAATCCTGCAACTGCTGGGAAAAATACCAATACACTTAAAATATTATCCATTCACCTCTCCTTATGCTAGTGCTGAAAATGCAGCAATTACCAATAACACAACAGCACCCATAGCCATCCAATTGAGATAGTTTGATAAGTTACCTGTTTGAATCTTTCTACTCTTATCACCACTACTATAAATAAAGTGTGCTATACCATCTACAATCGCATCTACTATCTTGACATCCACTTTATTCCACAATGTATCAGACAACTCTGCGTATGGTTTTGTGATATATCTCTCATACATCAATGGGATATAGTATTGATTTGCCAAAAGTTGATAGAGTGGACTATCTTCTACTCTATAATCTCTTTTCAATCCTTTAGCATATTTTTTATAAGCCAAAGCTATACCACTAACAGCAAATGCCAGTACAACTAATCCCAAGAACCATGCTATATGGTGAGTCTCTTCACTCATATGATACTCTGGAAGAAGATGTGTCACAAAATGTTCAAAACTACCTTGGAAGAATCCAGCTATAACTGCTAAGATAGCCAAAGGCGACATAGCAACTAAAACATACTTATACATCTCATGTGGATGGATACCATACTTATGATATCTCTCATCACCTTCAAATGTCAAGAATACCTGTCTAAAGCTATAGAATGCTGTCATACCTGCTGTTACTACAAGTATAAACCAAAGGATTAGATGGTCTGCATTCCAAGCTGTTTCTATGATGGCATCTTTTGAAAAATACCCAGCAAAGAACGGGATACCTGCAAGTGCCAATGAAGCTAGACCCATATAGATATATGTCCATCTCATAGCTTTTTTCAATCCACCCATCTTAAAGATATCAAGTTCATCATGCATAGCATGCATAACATTACCAGCACCCAAGAAAAGAAGTGCTTTAAAGAATGCATGAGCCGCAAGGTGGAAAAGTGCTATCCAGTAAGCTCCAAGTCCTGCTGCTGCAAACATATAACCTAGCTGAGATAGTGTTGAGAATGCGATAATTCTTTTCAAATCTCTGTTTACTAGTGCCATAGATGCTGCGAAGAATGCTACAAATGTACCAAGTGAAGCTATAAAGTAACTAACTTCCGGAGTCAAAGCAAACAGTGGGTTCGCACGGATAACCAAAAATACCCCTGCTGTTACCATAGTAGCTGCGTGAATCAATGCTGAAACAGGAGTAGGTCCTTCCATCGCATCTGTAAGCCAAGTATGCAATGGAAACTGTGCTGATTTACCCATAGCACCGATAAACAGTGCTACAGCTGCAGTGTTAAGTACTGTACCACTAAGCTCTGGCAAAGATGCAAATACAACATCATACTGTAAGCTACCTGTTGTCCAGTACAATACAAACAATCCTACAAGCATACCCAAGTCAGCTATACGGTTCATGATAAATGCTTCATTTGCTGCCCACGATGGAGAGATAGATGGGTTCTCTTCTCTTGATACATCTGCTTTGTGATACCAAAAACCTATAAGCAACCAAGAACAAACACCAACACCTTCCCAACCGATGAAGAGTCCAGCAAAGTTATCACTCATAACCAAAACCATCATAGAAAATACAAATGCTGAAAGGTATGAGAAAAATCTGTTATAACTTTTGTCATGATCCATATAACCCATAGAGTAGATATGAACTACAGTTGAAACCAAAGTTACAACTACCATCATAGTAACAGATACCTGATCTACCATAAATCCAAACGGGATAGAGATATCACCTGCACTTATCCAATCCATCATCACCACATGTATCCCATGTCCTGTAGATGCTATGTGACTTGCCAGTATAGCAGATGATGCAAATGATATAAATATCAATGATGATGCAACCATCCCTACAAAGCTCTTCTTTGGACTCATAGCAAACAGTGCAGAGAACAGAGAACTAACTAACGGAGCAAAAAGTGCTACAAATACTAAATTTTCCATCTCTACCCCCTCATGTTCGCAAGATCATCAAGATCAAGGCTTCCGTATTTTTTGTATAGTATGATAAGCAACCCTAATCCAACTGCTACTTCACTAGCTGCAACTGCTATGATAAAAAAAGCAAACATTTGACCAGTAAGATCACCATAAGCATTTGATATAGCTGCAAATGCTATGTTAACAGAGTTGAGCATAATCTCAGTTGCAAAAAAGAGCATCAAAAGATTTCTTCTTCTAAGTACTCCCATCAATCCTATAGAAAAGAGGATTGCTGATACAACCAAATAGTGTGTTAATGTAATCATTTGGCATCCTTTGGAATCAATATAGTATCATCAGCTTCAGTATTTTCTGTAAGACTCTGATCCATCTTTTTACCTGCTAAGATAATACCTGCTATCATAGCAACTAGTAACATAATAGCTGCTACTTCAAATGGTACTAAGTACTTGGTAAAAAGTACGATACCTACATCTTGTGCATTACCCATACCTTCATGCATAGGATACAACGCTGTCACTGCATCACTATGAATCGGTGCTGCAAATATCAACACCAACATCAAAGCACTAAGTCCACCAAGTACAAATATAATTGCTGAATTTGTATTGTTTTCTTTGATATCTCTAGTCATATCAAAAAACATCATACCAAATGAATACAATGCCATAACAGCACCTACATATACTATAAGCTGAACAACACCCAAGAAGTCAGCTCCAAGTATAAAGAAAAACCCTGAGATAAGTACCATACCAGCTGCTAATGAAGTCATAGCATATAGTACATTTTTACTCATCACAGTAACTAAAAACAATCCTATCGTCAATGCTGAAAATAGGTAAAAAGCGACTGTTTCAATCATCTTAAATCTCCTATGCTAATACGCTAATGGCGTTTTTTTGATATTTTCATCAGCATTAGCCGATACAGAACCATAACCTTGATACTCTTGCTGTAAACTAAGGTCATCTTTTGGTGTTAACATATCCTCAAATATAGAGAAACTAGCTCTTTGTTCACTAGCTGTCTCATATCTGTTACCATGTACGATAGCAAGTTCCGGACAAACCTCTGCACAATATCCACAATAGATACATCTACCAAAGTTTATAGAGTACTCAACAACCTCTTTTCTTTGGTTTTCATCATACCTAGTCTCCATTGTGATACAGTTGGATATACATATCTTTTCACAAAGTCCACAACCTATACATCTATAGTGTCCACTCTCTAAAAGTCTAAGCATTTGATGTATAGCTCTATATCTTGGAGATACAGGTAGTTTTTCCAAAGGATACTGAACTGTGTGCATCTTGTCTCTAAAGAGTGCATTTATCATCTCTCTTAGAGTTACCCATAGTCCTACAAAAAGTTCACCTTTAAATGTTCTAGCTACGACTTGCTTAAACTTGCCACTGTTTGTTGTAGGTGTAGCACCAAGGTCAAGCATAACATACTCTTGCTCACCTACATTTCTGTTTTTAAACTGCTCTAAACTCATACCTTCTCCTTATACTATCAAAACAATAGCAGTGATAACTACATTGATAACAGCTAATGGCATCAAGACTTTCCAACAAAGCCACATCAACTGATCAGGTCTTACATGAGGCCATGCTGCTCTTACCCATAACATCAAGAAGAAGAAGAAACCTACCTTGAAGATAATAGTAAGCCAACCTAAAGTTCCTTCACTATATCCACCCAAAAATACAACTGCTGCGATGATAGAGATAGTAATCATATTTGCATACTCACCGATAAAGAACATACCCCATCTCATACCACTGTACTCTGTAGCATAACCTGAAACAACTTCTGCTTCATGCTCTAGCAAATCAAATGGTGTTCTGTTTGTTTCAGCAAAACCTGCTATCAAAAACAGTACAAACGCAACAGGTTGTTGCCAGATAAGCCAATCAGAAACTCCACCTGCTTGAGCATTGTTAAAGTCCACAAAAGATAGTGAACCTACTATCATGATAGGTGCCAACAAAGACAACCCTGTAACAACTTCATAACTCAAAAACTGTATAGCTGTACGAGCTGAACCTATAATACCCCATTTGTTTGCTTGAGACATACCCGCAAGCAATGGTCCATAAAGCCCTGAAGCCATCATACCCAAAACAAACAAGATACCAATGTTTAAATCAGCTGCGATTGAAGGTACAAAAGTCCCACCCAAAAATGGTATCCAGCTAGGTATTGTAAAATCAGGAAATACAGGTACTGCTGAAAGTGCTATAAAAGCTGTAGCTGCTGTGATAATAGGAGCTACCATAAACATCAACTTATTTGCATTTTGAGGGATGATATCCTCTTTTGTAAACAGTTTGATACCATCAGCTGCTAACTGTAAAAGCCCATAAGGACCTACATGCATAGGACCCAAACGGCGTTGCATAAACGCTAAGACTTTTCTCTCTATAAATGTACCAAATCCTGCTATAGCCGATATGATAGCCATAATCATTATAGCCTTGATTATGACACCGGCTGTACCAACATGAGGTAAATTCTCTACTAATGTTGTTTCCATTACTATACGCCTTTCTTCGTCTTTTCAATTTGATATTTACCAAATCTACACAATTTGCTAAGTTAGCTTATCAAATAGCAACTTAAAATGCCGTGTTATGACACTATTACCTCATAATTAATTCGTAAATGTATCAAAGCTTAACATTGATTAGTTTTTGTTTTGTAACAAAGAGTGATTTGATACTTAAATTTATGTTATAAAACAATCTATTTACTGTATAATGTCTATATCAAAAAACAAAGGATACAAAAATGCAAAATATGGATTTAGTACTTTTAGATAAGATACATCAACACTTTAAAAACTTTGATGAAGAGTTTTTAAGAGTTAAACCTTGCAGGATAGATGCCCAAACTGTTATAAACAAAATCAAAAACAAAGAAAAAGTTCTCATAGTAGATATCAGAACAGAAGGGGAAACATCTTTGATAGGATACAGCATACCAGATAGTATCAATATCCCACTAAACACTCTTTTTGAAGAAAACAATATCAAAAAACTATTAGAGTATAAAGAGTATCTCATAGTAGTAAGTTGCCACAGTGGAGTCAGAACAGTAGTAGCCACAGCATTTTTACACCTGCTAGGTATAGACAATGCCAAATCACTAGAAGGTGGTATAGCACAATTTGCTGATAGTGTGAAACCATAAATCATAAAATAGTAGGTAGGCACATATAGCCTACCACACAAAATTCTTATGAACCATATATATTGCTTCTAAATTGTCTTAAAGTTGATTTTATCTCTTTTGATAAATTTAAAAGAGCATTGTATTTTGACTCTGGTATAGTTTTGTGTTTAGATAGATTTAAAAAGTTATGCTCATAAGCTATATCCAATATTTCTTTAGCTGTAGAGTGTAAATTTTGATGTTCTTTATAGACTTCATCAAAAATACTTTTATTTATCTCTTGAAGTTGTTCTTTATTAGCCTCTAACCATTTACCAAAGTTACACTTTAAATGAGCCTCTTTATCTAACATATTATCAGCTGGTTTTATATCACATATCAAAGTTTTATTTATATTTTCCATCCATACAGTATGATCTTTTATAGCACTTGATATATTTTTGATAGCATCTGTTGTTTCCATCATCATACTCCTTTTTATACTAAAGCATTAGCATCTTTTTGCAAAGAGCTTTGAAGTAGCTCTTCATAGGTTGATTGTAAGCTTACATTTGCGTATGCTAAGTATCCTAAGAAGGCATCTATATGTTTGGTTTGAAACTCAAATGCTTCACCTACTTCATGCTCAGATATGTACGCTATGACATCTTTGGAGAGATTGAGGATGGCATTGTCTAGGTTTAACTGCTCTACATAGTAGCTAGGCTCTAGCCATGATTGAAATATACTTAGTTTGTCAAAACATACTTTTATGTTGCTGTTTGGTAGTTTCATCTGAGCTATTTGGTTGTATATCTTGATAGCATTGAAAAACCCTATCCTGTCTTTGCTTAGGTTATTTGTAGCTAAAGGCACATTGAGTAACTCATCAAAAGGTGATACATCTACTCTCAAAACTGTGTCAGCTTTACGGTTAAGATCAGACAAGGCTTGAGCTGATTGTGAAGCTTGGTTTGGCGAGAAGATATGTGTTGCACAGATGTTCATATCTTTGGTACTTAACTGCTTCATCGCTTCTATACCCTCTTTTGTAGCAGGTATGCTTACCATAAAGTTCTCTTTATCTACCATATCATAAAGTTTTGTAGCCTCTTGTAGTATCTTTTTGGTATCTTGAGATACTCTAGGGTCTATACTACAACACACAAAACCATCTTCACCATCATCATATAAATCTATAAGCTTATCACAAGCTTCTTGGATATCTTTGGTGTTGATATTAAGGTAGCTATCCTCATCCACTGAAGCAGAACTGTATCTACTCAAATCTATCATTACACCTGTGATTTTTTCATCGTCTATAAGAGAAGAGATATCTTTTAGCGAGTTATCGTTTTCACAACTTAGCCATACATTTGCCATATCATATCCTTATGTTTTTATACTCAAATTATGTATCGGTATTATACTATTTTATGATAAATAAGTTGAATATAGAAGTATCTATCCCCCCAAGAGGGGAGAGAAAAAAGAAGTAGGACAATTAACCCATTGTCACACTAAAGATTTGACCTGCTACTATACCAAAGTATATAGTACCAGCAAGAAGTAGTCCTTGACCTATCAATGCTCCTGTAGGAATCTCAGAAGTTCTCTCATCTGTTGGTGCATCAAAGTAGATCTGTTTTACAAGCCATGCATAGTAAGCTACTGCTAACGCTGAGTTTAGTAAAGCTACCAAAACAAGTGGCCAAAGTCCAGCATCTACACCAGCATAGAATGCTACTGCTTTAGACAAGAATCCTGCAAGAAGTGGGATACCTGCTAGTGAGAATAGTTGTGCTGTTAAGAAAAATGCATAAACACCAGACTTTTTACCTAGCCCTTTCAAATCATCAATATACTTGATATCCAAATCTTTTCTAAGACCATTTAGTATCATAAACACACTAGTTTGCATAAATGTATAAGCGATAGCATAATAAACAATACCTGCATAAGCATACTCACTTGCAACTGCTGCAAATGGAATCAAAGCATATCCACTATGAGCGATAGATGAGTAAGCCAAAACTTTTGAAACTCTTTTTTGCCAAAGAGCCATAAAGTTTGCCAAAGTCATAGTCACGATAGCAAAGAAACTAAAAATCACTACCGATACAGACGGGAATGATTTGAAAAATGGATAAAATGCTTTAAATACTGCTACTAAAATAACACTTTTGATAAGTCCACTTAGTATCGCTGCAACAGCATGGTTGATTTGTGCATATGCATCTGACGCCCATCCATGCATAGGAACTATTGTAAGCTTATAAAAGATACCTGCTAACATAATAGCTGCTGCAACCAAAGAATACTTAGTATGAACCTCCATACTAGCATAATCAAAACTAGGAGTGATAACACTAAATATAGCAAATCCAAGCAAGATAATACCACCTGCAACTGCACCTGCTATGAAAGTCTTGATAGCACCTTCAGCATTGTAGTAGTTTCTAATGTTGGCTGCTAGTACATAAGATACGATAGCTATAGCTTCAAATAGTACTATAAATACAAACATATTTGTAGTCTCAAGTATAGCTAAACTTAACGCTCCAACAAAAAGCATCTGAGCTAACATCGGTCTTTCAAACCCTGTAAGAGAAACCGATACTGCAACCAATGTAATCAACACTGCATACTCTACTAGTCTAACTGAACCATCAGAGTGGAAATAGCTAAAAAACTGCGACAAGTCATTGCCTGTAAATATAAACAGAGCAGATAGTGCAAATGCTGATGCTGTAACTATCTTGGCAATGGTGATATGTTTCTTATACAATAGTGGTACAATCAAACCAGCGATAATCAATATAATAAAACTCATTACATACCTCCAAGGAAACTAAATGCCGAATTAGCCAAATCAAATATAGGCTGTGGTCTTATACCAAAGTATATGATCAAGAAAGCAAATATACTAAGTCCTACTTTCTCTGGCATACTCATAACAAACTCTGCTTTTTCAACTGCTGGAGATATCTCACCATGGATTGATCTACGAACTGCCCAAATGATATATCCTGCTGTAATAAGCCCAGATACAGCGATAAGTGCAATCCACCATCCAAATGATTTTACTGCTGAAACTATGATAGTAAGCTCACCAACAAATCCCATAGTACCTGGTAGTCCCAATCCTGCCATACCTGCTAAGATAAATATAGCACTGATGTATGGTGCTTTTTTCATGATACCACCCATCTCATCAAGATACCAAGTATGAGTTTTGTGGTGGAACCAACCTGCTATCAAGAATAATGGAGAGATCACAAGTGCGTGTCCTACCATCTCATAAAGTGCTGCACTAAGTCCATCATAAGTCATAGTACTGATAGCTACTACTACTAACCCCATGTGAGAGATAGATGAGTATGCAACCATTCTTTTGATATGTCTTTCATATATAGCCAAGAATCCTGCAAACAGTGTTGTAGCCAAACCAAACGCCAACATATAAGGAGCGAACTCTTTTGTTGTTTGAGGCATAAGCTCAACTGTAAATCTAATCAAACCATAAGCACCCATCTTCAAAAGTACACCAGCTAGAAGTACAGAGATAGCACTTGGTGCTTCAACATGGGCATCAGGTAGCCATGTATGGAATGGGAATGATGGAAGTTTTGCTGCAAAACCGATAAACATCATCCACCATACCAACGCGGGTGTAGCTATAGCTGCCTCTTTTATCATAGAGATATCCCACATACCTGTTTGTTTATATAGAAGGAAGAATCCAACCAACATAAACATACTAGCTACATGAGTATATAAGAAGAATTTAACTGCTGCATAAATCCTTCTCTCTCCACCCCATACACCAACTAAAAATAGCATAGGAAGAAGTGTAAGCTCCCAGAACATAAAGAACCATAATACATTTGTTGTCATAAAGACACCAAAGATAGGTCCACTAAATAGAACTAGCAAACTAAAGTAAGCTCCTTGGTTTTTCTCTTCCCAAGATGTCAAAGAAACCAAAAGAAGCAAACCAGCTGTTAGTATCAACATAATAACACTTAGTGCATCCACTTGCAACTTCAACTCGAAGTTAAACTGCGGAACGCTTAAGTATGTACCCAAATCCAACATACCATGCTCTGGTAGTTGAGATAACAGTATCAAAGAGTATATCAACTGTAAACCAAACCAACCCATCGCGATGTATTTGGTTTGACTCTCATCTTTGCGAGTTGCCAAATACAATACTATCGATAGAAATATCGGAAGAAATATCATCAAAAATGCCATCATAGCCCCTTCGTCATCACTAAAATCATTACAACCATAATTGCAACACCTATCACATATTGACCCATATAGCTTCCAATCTGTCCTGTATGTCCAATCTTGAATGATTTATGAACACCTTTTGATGCAGGAACTGTTGCATTTACTAGCCAATCTATCACATTTGTATCTACCCATCTAGCCGATTTAGCTATAGACTCTACTACGATATTTTGTGATATCCAAGTTATCATTCTCTCTACATAATAACCATTAAATAGTACTTGGTGAATGATTTTCATAAATGGATGATTTGACATCTTTTCTAGTAATCCAAGTCCTTTTACATAAGTAGCAACTACTATAGCAAAAATCACAGCCATACCAGAAAGCATCAAGACTGTAAGACCTGCAATGTGAGGTTCTACCTCTTCTTTACCATCTAGTATATAATGAACAATATCTGTTTGCCAAATAGAGATAGCCAATGTTATAAATGCCAAAACTCCAAGAGGCGCTCTCATCCAAAAGTTTGATGGTGAGTGCATATGTCCCTCAAGCTCTTGATTTCTAGTCTCACCCACAAATATAAGCAACCAAAGTCTAGTAATATATGCTATAGACAACAAGGCTGCTATAGTAGCAAATACTTTTACAAATGGACTACCATGAGCTATCACTGATCCTATAACCATCTCTTTTGAGAAGAAACCACTAAATGGTGGAACCCCTGCAAGTGAGAGTGAACCAACAGCCATAAACAAAGCAACAAATGGTGCTGTCTTGATAAGACCACCCAACTTCCAAGCATCTTTAACATGGTGAGCTATATAGATAACAGCCCCTGCACTTAAGAATAGTAGTGCTTTAAAGATAGCGTGGTTTACAAGGTGAAGCATACCAGCTGCGAGTGAGCCTACTCCCAAACCTACAAATGCTATAGATAAGTGTGACATAGTTGAGTATGCCAAAATCTTTTTGATCTCTTTTTGTACCAATGCACTAGATGCACCAATAAATGCACTAAGTGCTGCTACATTTGCCACTACAACCAATGCTCCTGTATATTCAAAGAAATCAAACATACGAGCTACGATATAGATACCACTGTTAACCATAGTAGCACCGTGAATCAATGCTGAAACAGTAGTAGGACCTTCCATCGCATTCATAAGCCATGGATATAGTGGAAACTGTCCTGATTTACCAATCGCACCCATAAAGATAAACAGTGCTATAACAAACCCAGCTGTTTTATCTATCTGACCATTAGTTGCTATCTCATTTAGCTCTACAAGATTTAGTGTACCTGTATAGTACATAAGTAGTGCGATAGCTGCTAAGATGAAGATATCACCAAATCTTGTATAAAGGAACGCTTGCATACCTGCACTAGCTGCTGCTGGTTTATAGTACCAAAAGCTAATCAACGCATAACTAGCAAGTCCCATAAACTCCCAACCAACAAATGCACCGATAAGGTCTTTTGTAGTTACAAGAAGTATCATACCACCGATAAAGAAAAGAACTTTAGAGTAGTATCTACCTTGATCTGGCTCTTCACCCATATAATCATGAGCAAAATGAATATCAACCCATCCCAAACCTGTAGCTATCAAAAGCATAGTGATTGAGAGGTGATCGATATATATACCAAAAGGCAACTCTAAATCACCATAAGATATCCAAGTATAAGATATATCTATAGGCTTACCATCATATGAGAAGTATAATATAATACTTGCTAGAAAGAAAAGTCCACCGATAATCTCAGCTACCCAAAATGGATACTTACTATCTTTTTTGCCACTTGCATATGCAAGAATGGCACCTAAAAACGGAAATACCAATAATATAAATAAAGCACTACTCACCATCATTCACCGCCTTGTCAAGATGATCTGGGATAACTTCACCTGTTATTCTATATGCAAGTAAGAAGATCAAAATCCCAGCAGCAGCTTCAAGCGTAGCGATAACGATAACGATATATGCTACAGCCAATCCTTGAGTCATACCAAGGTTGTAAGCTGCACTCCCCAAAAATAGTATAACAGCATTTAAAAGCATCTCTAGTGAGAAGAAAATCTTTAGAAAGTCACTTTTTGTTGTTACACCAAACATCCCTATACTAAATAGCATAATAGAAAATATTGCATCTACATAAAAACCATTCATAGTTCATCCTCCTTCTCTCTTTTGAGAGTATGAAGCATTCTAACACTTCCATACAATACACTAGTAGCAACTACACCCAAAAATACTGCTATCTCAGAGAATGAGTCTGTAAATGCTTTTATCTGCTCAGCTAGTGGCATTACATGTGGCTCACTTACAGCGATAGGGAATACAAATGGAATTATAAGTAATCCTACCATCACGATAAGAACTGTACTAACAGCCCAGTTTCTTGTCTCTTTTTTAGGGAAACTTGCCCCGATAACTGAAACACCAAAGAGAGTAAGTACAACGATACCCCCTGTATATACAAATATCTGGAACAATCCTAAAAGTTTTTCACCCATCAAGATATAGTAAATCCCTAGCATAAACATCATCAAAATAAATGCCAATATAGCAGGGACTGTTTTTTCTTGAGTTAAGCTCATAACAGCTAGGACAATCACCAATACCAATATCAATACACTCATTGTCCCTCTCCTTCTTGTTTTGTCTCTTCGCTAGGATTAGCTTCTTCTTTGGCTTTTGCTTCAGCCTCTGCTTTAGCTTTAGCTTCTGCTTCAGCCTTTTTCTTAGCTGCTGCTTCTGCTTTTTTCTTAGCTTTTTCTTCTTCTTCTTTTTTCTTCTGCTCTATCCAACCATCTGGGATTTCTGCTTTTACCCAGTAGTTAGCGATAGATTCATCTGTACCATCTGCTAGCATATCAAAATCACCACCACTTAGATAGATGGCTTTTTGTGGTTTTGTAGGACAAACATCTTCACAAAGTCCACAAAAGATACAAATCCCCAAGTTTACTTCAGGAAATGCTTTTGGCTTCTTGATAGGAAGTGGTGACATTATGATAGCATCAACCGGACATATCTTTTCACATGCTGTACAACCTGTACAAATATCGTGTTCTATGATATGTTTACCTCTAAAGAGTGGTGAGTTATGCACCTTCTCTTTACTCACATCAGTAGTAGCTATACGAGGCTCTTTGACTGACTGAACAACTCTACTCATCTTCTCTAATATATCAACTAAAATCATATCACATTCCTACTAGATAAATTTTGGCAAATGAAATCCAAACTAGGTTTAGCATAGCTGCTGGTGTTAGCCAACTCCAACTAAACTTAAGCATCTGATCCAATCTCAAACGAGGGTTTGCCGCTCTAACTACCAATACAACAAATAGTAAAAGTGCTATTTTGATAAATAACCACCAAAAACTATCAAAGAATAGACCATGATATCCACCAAAGAAAAGTACAACAGCTGCTGCTGAAACTACCAAGAACTCTACAAATTCAGCGAACTTTAGTAGCACATAGTTTGTACCTGAATACTCTGTATAGAAACCATAAACAATCTCTTGTTCAGCTTCTGGGATATTAAACGGTGGTTGTTGCAAGATACCTAATATAGCTATCACAAACAGTACAGCTCCTGGTAAAAGTACTAAAGTTGATACTAAACTACTATGAGATTGAATCTCAAAAAGATTCATAGTACCAAACAAAAGTGCTGGTGAAAGTGCTGCTAGGAAAAATGCTGCTTCCATAGAAAGCATCTGTACCAAAACTCTCATACCACCCAAAAATGAGTACTTGTTATCAGATCCAAATCCTGTCAAAAACAG
>Ga0256843_1001619_pt1 | contig 17537 bp, 10 predicted proteins | sample AlvinellametaG_FD_191572 | JGI IMG/M metagenome (GOLD analysis project Ga0256843, IMG submission 191572) | Pompeii worm associated microbial communities from hydrothermal vent at the East Pacific Rise, Pacific Ocean - Alvinella | ecosystem: Host-associated > Annelida > Integument > Unclassified ... | reverse complement strand
AAAAGCCGATTTTAATTTCGCTTTATTTCTCATTATTGGCGGTTTGATTAAAAAAGCCATTATTTCAGATTATATTTCAATCAACTTTGTCGACAGGGTCTTTGACAATCCTAATTTATATACACCCATCGAGAATTTATTGGCATCGTATGGTTATGCTTTGCAAATCTATGCCGATTTTTCAGGTTATTCCGACATTGCCATTGGTTTGGCATTGTTAATGGGATTTAGATTGCCCGAGAATTTTAGAACACCTTATCAGTCAAGGTCTATCACAGAATTTTGGCGTAGATGGCATATTTCGTTATCCTCTTGGCTGCGCGATTATCTATATATTTCGCTAGGCGGCAACAGAAAAGGAAAAGTACGTACTTATGTCAATTTATTTTTGACCATGCTTTTGGGTGGTTTGTGGCACGGCGCTTCTTGGAAATTTGTTTTTTGGGGCGTGTTGCACGGAACAGCCTTGGCAATTGAAAGATTTTTTAAGCAATTTGTACGATTACCCAAAAATATATTTATCAAAGTGATTCAGGTAATTTCAACCTTTCATTTTGTCGTATTTGCTTGGTTGTTTTTTAGAGCCAAAGATTTTAGTACTGTTATGGACATGTTGCACAATATGAGTCAAATACAGTTTGATTTACAACTATTTTGGACAATTATCGTAGCCTACAAATACGTCATGATGTTGATATTATTTGGTTTTGTTTGGCATTTTATTCCGAAGCAATTAGAACGAAAATTATTAATATTTTTTACACAAATTCCCTTAGCGCTAAAAGCCTTATTATTTGCTTTGCTATTTTGGTTGATTTATGTAACGGCATCGGCAGAAACACAGGCGTTTATTTATTTTCAGTTTTAATTCTCTAAATTACAACTTACTAATTCTATTAAAAAAACTTTCGTGGTAACTCCTTCCAATCGACATGCGATGCTTAGCAATAAACACATAACCATCTTGAATTCTGTCAATAAAATTGATGTTAATAATGTAAGAACGATGAATTCTCACAAAAATATTTTCCGGTAATTTTTCTGAGGCTTTTTTTAGTGTTGCCGAAATCAGATGTTCGTCCGAGGTGGTAAAAAAACGGGTGTAATTGTCATCTGCTTGTACAAACATTAGTTCTTCGGGTTTTATTTTGATTAAGCTACTACCGTCTTTGATAAAAAAGGCGTTCATCTTTTTATTTTCTTGTTTGTCATTTGCTTTGCTGTATAAAGCAATTTCAATATTCGATTGCAAATCCTTATCACTAAAAGGCTTGACGATAAAACCGGCAGGATGTGTTCGTTTAACGCGATTGATTGTCAAAGGGTCGGTGTTTGAGGTGAGAAATACAAACGGAATTTGAAAATGATTATTGATGTCTTCGGCAAGCATAATACCGTCAGTATCTCCTTCTAAATTGATGTCGAGTAAGACCAAATCCGGTTTGTTATTTTTGATGCTATTTAAAGCGTCTTCGGCGTTGTCTACAATAGCAGTAACTTGATAACCAAGCTCTTGCAAGGTCATTTCGATATCAGATGCAATGATTAATTCGTCTTCAACAATAAGTATTTTCTTCGATTTCATGTTTATTCAATAATTTTAAAGCGGTGAATGTTAATAATGATTTCCAATCCGTTGTTGTTGTTAAAAATATAATCTGCTTTGAGTTTTTGTCCGAGTATTTGAATTAGTTTCATACCATAAGAATTTGTTTTTCTTATATCAAAATCATTAGGGATACCCGGGCCGTTATCTTTGATAATTAATTGCAAAGTTGAAGTATCTTTCTTGAAGAATTGCAGTTCAAAAACACCATTTTCTTTATCAATACCATGTTTAAAAGCGTTACTAATCAGCTCGTTTAGTATAAGTCCCAGAGGAATAGCGGTATCTACATCTAATAACAAACTTTCGATATCGATGCGCATTTTTACTTTCAATTTATCAATGCCGTAAGAAGCGATTAAACTCTCTAAAAGCTTAGTAAAATAAGTAGTAGATTCGATGCTAGTTAAGTTGTTTTCTTGATAGAGTTGTTGATGAATTAATGACATCGATTTAATTCTGTTTTGGCTATCGGTTACAATTTCCTTTGATTTTTCATCATCGACAAATCGCGATTGCATATTGAGTAAAGAAGAGATTATCTGTAAATTATTTTTCACCCTATGATGCGTCTCTTTCAGCAAAGTTTGGTTGACAGAAAGCGCCTCCGAAATGACGGTGTTTTTTTCTTTGAGTTGGATATTTTTTTTGTTTCGGGTGTGAAATAAGCCGTAGAGTAATGTCGAAATTAATAAAAGTGACAGCAAGCCTAAGATTAATAAGTTGATAGTTGATTTGCTTTCTTTTTCTTTAGCTTTATTGATGATGTTTGCCAATTCTTTTTCCTTGTCAAATTGATATTGCATTTCGAGTTGTGCAATTTTTTTGATATTTTTTTTGTTAAAAATAGCATCATGCACTTTAATATAATCCTTATAATTTAGTAGCGCGTTGTCTAAATCGCCTGTGGCTTCATAAGCTGTTGCCAGGCATTTGCTCGATGCCTCTTGAATAGGCAAATCATTATTATTTAACGCAATTTGTTTCGCTTTATGACAATTCTTAATAGCTTTTTGATATTGTTTTAAAGCATTATAAACACGCCCTTTTTCTTCATAAGTGCGCATGAGTCCTGTTAAATGATTATTTTTTTTATAGTATTGATGTGCTTTATCCAAACTGCTGAGCGCTTCATCATATTGCTTGATATTTAGTAATGCCAATCCAATATTTTCATCGGTATTAGCGATTGATGAAGCCGGAATATTGCCAATTTCTTTCAATATTTTGGCTTTTTGAAAAGCTTTTAGCGCTTCGTTATTACGATTCATTTTGAGTAATAGATTTCCTTTATTGGAAATAATAATTCCTGCATTTCCTTGTGAATTAAGACGCATTGCATTTTCAAAAGCCTTGTCGTAATAACTAAGTGATTTATCAAATTCTTCTATTTGATTATAAAAATTTGCCAAACTGTTATTGAGAATAATCCGGTCGCTAATAACCTGTTTTTTAAGATGAGGAGCTAAATTTGTTTTTTCATAATCATCAAGAATACTCTTTGCATCCAGCAATAGTTTGATGGCACCCGAAATATCACCGCGTTTTCGATGAATAACGCTCAGTGTAATGTTTACAGAAGCGGATACTAACGGGTTAGATTGCTTTTGTAAATGATTTTTGGCTTTGAGTAATGATTTTTCCGACAAATCGGGTTGTCCGTTATAGTAGTAGTAATTGCCATATAATTGATATATTTTGGCACGAAAAGGGCTATTATGTGTTTGATGTACCAGATGATTTATTTCTTCAAGTACCGGAAAAGTAGATTTTGCATAACGATTTTCGGCTAAGTATTTGCCAATATTTTCAACAACCAAACTGTCGGTGTCATTTGTTGTTTTGATATATGTGATAATTGAATCATTTTGAATATGTTTTTGACATGTTCCTGTATAAGAAAAATTAAAGATGAATATAAAAAGAATTAGTTGTAAAAATTTATACATTATATATATATCATTTAAAAAAAGCCAATTTATAAAAAAAAGAGATACATTTACTTTTATTCCATCAAAATGAGTGTTAATAATATTTTAAGGTATGAAAAATTACCAATAACTCTTGTTTTTACCACTTTAACCATTATGATTTTTTTAACATATACACGGTTGTTGTGAAATATACTGAATATTTTGAAGCGTTTTGTCAATAATTCAATAATAAAAACGATATATTTGTATTTTATTGATGAAAAATGATTTTGTTAACAATTATTTTATTTTGCTAAGTCATTTTATCTGTTTTTTTTCATATATTTGTACTGAATTAATTAAAATTTAACAAACAATGAAAAAACAAATTATTTTCTTAATGTTGCTATTGGTAGGATTTTCTGCCTTGGCACAAGATTTACCCTCAAATCCGGAAACCGGAAAATGTTATGTACGTTGTAAAACTCCTGATAAATGGGAGAATCAAGACGTAACTATTGAAGTGAGTCCTGCTTATAAAAAATTAAAAGTAGTTCCTGCCCAATATAAAACCGAAACTGAAACTGTTGTTGTTCGCGATGCTTACAAAACCTTATCGGTTGTTCCTGCAAAGTACGAAACACGTACTTTTCAAGTAGAAACTAAAAGTGCCGGACAATACTTGAAAAAAGTACCCGCAACTTATTCTAAAAGTACAACTTCGGTTGAAACACAAGGTCCCGGACAAAAAATTGTAGTTTACCCTGCTAAATACAAAACCGAAACTTTTGAAGTAGAAGTGCAAGGTCCCAGCCAAAAATTGGTTGTAATTCCTGCTAAATACGAAACAGTTACTGAAAAAGTATTGGTAAAAGAAGAAAGTACTAAACTAGTTGCTATTCCTGCTAAATATGAAACACGTACCGAAACTATCGTGGTGCAACCTGCTACTACACGTGTTAAAATTATTCCGGGAAAATGGGAAACTCGTACAGAAACAATTACTGTAAACGAAGGAGGTCAAGTAATGACAGTTGTTCCTGCAAAATGGGGAACAGAAAAAATAACTTATCGTAAAAGAGAATATGGTTCTACTTTAAAAGTAATTCCCGCTAAATTTGGTCATACTACACAAACTATTGAGACCAAAGCAGAATCAGCACAATGGGAAATGAGCGACAAAGATCCCGGTTGTGAGTCTAGTGACCCTTATGATTGTCGTTACTGGTGTTATAAAAAAGTACCTGCACAATTTACTACTGTAAATGTAACAACACTTGAAAGTGATGCCGCGGTTAAAACAATTCCCGGTTGTAACCAACCTAACGGTTCTGACCCAAGTTGTGGTGATGCTATTTATACCAAAAAAGTTGTTTTAACACCTGCTACTACTAAAATTAAAGAGATTGCACCTGTAACAAAAGTTATTAAGAAAAGTGTAATGGTTACGCCTCCAAGTGTAAAAACGATTGAAGTACCTGCAGTTACTAAAGTAGTTAAAAAAGTAGTAATGGTAACACCACCTTCTACTAAAACAGTTGTAATTCCTGCACAATATAAAACAGTTAAAAAAGTAGTAATGGTAACACCACCTACTACTAAAGTGATTAAAATTCCTGCTAAAACTAAAACGTTTAAAAGAGTTGTTGTTGCTACACCTGCTACATCAAAAGTGATTGAAATACCCGGTAAAACAACTAACTTTAAAGTAACAAATGTTTCTCCTGAAAGCACTGAAACTGTTGCAATTCCATCGAAAAACACTACATTTAAGAAAACAGTGATGGTAACACCACCACAAGCAGTTTCGCATGATGTTGCTGCCAAAACAGCTGTAATTAAAAAAGTTGTTTTAGCCAAAGACGCCTATGTTACAGAAAATACAGTTCCTGCTAAATACAAAACAGTTAAAAAAGAAGTATTGGTGCAAAAAGGTGGTTTAACTACTTGGAAACCGGTTGAGTGTGCATTGTTAGAGTACTCACCTCTTCCTATCAAGTGGAACCTGGGTAGCGCTACATTAACGCCTGCTGCCAAACGTTTAATTGACTCTCGTTTATTACCTATTTTAAGAGACGGTAAAATGGTAGAGATTGCTTCTCATACAGATTCAAGAGGATCGGCTGCTTCTAACCAAAATCTTTCTGAAAGAAGAGCGCGTGCAGTTGTCAACTACTTAATGTCAAAAGGTATTAATGCAAGTCAATTAGTAGCCAAAGGATATGGTGAATCTAGATTAGTAAACAGATGTTCTGATGGCGTTACTTGTACCGAAAAAGAACATGCTGCAAACCGTAGAACTACGTTTAGAGTTATTAACGCCAAATAAGCAATAAGTTTTATATATTATTAAAAGGGAAGCAAAATGCTTCCCTTTTTTATTACAAAATATATTAGTACATTTGTAAGATGTTTGTAAATACATTTAATACTAAACCTAAATATAATTATTACGAAAGTAGTGATGGATACCGTTATGGTTCTCAGGGGCAGGAAATGGACAATGAGATAAAAGGCGTAGGTAACTCATTGAATTACAAGTATCGTATGCACGACCCGAGACTGGGTAGGTTCTTCGCTGTTGACCCGCTTACTAAAAAATATCCTTGGAATAGTGTGTATGCATTTTCTGAAAATAGGGTTATTGATAGAATTGAATTAGAAGGGAAAGAATCTGCATTGTCTTATAATTTTGAAGGTGCAATAGAATCAGGATTTCAGCAAATGTTTAGAGCAGCAGGAGAGCTCATTGATAATGCGTATTATAAAATTGGTTCTTTTTTTACTTTTTCTACAACTGTTAGAACAGGAAATTTAAGTATGAGTAGTGGCACTACAACTATATATCAAAAAGAATATGGAACAAGATTTGGTGAATTTTTTACGCCAGCCAATACCGTTACACCTAGTGGAGAAAAAGTTAATGCGCCTTCAATTGATTTTTCTGATGCTCTTGATGTTTCCACACCTAGAAGAACAACATCAACTACGACACACTTTACAGTTTTGTCATACACAACTGTTATAGATGGTGTTCCAACAACATTTTCAACATTGCATTATGGTAATGATGCAACTTCTACACAAGTATCTGCTGGCACAACAGTCCTAAGTGCTAATTCTTCCTTTACGATTAACAGTGATGGAACCACTACGAGTGATATAAATATTAAAATTCAAGTCCCAATAGTTATATATCAATTAAAAATACCTAAGTTTACTCCATCTAATACTGTTTATAGTCCTTCATTTAGTACTTCATCTAGTACTTCATCTAGCACTTCATCGGGTACATATTTTCAAATAGGAATAAAACATACTACTAAATAAAAAAGATATGAAACAAAAATATTTCTCGATACTAATTCTGGATATTATTTCATTAATATCATCTTTGCAGATTATTATCTCAAAACAATATATTTTTTCCACACAAGAGTATATAGGAATAATACTTTTATTAATATCAACAATACTATTTTTTATTGATTTTAAATCATATAAATATATCTATCTTATAACACTTTTGTTGGGGATTTTTGGATATATATCATTTAGTTCGTTTTATATAACATTTGGATCATCTACGATAAGAATTCATTTAATACCATTATTAATATTAATAGTATATATATTTATTGATAAAATAAATCCATTAGACTTTTATACTACTCCTACTGAGAAAGAAGAATACTCAATTAATCTTGTTAAAACATTTGAAAGAAGATTTAAAAAACTTTCTGATAGCGAAATAAATATGAAATTAAATGAAAACTTAACTTCAGAGGCTATTAAAGCACTAATTAATATCAAAAACAGACGAAATAATAAAAAAATATAACTAAAATAGAAGAAGTTATTAACATCACTAATAATTTCCACCTACTACTGAAAACACACAAGGACATTAGGTTTTCACGCCTAAGGCGGATAAGTTGGTTATTTTGTCCGCGCTTGCCCCCAAATCCGTTTATCAGGGGCTTTTTGGGGATAGTATCAAAATATGTATCTCGCAAAGATTTGTTAACACAAATTTTGGCTTCAAAAACAATTATTTTAGTCTATTTTTAATTAAAAATATATAGTATGTCAAAATTAGAATTAGTCAAAGTGATTTGTATTAGCAAACAGTACTTTTTCCTAAATTGTCTTTTGTATCACTTCCAATCATTATATTGCTTTTTGGAAAATAAAAACGAAAATGAATATCTTGATTTTTTAAGCTTTCCATTGTTGCAATAATTGTTGCAAAACTGTATGTAGTCGTATCAAATATTAATATAGACATTGATGGAATTTTATCAAAAGAATCAAGCAAAGTTACACTTGAGATACATTCTTTTATTTGAATGAAATTAGTTTCTGTTCCTACGAAATATATTGTGTAATTTGATGTGTTAATAAGATTATTTTCGGCTTTTTTAACGCGTATTTTCATCCATATTTTAAAAAAAAATTGCATCAAAAATTTTTGAGGTAGAAAAGTTCTAAAATGCTTTTGCTGAAATTGAAAGGTTGTATCGACAAACCGTTTGATGTATTTTTCGTCTTTTTGGGTGCTTTCGCCCTTAAAATGAATAATTTTGGCTGACGGTAAATAGTAATTGTTGCGTCCGGATTTTAAAATTGTGTATGACAAATCAATGTCTTCACCAAACATAAAGTAACGTTCGTCAAATCCGCCAACGGCATCATAAACACTTTTTTTGATGAACATAAATGCGCCTGTCAATATGGGCGCTTTGCCGCTTTCATTGGCTTTAAGTGATTGATGATAATAATTATTAAAAGGTTTAAAATTTAGTAACCTATATAGTTTTGTCAACTTGCTAAACGCTACAATAGGCGAGGGAATACCACGTTTGCTTTCAGGTAAAAAATTACCGGTACCATCGATCATTTTTCCGCCAATGATGCCAAAATTTTTCTTGTCTTTGATAAAATTAAATAATTCATCAAAGATATTTTCACTCACTAAAGTATCGGGATTTAAAATGAGCAGATAATCTCCTTTGGCTTGTTTTACAGCTAAATTGTTTCCTTTAGCAAATCCGTCATTTTTGTCGAACCATAAGAATTTTACATTGGTGTGTTTGCCTTCAAAATATTTTTTACTACCATCTGTTGATGCGTTGTCTGCTACGATAATTTCTGCATCATAGTTGACAATGGCTTTTTGGACGCTTTGTATGCAGGCGTCTAAAAAGTACTTGACGTTGTAGTTTAATATGATGATAGATAGTTTCATTATGATAGATGACCGATGACCAATGACCGATGATAGATTACCAGAGAATGATAGATGTTATAAAGCGAGGATAGTTTCATATACATTTTTTTTTGTAAAAGTGTTTTCTATTGTCATTTCGAGGGAAGTGACGCAGGAACGACGAGAAATCTTAGTGATAGTTTAAAAAAAAATAAATAGATTCTTCGTCACTTTTCCTATCGTCTCTCGATAGCTATTGGGACTGTTGGAATGACAATTATTTTTTTTTATACTTATTATTTTTCATTCTCCATTCTTCATTTTTTCTAATCAACAGCAATCCAATTATAGTTAAACTTGCATTAACCAGCAATAATTCAAAACTGAATTTATAATCACTTTCCAACCATTTTGGTAATTGTGAAATAATGTAAGTTAAAATAGGTGATAAAATTACCACAAATGGTACAAGTTTGTCTTTTACTTTAATTTTGGTAAAAAGTCCGAATATGAATAAACCCAGTAGTGGACCATAAGTATAACCGGCATACATAAATATAGAATTGATAATGCTTCGTTCTGTCAATATTTGATTGTAAATAATCAGAATAAGGATAAAGAAGATTGAAATACCGATATGTACTTTCTTACGGATTTGTTTTTGTTTTTCGGGTGAATATTTCTTGTCAATTTGTAAAATATCTAAACTAAACGAGGTGGTAATTGCTGTCATAGATGAGTCTGCGCTTGAATAAGCGGCTGCAATTAATCCAAGTACAAAGAAAACGGCGGCAGCCATACCCATATCGGTTTTTACGGCTAAATACGGAAATATTTGATCTCCTTTAATGTCTAATTCAGCCAAATTGATATTGTTATGTTGCGCATACATTAATAATAATACGCCTAGTGATAAAAATAAAAGATTAACAAAAAGTAAGGCAATTGAAAACCAACGCATATTTTTCTGTGAATCAGCTAAGTTTTTGACAGTCAAGTTCTTTTGCATCATACCTTGATCTAAACCTGTCATAGCAATAGCAATAAAAACACCTGCTAAGAATTGTTTCCAGAAATAATTCCCTTTACTGGCATCTTCAAAAAAGAATATTTTTGAGTAGGAACTCTCTTTGACTGCGTCAATCAATCCTCCTACTGAAAAATTAAGGTTTGTAGCAATTAAATACATTGATATCACTAAGGCTATCAGCATAAAGGCAGTTTGTAAAGTATCTGTCCAAATAATGGTTTTAATGCCACCTCTAAATGTATAAACCCAAATAAATAATATTGTAATTGTTACGGTAAGGGCAAAAGGCACACCTAATTCGTCAAAAATGAGTAATTGCATCACGCCTGCCACCAAAAATAAGCGTAATGAGGCACCTGCAATACGAGCGATTAAAAAGAGTACAGAGCCTGTTTTGTGGGTAATTGTACCAAATCGTTCTTCTAAATACTGGTATATTGAAGTCAGATTCATTCGATAATACAAAGGCAATAGCACTTGTGCAATAATGAAATATCCGACGACAAAACCCATTACCATTTGCAAATAAGCAAAGTTTTTAGTAGCCACCCATCCGGGTACAGAAATAAATGTAATACCTGACAAGGAAGCACCAATCATCCCAAAAGCTACTAAATACCAAGGTGCAGAACGGTTTGCTCTAAAAAATTCGTCATTGCTGTCTTCTTTACCTGTTAAAAACGAAATGCTGATTAATACGAGGAAGTATAAGCCTATGATTATAAGTATGTCTGTTGCACTCATGGTAGTTTTTTTTGGTTGAGGACAAATTTACTTAAAAAAATTGAATAAAAATTATCTTTTAACAGCATAAAAAAACCGTCAAGAAGACGGTTGTAAAAGTTAATTTTAATAATAATTATTTGATCTTGTTATCGAATTTTTTATTTGATTTTTTTTGTGTTTTAAGTATTGAATCCTCCAAGTTATTGATTTTATAATTCTTTATATACAAATCAGGTCTTATATAAGTACCTTTATCTTTTTCATTTTTAGTAATTTCTACTTGTCGTTTTTCAGGATATTGTTGTAAGTATGGGTCATTTCTTTCAGCAAAAATATACCAAGAAATTTTTTGACCTGACTGTCCACCCGCAATAGTAAACTGTCCGAACTCATTAATTTCTTTAGAAATATAAATATTGGGGGAAGCAGCTCCAACAGGAGTTAATTGATAACTAAAATTCTTATTGATAGTATTAAAATAATTAGGCAATTGAACAATTGCTTTACCTTCAGCGTTTAATATAACATTTCCTCTATAAACATTTAAAATTTCATTTGATTCAATACTAAAATGTTTTAATATTTTATTTTTTGGATCAAGGGGATGATCAATTGCAAAACTTTTTGTTCCGGAAGCTCCCATATCACCATTGCTATAAACACCATAAGTAGATGTTCCGCCGTCACTTCCATAAACGCCTGCGTTACCATCATTTGCTTGACCGAATACGCCACGATACCCACCAACCCCTTTTACACCATATCCATAGTTATCATTGGGGTCGCAATATCCATATAGACCACTGGCATCAGTGTTTGTTGTTCCGGTATATTGACCTAATACTCCGGTAGCATCGTTATCGTCTAAATTTGTATATCCTACAATGGCAATTTTTGAGCCATTACCAACTATGCCGGCTCCTAGTATAGGAAGATTAATAACCGATAAATTATTACCATTAGAAATAATACCTATACCTGAATCGTCAAAATTGTTAAATCTAGCTATAGTTCCTTTGTTATATGGAATAGTTGCTGTACCATAATAAGCATAATTTGTTTCACTTCCGGAAACATAACTATATACGCCAAAATTAGTACCTGAACCGCCTGAAACATCACTTCTTACTCCATAATACGAGTTATTTCCACTTGGACTGACAATAGCTCTTACACCAACATATCCTCCTCTAAAATAACCTCCAAAACCATAATAATCAGAAACTGAAACATTTCCATAAACACCATAATCATCATAGTTCTCACGGGTGCTAACAAATCTGCCAATCTGACTATAATTATCTCCTTCAACCGAAAATAAATAATTATCGTCAGGTGTAACATTAACACCTATTACGCCATTATTTTTTATTCTGACACGCTCTGCATTGTTTGTTTTAAAAATAAGATCTTGCGCATCCGTTGTGCCAATAAATTCAGTTCCATTTGTTCCTGAATTTCCATCCAATAGCCATGAATTTCCTGTCTTTTCAATTTGCACCCATTGTGTACCATTATAATAACTAAAACTATTATTATCTGTTACATAGACAATTAATCCGGTTGCAGGTGAAGAAATATTGTTTCTTTCTGTTGCTTCCATACGAGGTATTAATAATCCCATTGAGGTAGATTTAATATCTAACATTGCCGAAGTATTAGGAGCACTGGCATCAGTATTAATAGCTACTTGTGCAACTGCAAAATTAAATACACTTAGTAATGATATAAATAATACATTTTTCTTCATAATTAGCCTTTTTAAGTGAAAACATATTTACAAATGTATAAAATTCTTAAAAAAAATGACAAATATCAATGTTTGTTGATTCTTTTTTGATATGTAATATTCTGATTTTATTGAAATTTAACAGAAAATTGTAAATATTTTAATTGTATATATTAATAATCCTTTAATATTTAATAAAAAAAATAGTTTTTATGATTTTTTTGGTCGCTTATGTTAAATTTATCATAAATATTTATTTGTAAAATTTAGGATATGATAAATCGGTAATTAATGAGGTGGCATTCCATATATAAGAATGTTGTGTAAAATTTTATAATTTTTCAAGTAAATAATTGGTGAGTAAAGAGTTTCCGTTTTTTACCAATTCTTCGGGGGTGCCTTCAAAAACCAAGTTGCCTCCTTTGTCGCCACCTTCGGGTCCCAGATCAATGAGCCAGTCGGCAGATTTGATAATTTCGATATTGTGTTCAATCACCAAAACGGTATGTCCGTGTTCAATCAGGGCGTTAAATGAGTCTAAAAGTTTTTTAATATCGTGGAAATGTAAGCCTGTTGTGGGTTCGTCAAAAATGAATAAAGTTTTGGCTTGTCGGTTGCCTTTTACCAAAAACGAAGCCAGTTTTATCCGTTGCGCTTCGCCACCCGAAAGGGTAGAAGATGACTGCCCCAAACTGACATAGCCCAAGCCTACGTCCTGCAAGGGTTTGAGCTTGGTAATAATTTTTTGTTGCTTGGTTTCGGTAAAAAATACCAATGCTTCGTCCACACTCATTTCCAGGATATCGCTAATATTTTTGCCTTCGAAAGTTACTTCGAGCACTTCGTCTTTAAAACGCTTACCACCACACTCTTCGCAAGTAAGGTGTACATCTGCCATAAATTGCATTTCAATGGTTTTAACACCTTCGCCTTTGCAATATTCGCAACGCCCGCCTTCGACGTTAAAACTAAAATGCTTGGCTTGAAAACGCCTTATTTTTGACAATTTTTGTCCTGCAAACAAACTTCGGATATCGTCATATGCCTTTATGTAGGTAACGGGATTGGAACGGCTACTGCGTCCAATGGGATTTTGGTCGATATACTCAATTTGTTCAATTTGTTTGAGCGCGCCTTCCAACTTGGTAAACTGCCCGATTTTAGGACCGTGATCGTGAATATGCTTATGCAAAGCAGGATAAATAATTCTCGATGCCAAAGTACTTTTACCACTTCCCGAAACGCCCGTAATAGCCGTTAAAGCGTGTAAGGGAAATTGTACATCAATGTTTTTTAAATTGTTTTCACGAGCGCCAATAACCTTGATAAAATCTTTGGTTTTCCTACGTAGTTTGGGAATGGGAATTTCTAAATGACCATTCAAATATTGCGCCGTTAGTGACGGACTTTTAAGTATCTGTTTAAAAGTACCTTGCGCGACCAATTCGCCACCAAAACTACCGGCTTCGGGTCCCATATCAATAATTTGATCGGCGGCTTTCATAATATCTTCGTCGTGTTCAACTACTACAACGGTATTACCTAAATCACGTAATTCTTTAAGCACTTTTATCAGCCTTTCGGTGTCTTTGGGATGCAATCCGATACTGGGCTCATCTAACACGTAAATAGAACCTACCAAGCTGCTACCCAATGAAGTAGATAAGTTAATACGTTGCGTTTCGCCCCCCGAAAGTGTGTTCGAAGCACGATTGAGTGTCAGGTAACTCAGTCCAACATTCATCAAAAATTTTAGTCGGGTATTAATTTCCAACAAAATACGTTTAGCAACTTGTGTGTCGTAGTCTGAAAGCTGTAAATTTTGAAAGAAAATTTGTAATTTTTCAATAGGCAAATCAACGAGTTCGCCAATATTTTTGCCTCCCACTTGTACATAAAATGCTTCGGTGCGTAGGCGTTTTCCTTCGCAACTGGGGCAAACGGTTTTACCACGATAACGTGCCAGTAAAACCCTGTTCTGAATTTTATAACTTTTCTTTTCTAATTCTTGAAAAAATGCATTGATTCCCGTAAAATATTGATTGCCTTTCCATACTAGTTTTTGTTGTTGAGGTGTTAGCTCAAACCAAGGCGTATGTACCGGAAAATCAAAATGATGGGCGTGTTTGATCAGTTCGTCTTTATAATAACTCAAACTATTGCCACGCCAACAAGCTACGGCACCTTCGTAAACAGACAAGGTGGTATTGGGAATAACTTTTTGCGGATCGATGCCCAATGTGCTACCAAATCCGTCGCAAGTAGTACAAGCGCCATAAGGCGTGTTAAAACTAAAAAGGTGAATATTGGGCTCGGGAAAATCTAATCCATCTAAGGAAAAATTTTGCGAAAATGTATAAATTTCTTTGTTTTGCCAATGGGTTAAAATCAGTTCGCCGTGTCCTTCGAAAAAGGCTTTTTGGATCGAATCAGCCAATCTGTTCCAATAATCTTCATCATTTTTAAGCTGAATACGGTCGATAACCAATTCCAAATCATCGGTTTTGATATCGTTTTTAAGTGCTTGGTCAATCCGAATGATATCGTTGCCGTTTTTAAGACGCGCATAACCTTGTTGTTCCAATATTCTAACAATTGTCTTAATATCTTTACCATGATGCGCTTCTAATTTTACGGACAATATCCAACGTGTTTCTTCTTCCTGTTCTTTTAAGAAATTGAGCACATCGGCAACGCTGTGTTTTTTTACTTCGCGCCCCGATTCGGGTGAAATGGTTTTGCCTATACGCGCATATAAAAGTTTCAAATAGTCATAAATTTCGGTAGCGGTACCTACGGTAGAACGCGGATTGCCGGTATTTACTTTTTGCTTGATGGCAATGGCAGGGGCAATTCCTTTAATATTTTTAACCTTTGGTTTCTGAATTTTACCCAAAAATTGACGTGCATAAGAAGACAAGCTCTCGATATAACGACGTTGTCCTTCGGCATACAAAGTATCGTACGCCAAACTGGATTTGCCACTACCCGAAACGCCTGTGATTACAACCAATTGGTCACGCGGAATGAGTAAACTCACGTTTTTTAAGTTGTTTTCGGCGGCTTCTTCTATAAAAATATGCTTGTCGGCATCAAATTGATCGTGTAAATTCTTCATTGATTTTGTGCAAAATGCAAAAATACGACAATTCAATTATAAATGAATGTATGTAGGTGGAAAAATATCAATGGAAAATAGGAATTAGCCGAAAAAATTAAACTGTGTTTGCAAAGTATAAAAAAGATGTAACTTTGTTTTGGATAAAATATTGTAAAATGAAAAAGTTATACAATATCAGATTATAATTTTCGCAAAATAAACAACAATTATTTAGTAATGAAAAGAATACTTAATAAAACATTAAAAATCCTCATTATATTTTACCTTGTAATATGTACTGTATTATATTTTTTTCAAGAAAAAATACTTTTTTTTCCGCAGAAATTACCCTCCACTTATCAATATCATTTTAAGGAACCTTTTGAGGAAATTAATTTAAAAAATGGCGAAGGTAATTTGTTAAACGGATTGCTTTTTAAATCTAAAAATAGTAGGGGATTGGTGTTTTTTTTACATGGCAATGCAGGTGCTTTAAATTCTTGGGGGCAATTAGCAAAGTATTATACTGATTTACACTATGATATTTTTATGCTTGATTATCAAGGGTTTGGCAAAAGTGATGGGGAAATTACTTCACAATATGAACTATTTGCTGATAATCAATTATTTTATAATGAAATGTTGAAGAAATATGACGAAAAAAGCATTATTGTATTAGGTTATTCCTTAGGGACAGGTTTGGCAAGCAAAATTGCCGCAGATAATCATCCCGGTCAATTAGTTTTACTGGCACCATATTATAGTTTAAAAGATGTTATGAAGTATAGCTATCCAATGATACCTACATTTTTGTTGAAATATAAAATTGAGACCTACAAATATTTGGAACTGTGTAATATGCCAATAACTATTTTTCACGGCAAACAAGATGAAATCATATATTTTGGTTCAGGACTTAAATTAAAAGAAAAATATCCGGATAAAATAGATTTCATACCACTTGAAAATCAAGGTCATAACAATATTATGTACAATTTTGTTTATAAGAAATATTTTAAACAATTGTTATCAACATATCATGATGTTAATGATATATCAATTGCGATATTTCCTAACTAGAAGTATCCTAAAAAGTATGTGTTAAGTTCTTGTTATTACTTTTTAAAGAGAAATGCGCATCAAAATAAGAATTGGTCGGACTGTAAAGAATCAATAAAATCAAACACCAATAATTATAGAATTTCACATATATTTGCAAAAAAGAATTGTTTGGATATTCAAAGTATTTTAAAGCGTTACGTACAGAGTGAAAAATCAGCAGAATTGCTTGATTTATTGAAGCAGACTAAGCATATTTCCGTTTCGGGTTTAAACGAATCGGCAGTAAGTTTTTATATGACAGCCTTGTATCAAAAGCTGGAAAAGCCGCTGTTACTTATTTTTGAAAATAAAGAAGAAGCTGCCTATTATTTCAATGATTTTGAACGTTTGCTAGGTGATAAAAAAGTATTATTTTTTCCTGAATCTTACCGAAGGGCATACCAAATTGAAGAAACCGATAATGCCAATGTATTATTGCGCTCAAAAGTATTAAGTCATTTGCAGTCGAGGCAAAAACCACAGATAATTGTAACTTACGGAGCAGCTTTGTTTGAGCAAGTAGTGGTTAAAAAAGAACTCAAAGACAATACATTAAAAATAAAAGTAGGCGATAAGCTCTCAATGGATTTTTTGTACGATGTGATGTTCGAATATCAGTTTGAACAAGTTGATTTTGTAACGCAAGCAGGTGAATTTTCTATTCGCGGAGGTATTTTAGATGTCTATTCTTACGGCGATGATGAGCCTTATCGCATCGAATTGTTTGGCGATGAAATAGAAAGTATCAGAACTTTTGATATCGAAACGCAAATCTCTGTTGACAAGCTCAAACAAGTACAAATTATTCCGAATTTGTCTAGTAAAACCTTGATTCACCAACGACAAAGTTTCTTAGATTATATCAAGAAAAATACCGTTGTTTATTTAAAAAACAGACAAGCAGTCTTAAATAGTTTGACACGATTATTTGAAAAAGCAGAAACGCAATTTAAAGATTTATCGTCTGAATTGCAACATCTTAAACCCAATGAATTGTTTTGTAATGCCGACAGTTTCCAAACTAAATTAGCCGATTTTTCTTTGATTGAACAAATGCAATCGGCAAATAATTTACCTGCTGTTTCCTTTGCCATTCAACCACAACCTGCTTTTAACAAGAGTT
>Ga0256843_1001618_pt1 | contig 17542 bp, 14 predicted proteins | sample AlvinellametaG_FD_191572 | JGI IMG/M metagenome (GOLD analysis project Ga0256843, IMG submission 191572) | Pompeii worm associated microbial communities from hydrothermal vent at the East Pacific Rise, Pacific Ocean - Alvinella | ecosystem: Host-associated > Annelida > Integument > Unclassified ... | reverse complement strand
TTAAAGTATTCGTAAACTGTTCCTTTTCCGATACCTGCAGTTTTTGCTACCTGTGAAACAGTTAGATTATTGATACCATTTGTAAGTATCAACTCTTTACAAGAGAGTGCTATATCTTTTTTTTTCTGTTCTTTATCAACTATAATTGCCAAAATTTCTCCCAAATAAATAAATGACCGACCATCAGTCAATTAAATTATACTCTAACTTTTCTTAACTTAGATATAATTCTAGAAAATAGTTTTGAGAGGAAAATAGTGGCAAAGATAGTTTTAGAAGTAGATGAAAAGAATCTTGGCAGCGTTATAACAGTTCTAAACTCTTTAAAAGAAGGTCTTGTTTTAAATATGGAAGTAAATAGCCTCACGCAAGTAGATATAGAGGATAAAAGAAAGAAATTCACTAGATATCAACCAAAAAGTAATAAAGTAATATATGAAGAAGAACAGGGGAAGTTAGAGAGTATGGGCAAGTATCTTGATCCTACTGAATTTAAAAAAAGACTTCGTAAGAGATAACTTACGTGAGTCTAATCTCAAAGAGAGCTCCCTCTTTTTCATTTCTGACGGTGATTTTTCCTTTCATCCTCTCTTCAATGATTGTTTTTGACATATAAAGACCAAGGCCTGTTCCATTTTTTTGTTTTTTTGTAGAGAAGTAGGGATCAAAAATTTTGTCAATTATCTCCTCATCTATACCTCCGGCATTATCGTAAATAGCGATAACCTTTTCATTTCCTGATCTTGAGAGAGTTATCTTTATAATTTTTTCTTCTTTATCACTTTCAATAAGTGCATCTTTTGCATTGTTGATAATATTCATAATGATTTGAAGGAGCATACTTTGATAGCCTTGAAGGAGATAGCTATCATCTTTCATATGAAGGTCTATTTGTATTTTATATTTGTTGAGCGTTGGTTGCATAACACTTAACAGGTTGTTTATCATAATCTTAAGATCAAAAACTTCTTGTTCTTCATTGATTTGAAACATATTTCTAAAATCATCGACAGTTTTAGACATCAGCGTGATTTGTTTTTTTGAATTTGACTCAAAGTATTCCATTAGTTTGTCATCTAGTGTGCCTTTTTTATGTTTTGAAACAAGAAGTTGAACTAAAAGAGAAAGGTTGTTGAGTGGTTGTCTCCATTGATGAGCGATTATACCAATAATCTCACTCATTTGACTAAGCTTCGAATCCCTTAGTTTAACAACTCTTTCAAGTACTTTTTTCTTCTCTTGAATCTCTTTTTTTAATCTATTGTTGATGATAAAAAGATAAATAGAGAAAGGTATGATAATACCAAAGGCAATAGAGAGATATATGATAGTTTGTTTATCAAGAAAAGCTTTTTTTTCTTTGATATATCCCCATTTTAATTTAAGTGATGCTATCTCTTTTTGTTTTATCTTTTTGAGTGTTTTTGATAAAATAAGATTGAGTTCTGGAAGTTCTTTACTACTTGCAATACTAAGATAGTAGTTATATTCTATATCTGAGCTAATTACTAAATTATTGAGGTTATATTTACTCATATAGTAGCTTGCCCGAACAAGTTCCAGAACTGTTGCATCAGCTTTTTTTGAGACAACATATTTTAAAGATTGTAACTCATTTTTTGTTGGAATGATAATTATTTCAGGGTAATAATAGTGTATATACTCTTGAAGAGCACTTCCTGATGTAATTGCGAGTTTATGCTTTTTTAACTCATCTAATGTGTGAAATTTATTGTTTATATTCACTATAAGTTTATTCTGAAGTGTAAGAATAGTATCTGTAAAGTAGAGATATTGGAGTCTAGATGTTGTTTTTTGTGCTAAGAAAATAATATCGACCTGATTCTTTTTCGCAGCACTAACAAGCTTTTCCCATGTCTCAAAATAACAGTATTGAAATTTAAGATGTAACTTTTTTTCAATGATATGAAAAAGATCAATACTAAAACCTTTGTAGTTGTGGTTTTTTGATAGAAGTATTTGATTTGGAACCTGTGTTATTCCAATCTTTATATCTCTTGGTAAATCTCTTATCCATTGAATCTCTTCTTTGGTAAGAAATTTCAAATCATTAGTAGAACCACTAAGTGAGATAAAGAGAAAAATAATGATAATGAAATGTTTTATCATTTAGATATACTCAATGGTGTAGTGTGCTTTTCCACGATTTTTTGTTTTGTACATAGCAATATCAGCATATTGTAAAACATTCTTTTTTGGATCAAAATTTTGAATATTACAGATACCTATACTGCAAGTGATTGATAGGGGCTTGTCATTTGTTGGCCGACACGAAACTGAATGCTCTTCATCAAAGAAGAGTGAGAAATTTGCAGCATTACAAAGATTCTGTGCATACTCATGCAGAGAATCTGCCTCATTGACTTCTTGTGTAATAATAGCAAATTCGTCACCACCTATTCTTGCAAAAATATCATCTTTATGTAGAACAGTTTTAATATTGGATGTTAGTTTCTGAATGACTTGGTCACCGGCACAGTGACCATAGTTGTCATTTACAGTTTTAAAATTATCTAAGTCTATAACAACAAGAGAAAAAGCTGTTTTATTATTTTGTAAAGTTTGATTTGCTTCATTAAGGGCTTTGTCAAAAAAATGTCGGTTATAGATACCTGTTAGACTGTCATAATAAGCCATTCTATCTTTTTCTTTTGTTTTTTCTGCCTTTCTCATAGTTGCTTCAATCTTTTGAAAAAGAAGTTCCATATCTATGGGTTTTTGTAAGAATTGATCGACACCGATATTTATAGATTGTAAAAGATTCTCTTTGTTATCATAGCCTGAGATAATAATTATAGGTTGATTCTCATTGATCTCTTTTACTCTTTGAGCAAAGCTAAGCCCATCCATATAGGGCATATTGATATCTGTAATGATGATATCTGGTTGTTTGTTATAGTAAAACTCTAAAGCATCTGCACCATTAAATGCTTGGTAAAGATCTTTGACTTCATCCTCTAGAAGTAGTTGCATTTTTACTTGAGCATCAAAATCATCTTCTACATACAGGAGTGTTAAATCATGTAATTTTTTCACAAATTTCTCCTTTTAAAATTATCTGAAATATAGCACCTTCTTCGCTATTATGCACTTTTATCTCTGAGTGCATATGTTCTGTTATTATCATTTGTGTCATATAAAGACCTAGCCCTGTTCCATTTTTTTCATGTTTAGTAGAAAAATAGGGATCAAAGATTTTTTCTATAATATCTTCTGGAATTCCTCCTGCATTATCACTGATAGTAAGTAGTACATTTCCACGATTTTCTGTTAGTTCGATAACAATCTTCTTTTCTTCTATATCCTTGTCTAGTAGAGCTTCTCTTGCATTATTTACAATATTTAATATGACATGACCTAATGAATTTTTATAGCCATAGCAGAGATAACTGTTTTTTGCTAAAAGTACAACTTCTATATGCTCTTTTTGAAAAGTAGGTGTTATCATATTTAAGATATTAAGAATAACCTCATTAATATTAAACTGTTGTTGCTTCTCTTGTGGTTTGAAAAAGTTTTTAAAATCATTAATTGTCTCTGACATCATATTTACATGTGTCGCAGCATTGTTTTGAAAATATTCAATAAGTGCATCATCTAGTTTGTTTTTTTTATATTTTGAAATGATAAGCTGATGTAATAGAGCAAGATTATTGAGTGGTTGTCTCCACTGATGGGCTATCATAGCTATCATTTCACCCATTTGTGCTAGTCTGTTCTGATGAAGCATAAGAAGTTGTTGTTCCTGATTTTTTTTTACTTCAATTCGAATTCTTTTTTGAAGTTGTTCTTCTTGCTTTTTTTGGTTTTCAAATAATATTTTTGCTGTTAAAATAGTTAATGTCAGTGTTAATAGGTAGAAATTATAGTCAATAATATTAATTGTACCATTTTGATAATGAAAGAGTTCATTTTTAAAGGTCATAAAAAAAGAGATGATATAAGAGATAACAACAATCATAGAGAGACTAAATAGAGGATTTTTTAAATAGACAACATAGAGTAAGATAGGAAGCGTCATACTTAACAGTAAGAGTGAACTTGAAATATGAAAAAAGTAAAAAAGTATAAAAACATAAAAACCAAAGGTTAAATTGTATAGCAATAGACTCTTTATCTCTATCTCTTTATAAGAGTTAAAGAGGATAAGAAGTAAAGGTGTATATAAAAACTGTCCCATAATGTTTCCAAACCACCAAGAAAACGTTGAGTGTAAAAATTCATTTGATTGAATATGTCCAAAATATAAAAGTGTTAGATTGGATGATATAGCACTAAATGGTTGTAAAATAAATAGGATAAGAAGAGATAAACCAATGATGTCTTTAAAATTTTCCAGTTTTTTATTAAGGTTAAAGTCTTTAAAAAGAGCAGCAGCTAAAATCACTTCAAATGAATTTATTGCTGAAATAAAAAGAGAACTTGGAATATCCAAGCCATTACCAAAGGCAATAAAAAATTGGCCAAAAAAGACTCCAGGCCATACTTTTTTTCCAAAGTAAATGGCAAAAGCTAAAGCAATACCTTCTGATGGAAAGATAATAGTGCTGACAATATGAGTATGTAAAATTAATTGATACCTGAGTTCTGCGGCAAAAAAGTATAAAAAAGCAAGAATTGCTATAAGAAACATATTTGATTTTGCTAATTTTGTTATTTGCATAATATGATTCATATCCTTATTTCTTAAATTTTAACATTGTAGTATAAAATTCTATGGTAATATTGTTTTAATTCTGTAGATTCTGTATAATATCTCAACAAGATGTAATCAACTTTAATTAAATGGAATAAAATAGTCATGGATGAATTAAAAATATTATTAGTTGAAGATGATGAATTTGCTGCAGAACTTATATATAATTACTTTTTAGATTATGGTTTTCATGTTGTTTTTTCATCTAATGCTTATGAAAGTTTAGAAGAGATAGAAAGTAAAATATTTGACATTATTATTTTAGATATAAATCTACCTGATATAAATGGTTTTGAAGTGCTAAAAAATATCAGAAGTAAAAATAACAATATACCGGTAATTATTACAAGTGCATATAATGATAAAAATGTAAAGTTACGTGCATTTAAATATGGGGCAAACGATTATATGACAAAGCCTATAGACCTTGAAGAGTTAGAAGCTAGAATATGGGTACATTTACGTAAAGAGAATAATATTAACGGAGTTGATAATAGATCTGTAAAGCATCAAGAGAAAATTTTTGAAGTTCAAGAGAATCTTGTTTTTTTTAAGGGTGAAAAGCTTGATTTAACTGCATTAGAATCTGAGATATTACACTATTTTATAAAAAATAAAAATAGTGTTATCAAAAGGCATGAACTTGCAGAGATCCTTTCAACGTATGGAACACAAAGATCATTGGATAACCATATAAAAAATATACGAAAAAAATTAGGTGAGAGTGCAAAAGAGGCAAAGTACCTTAAAACTGTTTACGGAGTAGGGTATTTTTTTAATTTTTAGAGCTTTTTATAATCTCTATAGAGTTTGTTTGATATAATTGAGTAATTTAACTAAGGATTGTTTATGGAATGCGAATTTCCTACTGTAAATTCCAATATGGATGAGATAAAAGAGATTTTTGAGAGTGTAAAAACAATTGCTGTTTTAGGACTCTCTCCTGATGCAACAAAAGCAAGTCATAGAGTTGCAAAGTATCTTCAAGAAGTGGGATATAAAATAGTACCTGTTTATCCAAAAGGTGATGAGATATTAGGTGAAAAAGTTTATCGTTCTTTAGCAGAGATACCATTTGAGATCGATATGGTAGATATCTTTCGAAAACCTGCCGCATTTGATGCTATAGCTGATGCATGTATCGCACGTGGTGATATAAAAGTTTTCTGGGGTCAGGTAGGATTAGTAAATAATGAAGCTGCTAAAAAAGCTGCAGATGCGGGTATGAAAGTAGTACAAAATCAGTGTGCTATGGTTGATCATAGAAATCTTTTTAATTAGGTAGAGTTTTTGCTAAATTTAAAAAAAATCCAAGAAGCCAAAAAAAGAATTGAAGGTGTTGTTGCTCAAACACCTCTTGCATATGCCCCATATCTCTCAGAAATTACAGATATGGAAGTTTTTCTTAAAAAAGAGAATTTACAAGTTACTGGTGCTTTTAAAATCCGTGGAGCATATAATAAAATAGCATCTCTCACGCAAGAAGAGAGAGATCATGGTGTAGTGGCTGCAAGTGCAGGAAACCATGCACAGGGAGTTGCGTTGTCTGCAAGTCTTTTTAGTACAAAAGCAGTAATTGTTATGCCAGAATCAACACCTCTTACAAAAATAAATGGCGTTAAGCATTATGGTGCGGAGGTTATTTTAGCTGGTAGTAATTATGATGAGGCTTATGCTTATGCTGTAACATATGGAAAAGAGAATGGACTGACTTTTGTGCACCCTTTTGAAGATGAAGAAGTTATTGCGGGGCAGGGTACAGTTGGAATCGAGATCTTGGATAAATGTCAAGAATTAGATGCTGTTATAGTTCCTATCGGTGGTGGTGGTCTTATCGCTGGTGTAGCCACAGCTATTAAAGAGATAAATCCAGATATCAAGGTGATTGGTGTCAGTGCAAGTGGTGCACCGGCATTTAAAGAGTCGTATGAACTTAAAAAACCTATAGATTCTACTAGTGTACGAACAATTGCTGATGGTATAGCAGTACGTGATACATCACCAGTAACATTGCAATATGCACTAAAAAATGTTGATGAAGTTTTAAGTGTTGATGATGAAGAGATAGCAAGTGCGATTCTTTATCTTTTAGAAAAACAAAAATTGGTTGTTGAGGGAGCAGGAGCTGTAGGTGTAGCAGCACTTCTTCACCATAAACTTGATGCTTTAAAAGGTAAAAAAGTTGCTGTAGTTTTAAGTGGTGGTAACATGGACGTAACACTCCTTTCTGTTATTATCGAAAAAGGTCTTTTAAAATCTCATCGTAAGATGAAAGTAACAGTAACACTTGTAGATAAACCAGGTTCGTTAATGCGTTTTACAGAAATACTTCAAGAATTAAATGCTAACATCGTACACATTGCGTATGATAGAACGTCTATATCTCTTGACTATGGTGATGCGAATGTAACTGTTCATATGGAGACAAAAGGTAAAGAGCACCAAGAAGAGATTCGTCAAGCCTTAAAAAAAGAGGGTTATTTAAAGGAATAAAAAAAGATGGAAACTGTAGTCAATAAAAGTATTTCTAAACCGGTCATATTATTACAAATACTCAATAATGGACAACTTTTAGCAGTTGATTCAGATACTACAGTTCGTTTTTTTAATAAAAATAATTTAAAACTGCAAGGTGGTTTTAAAGTTGCGATAAAACACAAACACTATAAAACACCAGTTGTGGCATTTTCTAATGATGGGAAGTATTTTGCAACAATTTCAAGTGATGCTAAAGAGTCAAGACTTTTTAATGCTGAAACAAAAAAAATGATTGCAAAAGTTGATCGTCATCATGGTGAGGCCTCTTGTGTTGGTATTGATCCTTTATCAAGATATATGTTTTCATGTGGAGATGATGGGAAAACGTTTGCAATTGATATGGAGAGTGGTAAACTTGTTTTTACACTTCCTCCTCATGCAGATACTATTAATGATATAGCTTTTTCTTCTAACGGTAACTGGGTTGCTATTGCTAGTTATGATAGAAAAATTTCACTTTTTTCTTTAGTCACTATGACACCGAAAAATAAGCTCAAGGCACATTCATCGGCTGTTATGCATTTGAAGTTTTTTCATGGAAGTAAACTTCTAAGTATTGATAAAAAATCTTCAGCAGTTATTTGGGATATTTACTCAGGTAAAGTTCTTAAAAGGCTGGAAGGTATTCATGATGATATTACAGCTATTACTGTTGATGAAGAGGAAAAATTTTTATTTTTAGGTAGTAAACTAGGATATGTTTTAGTGTATGATTTAGAAACATATGAAATGTTGTCTGGAAAATATATAAAGATTACTTCACCAATAACAAGCTTAGAATTTGAAAATGAAAATAATTTTTTAATTATTGGTACAGAAGATGGTTTTATAATGTACTATAATATTTACGAAGGTGAAGAGACTTTACATGATCTACTTCGAGATAAACAATTTGGACTTGTGCAAAAGGTCGTTGAAAAAAATCCTCTTTTAGTATATACAAAAATTTATTCGATAGTAACAAATTTTTGGGAGACTTCTTTAGAAAAGGCAAAAATTGCTCTTCAACAAGGTGATAAAGAAAAAGCAAAGCTAATTTTTGGCCATTTTAAACAGATGCCATCAAAAAATAAAATTATTCAAAAAGTTATGCGTGAATATGCTGAATTTCCAAAATTTGCTCAATTAGCTAAAAATGGGAAACTAGCACTTGCCTATGGATTGGCAAAACAGTATCCTGCTTATAAAGAGTCTAAAATTTATCAATCTTTAGAGAGCAGATGGCGTAAAGCTTTTGCCAAAGCACAAAGATATGTACTGAATCCAAAAACTGTTCAAGATGCTAAAGATATCTTAGCACCTTATCGTGGTATTAGTGAGAAGACAAGGTTTATTCAAGAGGTATTGAGCAAAGCTGATATATATAGGCATTTTCGAACGGCTATGTCAAAAAAAGAGTTTAAAGTTTGTACAGAATTGATTAGGCAAAATGATTTTTTAAAAGAACTGCCTGAATATGATACACTCATGGCTTATGCAGATAGTCTTTATATGAAATCACAGAAATTCATTCAAGAGGGTGATATACATTCTGCGATAAAATTGTTACGTGTTCTACAGGATTTTGAAGATTTTAAAGATGAAGCACGAAACTTTATGATAGAACTTGAATCGAAAGCAAAATTTTTTAATGCAGTAAAAAATGATGATATTGAAACAGCTTATGATATGATGGCTACAACAGAAGATTTGATGCAAACAGAAGATGGAATGCGTCTTCAAGAGATGTGGAATGATGATCTTCTTAAAGCAAAACATGAAGCTTCTCTTGGTAACATTGATGGTGTAAAAAATGCAATGCAAAAATATATGAAAATAACTTCTAAATATGCGGCACTAGCAACACTTTTCTCTTTTGCTTATATGGTTCAGCTTGAAGATGCTTTACAAAATAAAGTAGATCGTTCTATGATTGAAAATGGTATTAAAAACTATGTAGTTAATTTTGGTTTATCTGAGCAGATAGAGACTTTTTATCATCTATTTAAAGAGGAGTATCCTGATACAAAACTCAACTTAGAGTTTCTTAAAAAAGGCTCTTTTTCTATGTGGCGACCATCTATGATAGAAGATTCAATCTTAGAGTAGTTTTTCATCTTTAAATTATATCTCCTTTTAACCTCAAATATAGTTATTTTTAAATATAATGAGAAAATTTTTAAATATAAACAGTTAGAGGAGACTTTTCATGCAAATTAGTGGCGCACAGATGGTCATTGAAGCACTTATTGCAGAGGGTGTAGATACAGTTTTTGGCTACCCCGGTGGAGCAATAATGAATGTCTATGATGAGATATACAAACAAGATAAATTCCAACACATTTTAAATCGTCACGAACAAGCAGCAGTCCATGCCGCAGAGGGATATGCAAAAGCAAGTGGCAAAGTAGGTGTTGCGATGATTACATCTGGTCCTGGTTTTACAAATGCAGTCACTGGTTTGGCAGATGCCTATATGGACTCTATTCCTTTAGTTGTCATTTCTGGTCAGGTTCCTATGAGTCTTATCGGTACAGATGCATTTCAAGAGATAGATGCTGTAGGTATCTCTCGTTCTTGTACAAAGCATAACTATTTGGTAACAGATGCAGCAGATCTTCCACGTGTTTTAAAAGAAGCATTTTACATTGCGGCTTCTGGGCGTCCTGGTCCTGTTCATGTTGATATTCCAAAAGATGTTACAGCACAGATTGCTGAGTTTAATTATGATATCGAGCTTAATCTTGAGACATATAAACCGCATGTAAAAGGGAATCCTCGTCAAATTAAAAAAGCGATGGAAGCGATAGCAAATGCAAAACGTCCTCTTTTTTATCTTGGTGGTGGTATTATCAATGCAAATGCTGCTTATGAAGTAAGAGATCTTGTTCATAAAACAGGTATTCCTGCAGTTGAGACATTTATGGCACGTGGTACACTTGCACATGATGATGATCTGCTTATTGGTATGCTTGGTATGCATGGTTCGTATGCTGCAAATATGGCAGCAAGTGAGACAGATATGATCATCGCTCTTGGTGCACGTTTTGATGATCGTGTTACAGGGAAGCTTTCAGAGTTTGCTAAAAATGCAGGTGTTATTCATGTAGATATCGATCCGGCATCTATCTCTAAACTTGTAAATGCAGATTTTCCAATAGTTGGTGATGTGAAAAATGTTGTTTTAGATATGCTGGCTCAAGTTGATAAAATTGACTCTAACAAATATGAGTCATGGAGAGAGACGATCAATAACTTTGATGAACTTCATCCACTAACTTATCATGAAGACAGTGAGAGATTAAAACCGCAATGGGTCATTGAGCGTGTTGGTGAGCTTCTTGGTGATGATGCAAATATCTCTACAGATGTTGGACAGCATCAGATGTGGACAGCACAGTTCTATCCGTTTAGCAGACCACGTCAGTTCATTAGTTCTGGTGGTCTTGGAACTATGGGCTTTGGTTTTCCTGCAGCACTTGGTGTAAGAGCGGCATCACCGGACAAAGTAAGTATCAACTTTACGGGTGACGGTTCGATTTTAATGAACTGTCAGGAGTTAATGACAGCAGTTGAAAAGAAACTACCGGTTATTAATATCATATTAAATAACAATTTCCTTGGAATGGTACGCCAGTGGCAGACACTTTTTTATGACAAGCGTCACTCTGAAACAGATTTAAGTGTACAACCGGACTTTGTAAAACTCTCTGAAGCATTTGGCGGAATAGGCTACAGAGTAAATACAAAAGAGGAGTTTGATGCGGCACTTAAAGATGCAGTTGAGAAGGGTGTTGTTGCATTCATTGAAGTGATTGTTGAGAGATTTGAAAATGTTATGCCGATGGTTCCAGCAGGTGGAAGCCTCTTTAACATGATGCTATTAGAGAAAAAGGAGAGTAAATAATGAGCGAAAATGCAAGAAGAGTAATTTCAGTTATCGTAGTAAATGAAGCAAGCGTTTTGTCTCGTGTTACAGACCTTTTCTCTGGACGTGGTTATAACATTACATCACTTACTGTTGCACCGATTCCAGATTCTAAATACTCTCGTTTAACGATAGTAACATCAGGAAGTGTTCGTGTAATGGAACAGATAACAAAACAGCTGCATAAACTTATTCCTGTTCTTCGTGTTTATGAGCATGAAGATATGGTAGAAAAAGAGATGGCTATGGTTAAGTTTCCAATCACTGAGAACCTAAGTGATATCAATGCAATTTCCGAAGCATATAATGGTAAGATCGTTAATGTTGGAGATAATATTGTTATTGCAATGGTTGCTGATGAGCCAAGAAGAGTTGATAACTATCTTAATGCTATCAAACGTTACAATCCTAAAGAGATTGTAAGAAGCGGTGCTGTAGCACTGGAGAGATAAGGTCATGAAGCTAAGTGAAATTGCAAAGGTAATTGGCGCTGAGTTTCATGGTGATGATAAAGAGATTCTCTCTTTAAATACCCTCAAAGATGCAAATGAGAATGAACTCTCATTTGTAGCAAATCCCAAATATGTCAAAGATATTCCAACATCAAAAGCAGGTGCTATTTTAGTGACTGAAGCTACAAAAGAGTATGTTCCAAAAGATTCTGTCGCACTTGTTGTTGAAGATACATATTGGCAGATGGCAACCCTTTCGAAATACTTTGCTCCACCCTTGGAAGATAAAGATGCTCCTAAAGCTGTTGTTGGAGAAGGAAGTAGTGTTTCTCCAACAGCTACATTGGCAAATGGTGCCAAAATCGGGAAAAATACAACGATTATGGCTGGTGTCTATGTAGGTTCCAATACTGAAGTAGGGGATAATACCATTATTTATCCAAATGTTGTTATTTATCGGGACTGTAAGGTTGGAAATGAGTGTATTATTCATGCCGGAACAGTAGTTGGAAGTGATGGTTTTGGTTTTGCTTCTAACAGATTTGGAGAGCATAAGAAAATCTATCATATTGGTAATGTTGTCATTGAAGATGATGTAGAGATTGGATCAAATACGACGATAGACAGAGCAGTTTTTGGTACAACGTTAATTGAAAAAGGTGCACGTTTGGATAATCTTATTCAAGTAGCACATAACTGTGTATTTGGCAAAGGCAGTGTAGCAGCTGCGCAAGCAGGATTTGCAGGTTCAACGATTATTGGTCAAAATAATGTTTTTGGTGCACAGTCAGGTTCTGCAGGGCATCTGGAAATCGCACCATTTAATACTTTTGCTGCACGAAGTGGTATAACTAAGAGTATTAAGGAAAGTGGAAAAACATTCGCTGGTTTCCCTCTGATGGATCATAAATTATGGCTTAAAATTCAGGGAAAACTTGCTAGACTTATTAAATAAAATTATTTAAGGAGTTTGAGATGAGTAAGACAATTGCATTAAATGGAACACAAAATGGAGTTATCTCTGTAACAAAGTTAGAAAATCCGTATGGTGAAGGTAGTGGTACTGTTGCAAGTATCGGAGTTTCACTTAGTGGTGAAGCTAATAATCCAGAATGGAAAGTTCATATTCCATTAAAAAATTTAGATGAAGTGATTAAAGCACTCCAAGAGTTAAAGTAAGTTATTTATATGGCAAAACAGTATCAAGAGATTTTACTTGTTGATGATAGGAAAGAGAATCTAGAACTACTTAGCAGTTTTTTGGTTGATAAGGGATATAAGATTCGGAGTGCATTGAATGGTACTACCGCTTTGATGAGTATCAAAGCAAAAGTACCTGATTTGATTTTACTTGATATTGAGATGCCTGAAATGAATGGTTATATGGTTGCCAAAGAGTTAAAGTCCAATCCACAAACAGAAAATATTCCTATTATATTTATTAGTGCACATGATGATACAGAAGCAAAAGTTAGAGCTTTTCAATCAGGTGGAGTAGATTATATACCCAAACCATTTGCAAATGAAGAGGTTATTGCTCGTGTTAAAATGCATCTTGAACTTGCTGCATATCAGCATAATTTAGAACAAAAGGTACAAGAGGGTTTAGCTGAGATTCAACATCTTAATGAAGATCTCGAACTTACACAAAAAGAGATGACAATTACACTTGGTACTTTGATGGAAACTAGAGATGATGATACAGGTCACCATGTTATGAGAGTTGCAAATTATTCTAAGCTTTTAGCTGAGTTATATGGACTAGATAAAAAGAGTGTAGATCTGATTCATAAAGCAGCACCTTTTCATGATGCCGGTAAAGTTGCGATTCCTGATAGTGTTTTAAATAAACCTGCAAAACTTGATAATGATGAGTGGGAGATTATGAAGTCACATTCTATGAAAGGGTATGAAATATTTAAAGACTCTACTCGACCTATATTGAAAATGGCAGCTGTCATTGCAAGAGAACATCATGAACAGTGGAGTGGCGGTGGTTACCCTGATGGACTTAAAGGTGAAGAGATAAGTATTGCAGGACGAATTGTCATGCTTGCAGATGTATTTGATGCTTTGACTAATGAGAGAGTTTATAAAAAAGCTTGGAGTATAGAAAAAGCTGTTGCTTTTATCAAAGAGCAAAAAGGTATAATGTTTGAGCCAAAGCTTGTTGATCTGTTTGTAAATGAAATGGATGGATTTAAGAAAATTTATAATGAGTTAAAGGACTAGTTAGTTCAACTTATAATTTAACATAAATGATATACTTGGTGCCTCATCTATATAGTTACTAGAGCTTTTAAAAAAGTTTCTTTTGTTTAGATCTTCATTAAATAGTCCTAATAAATTATATCCGTGGATTGAGAGTTTTGTTCGTTTGTTGAATTGATACTCTATGCCACTATTAAAGTAGACACTCTCTTTAAATGCACGTGTTCCATCGGTATAAACCGGTAGTCTGTAATATGCACTTCCTGATGAAGCAAAATTGGCACTATTATAATCTGCCATATCAATGGCTCCTGGCATACCCCAGTAGACTCGTAAAGAGTTGATAAATTTCAGCTTTTTATTATATTTATAATTCAATCGTATTTTTGTAATATTATTATTCCAGTTTGCTAAATCATCTCCGTAGCCATACGGAGAAGCTGAGATATTTTCTCGTTTAATATTGGGATCACTCGGTGTAAAACTTATCTGTTTTGTATAGTTATGCGAAAAATTAAATTCAAAAGGACCTTTTGTATAGTCTATACTGGCTTCAAGAGTGTAAAATTTTACTTTACCAATATATTCAGTAATCCCTGGAACTGTAGAGTCATTGTATGCCACTACATTGTGCTTATTATAAGATGATTTTGCATTAAAAGTAAAATTATTTTTATAAAGTGTATAGAGTAGTTCTATTCTATCTAAAGATTCTACATCTGTTTTAAGATGATTATTATATTCATAATTATAATATAAATCTGCATCATCTGCAACACGTACTGAGTGACTGTAATTTAGTTTAACAATATTATTTTTATCTAGAGTATAGACAAATGCAAGTCTAGGGGAATACATATTATCAGAGTAGGTATGTTTGTCAATTCTTAAGTCAAGAAATGTTTTAAGCTTTTGTGTCAAATTATATTGAATTTCACCAAATAAAGAGTACATATTGCTACTCCATTGTGTTCCTCTTGGTAGCCAACTTGAAAGTTTTGAGTTTGAATCTCCAAAATGATTGTGGGTGTATTTTGCACCAAATGCATAACTACTCTTTGTATTTGCTGTGTAGAGTGCTAGAATATTTACGTTTATATTATCTTCCACCCAATCTCTATTTCCTGTATTTACAGGGTAATTTGATGTTGTAATAGCAATTTTAGAGCGGATATAGCTGATATCATATTCAATTTTTAACTTTTCGGAGACTATCTGTGTGTAAGAGAGCGTATTACTCCATTGTTCGTTTGCAGTACCAGTGTCTTGTAGATATTTTGGGTTTGTATTTGTATAGAGATTTTGAGATGCAGCAATAGCTAGACCACTTTTTGTGTAACGACTCCAAAATTCAAAGTTTTTATAGTTTAGTTGTATATGAAATTTTTTTCTAATTTGATTATGATAGGAAGCATTGACATTGGTGGTATGAAAATCAAGTGGTTGGTTGGCAACTATATTTTGTGGTAAATAAACTACAGTAGGGGTAAAGTCAAAAGCAACTTTATGAACTGCTTCATCTAAATCATCTGCTCCATTATAATCATCAACTCCTCCATATACAAAGATTCCAACCCCATTAGAGAGATGTGTAGTATATTTTGCATCTACTGAAGTGAAATTCTCAACTGCTCCAGCTTTTACATTAGTCTCAAATCCATCAAAACTCTCTGCATTAAATGTCTCTATGTTGATAATTCCTGCAATAGCTCCTGGACCATATATGGAAGAACCTGGACCACTAATGACTGTAATTTTTTTAATATCTCCAAGCATAGAAAACCACCGTTCAGTTACTGCTCCACCATCACTAGCTTTTATATTTAAATTTTGGCCATTAAGACGTAGTAGAATTTTATTGTTTCTATCACTGATAATACCACCCATACCAAGTTGATTTCCTTGTACTTTATACATATAAGCGACATCAGGTACATAGATTTCAAGGAGTTCATCGAGGTTACGTGCACCAGATTCTTGAATATCCTTTTGGGTAATTATAGTAAAAGAAGAGGGGGTGTTTTTTATATCTGTTTCTGTTAAAGTCATCGATCTGTCAGATGTTTGTATCTGTGAAAGATCTTCTAAATCCATAAGTAGTATATTATCTTGAGCATATAAATTATTAAGAATAAAGAGCAGTGCAAGAGAGAGTTTTTTGCGCATATTTGCTAGTTTCCTTATGAATTATATAAAGATAATTCTATCATATATTATGAAATTTAAAAATAAAAGTGTTATTATGACATGTTGTAATTTGCAAAATAAAGGCATAATATTTTATGAAAAAAAAACTCCTTATCTTTACACTCTTCAATTTTTGTTTGGTATTTACTCTTTTTGCTCAAACTAATCAAGTTAAAAGTAGAAATGAAGTTATCTCTGCATATATCTATTTATTAAGTAAAAATACAAAATGGCCAAATGAAAAAAAATTACAAAAATTTATAATTTCAGTGCTTGAAGATGGTCACGCAATTTCTGATATTTTAAGAGATATGACAAAAGGGCTAAAATTAAAAAACAGACCTATAGAAATAGTAAATATAGAGAGTATTAATAAATTATATCTTAAAAACACGCAAGTTGTTTTTGTGTCACAAAGTTTTAGAGATTATTTGGATGAAGTTGATAGAAAGATAGGAGATGGGTGTATATTGCTTATCAGTGAGAATGCAGTAGATATGAAAAAGAGTATGATTAATCTTTATGAAGATATAAAATATAGAATTAACATAGAGATTAATTTAAATAATATACTCAACCATGAATTAGAGGTAAATGAAAAAATTCTTTTAACTGGTGGTTCAAGAATAGGTGTTAGTAAACTTTATAACTCTTCTATTGAGACTATCAAAGAACAGGAAAAAAAATTTAGAGAGTATCAGAACTTAAATGAACGATTACAAAAAGATCTTCAGTGGAAAAATAAAAAGATAGCTTCTTTACAAACAGAAATAAATCAAAAAAGAAAAGAGATTGAAAAAAAGAAAAAAGAGTATAAAAAGACATTGACTCTTATTGAGAAAAAAGAGAAATTGATTAAAGAAAAAGTAAAAAACATAGAAAAAAAAGAGAAAAAACTTAAAAATTTACAAGAAAATTATGAAGAGATGAAAGTAAGGCTTCGAGAACAAAAAAAACTTTTCGAACTGAAACAAAATGAAGTAACAAAAGCAAAGGAAAATCTTACAAAATACTCTTTGTTATTAGAGGGGAAACTCCAAAAGATTGAAAACTTAGATGCAACGATAAAAGAGCAAGAGAGTATGATTAAAAAAGGTATGCAAATCCGAGAAGAGCAGGCGAATAAGATTCAAAAACAAAAACTTGTACTCTTTTTACTGGCAGTTATTGCTGTTTTATTACTTTTATTTATGATATCTTTTTATAGGAATAAAAATTTACTGGAAAAACTCAATAAGGAATTGGCATCCGCAAAAGATGAAGCTGAATACGCCAATAAATCAAAATCGATGTTTTTAGCTAATATGTCTCATGAATTACGAACGCCTTTAAATGCAATTTTAGGCTTTTCTGAACTTTTACTTCAAGATGAAAGACTCTCTAAAGAGTATAAAAAAACTATAAATATCATCTACTCAAGTGGTTCTTTTTTACTTACTCTTATCAATGATATCTTAGATATCTCTCGTATAGAAGCAAGGAAAATTGTTATAGAAGAAGAGATTGTAAATATAAAAAATATTGTTGAAG
>Ga0256843_1001616_pt1 | contig 17547 bp, 21 predicted proteins | sample AlvinellametaG_FD_191572 | JGI IMG/M metagenome (GOLD analysis project Ga0256843, IMG submission 191572) | Pompeii worm associated microbial communities from hydrothermal vent at the East Pacific Rise, Pacific Ocean - Alvinella | ecosystem: Host-associated > Annelida > Integument > Unclassified ... | reverse complement strand
GGTAATCTTATTTTTCAGCGGGAAATAATATACGTTTTTCTCCATTTTTATCTAATTCAAAAGGTTGTATTTCTAATTTTACATAATATTTTTCCGGTCTATTTTTTTTAAAAAAATTTAATGGCAATGTAAAAACTTTTTCTACTTCATTTTTATTAATATTTAGTTTATTTAAATTTTTTATATTAGCAATAGCTATAAACGAATCTACTGTAACACCCATAGGAGCAACAATTGTATCAATTTGTCCTAATATATTTAATGTTTCTTTTTTTAAACCAATTTCTTCTTCACATTCTCTTATTGCAGTATCTTTTAATGTTTTATCTTTTTTTATATCAAATTTACCACCTAGAAAACAAATTTCACCTCCTTGATTTATGGTAGAAGATCTTATTTGAAATAAAAAATGAATTTCTTTTTTTAAATTTAATAGTGGAACTAAAACGGAAGTATTGATATATTTTTCTCTACCTTGAACATTTGGACACATAGGTAACTTTTTATTTAATATTTCTATAATTTCTTGCATTCTAATTCCTTTATATATATTTAAAAACTTAAAAAGAAATTAATTTTATCAAAAAATTTTTTAAAATAAATTAAATATAGTATAATCAAAATAAATTAAAAATAAGGATAATTTATGGATTTGTTTGATTTTGCATATTGCGGAAATTTTGATAGTAAAATAAATTTTTTATCTCAAATAGCAGAAGATGAAAATTGGGGAGATAACAATATAGTTTTAAAAAATTATATCAGATACTATTTAAAAGAAGTTTATGAAAGAGAAAAATATTACTCAAACGAAGAGTCCTCTAATAAAATTTTCAATACGGGTTTACTTACAAAAAATTATGAGGAAATTTTTGCATTGTTTGAGAATAATAAAAATGGTAAACAGCCTCTTTTTTTGAAAGGTTTTTATAAAGAAAGCCGTATTTTAACTCAAAAAATATGCTCAAAAGATGATTTACCTGGTTTGATTAAATTTTTTAATTCATTTGAAGATTTATATTTTGACCCAAGTAAAAATATTATTTTAAATAAAGACCATATATTAGATGAAAGAAGCTCAAGAATACCTTTAGAAATCCCAAAAGACGCTTTAATACGTTTATTAGAAGGAGAAATACAAACTTTAAAAAAACGTTTAGCTCGTAATTACAGATTAGCAGTTCCTCAATATTATAAAGGGTCAATTCAATTTTTATTACCTTTACAATTAACGTCAAATAAACCCATAAATTCATTAGTAGTATCTTTAAACGGAAATGATTATATAGCCCATACAATATTTACTCTAGATATGTCTTATAATAATGCAAGATTATTAATGAAACCTGAAAGTGAATGGTTGACAATATAGTATATATTTTATTATAATGTCAGTGGAGTTTAAAAAACTTATTAAGTTAAGAAGTTACTAGGAAGTTATGACTATTAAAAAGTTACTAGGAAGTTATTACTATTACGAAGTTACTATCACCCTTTTTTGGGTATTATTATAGTTTCGTGTGAGGTGTAGTAGTTACAACATCATCTGGCAATCATACTTTCTCCCATTGATTTTTTTGAAATATCCTTATAAATTAAATAAACAAGTTTAAATAATGATTCGTCATTGTTAAATCCTCCTTTTCTTTTAGTTGTTTTTCTGATTTGCCTATTAAATCCTTTAACCGTATTGGTTGTATAAATAATTTTTCTAATAGGCTTTGAATACTCAAAATAACCAGATAATTCTTCCCAATTGTTTTTCCAAGAATTGATTACCGACATATTGCATTGAAATCATATTTGGTATATTTCCGGTTTGCGCTTGACACTTGAATATGGCATAATTATATACAAGATTACATCTTACAAAATCCCCATTTTGAAACTATCAGAAATTGAAAAAACGATTAAAACGTTAATCTTTTTAAGAAAAACTAATTTTTATGTATATGAGGAGAGTTATATTTTGGGAAGGGCGATTAATAGTTTTTGTAAAAAAGTATAAAATTATTTAAAGGAAAAGAGATGAATGATGCAAATGATTATGTAGGATACGGTTGGTATAGCGAAGACGAAGACTGCATTATAGCAACCGAAAAAGGCTTAAAAAAGCTCAAAAAAGCGGTTGAGGACGCGATAGACAATGGAGTAGGGATACTTGATGATGATATTTTTTGTGTAAAAAAGATTGACGAATCGTATTTTGAAGGTAATAATTATCAAAATCTGACGTTTTTAGGAAAAATTAAAGCGATGTTTTTGGATTATGTGGTGAAAACCGGCGCAATATTATTTTTCGCGGTATCGTTTGGAATCGGTGCGGTAACTATCGTTAAATATTTTCTTTCGCTGTTTTAAAAGAGTAAGGCACAACCTGTGCCCTAATAAGCGTTATCAGCCAGCTGGAATTTTGCCATTGACCATTCCGATAAGGAAATCTTCCAAATCGTTAAGTTTGTGTTTTTTAACGATTTTTTCAATGGCTTTGGCGGCTTTAACTTTACCGAGTTTTTTTAATTTTGCGATAAGGGGTTTAGCATCATCTTTTAAGAGTGCTTTAACATCGTCGGGTGTTTGAATGTTAAGTAGTTTTAAGAATTCGGTACCTTTGATACCGGAAAGTCTTTTTACGTATTTTTGATAATACTTAAACCCTTTTTCGTAATCGGCAAAAGCCGCCGTAGTGCTGAGCGCCGCAAGTAGCACACCTGCTACCAACATTTTTGCAAAGCGTCTCATTTATGCTCCTTCATTTTGATAGGTTCATAATTAAATGAACCTTCATTAAAATTATAAACCTCATAGCTTAAATAAACCTTAAAAGAAATTGATATAATTTTATTTTATAGTTAAATAATTAAGTCGAAGAAAGCGTGTAGATAAAAAAAAGAGAAAAAGGGAATTACGAACAACCCGCAGGTACTTTCCCGTTCATAATTCCGATAAGAAAATCTTCTAAATCTTTTAATTTTCCTTTTTTGATAATTTTTTCGATGCCTTTTACAGCTTTTTTGTTTCCGCTTGCTTTAAGTTTTTCGATAAGTCCTTTTGCATTGTCTTTGAAAAGAGCTTTTAATTCGTCAGGAGTTTTTACTCCTAAAAGTTTAATCAATTGAGTTGATTTAATGTGAGATTTTTTCTTAACGAATTTGTTGTAGTATTTGAAACCTTTGTTGTAGTCGGCAGAAGCCGTTGTCGCCAACAATCCTCCCGCGATTAACGCGGCTACGGCAATTTTAGATATTTTCATGTCGTCTCCTTTTTCTGTTTTGTATATTGTAATGGATAATCCGGAAAAAAACACAATTATTCAAATAAAAATTGTTTACGGTGAGTATGTTGTTACTTTTATAGAACGCGACTATTCATTCATTGAAATTAATTTTATTTGTGTTATAATTTCATAGATGGAGGGGATGTGATCCTGGTGGACACCCCGGGCTTCAAACCCGGTGGGGCGGCGGGTGACCGTCGCTCGGAAGGTTCGATTCCTTCCCCCTTCCGCCATTTAAAGTCATTGTAAATAAGCTTTCATTTTAATTATCTGACGAAGTCTATATATTCATTTTTATATTTTACGTAATTTTGTGCGTTTTTATATATTCCTTCAATCTCTTTATCATTTAATTCTCTTACGACTTTAGCGGGACTTCCTAATATTAGGCTTCGTGGAGGGAATTTTTTGCCGCCGGTAACGAGCGCACCGGCGCCTACAATTGACTCTTCGCCGATTTCCGCACCGTCTAAAATTGTGGCGCTCATACCTATAAGACATGCATTAGCGATTTTGCACCCATGAAGCATGACTCTGTGGGCTATTGTGACGTCATCGCCTATAATGGTCGGATATCCGTCTCCTACGCGTTTTTCGTTTTTATAATGAGTTACGTGAATCATACTCATATCTTGAATAGAGGTGCGTTTTCCTATTTTAATATAATGGACGTCGCCTCTTATTACACACCCGAACCAAACACTTGAATCTTCTCCTATTTCCACATCTCCTATAATATCAGCGCTTGGGGCTATCCATGCGGAGGTATCAATTCTCGGAAAGTCGTCTTTGTATCTTAATATCATTTTTTCTCCTTATTTCATCTTTTTAAGTTCTTCTATTTTATCTCTTAACATTGCCGCTTTTTCGAATTCCAGCGCCTTGGCGGCGTCTTGCATTTCACGTCTTAGTTTTGCGATTATAGCTTTTTTTTCTTTAGGCGGAATTTTGTTTTTGTTTTTTAGTTCTTTGGCTATAGCTTCAAAACCTTCTTCTTTTAGTGATTTGTCAAGTTTTCTGATTACGCTTTTTGGAGTGATGGAGTGTTTGGCGTTATACTCTTTTTGTTTGATTCTTCTTTCAATTGTAGTTTTAATTGCTTTATACATCGATGGGGTTATTTTTGTTTTTATTTTTTCCAATTCTTCCAAATTATCGTCTATTGTTATTGGCTTTTCTATATTGGAAGCAAACATCAATACTCTTCCGTTGATATTTCTTGCGGCTCTACCCATTGTTTGGATTAAACTCGTCTCACTTCTTAAAAATCCTTCTTTGTCGGCGTCTAAAATAGCTACAAGACTCACTTCCGGTAAATCAAGACCTTCTCTTAAAAGATTTATACCTATTAGCATATCGAATTCACCGCTTCTGAGTCCTCTTATGATTTCGTTTCGTTCTACTACGTCTATGTCGGAGTGCATGTATTTAACTTTAAGTCCCATCTCAAGATAATATTTTTGTAGCTCTTCCGCCATTTTTTTAGTTAAAGTTGTTACTAATACTTTTTCTCCTTTGTTTATTACTTCTTTGGCTTTGTCATAAAGAAGGGCTACTTGATTGGCACTTGGTAAAAGCTCAATAACAGGGTCAAGCAGACCGGTTGGGCGAATAATTTGAGAGGCGACGCATGTGGAGAGGTTTAATTCGTATTGCGAAGGAGTCGCCGATACAAAGAGATAATGCGGAGCCTTGTTTATAAACTCGTTAAATTTATACGGTCTGTTATCAAGTGCGCTTGGGAGTCTAAAACCGTATTCGACCAAAACTTCTTTTCTTGCTCTGTCGCCGTTATACATTCCTCTGAATTGAGGGAGCGATACGTGGGATTCGTCGACGATAACAAGATAAGGTTTGCCTTTAATTTCGAAATAATCGAGCAGTGAATAGGGGGTTTCGCCTTCTTTTTTGCCGGTAAGGTGCCTTGCATAGTTTTCTATACCTTTGCATGTGCCGGTCGTTTCAAGCATTTCCAAGTCAAATTCCGTGCGCTGTTTTAGGCGTTGATATTCGACCAATTTGCCTTCTTTTTCAAATTCTTTGAGTCTTTGGACGAGTTCTTTTTCTATAGATTGGATAGCTTGCGCGAGTCTGTTTTGACCTACGATAAATTGATTTGCGGCATAAATGGTTATTTCTTGCAGGTCTTGAATTTTTTCTTGAGTTACGTAATCAATCGTATAGATTCTGTCTATTTCGTCTCCAAAAAATTCCACTCTAATAACGTCGTCTTCAAAATAGGAAGGGAAAATATCGATTACTTCGCCTTGGACTTTAAAGTTCCCTCTCTCAAAATATCTGTCGTTTCTCGTATACCCCATATTTAAAAGCCTAAGCATCAAATCCCGCTGGTTTACTTCGTCGCCTACGGCTATTTTGGCTACCATTTTTTTATATTCTAAAGGATTACCAAGACCGTAAAGAGCGGATACGGAAGCTACGACTATTACATCGTCGTATTCTAATAAACTCGCCGTGGCGCTGACTCTCAATCTTTCGAGTTCGGCGTTTATGGAACTGTCTTTTTCGATAAAGAGGTCTTGTCTGGGAAGGTATGCTTCTGGTTGATAATAATCGTAATAACTTATAAAATACTCTACGTGATTTTTTGGAAAAAATTCTTTAAACTCACTGTATAACTGAGCCGCGAGGGTTTTATTGTGTGTTAAAATAAGTGTCGGAATTTGAAGTTTTTGAATAATATTTGCCATTGTAAATGTTTTTCCGCTACCCGTTACTCCTATAAGAGTATTGTATCTGTTGCCGTTTTTTATGCATTCGCTTAATTTTTCTATGGCTTGAGGTTGGTCGCCGGTGGGTTTGAATTTCGAATGTAATTTGAACAAAGCTCTCCTTTTTTATATAATTATACAAAATTCAAAAGGATTAAAGATGGATTTGCTTTCCAAATTAAATGAAAAGATAGATACCTTATTGCAAAGCTACGAAAAACTGCAAAAAGAAAACGACGAATTGAAAAATGAACTTCAAACAATGAAAGAATCATTGGTCCAAAAAGAGTCCGAACTGCTTGAATGTCAAGAAAATATGGCGTTAAAAGAGTTGGAATTGGAAGAAGTGTTGAGTAAAATTGAAGCAATTATAGGTAAATGAGAAAAATATCAATTTTCGTATTGGGAGAAAAATTTGAAATAGAAGTTGAAGATAAATTTTTGGAATTTATCAAAGAAGATTTGCTAAAACTTCAAAATCCTACTCCCAAAGAGTTGCTGTTTTTGTTTTTAAAGAATAAAAAAGAGCTTTTTGAAGTCAAAAAAGAGATAAAAGAGCTCGAAAAAAAAATCGAAACTATTTTAAAATAGCTTCGATTCCTTTGAATCCGGCTCCGGCAAGTAATATACACCCTATAACGTTTAATGTAATGTAGATTAAGGCTTCAATGTATAAAGTGTTTTTGAATAGAAAAAAACTCTCAACCGCAAAAGTCGAAAACGTAGTAAACGCTCCCATCATACCGGTTGTTAGCATCGATTTTAGATAAGGATTTTGTATACCTCCGTATTGAATCGCACCGATAAAAATTCCCAAAAGCAGACTACCGATTAAATTTACGCTAAGCGTCCCAAACGGTATTTCGCTTTTAAACGCCGTATTAACCATTCCGGCGGTATATGCTCTAAGTATTGCACCGATAAATCCTCCAATTCCAATTGCTACCATAGTGTCGATTTTCATTTCTTTTCCTTTGAGTATTCTTTGTTTAAAATTTGTTGCATTTTATGTTTGGTTTCTTCAAACCAGTTAGGGTTTTGATTCGGATAAAACGAATCCAAAAAAACGACTTTTAATTTCTTTTTGCTAATAGCGCCGTTTTCAAAACAAAAAGGCAAATTTATTATAACAAAAGGTTGGATTTTTAAGTTTAACTTTTCGGCTACCGCTTTAGTCCCGCTCTTCCATTTTATCATTTTTGTTGGGTCTGTTTTATTACGAGTCCCTTCCGGGAAAAGGACTACTTTATATCCTTTTTTAGTGCGGTCTTTAATCTCTTTTAGCATCTTTATAACGGAGCTTTTGTTACTTCTATCTACTAAAATCATATCCGTTTTAGTCAGCATGTATTTGATTACGGGTATTTCGCCAAGTTCTTTTTTTGCGACCCAGATAAGTTTTTCGTCTATGACACTTTCCATTAAAGCTATATCTAAATTATGTGTGTGATTTCCTATAAGAAGCTGGGCTTCTTTGTCAGGCTTGCCCTCTATTTCTATGTTTTGAGCCACTAAGTCGATTAATTTTTTCGAACATTTTTTTCTGTATTTTAGTTCTCCTTTGGGATTTATCCCGCAAAGGAGTCCGGTAAAAAACACAACTATCGCCCCGTATGCGAGTTTTATATAAGAAATTAGTTTATTTAATAACGTCTTCATTTTTTACCCAGCCTATTTTATCGTTGATTTTTACTTTGGTGTAATGTTTTAAACGTTTAAGGACTTTTACCTTTTGTCCTATAGGCGCCGTATAAAAGGGGGTGGAATTTGTAGTAGGAAGTATGTATATTTTGGTCCCCCTAACCAAATAAACGCTTCCTTTAGGTAAATTTGTATATATTAAGTAACCGCTGATAATTAAGGCAATAATAAACAAAAATATATATCTGTAAACTAAAAATAAAAATAAGAAAAAGGCTATGGCTCCCAACGTCAATATATTTATAGGAGTGAAGAAAGTTTTTTCTTCGGGGTTTAAATCGGTTTGTGTGCTTATCGTGTTTGATTGAATATTTATAGGCAATACTATTTTATCATAGGTGTTTTTTTCGGTATTGAAATAATAAAAAGGAATTTTGGTTATGTTGTTATCTACTATGCCGTAATATGATGCTTTTTGATAGGGTGTGATTATGGTGAGGTTTTCTTCTTTTAATCCTAACGTAAAATCTTTTAGATTCGCATTTTTGGCTTCAATCGTAAATGTTAAAATGTTTTGTTTATCGTTGTATTTGCTGGCAAGTAAATTTTTAACCGTGAGGTTTTTTGCTATAACTTTGCAATAATGCGGGACGTTTTTAATTTCTTTGGTGTTGTATAGAGAATGTAAATCTATGATTTGAGTTTGATTTGTTTCGTTTGTTTCGTTCGTGTCGTTTTGAGCGGTTATCAAAAGTTCTTTTGAGTCGTCGTCGTTTTTATATGTGAGGTTTATGTCATATACAAAAGCATTTTGTTTTTTTATGCTTATATTTGATTCTTTAGGCGGTATTATCGAGAGATTGCTCTCTTTGGGGGTTATGATTTTCATTTGAAGGTTGATTATTTGGTTTTTGTAATAATCCTTTTTGAGATTCGGATATTCTATTATGAAATTTGAGGCATAAAGAAAAACGGTCAAAAAGAGTATTATATATCTCATTTTAACGCTATATTCTCTTGTGTGTTAAATTTTTTTACATACGCCAAAAAGGCTTTTTTCGCTTTGCCTCTAAGTGTTATTTTTACCGAATGTTTTAATTTTGCCGGATTTATCCATTTGCCGTAATGCATAACGCCAAAATGTAAATGCGGTCCCGTAGAAAGCCCTGTATTTCCTAAATATGCGATAACCTCGCCTTGTCTGACATAGCTTCCGTTGTGAATGTAACGGGCAAATGCGTGAAGGTGTCCGTAAAGAGTGACGTATCCGTTTTTGTGTTTAATTTTAATACACCTACCGTAACCCCTAATCCAACCTTTAAAAATTATTTTTCCGTCTGCTACCGATTTGATAGGAGTCCCGACTCTATTTACGTAGTCTATTCCGTCGTGCATTCTCCATTTGTGAAGAATAGGGTGAAATCTCATGCCGTATCTTGAAGAGATATATTTATATTTTAGTGGCGCCGCTAAAAACATACCTTTTAGACTTTTGCCGTTGCTGTCGTAATATCTGCCGTCTTTTGGATTAAGGTAGGCGTCTACGGTGTAATATCTGTTTGAGATTTTTGCGTATAAAATCTTGACGTCTTTAACTTCGCCGTATTTTAATTTTTCATCGTATATTACTTTGATTTGCGTATTTTTAGGTATTGCGCGGAAATTAATTCTATCGGAGAATATATCTGATAGTTTGGCGGCTACGAGTCTTGTTTTGGTGGCTTTGTATAAATCGTAACTAAGGTAATTATCAATAGTGGCTTGAGCCTCTTTTTGGATAGTTTCATACATTATCGGGACGACTTTGGTTACGAATTTATCGCCTCTTTTAATAATTTGAAGTTGCTTGTCGTCCGTTATGGGGATTAGGGCTTGTTTGATTTCGTTGTTTTGTTTTAATAAAAAGATTGTCTCTCCGGCGGGTATCGCTCTGACGTATCGTTTAATTTTAAGAGGTAAATTATAATAAATACTTAAAGGAAGCGAATTTTGTTTTAAAAACCCATAAAAAGTTTCGTGAGATTTCCATTTTTGTATATCAACCCTATATCCGAACAATAAAAACGGAATTAACAATAAAAACAGTTTTTTCACTTTATAAAACCTTCTATCATTTTAATTCCGTCTACTCCTCCTAATATGCTCTCCATCGCTCTTTCCGGGTGAGGCATAAGACCAAATACGTTTTTGTTTTCATTGCATATGCCGGCAATGGCGTCGACGCTTCCGTTAGGGTTGCTTTCGTTACCGTTTTTATCGCAATATTTTAAAATAACCTGTCCGTTGTCATACATTCGTTTTAGCGTTTCTTCGTCTACTTTGTAGTTACCTTCCGCGTGCGCTATAGGAATATTGAGGATATCGCCTACGTTTAAACGAGAAAGAAATTTGTTGTCGTTATTTATGACTTTTAAATGATGGAATTTGGAAATAAAATGTAGATTTTCGTTTCTCGTCATTCCTCCGGGAAGCAGATGCGATTCGAGTAAAATCTGAAATCCGTTACAAATTCCAAGAACGTAACCGCCCCTAGCGGCATAAGTTTTCACTTCTTGCATTATGGGAGAAAATCTTGCGATTGCGCCGCTTCTTAAATAATCCCCATAACTAAATCCGCCCGGTAATACGACTAAATCCGGATTGCGTAAATCATGCTCGTTATGCCATACGAACTCGACTTCGGCTCCGATTTTTTCAAACGCCCACTTCGTGTCTCTATCGCAATTCGTCCCGGGAAAAACGATAACGGCTACTTTCATTCTTTTACCTCTAGTTCAAAGTTTTCTATAACCGGATTGGCTAATAGTTCGCTTGCTGTTTTTTTTGCGATTTCAACGGCTTTTTGTTTGTCATCGGTATCTATTTCGAGCAGAATTTGTTTGCCGACCCTAACGCCTTTTATCTCTTTAAAGCCTAACGTTTCAAGTGCGTGGTGCACCGCTTTTCCTTGAGGGTCCAATACGCCTTTTTTTAAATGAACGTTTACTGCAACTATCATTTGCTTTCCTTTATTCTTTTTAATACTTCGCTGTAAGCCTCTTTAATATCGCCCAAATCGAATCTAAATAAATCCTTATCTAACTTTTTGCCCGTTTTTTTATCCCATAGTCTGCAACTATCCGGTGTTATTTCGTCGGCAAGGATAATGTTGCCGTTTTCGTCTTTACCGAATTCTACTTTAAAATCGACCAAATCAAGCCCGACTTTATCGAAAAATTTAATTAAAAAATCGTTGATTTTTAGTCCGTAATTTCTTAATAAATCAAGTTCTTCTCTTGAGTTTACCAAATTCAAAATCATTGCATGGTCGTCGTTGATTAAAGGGTCGTTTAAATCGTCGTTTTTATAATAAAATTCAACAATCGTAAACGGTAGTTTTTCACCTTCTTTTAATCCGAGTCGTTTTGCCAAACTTCCTGCCGCTATGTTCCTAACGACTACTTCTATTAAAATTATATCGACTTTTTTTACAAGTTGTTTTGTAGAGTCTATTTGTTTGATTAAGTGTGTGGGAATACCTTCTTCTTCAAGAGCTTTAAAAATAATAGAGGTTATTTCGCAATTTAAAGCTCCTTTGCCTTCTTCTTCGTCCGCTTTTTCGCCGTTGAATGCGGTGAGAGAGTTTTTAAACTCGCAAATTACTTCTTGCGGGTTGTCGGTTTGGTATATTCTTTTGGCTTTGCCTTCGTATAACAGTTTCATCTATTCTCCTTATTTGCCTTTTGAAATAATAAGCGCTTTTAATACGTTTGCGCCGGTCAACAGTTGCAAGTCGCCGTCTACTTTTTGGACGTTTTTGTTTTTGTGTTTTACTTTTTTATGGTCTATTTCGTTGAGTTCGGCTTTTAGGTGCGCTTTTAGATTGGCTTCTTTTATTTGTAATTCGTCTTTTTGGACTTCTACTTTACCCGGGTGGACTATAATATCCGGAGTTACGCCTTTTGCTTGTATCGTCCTACCGCTTGGAAGATAATATCTGGCTATCGTTAATCTTATCGCTTCGTCTTTATTAACCGGTAAAATTGCTTGGACGCTTCCTTTACCGAATGTTTTTTCTCCGACGATTACGGCGCGTCTGTGGTCTTGAAGTCCGCCGCTGACTATTTCGCTGGCACTCGCGCTACCGCCGTTAACGAGCACCACGATAGGAATGTTTTTATATGTTCCGAAATAGTGAGCCGTATATACTTGGTTTTCGCTTTTTACTCTACCTCTTTGAGAAACCAAAACACCTTTGTCTATAAATAAATCAAGTGTTCCTACCGCTTGGTTTAACAGTCCTCCTGGATTGTTTCTAAGGTCTATAATAATTCCTTTTTTCCCTTCTTTTTTGAGGTTTTTGAGTATTTTCTTTAACGACGGGACGACATTTTTGTCAAATGAAGAAATTCTAATATATTTAATGTTTGGATAGCCTTGCAAATCTTTTGCTTTTACCGATTTGATTTTTATGATTCCTCTTGTAATGGTGACTTTAAAAGGCTTTTGCCCTTTTCTGACAATTGTGAGCGTAATTTTGGTCCCCGGTTTTCCTCTCATTAGGTTAACCGCTTCGTCAAGCGTCATGTCTATGGTGGCTTTGTCGTTGATTTTAAGAATAATGTCTCCGGCTTTAAGTCCGGCTTTATACGCCGGAGTGTCGTCGATAGGAGAAATTACAGTCAAAACGCCGTTTTTCATACCTACTACAATTCCAAGTCCCCCGAATTCTCCGTTTGTTTGGATTTTAAGTTCTTTATAGGCTTTTTTGTCAAGATAGCTTGAGTGCGCGTCAAGTTCGGGCAAAAGACCTTTGAGCGCTTTGTTGATAATGGTTGTCGTATTTATTTCGTCAACGTAATAAGCTTCTATTATATTGACTACTTTTACGAATTTTTCGTATGCTTGAAGTCTTGTTTGTTTATTGGACGCAAAAAGTGGTATAATTAAACATAGAGTTAGAAGTAGTTTTTTCAATTTCTCTCCTTGGAGTTTTTGAAATTCTATTATAATTTTTTTTAAATGTAAAATAAATACCGGAGTTAAGCCGAATTTAATCTTTTTTTAAGAAAACTTTAAGATTCGCTATAAAAAACCTTGACATAACATCACTAAAGTGATATAATACGCTCAACTAAAACTTTTAAGGAGGAAAAATGGATAGAATATTTGAAAAATTAACCAATCAAATGATGGAAGCACTGGAGAGCGGTTTAAGCCTTGCATTGCATAATAAAAACCCGGAAGTTCACCCGTTACATATTTTGTGGGGGTTGGTAACGAATACCAATACGGTTTTAAACCAAGCATTGAATAAAATGGGGGTGGATAAAGTTGCAATCGAACTCGAGCTTAAAAGTGCAGTTGATAGATTACCTAAAGTCGACAACATCACCAAAGAATCTATTAAAATAGGAAGAGATTTAATTCAAAGTCTTGAAAAAGCGGAAGGTTTGGCGACAAAACTCGGAGACCAATACGTAGCGGTAGATACTTGGCTTGTGGCAAATTTGGACGCTTTTAAAGATACTCTTGGTAAATTTGTAGATTTGTTTGAACTTAAAAAAACACTCGAATCAATAAGAGGGGATAAAAAGATTGAGAGCAAAAGTGCGGACGAAACGCTTGACGCGCTTAATAAATACGGAATAGACCTAACCGCTAAAGCCAGAGAAGGTAAACTCGACCCGGTAATAGGAAGGGACGAAGAAATCAATAGAATGATGCAAATTTTGATAAGAAAAACGAAAAACAACCCTATATTGCTCGGCGAGCCCGGTGTAGGTAAAACGGCATTGGTAGAAGGGCTTGCTCAAAGAATAGTTAAAAAAGAAGTGCCAGTATCCCTTCAAAACAAACAGATAGTGGCGCTTGATATGACAGCGTTAATTGCCGGAGCGAAATACAGAGGGGAATTTGAAGACAGACTTAAAGCCGTGGTGGACGAAGTAAAACAAAACCCGAATATCATATTATTTATTGATGAAATTCACACAATCGTAGGTGCTGGCGCGAGCGAAGGTAGTATGGACGCGGCTAATATCCTAAAACCGGCTCTTGCAAGAGGAGAGCTTAGGACAATAGGCGCTACGACTCTTAAAGAGTATAGAAAATATTTCGAAAAAGACGCGGCTCTTCAAAGAAGATTCCAGCCTGTAATGGTGAACGAGCCAAGCGTAAACGAAGCTATTAGAATCTTAAGGGGTCTTAAAGAAAGACTTGAAGCGCACCATAACGTAATTATTAAAGACGAAGCGCTTGTAGCGGCGGCTAAACTAACAGACAGATATATAAGTGATAGATTTTTGCCGGATAAAGCAATCGACGCTATCGACGAAGCGGCGGCTGAGATTAAAATGCAAATCGAATCAGAGCCTTTTGAACTTGCGAAAATTAAAAGAGAAATAGAACAATTAATGGTAGAAAAAGAGGCTCTTCAAATGGAAGGCGAGAGCGAAAAATCCAAAAAAAGACTTGCCGAAATCGAAAAAGAACTTGCAAATTTAGAAGAAGAAAAAAGAAAACTCGAAGCAAAATTCGAGGAAGAAAAAAGAGTATTAAAAGAGATTGCGGAAATTAAACAACAAATAGAAGAACTTAAAGTTCAAGCCGATATCGCAAAAAGAGAAGGTAATTTCCAAAAAGCGGCTGAAATCGAATACGGTAAAGTCGTAGAACTTACTAAAAAATTGGAAGAACTTGAGAAAAAATGGGAAGAGATGCTAAAAGAGGGCACACTTCTAAAAAATGCGGTTGACGAAGAAGCAGTAGCCGACGTAGTTAGTAAATGGACCGGAATACCGGTAAATAAAATGCTTCAAAGCGAGCTTGAAAAAATATTGCATATCGAAGACGAGCTTAAAAAATGGGTTGTAGGACAAGATGAAGCCATAAAAGCGGTTGCAAGAGCCATCAAAAGAAACAAAGCCGGACTTGGAGACCCAAACAGACCGATAGGTAGTTTTATGTTTTTAGGTCCGACTGGTGTCGGTAAAACCGAAACGGCAAAAACGCTAGCAAGATTTTTGTTTGACGACGAAAAAGCGCTTATAAGATTTGATATGAGTGAATATATGGATAAAATCAGCGTATCCAAATTAATCGGTGCGGCACCTGGATACGTAGGATACGAAGAGGGAGGTCAATTAACCGAAGCGGTTAGAAGAAGACCTTATAGCGTAATTTTATTCGATGAAATAGAAAAAGCGCACCCTGATGTGTTTAATATCTTATTGCAAGTATTGGACGACGGAAGATTGACCGACAATAAAGGCGTGACGGTCGATTTTAAAAATACGATTATAATCTTAACGAGTAATATCGCAAGCGATATTATTATGGAAATAAAAGACCCTGAGGCGAGAAAAGAAGCCGTTTGGGCGGAACTAAAAAGAAGAATGAAACCGGAATTTTTAAACAGACTTGACGATGTGGTGGTATTTAATCCGCTCGGTAAAGACCAAGTCAAACAAATTGTCGATATTATCTTAAGAAAAATTACGAAAAGACTTGCCGAAAGAGATATCGAGTTGATATTGACCGATAACGTCAAAGAAGTGATAGCAGAAGTAGGTTTTGACCCTATATTTGGTGCAAGACCTCTAAAAAGGGCGATGGCTGAAATCGTTGAAGACAAACTTGCCGAGCTTATCTTGGAAGGAAAAGTAAAAGACGGCGACAGAGTCGAGTTTGACAGTGACGGCGAATATATAATCGTAAAAGTAAACGGGATTGAAGTTTCCAAAGAGCCTAAATAATCCTTCCTTTTTCTCTCTTTTATGCTAAAATACTCCTAAAGTTTTTTTAAAGGTTTGTTATGAATCTTTTGGCGATGCATATGATACTTGCCTTTTGTTGGGGGATTTTTTTAATTACTTTATTACAATCTCTTAGTTGCGCTAAACGTTCTAAATTGCTGGCGTTTTTAAGTAGCGTATGTATGTTAGCCGTATTGGGCGTGGGGACGAAAATTATGCTTATGATACCTTCCGTGGCTAAAAGCGGAAATTGGATTCATATTAAGCTTTTAGTCGATATTTTCGCCATGATTATAAACCTCTATGCGCTATACGTAACGCTAAAAGGCAATATAAACCAAAAACTGTTTAGTGTTTTGTTTTGGGTGACGATACTTATGTTTATAAGTATGTATTACTTAACGTTGTATAAGCCGTTTTAAGGAGAAAGAATGCTTGATGAAGCCAGAATAGAAGAGAAATTAAAAGCCGGAAAGAGATTATCAAAACTCGATGCGCCTAAAAATATAACCGATAAAGAAAAGGTGATGAGCGATAACGACTTTATCGTTTCGAAAACCGATACAAAAGGGTATATTACTTATTGTAACAGAATATTTGTAGAAATGTGCGGTTGGAGTAGAAAAGAGCTTATGGGTGCAAATCATAATATCATCAGACACCCGCATATGCCAAAAATCGCATTTAAAATTGCATGGGATTTGGTAAATTCCAAGCAGGAATTTTTTGGGTTTGTTAAGAATTTGAGAAAAGACGGAGGATTTTACTGGGTGTTTGCGTATATTACGGCGGATTTGGATTTAAACGGTAATATTATCGGGTTTACCTCTTTTAGGAAAAAACCTTCGCGTAAAGGTATCGAAACGATAGAACCAATCTATTTACAGCTCGTAGAAGCCGAACACGTCGGCGGTATGCAACAAAGCTACCAGCTTTTAAAAGAGCTTTTGGGTGCGACGGACGAAAACGTCGTGGATAAATATCACGAATTAGTATTTAATTTACAAAAGGCGTAAAGATGAATTTACTTAGAGAATTGACACCGAGAATTAAAGCGATTGCGGTAATCAACTTTTTTTTATTGGCTTATCTGTTATATGTCGGGGAGTATATCGCCGCTGGGGTTTACGCCACGTTTATCGCGTTGGCGCATTTGCTTCCGTCGTATAGGGACCAAAGTTTAAATAAAAAGCTCCAACTCTTTAACGTATTAAATTCCGTAGTCCAAGACGCGGCGGAAGGTAAACTTTCAACCAGAGCGATAATAGACGGTGAGGATTCTATAGAAGAGAAGGTTATCTGGAATCTAAACGAAATGTTGGACCAAATGGAAGATTTGCTAAGAGAATCCAAAAATACGATAAATGCTATTATTAACGGAGACGATTACAGGTATATATTAACTTCCGGTTTGCATGGAGAATTTAAAAGTGTCGCAAGCGAATTCGAAAAAGCCATAGAGTCGCTTAAAATTTCGATAAAAGTGGATAGAATCAATAGACTCGCCCAGCGGTTTGTAGAAATCGACGGAGGTGTGACGGCGAGTTTATCGACGATAGGTCATGAGGTTTTTTTAGTAGACGATGCGTTTAAAGAGATTACCAAAAGAGTCCAAAACAGCTCAAAACAAGCAGATGAGACGTATATGCTTATGCAACAGAGCAAAAACGACTTTTTGGGGCTAAGCGAGAAAGTCCAAGAAACTTCGGCTGAGATTTCTCAAATGTCCGAAAATATCTCGTCCATTTCCAATATCGTAGAACTTATTAAAGATATCGCCGACCAAACCAATTTGCTTGCTCTAAACGCCGCAATAGAAGCGGCGCGCGCGGGCGAACACGGCAGAGGTTTTGCCGTAGTTGCGGATAATGTTAGAGATTTGGCTGAAAAGACGCAAAAGGCAACCAATGAAATTGCTATTACCATTCAATCTCTTCAACAGCAGTTTAACGCAATAGAAGACAATACCAATCAAGTAGTAAACATAAGCACGAAATCATACGATACGCTTATGAATTTCGAAGATGTATTAACCAGCTTGAAATCTCAACTTGGAGACGTTAGAAAAATTTCGGACAGAAATACATTAAAACTCGTGTTTATTACCTTTAAAATAGACCATATCATCTATAAATCCTCGATTTATTCCTCAATTACCAAA
>Ga0256843_1001615_pt1 | contig 17549 bp, 15 predicted proteins | sample AlvinellametaG_FD_191572 | JGI IMG/M metagenome (GOLD analysis project Ga0256843, IMG submission 191572) | Pompeii worm associated microbial communities from hydrothermal vent at the East Pacific Rise, Pacific Ocean - Alvinella | ecosystem: Host-associated > Annelida > Integument > Unclassified ... | reverse complement strand
GCATATTAAAAGTGAAATTAAAAATAATCATCAAGTTTTAATTGTATATCCATTAGTTGAGCCAAGTAGTGAGATTAATTATACCTCTTTAAAAGAGGCAATACCTTTTTGGCAGAAGAGGTTTGATAGGGTTTTTGTAACTTATGGTAAAGATAAAGAGAAAGATGAAGTTTTAATTAAGTTTAGAGATGAGGGTAATATTTTGCTCTCTACTACTGTTATAGAGGTTGGGATATCTTTGCCAAGGCTTACAACTATTGTAATTGTTGGTGCTGAGAGATTTGGTTTAGCTACGCTTCATCAATTAAGAGGTAGAGTAGGGCGTTATGGGATAGATAGCTACTGCTACTTATATACAAACTTACAAAGCACACCTAAAAGGTTAGTAGAGTTTAGTAATACTTTAGATGGATTTGAAATTGCAAGACTTGATTTAAAGTATAGAGATAGTGGGGATTTGCTTGATGGCACAATTCAAAGTGGTAAAAGTTTTAGATGGCTTGATTTAAGTGAAGATGAAGAGATTATAAGTAAGGTAAAGCAGAGAGTTGGGAGGTTGGTTTTTAGTTGATAGTTTTTGGTTTTTAGTTAATGGTTTGGAAGTAATGTGTGTATTTACCATTATCTTACTACCCCTCTATACCTTTACCCCTATATATTTATAGGTATTTTTAAATAAAATAGGTATAATATTTAAAACTTTTTTGGAGAAGATATGGATATTTTGATTATTGGTAGTGGGGGTAGAGAGTACTCTATTGGATATGCATTAAGTAAAGATGAGAATGTAGATAAGATATACTTTGCACCAGGTAATGGCGCTACTGATGAGTTGGGTGAGAATATTGATATTAAAGATTTTAAAGAGTTAGCTAATTTTGCAAAAGATAAAGAGATTGATTTAACTATTGTTGGACCTGAAGATCCGCTTGTAAATGGTATTGTAGATATATTTAAAGAAGAGGGTTTAACTATCTTTGGACCAAGCAAAGCAGCTGCGCAGTTAGAGGGCTCTAAAGTATTTATGAAAAATGCTTTAAAAAAGTATGGTATTCCAACAGCAAAATATATAGAAACTAGCTCTTTAGATGAAGCAGTTGATTTTATAAATAAGATGAGTGAGCCAATAGTAATAAAGGCTGATGGACTTTGTGCCGGAAAGGGTGTAATAATTGCTAAAAATAAGCAAGAGGCAATTAATGCAGCTTCAGATATGCTTAGTGGGAAGAGTTTTGGAGATGCAGGTAAAAAGATAATTGTAGAAGAGTTTTTAGATGGATATGAGTTATCTATTTTTGCTGTTTGTGATGGAAAAGATTATGTAGTTCTACCTGCTGCGCAAGATCATAAAAGATTGCTTGATGGCGATGAAGGACCAAATACTGGTGGAATGGGTGCTTATGTTCCAACGCCACTTGCTAATGATGAGTTGTATCAAAAAGTAGAAGATAGAGTGATAAAACCTACACTAAAAGGCTTAGAAAATGATGGTATGCCATTTACAGGAGTGCTATTTATTGGAATAATGGTAGTTAATAATGAGCCGTATGTTTTAGAGTATAATGTTAGGTTTGGAGACCCTGAGTGTGAAGAGCTAATGGTTTTATTTGAATCGCCTGTTAGTGATATGTTTTATAAAGCTGCAACTGGGAATTTAAAAGATATTGATATTAAATTTAAAGATAAATTTGCAGTAGGTGTTGTATTAGCTAGTAAGAATTATCCATATAGCAGTAGTGAGCCAGCTGAGATTATTGTAGATGAGATTGTTCATCAAGATTTAAAAAATAACTCATATATTGCATATGCAGGAGTTAGTAAAGATGAAGATGGCAAACTATTTGCAACTGGTGGTAGGGTATTGGTTTGTGTAGGTATTGGAGATAGTATTAAAGAGGCAAGAGATAGAGCCTATATGCTTGTAGGGCAAGTACATTTTGTTGGTAAAAAGTGTAGAATGGATATTGCATACCAAGCCTTAAAAGATGAAGAGTAGGAGAAGTTTTGCAAAGATATAACTATGCATCATTAGGAAGAAGAGCGGCAGCATTTGTTATTGATGACTTTGTTGTATCTTTTTTGTTTATTGCAATATTTTATGACCAAATATCCTCTTTAAATTCAAAAGAGCTTATGGTTAATTTTATTGTACAAAACACTTGGGTATTACTTTTGTTAAAATTAATCTATCATACATTCTTTATAGGGTATAATGGTATGACAGTTGGCAAATATATTGTAAAGATTAGAGCAATAGATGAAACAACAGGTGGTAAGCTCTCTTGGAGTAAAGCTTTTATTAGAGCTTTAGTTAGGACCATTGGAGAGAGTTTCTTCTATTTTACTTTTATCGTTGCAATATTTGATAAAAAAGTACAAACTTTACATGATAAGGTGGTAAAATGTGTGGTGGTGTCAAATGTTAAAAATTAGTAGAGTTTTAGCAGTATTATTAGTAGCTTCTAGTTTAACTTATGCCAAAGAAGCAAAAGATATGGATGTTTATGGTAACGAGATTGTAGATAATGGGAAAGTTGTAAATATCTATAATGGTGTTGTTATTGAGTATGATGGCGATATTTTAAGCGGTAAAAGTGCTATTTATGATAGAGTTAATAATAAAATTATTATCAAAGATAATGTTACTGTAATACAAAAAAATGGTAAAAGAGTAAGAGCAAATGAGCTTACCGTTAATTTAGATAATGATCATATTTTATTCAAAGACTTTTTTCAAATAGATACAGATGATGTATGGATAAGTAGTGTTAAGGCAAAAAAAGAAGAAGATAAACTTAAATTTAAAAATGCTTTATTTTCTAGCTGTCAAGTGGATAATCCAGATTGGTTAATAGGCTTTGATAAGGCAGTTTATGATACTAAAGATAAAGTTTTAAAATTAGATGATGCTAAAATTTATATTAAAGATATTCCTGTATTTTATTTTCCATATCTTTCTATACCTTTAGGAAGAGAGAGAAAAAGTGGTTTTTTAAGACCTAAGTTTGCACATATTGAAGATGAAGGTTACCTTTTTGAAGAACCATATTTTTGGGCAATTAATAAGAGTCAAGATTTAGAGTTTTATCCTCAAATAAGAACTAAAAGAGGTTATGGCTTATATGCAATGTATAGATTCTATCATGATAAAGATGCTTATGGCTCTATAAAAGCAGGTTACTTTAAAGATAAAAAAAGCTATACAAATAAATATAATTTAAAATATAATAAACATTATGGAGTAGAAGCAGAATATACAAATAAATCTTTAATTGATTCTTTAGCTAAAGGTGAATATGAAAATAAGTTATATTTAAATGGTATTTATTTTAACGATGGTGATTATATTAATTTACAAAATAGAGACTATATAGGGCATTTTAGAATTGGTTCTTATTATGAGTCTAGATTAAATTATTTTATTAAAAATAACTATTTTTATAGCGGGATTAATTTTAGATATTTTAAATCAGTTAGTCATCCAAACAATGATGATACAATACAAATTCTACCACAAATTAATTTTCATTTACCATATACAAATCTCTTTTATAACAATTTATCTTACTCTTTAGATACTACTATTGTAAATTATACAAGAAAGAAAGGAACAAAAGCACTTAAATTAAGTTTAAAAGCACCACTTGAAATGCATTATTCCTTATTTAATAACTATTTAAGTTTAAATTTAAGTGAAGAGATAGAAGCTACAAGTTATAAATTTAAAAATGTGCCAAAAAAGTATGATAAATATAATTCTATTATTGCTAATCATGAAATTGAACTTGCTAGTGAATTATCAAAAGTATATGATAGTGGTATTCATACTGCCTTATTTAGTTTAATTTTTACAAAAAGTAATATAATCTCTGAGAGCTCAATTAAATATAAAGATATTCCAAATGATATAAAAATAGATTTTATAGATAAAGTTTTGACAAATTCTAAACTAACTTTTAGAAGTCATCATTTTTGGAAAGGTTTTAATGGCTTTAATGTAGATTATATTTTAGATGCTAATTACTATTTTAAAGATAAAAAAATTAGAGATTTAAATCAAGAGATAGACATAAAATATAAGCATTGGCATTTTTATTCAAATGTAAATTACTCTTTTTTATATAAAACAACAACAGAAATTTATAGTAGTATCTCTTACAAAAGATATAAATATGGATTAACTTTCGCATATTTGTGGGAAAAAGATTATAAAACTTTAGAGACTACTTCTAAAGATTTATCAGTAGATGGTTATTATAAATATAGTAGCGCTTTATCTTTTAGAGCGAGTGTATCTTATGATATAAAAAGTAAAAGTTTCAAAAATTGGGAAGTTGGAACTAATTTAAATAGAAAATGTTGGAGTGTAGATTTTACATTTGGACAAGATATAAGACCAGTTATTAAGAGTGATGGTAGTAGAGGTTCTATTAGTAATAATTATTTTGGAGTACAGTTTACTATTTTACCATTTGGTTTATCATATGGAACAGGAAATTGATATAGCTAGGGCTCTAGAAATTTTAGAGCTTCCTCGCTTTATTACAAAAGAAGAGATTAAAAAAAGGTATAAAGAGCTAGTTAAAAAGCATCATCCAGATATTACTAAAGATTCTTACAAAATTAATCAAATTATAGCTGCTTATAGAGTTTTAATGGATTATATAGATAATTTTAGATACTCTTTTGATGAAGATGAGATATCTAAGCAGATACCTAATATGACTCATAATCAAAAATTTAGATTTTAACTAAATTCAATATATAAAGTAACTCCCCAAATAAAAGCTATAAATATAAATGTTAATAAAACTGCAAATGAGCCAATATCTTTTGCCTCTTTTGCTAATTGATGATAATCTTGAGTAACTAAATCTACAACTCTCTCAATCGCGCTATTAAAGGCTTCTGCAATTAAAATAAGCCATGTAGAAAAGAAAAGAATAAGTTTTGATATAAGGCTAATTTTAGTAAATATTAAAACTATTCCTATTATACTAATTACTAAAAGTTGTGTTTTAAATGATTTTTCACTCTTTAAAACTGTAATACCACCTTCTATTGAATATGTTATATTTTTAAAAACATTAAATTTTGGTTTATTTACTTTCATATATATCCTTATTAAAAAAGCTTTATGCTCTATGCTTTAAGCTCTTAGCTTAAAAAAGCCAAAGGCTTTTTTGTTACTCCCACTCAATAGTTGCAGGTGGTTTAGAGCTTATATCATAAACTACTCTATTTATTCCATCTATCTCATTAATTATACGGCGGCTTATATTTTCTAATACATCGTGTGGAATATGAGCAAAAGTGGCTGTCATTCCATCAACAGACTCTACCATTCTAACACAAACTGTATTATCATAAGTTCTATTATCTCCCATAACACCAACAGAACTTACATTTAAAAGAACAGTAAATGCTTGCCAAACTTTATTATAGTAACCACTTGCACGAAGCTCTTCTTGCATAATTGCATCGCTTTCTCTAAGAAGTCTTAGAGCCTCTTCATTAACCTCTCCCATAACTCTAATTGCTAATCCTGGTCCTGGGAATGGATGGCGCTCTATCATATGTTTTGGAAGTCCAAGCTCAAGTCCTAGTTTTCTAACTTCATCTTTAAAAATCTCTTTTAAAGGCTCTACAAGCTCAAATGTCATCCAATCAGGAAGCCCACCAACATTATGATGAGATTTAATAGTTTTACTAGGTCCTTTAACTGATACAGACTCAATTACATCTGTATATAGAGTTCCTTGAGCTAAAAAGCTAACATCTGTATGTTTACTAGCTTCTTTGTCAAATGCTTCTATAAACTTTTCTCCAATAATTTTACGCTTTTTCTCAGGGTCTGTAACACCTTTTAGTGCATTTAAAAATTCATCTTTAGCATCTACTGTAATTAGTGGAATATCTAAGAGTTTAAACATATCTTGAACTTGTTTAGCCTCATCTTTTCTAAGTAGCCCTTGATCTACAAATACACATACAAGTTGCTCTTTTGGCAAAGCTTCGTGAAGCAAGGCAGCTACAACAGAGCTATCAACCCCACCACTTACACCACAAAGTACCTTTTTATCTCCAACTTGTTTTCTTATCTCTTCGATTTTCTCTTTTGCAAAGCTTCCCATATTCCATGTACTATCACAGCCACAAATATACTTTGCAAAATTTTTAAGCATTTTTGTTCCCTCTACTGTATGATGTACCTCTGGATGGAACTGAAATGCATAAATATTTTTATCATCATTTGCTATTGCAGCATAAGGAGAGTTTTCACTTTCACCTATTGCCTCAAAACCATTTGGTAGCTTTTCTACTCTATCGCCGTGGCTCATCCAAACAATAGTATCTTGAGATATATCTTTAAATATAGGGCTATCTTCTTTTATAATATGTAGTTTTGCTTTACCATATTCGTGATGATTTGCTGCTACTACCTCTCCTCCAAAGTGTTGAGTAATAAGCTGCATTCCATAGCAAATTCCTAAAATTGGTAAATCTAAATTCCAAATCTCTTCACTTGGTTTATAAGCATCTGGTGCATAAACAGAAGCTGGTCCGCCACTTAAGATAATCCCTTTTGGCTTTCTCGCTTTAATTGCTTCAATATCTTCTTTATATGGAACTACTTCAGTATAGACTCCACTCTCTCTTAATTTTCTTGCAATTAATTGTGTATATTGAGACCCAAAATCTAATACTACTATTGGAACATGTTTCATTAAAACCCTTTTTGTTTTTATTGGCGTAATTATACCATTTAATTTTGATGTTTAAAGTAATATTAGTTTAAAGTAGAAGAGAAAAAGAGGTTAATCTTTTTCTATGTAGTGTGAGCCTAGAGACTCTTCTCTATATAGGGCTTGTTGAACTATTGCAGAGGCTGTATTTAATCTTAATTCAAGTAGTCTTCCTATATTTTTACTTTTTGTGTCATAAATAAAGTTTTTAGCCTCGAGTAAGCCTTTTTTTGTTCTTACTATTCCTACATCTTTCCACATAATCTCTCTTAGTTTATGTTTATAGGTTTTATCATTTTTTTGGTGCAACATTGTATCATAATCTTTTTCAAAAGGTAGCTCACAAGGTAAATGATTATCATCTTCTAATATTCCTTCTGCACATCTTTTGGCAAATACTGCACCTTCAAGCAAAGAGTTAGAAGCTAATCTATTTGCTCCATGTACTCCAGTTCTTGCTGCTTCTCCTACTACATAAAGTCCTTTAATTCCAGGGACTCTACCGTGCATATCACAATTTATTCCCCCATTTGCATAGTGAAATGCAGGAGAAATTTCTACTTTATCTTTTGGTAAATCATAGCCTATATTTTTAAAGGTATTATAGATATTTGGAAATCTATCTCTAAACCATTTTGCCTCAAACATACTAAAATCTAAATATGCTTTTTTACCTGTTTCTCTTTTGTATAAAAATATAGAACGCGATACGATATCTCTACTTGCTAACTCTCCCCGCTCATCATAATCAAATAAAAATCTCTTTCCATCATCATCTACAATATGTGCGCCTTCACCTCTTAGAGCTTCTGTTAAAAGCAGTTTTCTAGCAAATGGTGTTTTAACAAATACAGTTGGGTGAAACTGCATAAACTCCATATCTTTAAGTTCAATCCCTTTTTCTACACAAATTCCATGAATATCTGCACTAACTGTTCGGCTGTTAGTATTGTATTGATATAAAGAGCCAATTCCACCACTAGCAATTACAACATTATCTGCATATAGGGTATATGGCTTATAATTTACCATTACTCTAGCACCATAACATCTACCATTTTCTATGAGTAAATCATAAACTAAAGAGTTTTTTTGCAACTTATGAGGGTTGTTTTGCATAAGAAATTTATGCATATATCTACCAGTTGCATCACCCCCAGCGTGTAAAATTCTATTTGTTGAGTGGGCAGCTTCTTTTGTATATAATAAGTTTCCATTACTATCTAAATCAAACTCCATACCTCTATTTATAAAATCTTCTCTAATGGCAATAGATTCTCGTGATAATATTTCAACTGCTTCTTTTAGATTATGCTTTGAACCTGCATTTAGAGTATCTTCTATATGTAGAGGTATGTCTTTTTCATCAAGTGCTGTTACAATACCACCTTGTGCATAAAATGTATTACACTCCCAAGGAATATCTTTACACAGTACTAACACATTCATATCTTTAGGTAATTTAGATGCAAGGTATAGACCAGCTATACCTGCACCTATTATGATTATATCGTATCTTTTACATTCGGACACTATTTAGCCTTACTATTTTTTTCTACCCAAACAGGTGGAGTTTTATATCCACAACCATTAAAGCCAACTATAAGCAAGAAAGATGCTATAATCGCAATATGAAAAAAGTTAATGAAATTCTTAACACCGTTAAGAGAAGACCACATTTTAGAAATATTCATAAGTACTCCTGTTTTAATAAGCTTTTAAGCATTATGCCACCTCGGTTTGCTAATGCAATAGCTTTTTTTTATATAAAAAACAATACACTCTTTGGTGGATTGTCGCATCCAGGTTTTAAAATGGAACTTAATTATAATAAAGATTTAATAAATACTCTATTAAAACAACTTACCATAATAGATTTAGATTGTGCTGAGATTTTTAAAGATGTCAAAAAAATAGAGTTTTTTGTATCTAAATTTCACACTCCAGCACCTATTATTACTACAAAAACTGATATAAAGTACAAAGAGCTAGCAAGTGGTAACTTTAAAATAGATGTGAAAGATAGTGAAATTTTGAAGATATTAAATAGAATTAAAGAGGATATTAAAAAGAACAATGAAAGAGATTAAAGATATTATAAAAACTCTACCTAAAGAGCCAGGGGTTTATCAATACTTTAATAATGAAGGACGACTTTTATATATTGGTAAGGCTAAAAATCTATCTAAAAGAGTAAAAAGTTATTTCTTTTTAACTCCAAATATACGCCCAAAATATAGTGTGCAAACTAGAATAGGAAAAATGCTATCAGAAGCTAAATATATAGATTATATAGTAGTAGATAGTGAAGAAGATGCTTTGATTTTAGAAAACTCTCTTATTAAACAGCTAAAACCTAAATATAATATTTTACTTAGAGATGATAAAACATATCCTTATATCTATATAGATGAGATGCAAGATTTTCCTAGATTTGAGATAACAAGAAAGGTTGTAAAATCGCCTAAAGTTAAATATTATGGACCTTTTCCATCTGGAGCTAAAGCCTTGCTTGATGCAATTTATGATTTTTTTCCATTAGTTCAGAAAAAAAGTTGTCTAAAAGGTAAAAAGGCATGTTTGTTTTATGAGATAAATAAGTGTTTAGCACCATGTGAAGGCAAGATATCTAAAAAAGAGTATGCAAAAATTGTAAAAGAGGCAAAATATGCTATAAATAACAGAAAAATTTTAATAGATAAAATGACACAAAAAATGTTAAAGTTAGCAAGTAGTGAGCGCTTTGAAGAAGCTGCAAAGCTTAGAGATTCTATTGAGGCTATAAAATCGCTTCAGATGAAATCTTCAATAGATATAGCAAGTAAAGCTAATTATGATATTTTTGCAATATCAAGTTATAAAGATAGAGGTGTAGTAGTTAAAATATTTATGAGAGAGGGTAAAATAATATCATCAACTCATACTATTTTTAGAAACTTAGATAAATTCGATAGAGATGAGGCATATAAACAAGCAATAATAGACCATTATAAAAATATTATAAATATAGATTTAAATAGAGTATTAGTTGCACATGATTTTTTAGATAGAAGTAGTGTAGCAGAGTTAATTAGTAAAATTGCAAATAAAAAAGTATCTATAGAGTATCCAAAAGTTGGAAATAGAGCAAAACTTACAGATTTAGCAATTAAAAATGCAATAGGTATTTTAAAGCAAGAAGAGAATAAAAAAGATATTCAAATTGAGGAGCAATTAAAAGAGTTATTATCTTTGCAAGTTGCACCATATAGAATAGAGTGTTTTGATAATTCTCATATGATGGGACAAGCTACTGTTGGGGCTATGATTGTTTGGGATAGTGATGGATTTGATAAAAACTCATATAGACGCTATGAATTAGAGGCAAAAGATGAGTATTCTCAAATGAAAGAACTACTTACAAGAAGGGTAGAGAGTTTTAAAAAGAGTTCTCCACCAGATTTATGGGTAATTGATGGTGGAGCTACATTACTTAATTTAGCACTTGATATATTAAAAGAAAAAAGAGTAAATTTAGATGTAGTAGCAATAGCAAAAGAGAAGCTTGATAGCAAAGCTCATAGAGCAAAAGGGGCGGCAAAAGATATAATTTATACACAATTAGGAGAGGTAATAGAACTAAAAACCACAGATAAAAGACTTCATTTTTTACAAAAGTTACGAGATGAAGCACATAGATTTGCCATAAATTACCACAAAAGAAAAAAACAAAAAGAGGATATGAGTTTAGCTATTTATGAGCATAAAGGTATTGGCAAACAAGTAGTCAAAAAATTGCTTAACTACTTCGGTACTTTCGACGCTATTGAGAATGCAACTTATGAAGATATAGCAAAAATCACTAATAAATCGGTCGCAAATTCACTAAAAGGTGTAAAAAAAATTTAATTTTGCAATATTAAACCGTTTTTTAATGAGTATTATAATATTATACATATAAGAATAACCCTATTACTAAAGGAATATTAAGATGTATTTTATTACCAACAATGAAGACTTTATTGTAGCTGCTAGTAAAAGTTTATTAGATAAAATTGGTTATAGAGATATTTGCTCTCTATCTTTGGCTTTAAAAAATAAAGAGATTAGATTTATAGAAGATGATATTTTAAAAATCTCTAACTATGACAATGAACTTAAATATAAATTAGTTGAACTCCATTCAGCTTTTGGAAAATTAGATTTATATCAAGTAAGTATTAAAGATGACACCCAAATAGAAGATGATAATATTGAATATTTAAAAAAGATAAAAGATGGATTAGTACAAACTCAAGACGATGAGTTTAGTATTCCTAAAATTAATAAAGATACAGATAATGAAGATAAAACTAAAATCGATAAACTAGAAGAGATGATTTTAGAGACTAAAGATGATATTGAAGATAAAGAAGAAGAGAGTGATAATTTAGAAAATAGTAAAAATCAAGAGTTAGATGTAGTTAAAATATTTGGGGATAGTGATACTCAAGAGAGTGATAATAACGAAAAAGTTGAATTAAAAGATTATATTCAAAATCAAGAAGAGAGTATCAAAGAAAATATTGTAGATGAGATAAAAGATAATATCGTACAAGATAATAAGAGTACAGCTACTAATACTACTAATGAAGCTTTATTAGATTTAATAAATAAAGAGGTAGCTCAAGAAGAGGAAGAAGTAGTTCAAAAAGAAGAAGATGTAGTCGAAAAAGTAGTTGATTTAAGTGATAAATTAGTAGATGTTAAAGATAATCAAGAACACGAGAAAGAAAATGCTAAAGAGAGTAAATCAGGTTTAAGTAAGCTTACATCTAAACTTTTCCCATGGGGCTCAAAAGATAGTGATAGTAAAATAGAGCTTGAAGAAGATGGAAATAATATAAAAACAACAGAAGAGTTAATAGCAAAAAGTGTAAAACAAGAGATACCTGAAATTGATAAAAATGAAGAGATTATTGTAGAAAAACTTGAAGAAGAGCCAAGTAATAAAGCTATTAATCAAGAAGAGAAAGATGAATTAGTAGAAATTCAAGATACACCAACAGTAAAATTAGTAGAAGTAGATGAAGATATTCAAAAACAAAAGAGTACCCCTGTAGATAGTACAATAGCAACTACTACGCTTTATAAATTAATAGAGATACAAGTAGATGCTATTGATATAGAAAAAAACTCTAATAAATTAAGTATAGATACAGATAACTATAAACTTTTATTAAATAACTATTTAGATGAAATTGAAAACTATAAAGATGATTTATTAAATGATAATAAATCTACTATTGATATGTTAATGGATGCAAGTAATCTATTATCTTTAGATATTATAACTAAAAGATTGCAACAACAACCAAATGAAAATGCTTTAAAAGAGTTATTTGTTATTACAAAATTAATTAGACAAAAGATTAACGATGATGTTACAGCAGATATTAAACCAACTGTTAGCAAAGTTCAAGAAGATATTGAAGATGTAGAGATAGAGACTAAAGAAGAGGATATTACTCCACCATCTATTCCTCAAGATATGATTGATATTACATCCTCCGAGAATCTTTTAAAATCCATAAAGGCTCAAAAGGTAGAGTTTAATCCTCAAAAGGCTTCAGATGAATTAAATCTACCAAAATCTTTAATTATCGAGTTTGTAAATGATTTTGCAAAACAAGCAAAAGAGCATTTACCACAACTTGTACAAGGTTATAAAAATGATGATATTAGAACTTTGCAAACAACTGCACATATGCTAAAAGGAGCAGCAAGTAATCTAAGATTAGATGAGATAGCTCAAACACTATTTAAGATACAAAAAGAGAATAGTATGAGTAAGAGTGGAGAGCTAATAAAAGAGTTTGTTGCTAAACTTAAAGGGCTTGAGAATGAGCTTAAAAAGATGGAGAGTATGAGCAATGAAGATTAAAAACAAATTAAAACTAATTACTATATTGCCTACTATCATTTTGATAGTAGCTGCTACTTATCTATTTTATAATACCTACATTAATTATGAGAAAATAAAAGCCTACAAAATAGTTACTAAAAATAATAAATATTTAGATAATCTTTTAGTAGAGATAGGTAGAGAGAGAGGAATAGTTGCTTTGTATTTAGCTTCTAATAAAAACTCATATAAAGAGTTATTGAAAAACCAATTTAATAAAACAAATAAAGCAATTAGTGAGTATAAAAATAATTTAATTATAGAAAATAGCACTATTTTACCAAAAGATTATCTATTTAATGAGCCTATTAATATAGATAAGCAAAAGTATTATGATTTAAATAAAAAGTTAGCTAATTTACAAAAAATTAGAGACTCTATCGAGAGTGCAACAAAAGATGATTATCAAAAGATTTTAGATGAATATACAAAAAACTTAACACAACCTACTTTAGATACACTACTTACAATTAATAAATTCTCATTAAATGTAGATATTAATAAAATAAGCAATACTCTAACAAATTTATATATTTCTCAAGAGTATATGGGGCTTTTAAGAGATTATTTAGTATCTAATATAGAAGAGAAAAACAAAATTGATAAAAATATTTTAGCTAAATGGATAGATTATCACTCTAAAGCAATGATTTTTGACCCTAAATTAATTGATAATAAAGAGTTATCAAAAAGAGTCAATAGTTATCTTCAAAACTCATATAGTAGTAATATTAAAGAGAAATTTGTAGATGTATATTATGATATTATATCTAATGCTAATAGTGGAAATTATTCGACAGATACTATAAGATTATTTACTGTACTTAGTAAATATATCTCTTTACATGATAAAACAGCAGCAGTAGTTTATGATGAAGCAAAAAGAGAGTTATCTAACTATTCAAAAAAATATCTAATGCTTGTTGCGCTATTTGCATTTTTATTATTAATATCTTTAATATTAATGATATTTGGTAATAAACTTTCAAGAGAGTTAGAGTCTAATTCAAAAGAGTTAGAGCTATCTTTAAAAAGAGCAGTTAAAAAGATTGGCGAAACCGACCCAACTATAAAAGATGAGCTAGAAGAGATTAATAGTATCGATTTTGAAACCTCTGAAGGAATGAAAAGAGGTTATGGCTTCTTAGAAAAAATGATTGAATCTGCAAAAGAAGATAAAATAGAAGCAATAGAAGCTAATAAAGCAAAATCTTATTTCTTAGCTAATATGTCTCATGAGATTAGAACACCAATGAATGGTATTATTGGTTTTGCAGAGTTGCTTAAAGGAACAAATTTAGATGATGAGCAAAGAGAATATATTGAAATTATTGAAAAGAGTTCAGATAATCTATTAGATATTATTAATAATATTTTAGACCTCTCAAAACTAGAGAGTAATAGAGTTGAGTTAGAGCATGTAATATTTGATACGGCTAAAGAGTTTGATAGTGCAGTAGATACATTTGGAGTTATTGCAGCAGATAAAAATATAGAGTTAAATTACTTCTTAGACCCAGAGATTAGCCCTAAGCTTAAAGGCGATCCAACAAAACTAAAAGAGATATTAACAAATCTACTAAATAATGCTATTAAATTTACAGAGAGTGGTGGCGAAATTGATGTAGAGATTAAAAAGAGTTTTAAAGTTCAAAATGATAATAAAGTGTGGATAGAATTTATTGTTAGTGATACCGGTATTGGTATGTCTAAAGAGCAATTAGAGCGAATCTTCCAGCCATTTATGCAGGGTGATTCTTCTATTAATCGTAAATATGGCGGTACTGGACTTGGTTTAACAATTACAAAACAGTATGTTGAACTTCTTGGAGGTGAGTTAAAAGTAGAGAGTAAAGAAGGTGAAGGCTCTACTTTCTCATTTACTATACCTGTAGAAGAGATAGATAGTGGAATTACTAGCTATAAAGATAAATTTAAAGATTTAACCCTATTATTATATCAAGAGAGTGAAAATAATAAATTAGTTACATATCTAAAGAGATATTTAGATTACTATGGAGCAGAGTATAAAACATTTAGTAATCTAATTGAGCTTAAAAAACTATTAGATGAGTATAACAATAAAAGTAATAAAAATATATTGGTAGATATTGATATAGACTATGATGTAATACTTGATATGCTACCAGTAATAAATAAAGATGAGTTAATTATAGTATCGAAAGTAACTAATAATGAATCTTTAAATAACTTCTCTTTACCTAATGAGAGAATCTTATATAAACCTATTGGATTTAATAAATTCTTATCAACACTAAAATATCTAAGTAATATAGAAGATGTAGAAGATGAGTCTAAAGCTACTGTTCAAGCAAAATATCATGGAAAAGCATTAGTTGTAGAAGATAACTTAATTAACCAAAAACTAATTGTAAATATTCTAAAAGGCTTTGGATTAGATATTGATGTTGCAGATAATGGACAAGAAGCAGTTGAGAAAGTAAAAGCTTCTGATAATGGTTATGATTTAATATTTATGGATATTCAAATGCCAATTATGGATGGTATTGAAGCAACTAAACTTATTAAAGAGTATCAAAAAGAGAACTCATTAGAAAGCACTCCTATAATTGCATTAACAGCAAATGCTCTTAAAGGAGATAGAGAAAGATTACTAAAAAAAGGTTTAGATGAGTATATCTCTAAACCAATAGAGATGTCTGAATTATTATATATTTTACATAAGTTTTTAAGTCATAAATCATCTTTAAATTTAGAGATTAAAGATAATAAAAAGGCTACTAAAGATAGTAAAAAAGAGAAAAATAGTGAAAAAGTTGATGATAAAATAGAAGAAGCAGAAGTAAAAGAAACAAAAGAAAATAAAACAAAAAAAGATGTAGCTAAAAAAGTATTAATTGCTAAAAAGTTCCCTCTTAGTAATAAAATTTTATCTACTCTAATGGCTTCTATTGAAGTTCCTTTTGATGTCTTAAAAGAAGATGAGAATTTAGCTCATAAAATTGCAAAACAAGAGTATGATATACTATTTACTGATGAAGAGTATTTAACAAATACAGTATCAGAAATATTAAAAAGAGATAATATAACAGTGGTTTTAACAGAAGAACCACACAATAATAAAAAAATTGGTGATATACCTCTAAAATCTATCAATCAATTAACAAGTAAAGAAGAGATAGTATCAATTATTAATAGTATTAGGGACAATAAATGAAGAAATTAAATGTATTATTAGTTGATGATGACACAATTAATAGAAAGCTTATAAAAGCTCTGCTTTCACACCATAAAGATATTATAGAGAGTATCACAGAAGCAAGTAATGGTGCAGAGGCTTTAGAATATATAAAAAAAGATAAATCTATTAATTTGGTTTTACTAGATATTATTATGCCAATACTTGATGGTAAGGGTTTTTTAAAACAGTTTAGAAGCCAAAAAGCAAATAGTAATACACCAGTTATTATTTTAACTACTGATGACTCTAAAATATCAGAAATTCTAAACTATGGTGCAGATGATGTACTTATTAAACCTATAAAAGAAGACGACTTACTTAAAAAAATAGAGTATTGGACTCAAGATACTTAATAATCTCTTTTAAATGGGCTCTAATAGCCCTCTCTTAGCAAATTTGGAATATAAACAAACAAATTGGTAGCCTCTACCTAAATCACTTCTTACTAAAATAATAAGTTTTACTTTCTTAATCTTATATTTAAATCTATAAATATATCTATTATTTAACTCTCTAAAGCTATATATTGATATAATTGCCTTAAAATTTTATTATTTGGAGTAAGTAATGGGTAGAGCGTTTGAATATAGAAAAGCTGCTAAGATGAAAAGATGGGGGACTATGTCTAGACTTTTTCCTAAACTTGGGAAAATGATAACTATTGCAGCAAAAGAGGGTGGCTCACCTGATCCGGAGATGAACTCTAAACTTAGAACTGCAATTATGAATGCAAAAGCTCAAAATATGCCAAAAGATAATATCGAAGCGGCAATTAAAAGAGCTTTTAGTAAAGATTCTGCTGATATTAAAGAGATTGTATATGAAGCAAAAGCTCCTCATGGAGTACAGATGATTATAACTTGCGCTACTGATAACAATACAAGAACAGTTGCAAATGTAAGAGCTATTCTTAAAAAGGGTAAAGCAGAGATGCTAACAAGTGGTGCTTTAAATTATATATTCTCTAAAAAGGCAGTTTTTGAGTTTGATAAGAGTGAGACAATCGATATAGAAGAGCTAGAATTGGAGTTAATCGATTTTGGATTAGAAGAGATAGAAGAAGATGTAGAGCCTCAAGAAAATGGTGAAGATAAAGCTATTATTAGAGTCTATGGAGAGTTTACAAGCTTTGGAGAACTAACAAAAGCTTTAGAAGATAAAGGCATAGAGATTAAAAAGGCAAATATAGAGTATATCCCAAATACACCTATTGAGATAGATAATGAAGAACATCTTGAAGAGATAGAGAGCTTAATTGAAAAGCTAGAAGAAGATGACGATGTTCAAAAAGTATATACAAATATTGCGTAATGGAATTTAAACTAGATAGTAAATTTATTGAAAGTATCGAGGAGTATAGTAAGCTTTTAAATAAAGAGCCATCTATTATAATAAAAGAGGCTCTTGAAGACTACTTTGCAAAAGTTGAAAAAGAGCTTTTAGAGAGCAACTTAGAAAAAGAGAGTGCTCTAACTACTTTTAGTTATGATGAGTTTTGGGACGGAGTAGATTTATAAACCTGAGTTCGATTCAATTTGATACCCACAAAAGCCTAAAAATAGGTAAGTTTTTTTAAATCAAAATTCGTTGGGCTAACTAGTTAATTTAGTAATTTTAGTTAAGAAAGATTATCCATTTTTAGGCTTCCCTTCGGATA
>Ga0256843_1001614_pt1 | contig 17550 bp, 18 predicted proteins | sample AlvinellametaG_FD_191572 | JGI IMG/M metagenome (GOLD analysis project Ga0256843, IMG submission 191572) | Pompeii worm associated microbial communities from hydrothermal vent at the East Pacific Rise, Pacific Ocean - Alvinella | ecosystem: Host-associated > Annelida > Integument > Unclassified ... | reverse complement strand
TGGGAAGTCTCCTCAATGAGAGTGTCGCAACGCTGCAGAGTGCAGAAGAGGACATGTACAGTTGGTCTCTCAGTGGTAAGCAGATCGTCGCAGAGTCACAGCTTGCATTGAGCGGTCTCAGTGGAAAGGTGGACCTTTCAGACCTTCGTGATCCGGTAATCAATCTCAATGCGACCGCTGACCTTTCCGGCTATGGCGGGGTCTTTTCGACACTTGAGGCTGTTACTCTGGAGAACACGACCATCTCACGAAACGGTTTCAGCAGTGATATGCATGCGAACATAGGTGACATCGACATCTGGGCAGAGAAAGAGGTGAAACTCAGCTTTACCGAGGGTACTTCACCGACACTGCATGTGGCGATCAGTGCGACCAAGTTTAAGATAGGACTCTCTGAGATGGATGCGGATATCGCCTTTGGTCAACTGCTGAATGGAGAGCATGTCCATCTCGCAACTCTGGAAGTGCCAAGTGAATACAGCTGGAATCTTCAGAACCAGCATACGCTTATCAATGATGACAACGGACAGGTTACGGTCGATGAGATGCAGGGTATCATCACGTTGAAGGATCTGACCAATCCAGTGATCAAGTTCGGTGCAGAAGCTGATTTCAGTCAATATGAGTTCCCAGTGGGACATCTGGATCGTGCGACGCTTGAAGATGCGAAGATCTCACGTTCAGGGATCGACTGGAACCTGGTCGTGACCGGTGCCGGTACTGAAGTGACGATCCTGGACCTTGGGACCAAAGATGAGGATGTACGTCTGGAGCTGGCCAATGTCGGAGCGACGATCAGCAACACCAGTGCAAGTATCACTGCAGCAGATGGTATCTTGTACTTTGGTAAGCTCTTCGACGGTGATGTTGAACCGGTGACCCTCTCTTATGTCGAAGAGTGGCACTATACCTTCTCTACATCGCAGGTCTTTACCTATAAAGATGGTGAGAACAGTGTGGTCTTGAGGGGTCTTAGCGGTGAAGTACTGAAAGTAGGTAGCAGTTATAAGGTGACGCTCCAGGGTGAGTCGGAGATCCATGCGACCATACTGCAGCAGATCGGCCTGGGGACGATAGCCATCGATGGTCTTGAGGTGAGCAGTGCAGGGTTTAAAGGTGATATCACATCGAGTTGGAACCCTAGGAAAAGTATCACCATCATCAATGGAAAAGCGACCTTGGAGCTTAGTGAGGTGGGTGTTCACATAGACTCTTCAAGAGAGGTACCGATCGCTCTGGTAGCCTTTGCGGGTGATATCGATGTGAGCGAACTCTTTGATGAAGCCAATGAAGCGGCCAAGGCAGTACTGGCCTATGCTGACGACAGTGTCTCATGGAGCTTCAGCAATACGATGCATATCAGCAAGTTCGCTTTTACAGGACTGGGCGGTACGCTTGCGGTAGGCTCTTTGAACGACCTCTCTATCGGCTTGAGCGGTACTTTTGGTTACAGTGAACTGCCTGATCTCTCTCTTGAGATGCAGAACTTCTCGATCAGACCGAGCGGTCTCTATGGAACAGTAGGTATGGGTAGTGGTTCTACCCTTGCTCTGGGCAGTGAAGCGTTAAAATTGACAGCCTTCAGTACGACCTTTGGAGAGAACATCTCCGGGCATGCTACCCTCTCCTATGACAGCGACAGCTTCTTGGGTTCAGGCAAACCGCTTGACCTGAACCTGTCTGCTACGGTCGATGAGACAGGTATACAGGAGTTTACCCTGGCAGGAAGTGACATGACCCATGTGATGATAGACGGTTTTGCAGAGTTTGCCTTTAGTGAGGTGAGCACCTCTCCATCGTTCAGTAACATGTGGATAAACCTCGATGGTACGATCAAACCGGACCACGCGCTCTTTAAAGCATCCAACGGTGTGGAGTTCCAGGACCTGAAGATCTCAAGTTCAGGTATTACGGTCGCCAGAGCAGGTGTCGAATTCGATGTCAGTGGTGCTGATGCCACGCTCGGCGGTCTTGATCTGAGCCTGGAGAAAGTGGGGATAGGTTTCGAAGACCAGCTCTTCTATATGCGTGCCAAAGGGGGACTTGCCTTGATGGGTATCGAGGCGGGTGCCGGGGTGAAGCTCTATAGTGATATGCATCTGGCAGTCGACAGTATCCGTGTCCTTGTCAACAAGCCGGGTCTGAGCCTTGGCGGTGAGGTCTCATGGTATCAGAACGATACCCGTTTTGGAAACGGTTTCAGCGCCGATGGTCTGCAGCTGCGTATCGCAGAGGCTTTCAGTGTCAAAGGGTCGTTCCAGATCGGTAAGGTCGATGACTACCTTTACTGGCGCGGGCAGGCACAAGGCGGACTAGGGCCAAACGGTATTCCGTTCGGTGCGCTCAGTATCTATGAGCTTGGCGGAGGTGTCGCCCATAATATGGCCTATGTGAACAAAGAGTTCGTCCCGCAGCAGCACAATGACATGTTGCTTCTGGCAACGCTTATAGGGACGCAGGACATGGGTTATGTCTGGCACGGACAGTTGGACCTGCAGCTTAACTCCAGCGGACAGATCAACCTCTATGGTACGACCTATGTCTTGAGCAATATCGGTAATGAGTCACAAGACCGCAAGATCACAGCAGATATCGAGATCGGTCTGGAGCCGGCGACGATACATATCGCAGTAGATGCAAAGATCAAGTACTCAGTGATCGGTGTCGAAGGTCAGAGCGATATCATGCTCTCTCCTTCAGAGAAACACCTGTATGTGGGAACAGATGATGAGTTTGTAAGCGGGTTCAATGTGACCGAAGAGCTTGGTCATGTGACGGTCTCTGCTTTTGGCTTTGATGCGCAAGGCTACTTCATGGTCGATGCCCGTCAGCTTGCATTTGGATTGGGCTATGCACTTGATGAGAAGTGGGAGAAGGACTGGATAGGGTGTAATCCAAAACTCACTATCGATCTGGAGGCAAGAGCTGATGCCCTGTTGCGTTACAACCCCTTCTTCATGAAGGTAGGTGCCTCGGCCGATGCTGAGCTTGAGGGATGCTACTGTGGTTGTCTGGGGGTCGATGCCCATGTCCTGATGGAGCTGGGTGCTCCACGGCCAAACTACCTTTTCGCAGAGGCATCTGTCTCGATCGACCCTCCGGGACCGGGTTCTGTCTCGACACACTTCTCCGGTTATATCTACGGCAGTGGCAAGAACAGTGCAGATGATGATCAGCCGAAGTTCCTTGATCATATCGAACCTTATAATGAGACCGAGTTGAGCGTCATGCCACAGTTTAAACTTTTGATGATGCCGGTACCGGATGGTGGTGTTGATGCCAAGAACGTCCAGCTCAAAAACGTTGATGATGGTACACACATCGAGTTGTCGCGTTCATCGATGTACTATTATGATGAGAGCGATGGAAGACCAGGGTATGTCTATTTTCCGAAAGAGCCGCTTAGAGCCAACAGCAACTATCTTTTTGAAGGCGATCTGATCATTACGGAGAAAGGGTCGAAGGCGACAGAACATTTCAGTAAGAAATATAAGACGACCGAGCGTTTTGCTATCAGGTTCGATGAGATCGTGACACGTGTGACACCAGACAACATGCGAGAAGATGTCGGTGAGAGCGAACCGGTGACGATCCACTATGCGAAGATGCTGATGGATGGACTCGGACCTGACAATGCATTGATCAAGAACTTCAGTGTCGAGGTTCAGAACTCCAAGAACGAAGCGATAGAAGGGAGTTATCTCTATACCGATTACGGTGATCACAAGGTCTCGAAGTTCATACCAAGCAAGCCGCTTCGCATCTACCACTACTGTGTCAGCAGCAGTGGTGAGATCAGAGAGACCTTTTTGGACAATGAAGGACGTTACCGAAATCCTTTTAGAGGATACCATGTAGACGGTGATATGGGAGAACAGCATGTGAATATCCCGGTACCGCCTCGAGTGGATATCCGTACATTACGGGATGTCGATCTGGGTCTCTATATCAGCAGCAGTGAAGATGAGCAGACGAATGAGACCTTTACCTATTTTACGAACAACGCTTATAAGATCATTGTCACAGATATGTCTGAGAACCAGATCGTCTACTACTCGACCTTTAAGATCGGATGGAACAGTAATGAGCAGGAGGGACAGCGTCGTATCGTAGCCCTTCAGGAGTTCTTGGAGCCTAAGTTGATCATCCATCCTGATGAAGACAGCGACAGGCAGCTCAAAGTAGAGATAGACCCTGGTCTGAGAGCTGCCGGTATCTATGGAGGTATTCGATATAGTGTGGTGACATTCTGGAGTGTTCAAAGAGATGACGGGACGATCGAACGTGTGGAAAAAGCGATCAGTGCCACAAGTCTGAACCGATTGACCTTTGATGGAGAGTATGTGGAGATGATACCGGGTACGATCAGCTATTATAAGCAAGGAGAACCTGAGAACATACTTGTCATGAAGCAGTATGTGTTTGCAAACGGTGACTCTTACTCATCGGCACAAGAAGAGGAGATAGCTGCAAAGATAGAGAATGCGAAACGTGGTGATAGCGGTTCTGGAGACTTTAGAGGCGGGGCGGAAGAGGGTGCCCCTGACTACTCACGCGGTGGGGGCGCCGGTTCTCCTGATGATGCACCAGGCCGTGATGAGAGTGGTGGCTGGGGCGGTGCCTTATCTACAGGTGATGGTCTGGATACAGTCCCTGTAGGTGGTGGTGCCGGTGGTGGTTTCACAACGCCAGGCGGCACGCGAACAGCAGGCGGTGTAACACAGACCGGTGCAAGAAGCGGTGCCGTGCAACAAAATGGGAGTTATAATACGGCAGCTTCTGGTGCAGCAGCCAACGCAGCACAAAACGGTGCACGAGAGAGTGCAGTACACACAGGCACACATTTTAACTTAGGACTATGATGATGAAAAGATACCTATTAATATTACTGGCACTTTCAGTGTCACTCTGGGCAGCTCCGGGAACGACACAACAGCTTAACCTCTATGCCAAAGTACATCCTGAGAGTGTGGAACTGAAGTGGATGCGTCTTGACTACTCCAATGAGAGTACCTTTCGTCTCTATCGCAGTAGAGCGGATCAGAAAGAGGAGTTGATCGCGACTTTGCGACCGGCCTCTTATTCGTGGTTGAAAGAGAAGGGTTATGATGATGATTATATCTTCTTTATCTACCCTTTTCATGATGTCAAGACAACAGATGAACGTCTTGATGTGCTTCGCAGCAGCAGTATGCGTGCGGGATTCAGGCTGATGAAGATCATCCAGCAAAATCAGTTTGCCAAGAACTGTGGGCTCTACTATATGGACAGAGATGTCACATCTGGAGAGAGATACAGCTACCGTGTGGAGGAGTATGACAATACTCACAAGCTCTCTTCTAAAAAGGTCCGTCTGACTGCAGGAGAGATCGGTTCACAGGAACGGGTCAAATGGCTCCAGGCGGTCGATGAGCATGAGAGTCTGGGCTTTAACTTTGACACCTCCAATGGTTTTGGTTTTTACAACCTCTATAGAAAACTGCCTTCACAAAAAGAGTTCATCCGTCTTAACAAGTTGCCGCGCTTTGTATCTGATGTCAAGGACCCTACCCGCAAAGCACTCTTTCACGACCGTGAGATCGCGGTGAACAAAAGTGCCGAGTACTACGTCACCCGGGTAGATATGTTCGGAGATGAGGGACCCGCTTCACGGACGGTCACTGCTATGCGAACACCATCGAAGCCTGCTGTCAACATGGTCAAAAACATCCATCTCGTCAAGAGTGACAGAGCGATCGTACTGCGTTGGGACAAAGACCCGATGGTGATCGGTTATGACATCTATCGCGGACGGATCTATCAGGGTGCCTTTACCAAGATAAACAGTGAACCGGTACGTTCAAACAGTTATACAGACCGTGACTTCAAAGCGGACACGAACTACTATTACTATATCGTCGCACATAACATGCATGGCAGCTCAAGACCATCGACAAAGGTGTTGGCCTATGCACTTGACACAACACCGCCTTCTCGTCCGACAGTACTTCGAGCTGATGTGAACGGTTCTCAGGTACAGCTCTCATGGAAAGGAGCAACAGACAAGAACCTTCTGGGGTATCGTATCTATATGGCGATGGACAAGAGGGCGCAGGAGTGGAGCATGGTCAACAAGGTCGAGGTCAATGCGACCCACTATCTGCATAAACGTGCCAAGACGCTGAGCCGTCATGACTACTACTATCGTGTGACGGCAGTAGACCGAAGATATAATGAGTCCAAGGCTTCCAATATCATCAAGGTGCGTCTTAAAGACACCATCGCACCGACACAGCCGGTCTTGACGCGTCAGATCACGCGAGCAGGTGAGATAGAGCTGCAGTGGGGTGCGGTCCACAGCTATGACCTCTCTCACTACAATGTCTATCGTATCGAAGGCAAAATGAGCAGGAAGCTCAACAGCAGCCCGATCAAGCGGACCTTCTTTATTGATAAAGGCGTCAAGAACGGTCTCAACAGGTATGTGGTGACAGCGGTCGATCTGAGTGATAATGAGTCAAACCGTACCCGATATGTGGAAGTGATGGCACAAGATGTCCGACCGGTGAAGGTGACCGCTTTCAAGGCTGCCTTTAAGAAAGGTGGCGTAGCGCTTTCGTTCAAGGTAGATGATGGTGACTACAACGGCTTTGAAGTACTGCGCCGTTCGGGTGAAGACCCGCACTACTATAACATCTCGGGTTTTCAGAAAGGGCTTGCATACTTCGACAAGAGCGCCGTGAAGGGTCAACACTACTTCTATACCATCAAAGCCTATGACAAGAGTGGAAACATCATAGAGAGCGATGTCGCAGAGATCATGACCAAAGGAGAGTAGATGCGTAATATCATATGGATGTTGCTGTTTGTGACAGTGAGCCTCTCTTTTGCAGAGACCGCCAGCGACAAGAGCATCAAACCGCTGGATACGTCGCGTGAAGAGCTGGTGAAAGAGAGTTTCCGTGCCTTGGTGAGCGCCTATCTGGACAAAGATATTGACAGTTTTATGTCTTATGTCAGTGAGTCAAAGTTCCAGCAGGACTATATGACCTTCGATGATGCGATCAGAGAGGACTTTCGTGTCTATAACCTCTTCAACCTCGACTACTGGTTCGAACAGATCATACCAGACGGTGAGCAGCTGATCTATATGAAGGTGCGATGGGAGAAAGAGTATGAGAGTATCAAGCGCAACAGACTGCTTCAAAAGAGCGGCAGCAGCTGGTTCCTGTTCGTCAAGAGCAGAGACGGATACAAACTGATCGGTATGGCTGGTGCGATGATGTGGGGCGATAGCCGTAAAGAGTGGGTACAGGAGAGACCTATATCGAGCCGTAAAATAAGATGACGGCAGGTAACAGTACATAACATTTTTTAAAAAACCAGCTGTTTTGCAACGCTTTTGCAACGTAATGAGATTACAATATGGGTAGAAGAGAACATATCTCTTATATCTTATCAAAAGGTGTGATTATGAATAACTTGGCAAAACAGCTGGTATTGGGAAGTGTCGTTGCGTTTATGAGCTTTGGACTCGGCGGTTGTGGTGGTGCTGCTGTATCACCGGAGCATCAGAAACAGGTCGATGAACATGCTCAGATGCTGACACAGGTCGGGATGTTCGCACAGGGCAGCGGTATCAACACATTGAACTATACATTAGGTTTCCCTATCCCGGTGAACAGTGTTGTCTTCTATGAGGATATCAACTCCAGGCAGTTGGCCTTCTCTTATAATGACAAGCGTTACTACCTTCGTAATAATCCACGCTATTCAAAGACCAATATGGACCAGATGCTAGACCGTTACTTCGGAACCAAAAAAGTGGACCTCTCCAAGTTCACACCAGAAGAGCAGAAGAACATCAAAGCGAACAAAGCGGTAGTCGGTATGAGCAAAGAGGCTGTGATCTTGGCGATCGGTTATCCTCCTGCACACGTCACTCCGGACTGGAAGAGCATGGATGACTGGAAATACTGGAAGTTTCAGCGCGGTTATGCACAAGACACCATCATCTACCATTTCAAAGACAACAAGCTTGCTTCTATAGAAGATTAAGACTTTAGACAGGCCTCCAGTACTCGGCCTCTCATCCTCCTTTCCTATCTCCCGCACTCCTAAGGAAGATAGGACTTTCAGACCCTCTCTGTTATCATTGTCAAAATAAAACTATATGGAGTAACTATGAGTGAGATCCAGATCTGGCATAATCCCCGTTGTTCAAAGTCACGTGAGGCGATGAAACTCTTGGAAGAGAGTGGTGTTGAGGCCGATGTCGTCAAATATCTAGAGACAGACCTTGATGAGGATACGATAAAGGCTCTTTTGTTAAAGCTCGATATCGATGCGGTCGATCTGATGCGTACCAAAGAGGATATCTTCAAAGAGCTCAAGCTTGACCAAGTGGGTGATGAGGGTGTGCTCATAAGGGCGATGGTCCGTTTCCCAAAATTGATCGAACGTCCAATTGTCATCAAAGGTGATAGAGCGGTCATCGGTCGTCCACCGCAAAAAGTGATAGAGTTTGTTAAAGGCTAGAAGATAGTCGGGACGTTTATAGAGAGGAGTGACGGTCAGATGTGACCGTCTGAGAGTGATTAAAGGTTGTGCTCTTTCTTGTATTTCATCAAGATACCGTACGCTTCGTCTTTAAGCAGCAGCTTCTCTTTCTTAAGTGTCTCAAGTTCAAGATCTGTCATCGGGATATCGCCGTTCTCGGCCTTTGTGATCTTGTCATCAAGTTCATTGTGCTTCTCGAAGATGTGTAGGAAATGTGCGTTTTGTGCTTCGTTCTTTTTCATATGTGTGATGATGTCTCTGTATTCGTGTAACATTTGTCAGTCCTTACTGTATATTTGATGAAATTATAGCTCTTTGTTGGTTTGAGAATGGTTAATACTCCATTTTCCAAGCATATAAAAAAGTGTGATCAGAAGAAGATAGAAGCTGAGCCATATAAAGTTGGAAAGATTATTGCCTGCCTGGTAGAGAGAGGCATAGATGATCAGATCACTAAAGATGATACTCAGTGTCCCAAGCTCCAACAGCTTGACACACTCTATCTCTTTGCATTTCACAAAATGGCGCCAGAGAAAAAGATAGGCGACTGCATACATAAGCAAGAGCAGCGGAAAGCTGATGTAGAGCAGTGTCTCAGTACTCAGCTGCTCTTTAAGAAGCGTACGAAGTGAGATATCTACAAAACTGACCAGAAAAGGTATGAGTATACCTCCTAGCAAGAAGAGCTCGATGAGTGCTTTATAGAGTGGTTTTATTTTAAGATCCTAGGAAGGGTGATCCCCTCTTGCCCCTGGTATTTCCCTTTTTTATCGGCATATGAGGTCTCACAGGCTTCATCTCCCTGCAAGAAGAGGACCTGTGCGATCCCTTCGTTGGCATATATCTTGGCAGGAAGGGGAGTGGTATTGGAGATCTCGATGGTGATATGGCCTTCGAACTCCGGTTCGAACGGTGTGACGTTGACGATGATCCCACATCGTGCATAGGTCGATTTACCCAGACAGATAGCCAGAACGTCACGAGGGATCTTAAAATACTCGACAGTACGTGCGAGTGCAAAAGAGTTGGGTGGGACGATACAGGTATCACCTTCGAAATCGACGACATTCGCCTCATCGAAGTGCTTGGGGTCGACGACAGTCGAGTTGAGGTTGGTAAAGATCTGGAACTCGTTGCTGACACGGATGTCATAACCGTATGAGCTTAGGCCGTAAGAGACCACCCCTTTTCCGACCTGATCTTCACAAAAAGGTGTGATCATCCCATTCTTCAGTGCCTGTTCCCGTATCCATGTATCTGCTTTTAAACCCAAAGTCTATCCTTGTCAGTGTGTGTAAATATGTAAAAAAGTAGGCCATAAGACACTTTTTTAAACGTTTCTTAGAAGTATGAATTACTTCAATTAATAGTAAGTGTGTTATTATAACGCATTAAATTTAAGAGCACTTACGACCGTTTTCTGAGGGGTCAAAGGTGTTTAGAAGCTATTTAGGAGCCTTTAACGATGGAAAACAAGCAAATTAACGCACTTATTACTAAGTTTGACGAAAGTGGTCTTTCAAAGATCAAAATCACTAAAGATGGATTTGAGATCGAGATGGAAAAAGCGACAGGCCTTGTCGCGGCACCTGTTCAAGCGGTCGCAGCGGCTCCGGTAGCACAGACAGCACCTGCTGCAGCACCAGCAACCACATCGGCTCCGGCAGCAGCTGCGGTCACGGGCGATACGATCGATTCTCCGATGGTCGGTACCTTCTACTCTTCACCGTCACCGGACTCTCCGGCTTTCGTCAAGGTGGGTGACACAGTGAAGAAAGGTCAACCGGTCGCGATCCTTGAAGCGATGAAGATCATGAACGAGCTTGAGGCTGAGTTCGACTGTAAGATCCTTGAGGTCTTGGTCACTGACGGTCAGGCAGTCGAGTATGACATGCCACTCTTCGTAGTAGAGAAGATCTAAATATGGCTGAGATCAAACGTATCTTGGTCGCGAACCGCGGTGAGATCGCGCTTCGTGCCATCCGTACTATCAAAGAGATGGGTAAAGAGGCGGTCGCTGTCTACTCAAAAGGCGATGAGGGATCTGAGTATCTAAAGCTTGCCGATGCCGCGATCTGTATCGGTGCTGCACCGAGCTCTGAGAGCTATCTGAGCATCCCTGCGATCATCTCTGCCGCAGAGGTTAGCCACTGTGATGCTATCTTCCCGGGCTACGGTTTCCTCTCTGAGAACCAGGACTTCGTAGAGATCTGTACACATCATGATATCAAGTTCATCGGGCCGACAGTCGCGGTTATGGAGCTGATGTCAGACAAGTCCAAAGCAAAAGATGTCATGATCAAAGCAGGTGTCCCTGTCGTCCCCGGTTCTGACGGTGCGATCCATGACATCAAAGATGCTGCTGAACGTGCGAAGCTAGTCGGTTATCCGGTCATCTTGAAAGCGGCTCAAGGTGGCGGCGGTCGCGGTATGCGTGTCGTCGAAGAGGAGTCTGGGCTTAAGAACGCCTTCTTGGCCGCTGAGTCCGAGGCTATCACGGCATTTGGTGACGGTACCATCTACATGGAGAAGTTCATCCAGAACCCGCGTCATATCGAAGTACAGATCATGGCGGACAGCCATGGTAACGTCCTGCACATCGGTGAGCGTGACTGTTCGATGCAGCGTCGTCACCAGAAGCTGATCGAGGAGTCTCCTGCAGAGGTCTTGACCCCAGAGGTACGTGAGCGCCTTCATGCTGCTGCGGTACAGGCGACCAAGTATATCAAGTATGAGGGTGCCGGTACTTTCGAGTTCCTTCTTGACAAGAACCTTGACTTCTACTTCATGGAGATGAACACACGTCTTCAGGTCGAGCACACTGTCTCAGAAGAGGTGAGCGGACTTGACCTGATCGAGTGGATGATCCGTGTCGCTGAGGGTGAGGCACTGCCAAGCCAGGAGAGCATCACATTCCACGGACACTCTATCGAGTGCCGTATCTCAGCTGAAGACTCTGTCCGTTTCTTACCGTCACCAGGTAAGATCACAGAGTGGGTCGCGCCAGGCGGTCTTGGTGTCCGTATCGATACTCATGCCCATGCAGGTTATAATGTACCGTCTACCTATGACTCTATGATCGGTAAACTGATCGTCAAGGCAGATACACGTGAAAAAGCGATCAAACGTATGCACCGGGCCTTGAGTGAGTTCAAGATCGAAGGTATCCGTACTACGATCGATTTCCATAAGAAGATGATGGCCAACCCTGACTTCATCAACAACAACTTCGATACCAAGTATCTGGAGAACTATAAAGGTTGACCCTTTAAAGTGCTGGATCTTGCCAGCGCTCTCTCTTCTCCCTCTTTTTAACACCACAAGATGGTGTGCATTTATATGAATTCTTAATGTAACCTATCGTATCACTTCCTTGTTTCATCACCTTTTGTCAGCGATGGGTATATCGATTCTTCCGTTATAAGAGTTACTATGGTTATGTAATCGAAGTTACAGACACGATGGTCCGGTTTGGACTATACTGCTCTTATAACTCGAAAAAAACAAAAGGATATATGATGAAAAAAATGGGTCTAATGGCACTGTTGGTTGGTGCAGCACTCTTTACAGGTCTAGGTGTCACGTCTGCGATGGCAGGTGATAAGTGCGGTGCAGGCAAGTGTGGCTCTTCAAAACCGGCAAAGTGTGGTGGTGAGAAGAAAGGAAAATGTGGCGGAGAGAAGAAGTGCGGTGCAAAGAAACCGGCGCCTAGTGACAGATGCGGTGCAGGAAAGTGCGGAAAATAAGATCGTGTTCTATCGTCGGGGTATCACCTCGGCCTTAGTGCAGTGATAACTGGGGCGCGCATCAGTGATTACTGCACTAATCAGCAAGAGCGGCCGTGATCATGACCGCTTATCGTTGGTTGGTACCAAAGGATACGTCATGCGATGTCAACTCTTAAAACTCTGCAAGTGGATCACTCCTGTAAGCGAGAACCTTCAATCCATAGCGCTGCTGCTCATACGTCTTATTCTGGCCTACACCTTCTTTTCTCCTGCCATGATGAAGTGGGCTGATATCGGAGCGACAGCAAGCTGGTTCGAACAGATGGGTATCCCTCAGCCTACACTCAATGCATATATGGCAGCAGGGACAGAGATGACCGGTGTCGTTCTTTTGACCCTGGGGCTTTTCTCCCGACTGATAAGTATCCCTCTCTTGGTGACGATGTTTGTGGCGATCGTGACAGTTCACGGCAGTAACGGATACAGTGTCATCAGTGATACCCTCCAATGGAGCGATGCATATGTCAACGGTGCAATGGTCGAAGGTACGGTCGTCTTTTTACAAAACGGTTATGAGAATGTCTTGAACTATATAGCGATGTTATTGGTCATACTCGGTTTCGGACCGGGTAAGATCTCGCTTGATCAGTTTATTAGAGAGAAGATTGACCGTCTATGAGAAGAGAGGTCGAAGTGTTTGCTCCTGGGCGCAGGGTGATCAATCTTCTCGATATTTGGATATCCCGCAAGCCTGGTTGGGTGTCGGCGGATGCTCTTTGAGATAAGTGAGGTCTTCAAGGGTCTGTGTCAAGACCTTCTTCTGTTGCAGCAGAGGTAACATCAGGTTGTCTTTTTCCGTAAGGTTGATCGACCAGTCCATCAAGATAGTCTCGACCTCTTTGTCTAGGTCGGCGAGGGCGTTGTTGATATGTTCTATAGATTTCATGAAAGGATTGTAGTTTGTTTTGGATGGAAAAGCAAGAGTGCTCTGTGTAGAGACAGCTCTTTAGGAGACAGCTCTGTTCGAAGTATAAGTCTTGATCTCAACACCTTTAAGTGCCTTGAGTTGAAAACTTCGACGATGTTCCGGTGTGTAACCATGTTCAAGAATTGCCTCGACATGGGCTTTTGTACCGTAGCCTTTGTGTTTCTCAAAGGCATATTCAGGATAGAGCTTGGAGAACTCGATCATCTCCCGGTCATGAGTGACCTTGGCAAGGATCGAGGCGGCACTGACTTCAGCGACTGTAGCATCGGCCTTGACCAGGGTCTCAAGACCGGATACACCGAAATCGGTGTTGCCGTCGAACAGATAGGTCTCTGCAGAGATATGCTCTTGTATCTCATGCAAGGCGATGCTCATACATTCGGAGATCCCAAGTTCGTCGACAGCATGTGCCGGAAAAGAGACGATATGGTAGATAGCGTTTTGGATGATCTGCGGATAGAGAAGTTCGCGTCTCTTCTCACTGATGCTCTTCGAGTCCATCAACCCCTCTACCGGGTTGTTGAGGAGGACACCGGCTACGACAAGAGAACCTGCGATCGGACCACGACCGGCCTCATCGATCCCACAAAGTGTCATTCTCTTCTCTAAGCCTCTTCTTCACTTACGATGTTTTTGTTCAGGTTCCCTAAAAAGGTCTCAAGGTCATAACGACTGCGGTACTCCGGTGTCATGATATGGATGAGGATATCACCAAGGTCGACTGCGATCCATTCACCGCTCTCATCAGTACCCAGGAACTGCTCCTGAGGCTTGAGGTTACGCTTGAGGTGGTCAAGAAGAGCCTCTGTATGACGTGCTCCAAGTGAAGTCGTGATGATGACGTAATCTACAAAGTAGTCCTTCTCTCGCAGGTCAAAGACCTCGATCGCATCGCCTTTGTTCCTGTCGAGTACGTTGATGATGTTGTTGATTCTATCTTGCATTTTTTTCCTTGTTCTTTTCGTAAAATATTTGTATCTCATCAGCGACTTCAGCAGGAAGATGTTGATGCTCCAGGGTCTCTCGAAGTTCACTCGAACTTATGGGATACCGTACGGAGAGCTGAATATAGCGTTCATCGATCATGATCTCATCGCGTGTTGCGATGACCCAGGTGACGAGCTCATCGAGCCTCTCGAATTGGTGCCATCGTCTCAATGATGAGAGGTTGTCGGCACCGATGATAAAGTAGATCTTCTCATACGCTTTGGCAAGCTTCTCTACTGTCTCGACAGAGGGGACCGCTCTGTTTTGAGAGACCTCGATATCACTGACCTCTACACCCTTGCGGTCTGCGAAGATGGCACGAAGCCATTTCAGACGCAGTGAAGCCGGTGCATGTGTTCCCTTTTTAAAGGGGTTGACAAAGGCTGGGACGATGATGACCTTATCGATATCCAGAGATTCCAGTGCTTTGTCAACGACTTGTATATGACCAAGATGGGGCGGGTCAAAAGAGCCGCCATAGAGTGCTATATTCATGATTTATCCGAATTATAGCTGAAATTGGCTAGAATCACCTCAATATTAATCTTATTTTACAGAGCACAGAGGTGCTTTGTAGTTATCAGGACAGAACATGGCATTAAAGATCGCAATCAACGGATTAGGACGTATTGGCAGATGTGTAGCACGTATCATCGCTGACAGAGATGATATAGAACTGGTAGCGGTGAATGCCAGCGGTGCACCAGAGATGATCGAATACAATGTCAAGTATGACTCTGTGCATGGGACACGTAAAGATGTCAAAGTCGAAGATGGTTTCCTCTGTATCGGCAGTGACAGGGCGAAGATACTCTCAGAGCGTGATCCTGCCAAGTTGAACTTTGCAGACTTTGGTGCAGAGATGGTCTTGGAGTGTACAGGTGCTTTCTTGACACAAGAGAGCGTACAGGCCTATCTGGACAACGGTATGAAGAAGGTACTCTTCTCTGCCCCTGCAAAAGATGACACGCCGACATTTGTCATCGGTGCCAACGAAGATGAGTATGCGGGCCAAACGATCGTCTCTAATGCCTCTTGTACGACCAACGGTCTCGCACCTGTCGCTAAAGTCCTTGATGATGCCTTTGGTATCAAGAACGGTCTTATGACGACGATCCACTCCTATACATCATCACAGCCTATCCTTGACGGTAAGCACAAAAAGGACCCGCGTAAGGGCCGTTCAGGTGCTACAAACCTTGTCCCGACATCAACGGGTGCAGCAAAGGCGATCGCCAAGGTCCTTCCTAACCTGGCAGGCAAGCTTAACGGTCAGGCGATCCGTGTCCCGACACCGGATGTCTCTATGGTCGACCTGACAGTCACACTCAACAGTGATGTCACGCTTGAAGATGTCAAAGCAGCATTTAAAAATGCAAGTGAAGGTTCTCACAAGGGTATCTTAGGCGTTGATGAGGAGTATCGAGTCTCTCAGGACTTTGTGGGTGAAGAGCTCAGTACCGTTGTCGCGATGGACACGATCCAGGTCATCGACGACAACCTTGTCAAAGTGCTCTCGTGGTATGACAACGAATGGGGTTACTCAGCACGCCTTGTCGACATGGCACTACACATCAGCAAGTAAGGAAGAAAATGCAACTTTTAAACATCAAAGACCTTGAACTGCACCGCAAGAAAGTCTTTATCCGTTGTGACTTCAATGTCCCGATGGATGAGTTTGGAAATATCACGGATGACAGACGTATCCGTTCGGCAGTAGCGACGATCAACTACTGTCTCGACCAGGACTGTGCTGTTATTTTGGCTTCGCACATGGGACGTCCTAAAGGTGAGGTAGACAAGAAGTATTCGCTTGAACCGGTACAGTTACGTCTTCAGCAGCTTTTGAAGCGTCATGTAGAGCTGGCAAAAGATGTTGTAGGTGAGGATGCTACTAAAAAAGCGGCAGAACTTCCGGCACATGAGGTGCTGCTCATCGAGAACTTGCGCTTTGAGAAAGGTGAGACGAAGAACGATGAAGAGTTCTCCAAGAAGCTGGCAGATATGGCTGAGTTCTATATCAATGATGCTTTTGGCGTCAGTCACCGAGCACACGCTTCTGTCGAAGGGATCACGAAGTTCTTTGATGAGAAGCATAAGGCAGCAGGTTTCTTGCTGCTCAAAGAGATCAAGTTCTTTGGTACTTTGATGAAACGTCCGACACGTCCTTTTGCAGCGATCGTCGGTGGTTCAAAGGTCTCCGGCAAGCTGGAAGCCCTGATAAACCTTCTGCCGCGTGTAGACAAGGTGATCATCGGTGGAGGTATGGCCTTCACCTTCTTGAAGCAGATGGGTTACGATGTGGGAAACTCCCTTGTAGAAGATGACCTTTTGGAGGAGGCTCAGCATATCATGGACGAAGCGCGTCGCCTGGGTGTCAAGTTCTATCTTCCTGTCGATGTCGTCGCAGCGCAGACCTTTGCAGCAGACTCTGTCTCCAAAGTGACCTCGGCACAGGAGATCCCTTCTGGCTGGATGGGACTTGACATCGGTCCAGCGACCGTGCGTCTCTATCGTGAGGTCCTGACGGATGTTCAGACTGTTTTGTGGAACGGTCCGATGGGTGTCTATGAGATGGAGCGTTTCTCGCGCGGTTCGAACAAGATCGCACACTTTGTCGCTGACTCATATGCGACCACCGTCGTAGGTGGTGGTGATACAGCAGACCTTGTCCAGCGTGTTGGTGTGGACGAAGAGATGACCTTTATCTCGACAGGTGGAGGGGCATCACTTGAACTGCTTGAGGGGAAGATGCTTCCAGGTGTCAAGTCTCTTATCGTAGAGGGTGACGAGTAGTGCTTATCGCAGCCAACTTCAAGACCAACAAGACGCGTCAAGAGACCCTTGATTACTATCGGGACGTCAAGAGATATATAGAGAAGAATAGTATCGATGTCGATAGCATGATCTTTCCTCCAGCGACAGCTCTGAACCGTTTTGACGGCCCGATACAAGTGGGTATACAGAATGCCTTTGCAGTGGAGAACGGGGCCTTTACCGGCGAGATCGGTCTTGACCAGCTTCGAGAGTTCAAGATCAAGACTATCTTGATCGGCCACTCCGAGCGCCGACACATCCTGGGGGAGTCGCAAGAGCTTATTATTGAAAAGTTCGACTACTTCAAGGCGCAGGGCTTTACGATCGTCTACTGTATCGGAGAGCCTTTGGAGGTTCGAGAAGAGGGGAGTGAGGCTTTGATGGCCTATCTTGATCAGCAGCTTGAAGGGATCGATCTTAATTATGAGAGACTTGTCATCGCATATGAGCCTGTATGGGCGATCGGTACGGGTTTGACACCGACAGCTGATG
>Ga0256843_1001613_pt1 | contig 17557 bp, 17 predicted proteins | sample AlvinellametaG_FD_191572 | JGI IMG/M metagenome (GOLD analysis project Ga0256843, IMG submission 191572) | Pompeii worm associated microbial communities from hydrothermal vent at the East Pacific Rise, Pacific Ocean - Alvinella | ecosystem: Host-associated > Annelida > Integument > Unclassified ... | reverse complement strand
TGCTGAAATTGTAATTAGAGCAGTAAAAGCTCCAATCAAACAAATCGCTGAAAATGCTGGATTTGATGGTGGAGTAGTTGTGTATAATGTAGAAAGCAACGAAAACGAAAATTATGGATTTAATGCAGCAAATGGTGAATATGTAGATATGTTTGAAGCTGGAATTATTGACCCAGCAAAAGTTGAGAGAGTAGCTCTTCAAAATGCTGTATCTGTATCAAGCTTACTTCTAACTACAGAAGCAGCTGTAACTGAAATTAAAGAAGAAAATGCAGCACCAGCAATGCCTGATATGGGAGGAATGGGAGGAATGCCAGGGATGATGTAATCTCTTTTCTCCTTTTTCTTAAAATTATGATATAATAACTCTAACTTGTGAAAAGGGAGGGTTATTATATGAAACATAAACAAAAATATCTCTTTTTTCTTACAAATATTCTTTATATTGGTTGGACATTATTAATTATTGTTATTGTAGCTATTATTATAAATAGAAATTATAATTATGCTAAAAGTATAGCTTTACATACTGCAAAAACAATAGTTAATAAAGATTTGGCTTATAGAAGTTGGGTAGCTTCACATGGTGGAGTATATGTACCAGTAGATAAAGAAACTCCTCCTAATCCATATTTATCACATATTAAAAATAGAGATTTTTATGTAAATGGAATCCATTATACTCTTATGAATCCTGCATATACATTATCTCAAATGATGAAAGATTATACAAGACTTTATGGTGTAAAAACTCATATTACAAGTTTAAAACTTTTAAATCCAAAAAATAAACCTGATGAATGGGAAAAACAAGCCCTTAAAACTATGGAAAAAACAAAAAAACAATATTATCAATTAGAAAAAATAGATAATAAAGAATATTTAAGATTAATGAATCCATTAATTACAAAAAAAGCTTGTTTAAAATGTCATGGTTTTCAAGGATATAAAGTAGGGGACTTAAGGGGTGGAGTAAGTGTAGCTATTCCTATGAAAAATTTATATAATGAAGCATTTGCAAATAGTTTAGTTGTAAGTGTAGCTTTTTTAGTAATTTGGCTTTTAGGAATTATGGGAATTAGATTTTTTTCTAAAAAAGTATTAGAATATATGGAAGAAAAAGAGAAATTATATGAAGAATATATTTATGGACTTGTAAATGTGGTAGAAAAAAGAGATTCTTATACTGCAGGACATTCTAAAAGGGTAGCTCATTATGCTATATTAATAGCAAAAGAGATGGGTATTTCTCAAAAAGATAGGCATATTTTATATAGAGCAGGTATGTTACATGATATAGGTAAAATAGGTATTCCTGATTCTGTATTTTTAAAGCCAAGAAAACTAACAGATGATGAATTTGAAATAATTAAACAACATGTTGTATTAAGTTATGAATTATTAAAAAATATTTCTATTTTTGATGAAATAAAAGAGATAGTAAGAGATCATCATGAACATTATGATGGTAGTGGATACCCAAGGGGATTAAAAGGTGATGAAACACCTATTTTAGCACAGATTTTAATGACTGCAGATGCTTTTGATGCTATGACTACAAATAGAATATACAAACCAAGAAAAACAGTTGCTGAGGCTTTAGATGAGATTAAAAGTTTAGCTTCTAAACAATTCAATCCAGAAATAGTAAAATATACTATTAAAGCTTTAAAAGATGTGTATATAGACTCTAACTATACTCAAAGTTTAGATTCATTTTTAGAAAAAGAAAGATTAAGTTATTTTTATAGAGATCAGCTAACACATGTGTATAATGAATTTTATTTACAATCAAATATTAAAGAATATAAAGCATATGATTATATTATTTGGTTGTCTTTACATAATTTTCAACAATATAACAAAACTTATGGATGGCAAAAAGGAAATATAATATTACAAGATATAGCTGATATTTTAGATTCTCATTGTTCACAAAAAAAATTATATAGATTTTATGGAGATAATTTTTTAATGTTTTGTAGTGATAAATCTTTTGATATAAAGGAATTAGATACTAAAATTAGTAATTTATTAAGAAATAGTGAAATAGAATATCATTTAATTCTTAAAAAAACTGAAGATGTAGAATTAGTACATTATAAATTAGATGAATTATTGAAACAATTACAAAAAGACTAAGCTTTTAAATTCATAATAGATGAAGTGTTATTTTGAAAATATTTTTTATTTTGTTTTAAAGCTTGTAATTGTTTTGAAATTATAGTTTGTTTTTCTTTTAAAATATCTTTTGCTTGATTGATTAATGTTAGTGCTTCTTTTGCTTCATCTATAGAAGAAAAAGAGGGAAGCTCTCTATTTGAATATTCTTCTATTTTTTGTAAATCATTATTTATAAGAGCTATTTTTAATGAGTTTATCCATTTTGTTGAGTTGTTTCTTTCCATGCTTCAAGCAGTCCTTTTAGTACTTTTATAACTATATCTAATTTTTCTGTATTATTTTCTATATTTGCTTCTGTTAAAAATTTAATTTGTTGTTCATATAAACCATTTAAATATAAAGCGATATCACCACCTTTTTGTATATCAAGAGAAATTAATAATTCAGTAAAAATATTGATAGTTCTATTTATCCAATATACTTTTTTTTCTACATCATTTTTTTCTATAGCTTTTTTTGCAAATGAAGTAAATCTTAAAGCTCCTTCATACAGCATTTCTATTAATTTTTCAGGTGTTTCTATATTAATATTATTTTGATTATAACTATTTACCGCTTGTGCATACATTTTCTATCCTTTATTTAGCATTAATCATTGCTTGTATTGATTGTTGAATTGTTTGTGCTTGAACATTATAACTATTTATCATTTCGTCATAACTTGCAAATTGTTGAGCCATTATTTGATATTTTGTATCAATTCTTTTTTGTGCATCTTCTATTGTTTTTTGATATGATTTTTCTTCATTTGTATATTGTGAATTTAATAATTCTAATGTTGAATTAGGTCCTTTTGTAAGAGAATCTATATAATCTAAAGCTTTTGTAAAAGCTCCATTATCTCCACTTAAAAAATCTTCTACTTTATCAGGATTTTCTTTTAACATTTTGTCAAATTTAGATGAATCAAAATCTAAAAAACCAGTTCTATTCATTGTAAATCCAAAATCAGTAGCATTTAAAGATATTGTTTCTTGATATGTTTGACCATTTTTATCAGTTTTATTTATTGTATCTGTTGTAAAACTATTAAATAGTATACCACTAAGATCTCTTGTAATAGAAGTGATAGCACTTTCATTTTGGAATATACCTACTATTTTTTTGTCAGCATCATATTTTGTTAAATCTTGAATTTTTGATACTAAAGAATTATACCCACTTACAAAATCATTTACTTCTTTATTTATTGTATCAGTGTCTTGTTTGATATTTATAGTTGTTGTTCCTGTTGAGTTTAGATTCATAGTAAGACCTACTACTATATCATCTATTTTATTACTATCTCTTTGAATATCTACTCCATTGTAAGTAAATTCACTATTTTGTGCAGTTTGTACTCTATTATCATTTTCAAATTCTGTATTGTCATTAAAAGCAGTATTTAAATCACCTTCATCTATTGAAATATCTCCAATCGATTCCATATGCATCTCTATTTTACCAGTATCACTATTATATTTTGCACTGATACCATAATCACCTAAATCATTATTTATTTTATCTATAAAATCACTTACACTTGTATTAGCTGCTACATCTATAGAGTGTTCATCTCCATTAATTGTTACTTTAAATGTAGTATCACTATCAGTAACACTATCACTATCACTATCATATTTTTTAGATTGATAACTAATATCATTAAAATTTAAATCATCAATATTACTATAATCAAGTTTTATAATATTATCTTTTCCTGTTTTATCACCTTTTAATACAAGTTTGTAAGGATTATCATCTGCACCTGTATTTATAATAGAAGCTGTTACACCCATATCCGCATTATTTATAGCATCTCTTAAATCAGATAATGTAGCACCATCTTTTATAGTTATATCTTTTGTTTCTCCAGCATATGTTAAATGAATAGTTTGATCATCACCACTATCATTTATTTTACTATCTTCGCTATCATAACCTTTTGATTGATAAATATCATTTTGAGCTAGTTGTTTTACATCCATTGTAATATTTTGTACAGCTACCCCACTATTTACTTCAGCACTTACACTACTACCATTTGTATCTGCAAGTCTTTTTTGAAATATTTCACCATCTTTAAAATCTGAAAAACTACTTTTAAATAAAGATATTTGAGTTATTAAATCAGTTAGTGATTTTTCTTTATTTTGTGTGTTTGTAAGTCTAGTTTTAAAAGGGTCTATCATAGTGGCTTCATCAGCTTGTTTTAATTTATCAATTACATTATAGCTTAATACACCACCACTTCCGGCACCTAAGCTACTTAATGTTCCAAAATCTGCCATTTTTTATCCTTTATCGTCAAATAATGCACCAACTAATTTTCTCATTTGTTCCATTATTTTTAATGCTTCATCAGATGGTATTTTTCTGATAACTTTATCGGTATTTTTATCAATTACATTAACAACTAATTCGCTTACTTTATCGTTAAATGAAAATTTAATATCTGGATTTAAAGGTTCCATCTCTTTATTTAATTGTGTTGTTAATTTTTGTAATTCTTCTTTTGTCATCTCTTTTTGATGTTTTTTTACTTCTTCGTCTTGTTTGTCTTTTTGCATTTCTTGAGAATTTTCTAATTTTCTTGTATGTGTATTATCAGTATTTATATTAGAATAATCCATACTTTTTTGTACATTTCCTACATTTGAGAATAAATCCATTTTCACATCCTTATGATAGATTATTTGCTATACATAATATCGGTATAAAAATTTATTTTTTTATATTTATAGTAGAAGTTTTATAATAATTTATTTTGAATATTTTTAAAAAGAGTATTAATGAAGTGAATAAGTGAGAAAAAAAAGAACTTATTTTCTAAGTTCTTTAATTCTAGCAGCTTTACCTTTTCTGCTTCTTAAGTAGTAAAGTTTAGCTCTTCTTACTTTACCTCTTCTTACTACATCAATATTTTTGATTGATTCGCTATAAAGAGGGAAAATTCTTTCAACACCAATGTTATTAGCACCAATTTTTCTTACAGTAAAAGTTTTTCCTGTACCTGTACCTCTGATTGAAATACAAACACCTTCAAAATTTTGAATTCTTTTTTTGTTTCCTTCAACAATTTCAACACCAACTCTTACAGTGTCTCCAGCTCTAAATTGAGGGATTTCTTTGTTAGCTATTTGAGAGGCTTCGAAAGCATCAATATATCTATTTCTCATATTTTTTCCTTACTTGGTATTTTTTGAAAATATCAGGTCTATGATATTTTGTTTTAGCTTTTGCTAAATTTTCTTTTAGGGTCGCTATTATACTATGATTTCCCTTAAAGAATTCTGAAACTATATAATTATTCTTAAGTTTTGTTGAAGTTTGTTTAGTAAATGTAGGAGCTTCTAGTAATTCATTTTCAAAACTTTCAATTTCTAGACTTTGTTTATTACCTAAAACTCCTTCTATATTTCTAGCAATAGCATCACTCATTACCATACTAGCAAGTTCACCACCACTTAAGATATAATCACCTATAGCTAATACTTCATCAGCAAATTCTTCAATTATTCTTTCATCAAAACCTTCATATCTACCATTTACAAAAATAATAACTTCTTCATTAGATAATCTTTTTGCATCTTTTTGATTAAAAGTTTTTGCTACTGGAGTAGTAAATATAATTTTTGCATTTGGATATTTAGTTTTTAATTCACTAAGACATAAATATAGTGGTTCAACTTCAAGAACCATTCCAGCTCCACCACCTACAGCTGTATTATCTACTTTTTTATGTTTATTTGTTGAATAATCTCTGAAATTTATAAATTCTATACTAAAAAGCTCTTTTTCAATAGCTCTTTTCATTATAGAATCTTCAAAATAAGGTTTAATAAGATTGGGAAATAATGATACGAAGATAAATTTCATTAGCTCGCTTCTAAGATAGGGATTGTATTTTGTACAATTATTTTTTTATTATCAATATCTACATCTATTACATGTCTTTTAAAATCAAATAAAAATCTTTTTTGTTTATAACCAAGTTCTTCATTTATATCTACTACTACATAATCTATATCATTAATTCTATTGATATCTTCAATTACTCCAAGTAGTTTATCATCTTCATAAACTTCACATCCAATGATATCAAACCAAAACCATTCATCTTTTTTTAGTTTTATGTTTTCTTTAGATTGATTTTCATCAGAATACAGCATTCTATTTGTAAGTTTTTTAGCTTCTTCAGGAGTATTATACCCTTCAAATTTAATAGTATTATTTTTTCTATTGATATTTTCTATTGTAAGATTTAATTTATCACTTTGAAAAGTGGTACCAGCTTTGAATTGTTCTGGAAAGTCTGTTAAAAGATGGACTTTTACCCATCCTTTAACACCATGAGCTTTTCCAATTTTTGCTATAGGAAAGTTATTTTTCATTGATATTCACTGAAATTTTATAATTTATTTTATTTTTTGCTTTACAACCACTGATTAAAGTTTTTAAAGCTTTTATCATTGTTCCATTTTTACCAATAATTCTTCCAGTATCTATTTTATTAGCATAAACTAATATTTCTGTAAAATCATCTGTTTGATTTCCAATTTTTACAACAACATCTTCTGGATGAAAAGCAAGAAGTTTTACATACTTCTCAACAAATTTTATCATTATTTACCTGCGATTTTTTTAACTTTTTCGCTCATTTGAGCACCAACACTAAGCCAATAGTTTAATCTTTCTTCATCAAGTTTTACAGTTGCAGGTTCAGTCATTGGGTTATAATATCCGATTGATTCAATCCAACCACTATCTCTTCTTTTTCTGCTATCAGTTACTACGATTCTATAAAAAGGTCTTTTTTTTCTACCCATTCTTGTTAATCTAATTGTTGTCATTTGTATCCTTTTTTTAATGTTTAAAAAATTTTGTGTGAAATTTTACAATTTTAATCAAAATAAGTCAATAGTTTATTTCAATTAAAGATTTAGCTTTTTTTTACACAAAACTAATTTTTATGAAATTTTATTTAGGAAATTTCATATTTCCCATTTGTTTCATTAAATCATTCATATTTGGCATCCCTTTTTTATTGGCAAATTTTTTAGCCATTTTAGCTGCCATTTGGAATTGTTTTAATATTTTATTTACTTCTTGAGCAGATAATCCTGCACCTTGAGCTATTCTTCTTTTTCTTGAATTTGTTTTTAATAAATCAGGATTTTGTCTCTCTTTTGGAGTCATTGAGCTAATCATTGCTTTGATTTTTTTGATTTCTCCAGAATTTTCTAAATCCATCTCTTTTAAAGCTTTTCCAAATTGATTCATACCAGGTATCATAGAAAGTAAACTTTTCATACTACCCATTTTTTTCATTGTTTCTAGTTGAGCTAAAAAGTCTTCAAAGTTAAATTGTCCTTTTTTGATTTTTTTATTTAATTTTTTTGCTTCTTTTTCATCAATAATAGCATTTGTTTTTTCTACAAGTGATTCTATATCTCCTGCACCCATAATTCTAGAAGTAATTCTCTCAGGCATAAATACTTCGATATCAGGAATTTTTTCACCAGTACCTATAAATCTAAGTGGTTTTTGTACTTGATGAGCTATACTTAAAGCAACCCCACCTTTAGAATCACCATCAAATTTTGTAAGAATTACACCTGTAATACCAAGTTTTTCATCAAATGTTTTAGCAGTTCTAAGAGCATCTTGACCTGTAAGTGAATCTGCTACATAAAAAATTTCATCAGGAGTTACTGCTTCTTTTATATCTTGAATCTGTTTCATAAGTTCTTCATCTATTGCTAGACGACCAGCTGTATCGACTAAAACAACATCATACATTTTTTCTTTTGCTAAAGATACCCCATCTTTTGCTATTTTTACTGGGTCAGTTGAATTATCATCAAAATATAAATCAAGCTCATTAGCCTCAGCTAATTGTTTTAGCTGTTCTACTGCTGCAAGTCTTTGTAAATCAGCCGCTACCATTAAAACTTTTTTCTTTTTCATTTGCTTTAAGTAGTTTGCTAGTTTTGCTGTAGTTGTAGTTTTACCACTACCTTGAAGACCTGCCATAAGTACTACTGTAGGTGGTTTTGAAGCAAAAGTAAATCCATAATTACCTGGAGCTGTTAGAATCTCTGTAAGGTTATCTTCAAGGGCTTTCATAAATGTACCCTTACCAATCCCTTTTTCTTTTGTGTCTTTTTCTACTTTTGTTAGTAAATCTTTTACTACTTTAAAATGAACATCACTTTTTAATAATAATTTTTTTAATTCATCTAAAGCCTTTTTTAAAGCTTTTTCATCATCTTTAAATCTTAATTTATTAAATACACCTTTTAGTGAATTTGATATATTTTCAAACATATATATTCTCCATTTATTTTAGTTCTATAAAAATTTTTTTGCAATTATAACAAAATAAAATTTAGTGTTTAATATTTAACTATATTATATTAGTATTTAACATTAATCGTTATATTCTTCCATAATTGTGAAATCTTTTGGTACTTCTGCTTCAAATTCATAATCAAATATTTTAAATTTATGATGATGAAGCATTACTCTTTTTGCTGGTTTTCCACCATATTTTTCATCACCTAAAATAGGATGATTGATATAACTCAAATGAGCTCTTATTTGATGAGTTCTTCCTGTGTGAATTACAGCTTTAACTTCACTTTTGCTTCTAAATGCTTTAACTGGCTCAATCTCTGTAATAGCCTCTTCACCATATTTATCTATTTTTGAGTAAGCTCCACTTTTTGTTTTTATTACTTTTAAAGGCATATCAATACTCATAGGTTCACTCACAATTCCACTTACCCATGCCAAATATTCTTTATATACATTTTTATTTTTAAATTCATTAATAGCTTTTTTTTGAAAAGTTTTATTTTTTACTAATACTAAAATACCACTTGTATCTTTATCTAATCTATGAAGAAGTGGTGTTTGATATATTTTTTCAATCTCTTCACTTGTGATGTAAGGTGGTTTATTTATAACTATAATATTGTCATCTTCAAATATTTTTTGAGGTTTTTTTGTATGCATGATTTTAAATTTAGTGTTTTCTTTCATCATTGCACGAGCTATTTTTATTTTTTTATCATAAGCGAACACTTTTCCGCTGTCTATTAATCTTTTAGCTTCATTTGCTGAAATATGCTCTTGTTTTGCTAAAAGTTTATATGCTTTTTCCATTTAAGGCCTTTTTTCTTGAAATTATAACATATATAGATAATATAGCTTAATTTCATATAAATATAAGCATAGATTATTATATTTATTAGTAAAAGTTATAGTTTAAATTAAAAAGATTACAAATTTACACGAATTTGTATTCATTTGTATTAATTTATAGTTAATTTTTAAAAAATATTTCATTTTTGATGATAATATTATAAACAAAATTAATAAACTTAAGGAGAAAAATATGAGATTATTAAAATTAATCGCGGCAGGTGCAATTATTGCAGGACTAAGTATGACTTCAGCTATGGCTGATTATAACAAAGGGTTTAAATACTATAATAAGATGGTTAAGAAAAAATCAAAATTAAAATCATCTCAAATGTTAAAACTTTTAAACATTAAAACACCAGATCAATTAAAAGCTCTTTTAGCTGATAATGCAAAAGGTTTAATCGCAGCATTAAAAGAAAAAGGACAAGATAAAGCAGCAGCAGGTGTTGCTAAAATTGTTAAAAAAGGAAAATTAAAAGATTTACAAGACTTTTTAGTAGGTATTTTAAATGGAAAAATTCCAGCAGGATGTTCATAAGAACTTCCTTTTTTCTTTTTTTTCTACATAACAAACTACAATATAAAAAACTTTAAGGAGATATAATGAAAAAGTTGTTAATTAGTGCAGTGGCAGTAGGATCTTTATTTGCAACACCAACAATTCAAGATTTACAAAAACAATTACAGGCACTTCAGGCTCAAATTCAAGAGTTAAAAAAAGCTCAAGAAACACAAGCTAAAGAAGTAAAAGAGGTAAAACAAACTACACAAACTACAGCTGATAGTTTACAACAAGTAAAAAGAGCACATTATGAAGATCATATTAATTTCCATTTTGGTATTAGAAGTGCAGTAGATGCATTACATTATGAAACAAAAAGTGGAAAAGCATTTAATAATACAGTATTATCAAATAAAGTTAATTTAACAGGACTTGCAAAAGTTAATGATAATTTAAAAGCTACTTTAAAATTAGAAGCTTATAATGCATTTGGTATGAATACTTATAATAGAGGAAATAATAACTGGACTGCGAGTGAAACTCCGGATGATACAAATTTAAGAGTAAGAGAAGCTTTCTTTAACTATTTCTTTGGTGAAGATGGTGAGTATATGTTTAGTGCAGGTAGAAGACCAAGTGTTGGTGGATATCCAGCTAATTTAAGAAATAATGAAGTACCAACTTCTCCTATAGCTCACTTAATTAATATGGAATTTGATGGATTTAGTTTATGGATGAAATCTGATGCATTTGGTAGTTTAGGTGAAGATTATGGAACAAATCTTAAATTTTGTTTTGGTAGAGGGTATTCTTCTATAGGTGATAGACAACATCCTTATATGCAATCAGATAATAGACCAAACAATGATATGGGTGGATTTTTATTAGTTCCTTATAATGATGATCAATATTCACTATGGTGGGAACAAATCTATGCATGGAATGTAATGGGTAATAATGATGCAACTGATCCTGATAATATGGAAGCATTAGGTAATTATATTGGAACAAATATTATTTTTAAAGCAGATGGTATTGGTGATGGAATTAGTGACTTTTTAGATGATACTAAAGCATTTATCTCTTTTGCTTGGACAAAAACATTACCTGATAGTGATAAAAAAATGTTAGGTTCATCTAATTCAAAAGTAGGTTCATCTATTTGGATAGGTGCTGATATGGATGGATTTGGTGATAATGATAGATGGGGATTCAATTATGTTCACGGAAGTAAATATTTTAGACCTATGACTTATGGAGAAGATACATTAGCAGGAAGCATTGCAGCAGTTAGAGGTAATGCTTATGAAGTATATTATGATAAACAATTAATGGAGCATTTAACAGCAAACTTAAGAGCTACATATTTTGATTATAATTATGCAGGAAGTAATGCATATTTTGGAAACTATGGAAACCCAGATCAATCTGACTATATTGAAAAAGCTACTGATTTCAGAGCTTATATTAAATACCAATATTAATAAGTTTTACTTATAATTCCCTTTTTGGGAGTTATAATAAAAGATAATTTTGTTATAATCGAAATGTTTAAATTTACAAAAGGAGAGTAGATGTCTGAAATTATAGACTTAAAAAGAAGGAACTTTCTTAAAGGTTCAGCAGCTGCAGCAGTAGGTGCAGGTATTGCTACAACATCTGCTTTTGCATTAGAAAGTTATGATGATGCAAAAGAGTTAAAAAAAGAGAAAGAAAAAGATATTAAAAATGCAACTTATACACCATCAATTTGTGGTATGTGTGTAAATATGTGTGGTGTTATTGCTAGAAATGTAGATGGAAAAGTTACAAAAATAGAGCCAAATCCTCTATATACAAAAAGTAGAAACTTTATGTGTGCAAGAGGACAAGCTGGAATCGCTAGTGAAAATGACCCAGATAGATTAACAACTCCTCTTATTAGAGTAGGTGAAAAAGGTAGTGGTAAATTTAGAAAAGCTACTTGGGAAGAAGCACTTGATTTTATCTCTAAAAAAATGGTTAAAATCTTAGAAGAAGAAAAAGACAATAGAAGTACATTTGCTTTTGGTGCTGGTGCATCAACTGGTAATATGGGTGATCCTGTATTTGCTAATTTAATCAATGGTGTTGGAAGTGCAAACTTTGTAGATCACTTTACGACTTGTTTCGCTCCTTCATTTATGGCTAATAAAATGATTTTTGGAAGTTGGGGTAATGGAGATTTCCAAAGAACTAAATATTTATTAAACCTTGGAGCAAATAGAGCAGAAGGGATAGTAACACCAGATACTCTTGATATGTTTAGAAGAACTCATGGTAGAGGACTTGAAAAAATTGTATATATTGATCCTAGATATACAAATACTGCTTCTCATGCTGATGAGTTTATTCCTATTAAACCAGGTACTGACCTTGCTTTAATGCTTGCAATGATTTGGGAAACTATTAATAACGATTATCATAAAACTCCATATAAAGCTGATTATATCTCTAAATATGTAAATGGAATTGATGAACTTGAAGAATATTTTAAAAATGGAATTGGTAAAAACTTCACTCCTGAATGGGCTGAAAAAATTACTGAAATTCCAGCAGCTACAATCAAAAGACTTACAAAAGAATTCTCAGATGCAGCTGAAAAATATGAAGGTGCAGCAAACTGTTATAGAAGTAGAAAATCTACTTGGTATTATCAAGATTTTGATTTCAGAAGAGCTCAAGCTATTTTCAATTCAATTCACGGAACAGTTAATAGACCAGGTGGTATATTACTTGGAAGAGGAATTAAAGCTATTGAAAAATATGAATATGAAGATTTTCCTATTTATGATAATGCAAAACCAAGAATTGATATTGCAAAAGTAAATGCAATGCCTGGTGAATATCCATTAGCTAACCCTACAAAAGGTTCTTGGCAAGTATTTAGAGATACTGTATTAGATATCAATACAAGATGGAGAAAAGGTGAAAAACTTGCTGATTGGGAATATCCAGTGAGAAGTATGTTTATTTATAAACAAAATCCAATGCAATCAGTTCCTGATTATTACAAAACTGCAGAAATGTTTAAATCTATGGATTTAGTAGTTACAATAGATGTAATTGTAAATGATACAGCATTTTATTCAGATGTAATCTTACCTGATACAACATATTTAGAAAGAGAATCTTTAATTAAACAATTTGGAATTAGTGAACCTGTAATTGCATGGAGAAGTGCAGCTCAAAAACCAACAGGTGAAGCTAAACATATTTATTATATGTCAAGTGAAATCGCAAAAAGAATTGAAAAACCTTTTGCTGATATTACATTTAGAAATACTTGGGATGCTGATGAATTAGGTGCAGAGCTTCCAAAAGGATTTAAATTAGATAAATATCTAACAGATGATTTTGAAATTGATGAAGCTAAATTAAAAGCTGATATTAAAGATGAAAAACTTGTAAAAGCTATTATTACTCATGCAAGTGAAGATGATTTAGATATCGCTACTTATAAAATTTCAGCAGCATTTGAAAAAACAATTTCTGAATTTAATGAAGAAGTTATGACAGCAGCATTTGGAAAAGAAGCAGCTGAAATCGCAAAAGAATATGGTGCTTATTGGCCTGGTATTGAAGATGCAATAAAAGCAGGTGTAATTGAAGAACACTATAAAAAAGTGAATTTTGAAAAATTACATGAAGCTATTAATAATGCAGATGAAAAAATTAAAAAAGAATTAGAAACTGTAGTAGGAAGAGATTTTAATGATTTAGGTAATGCTACTTATGCAATTTATAAACTTTATTCAAAACTTCCAGAAAATTGGTTTATTAAACCTATAAAAGGTAAATTTATTAAATTATCTTTAAATAATATTCATGGAAAACCATTTAAAAATCCTATTACTGGAAAAACTGAAAAACTTGGTAAATTCCCAATGTGGAGAGATGAACTATATAAAGAACCAGATGCTGAAAAAGGTGAATTAAGAGTAGTTCTTGGAAGACATGCATATTTCACTCAATCTGCAGGTGTAAATAACTATTTATTACTTGATTTAATGAATTACAACTATGTATGGGTAAATGATGAATGGGCTGCTAAGAGAGGTCTTAAATTCAAAGATGATGTAATCTTAACAAATGCAGATGGGAAAAATATTAAAGCTAAAGTATTCCCAACTAAGAGAATAAGAAAAGACACTGCTTATATTGCGACTGGATTTGGAAGTAAATCAACACTTCTAACACTTGGTGAAAATAATGGTATTTCACAAGCAGAAGTTTGTGATAATAGTATAGATCCAATTATTGGTTCAGCAAGTATGAACGAAACTATTATTAAAATAAGAAAGGTGTAACAAATGGCAAATTATGCAATGGCACTGGAATATCAAAACTGCATCGATTGTAGAGCATGTGAAGTAGCATGTAAAGATGAAAATGGAGTTATGATAGGTGCAGATAAACAAAGAATTTGGGTAGGTGTAGTTGAAGGTGGTAAAACATTAGCAGATATGTTTGTTAATTTTTATCCATCACAATGTAACCACTGTATAGATGCTCCTTGTGTAACTGTATGTCCAACTGGTGCATCTCATTTTGTTGAAGGTGGTATCGTAAAAGTTGATTATGATATGTGTATCATTTGTAAAGGATGTATGGAAGCTTGTCCTTATGAAGCAAGATTTGTAGATGAAACAAGACATGCGGTTGATAAATGTACTTTCTGTGATGGAAGAATTCAAGAATATGGAACAACAGCATGTAGTGCTACATGTCCTACAAAAGTAAGAACTTTTGGTGATATTGATGATGAAAATAGTGATATTAGAAAAAGATTAGAAGGTAGAGAATTTTTCGTTCTTAAAGAAAATGAAGATACATTACCTAAACTTTTCTATCTAGCACCAGAAGATGAGCAAGTTAGAAAAAGAACAATGGGTGAAGGTATTAAGCTTCATACTTGGGATAACTTTGCTAAGCAATATAAAGAAGCTACAGCTAAAAGGAGAGAAGAATGGAAAGAGGCGTAAAAGAATGCTGTGGGCTTAATTTTAAGTCTGTAAGCTTTGGAGAATTATTTTTTAATAAAACTATGCTTTTTGCATATCTTTTATTAGCAGTAGGAGTTGTAGGATGGTTTCAACTTTATGGTCTTAGATTTGGACATGAATTTGTAAATACAACTGACTTAGTAAATGCTGGTGCTGATCATTCAAGAATGATGGCTGAAGCTTTAAAAGAACAAATTTTTAATATGCATCATATTGAAGAAGTTCCAAGACAAGAACCATGGGGAATTTTTGTTGCTCAATATACATATTTATTATATGGTGGATCAGCATTAATTTTCTTAGTAGCTTTAGCTGAATTAATAGGTCTTCATATTGCTCATAAAGCAAGTGCGGCTCTTATGACATTAGGTATCTCTTTAGCATTAGGTGGTATGGCTTCAATCGCTAGTGACTGGGGAAATCCTTTAAATATTTATTGGATGATTTTAAATCCTCAACCACAATCAGGTATGTGGATGATGCTTCCATTATATAGTGTTTATATTCCTTTTACATTCATTGAGATTTATTTCTTAATGACAAATAAAAGAGAATTAGCTAAAAAATTAGCATTACCTTTAGTTGTTATTGGTTTAGGTATTGATATTGCGGAATTTTATATCCAAGGTATTTTATTCCAATTAAATGATGCTAGACATTTATGGGTAGATTTCCCAGCATTATGGGTATATTTCTTAGTAACAGGAGCATTAACTGGTGTTGCTTTTGGTATGATTTATGCTGGATTAGCACTTAAAAACAAAGAATGGTATGGTGAACTTAAAGATGTATTAAGAAAAGCTGCTATTGTTTTAATTGTTTTAGTAGCTATTTATGAAGCAATTGCTGGATTTGGTAAAATTGGAGAAGCTCCATTTACTACAATGTTTTATGGATATGTAATTGTTGGTCTTGTATTACCATTATTATTATTCTTTGCAAAACAAGATTTCTTAGCATCTGTTTTAGTTGCAATTGGAACATTTGGTGCAAGAGAATTATTTGTATATGGTGGTAATGCTGAACCTATGACAAATAGATTTGGAATGGGACCAGAAGCATTTTCTACTTATAATGTAGCTGAGCTTGAAAAAGTAATTTATGAAGCTCCACACTCTATGGAAGTAATGGTAATTATTGCTTGTTTAGGACTTGGAATAGCTATCTTTAAACTACTTGATACATTACTTGATGTATCTAATCAACCTCACTAATTAGTCATTAGTCGATAGTCATTAGACTATCAGACTATGTGACTAATATAACTTCTACTTATAACTTTTTCTTATAATCATTAAATTTACTTAATATAAGATAAAATTACTCCTTTTTAAATCTAAATCAGATAAAATTACTCTAGTTAAACATTTAATTTAGAAAGGAATAAATATGGCAAGAGTCGTAATTTTAGGTGCTGGTATATCAGGGCATACAGCAGCATTAAATCTTAGAAGATTATTAGGTAAACAACATGAAGTAATTGTGATTTCACCTAATTCTCAATATCAATGGGTTCCATCTAATGTATGGGTAGGAACTGGTCATATGAAAGCAGACCAAGTGAAATTTCCGCTTTCTATTCCATATAAAAAACTTGGAATTATATTTAAACAAGCATTTGCAAAAACTATCCATCCAGATGGTGATAGAGATAGTGATAAACCTTATGTAATGATTGAATATGTAGAAAATAAAGAAAAGCAAAAAGTAGAATATGATTATTTAATCAATGCAACAGGACCAAAACTAAACTTTGCAGCTACTCCAGGAATGGGTCCAGATGAAGGAACAACAGTTTCTATTTGTAGTTACACACATGCTACTGAGGCTTGGGAGAGATTAAAAGAAACAATTCAAAAAATGGAAAATGGAGAGAAACAAAAAATTGTAATAGGTCTTGGACATGGAGGAGCTACTTGTCAAGGTGCTGCGATTGAGTATTGTTTAAATGTAGCAAGTTTAATAAAAGACAAAGGTCTTAGTCATATGGCTGATATTAGATATATATCTAATGAATGGATGGCTGGAGATTTAGGAATGGGTGGAGCATATGTAAGAAATAATGGATATGTAGCTCATTCAAAAAATATTATTGAATCACTTTTTACTGAACTTGGTATTAAATGGTATATGAGAAACTCTGTATATAAGGTTGAGCCTGGAAAAATTTATTATGAACATTTTGATGGAACTGAAGATATAATGGAGTATGATTTTTCTATGCTTATTCCAGCATTTGCAGGAGTAGGTATTAAAGGAATTGATAAAGATGGAAATGAGATAGATGATGGAAGTTTATTTAAACCAAATGGATTAATGACTGTAGATGCAGATTACACAAGTGCAAAAAAACCATATCATGAATGGAGTGGGGATGATTGGCCAAAAACATTGCAAAATCCAACATGGAAAAATATTTTTGCTATAGGTATCGCTTTTGCACCACCACATCCTATATCAAAACCAAGAACTACTGCAAGTGGAAGAGCTTTAACACCAGCACCACCAAGAACTGGTATGCCTAGTGCTGTAATGGGAAATGCTATAGCACATAATTTAGCAGCTACTATTAAAGCTGGAGGTGAATATAAATTTCCAAGAAGTGCAAGTATGGCTGATTTTGCTTCTATTTGTGTAGTTAGTATTGGTTATGGAT
>Ga0256843_1001612_pt1 | contig 17557 bp, 16 predicted proteins | sample AlvinellametaG_FD_191572 | JGI IMG/M metagenome (GOLD analysis project Ga0256843, IMG submission 191572) | Pompeii worm associated microbial communities from hydrothermal vent at the East Pacific Rise, Pacific Ocean - Alvinella | ecosystem: Host-associated > Annelida > Integument > Unclassified ... | reverse complement strand
ACACAAAAAGAACCAAGTAATGCTTTTTGTTTAAATACAAAGTGTCCTAGTGCTGATTGGTCAAGTAGTGGATATTATAGAAATCCCTATCTTTTAATCGATTCTATAGATAAATATTGTAGTGAATGTGGAAAAAAATTAACTTATAAATGCAAAAAATGTGGTACAGATATAAATCATAAAAAATTTTGTGGAGGATGTGGTACGCAAATATTTACAATACCTAAATGTAAGAAATGTAAATCATGGCTAAAATTAGAGGATATGGATAAAGATACAGAAAAAAATGATAAAAAGTGGATAGCACAGCTCCAAACCTCCAAATTTACAATCCTTATAGACACCTGTGAGAGTGGAAGCGTAGCCCAACAGAGCTTTGCATCTTCAGTTCAGAGATTTGGAACAAACGCAGGAGTTGCCATTATCGCAGGGGCTACAAGTAAACAGAATGCTATTATTATGGGTATAAGAAGCATGGGATTTTTACTTATACTGTGCTTGAAGCGACGAATAACAATTTGGTATATAGTTATGATAAAAAGCTCTCGATTAATGAGGTTGCAGGATATGTTAAGGATATTTTGCCAAAACTTGCAAAAAAAGAGTTTGGACATAAACAAGAGCCTACTATTTATATGCAGGGGGATACTACCTTTGCTATTGGGGGTCTGTAGGTTCGATTTTATCGAACATTTTTATTGGTTTGTGGGTTCTGTTCGATGAAATCGAACCTACAAATTTTGGATATTTTATTTATGTTGAATTTGTAGGGTGTTTTCCCTGAAAACACCGTCAAAACCAAATTGGAATATTATCAAAAAAATGAAATGTTATAACATGGTGTTTTCGTGGGAAAACACCTTACGCACCAACACTATTTTTTTGTTGCATTAACCTCTGTATTACAAAGTGTAGCTTTAATAGTTGTGCTAAACTCTATAGATATATCATTCCATGTTTTGCCTTTGTGTAGTGAAAAACAGCTTTTATTGATGCTTTTTAATGCTTCATTTGCAGAGAAGTCAAAAAGGTCAATTGTCCCTTTTGCTTTGAAATTTTCATTTTTGTAGTTGTATCTCATTGGGATAACCACACTTTGACTATTCATGGTGATGTTAACATCAACTGTACCGTGATAAACGGTTTTTCCATCTTTTTTTGGGTCTGCTTTGATTGAGATAATTTTTCCATCAATGGTTTTTGTTGTCAGTTTTCCAAAAAAATTCTCTATCAAAGTTTTATCTCTTCCTGCATTTTTTGTATCAATTTTACTTAAATCTATTGATACTGTAGAACCGACGAGCAAGGCTTTAAAGTTTTTTCCCTCTTTTTGATTGGCTTTGTATGTTACACCTGTAAATGCTCCACCTACACCAATTTTTGCTAATGTTTTATAGGCTTTCCATGTTACATTCATATCGTTGGATTGTACCAAGGTGCATCCTCCTCCATTTGCACTCAGAAGTGAAGCTACGGTTACTAAAGAAAATAGTACTTTTTTCATGATTTTTATCCTTCTTATTTAATAAGTCTAGATTATACTCATTTCTTTTACAAAAATTGCTATAATTTGGCAAAAAATTAGGACAACATGGAACGAAGAGCAAGAGTGTTAATAGATTGTGACGATGCAAAAGGTTTGGTTTATCAGATTTCAAAAATCTTTTATGAGAGAGATTTAAATATTGACTCTAACCGAGAGTTTGTAGATAAAGAGCAGGGTAAATTTTTTATGAGAACGGTGGTTACTGGAGCATTTGATGCAGATGAGTTAAAAAGTGCATTAAAAGAGGTGGCTCCTAAAAATGCACGATTAAAAGTCATTTTACCCAAACGAAAAAAGATTATTATTTTGGCTACAAAAGAATCTCATGCTTTGGGTGATATTTTGATTCGTTATGAAGCAGGAGAGTTAAATGCTGATATAGAGGCTGTTATTGCCAATCATGATGTCTTAGAATCGTTGGTAAAACGTTTTGATATTCCATTTTTTCTTGTCTCTGCTAAAAATATAAGCCGAGAGGAGCATGAGCAAGAGGTGATGAAAATTATCAATCAGCATCAATTTGATTATATTGTTTTAGCCAAATATATGCGTATTTTAACATCCAGATTTGTTTCAGCATATCCTCAACAGATTATTAATATTCACCACTCATTTCTTCCTGCATTTATTGGAGCAAACCCCTATAAACAAGCATTTGAACGAGGAGTAAAGATTATTGGAGCAACAGCCCATTTTGTAACAGATGATTTAGATGAAGGACCAATTATTGCACAAGATGTAATTCCTGTTAATCACCGTTTTGAGTGGCGAGATATGCAGAGTGCAGGTCGAGATGTAGAGAAGATTGTCCTCTCTAGAGCATTAAATTTAGTTTTAAGTGATAGAGTCTTTGTTCATGGAAATAAAACCATTGTATTTTAAACTAATAAATCTAAATGTTTAAAACCATCAAATAAACTAAGTTGTACTTATTAAGTATAATCTGCTATACTTTAGAAAAAATTATAAAGGTTATAATGATGGCTAATAGACTACCATGGTGGATGGGTGGCATTTTAATGTCAGGCTTACTTCTTTTAACGTTCTCAATATATGGAGCAGACAGACCAATAGGAGCATCCACTTATGTTCCTTACGCTGCAGCGTTAATATTTGATTTAGACCCAGAAAAATATAGTTACATCGAGCATATTAAAGATTCAGGTTCATGGGAAGGTGTCATGCTTTTAGGGGTTCTCTTTGGAGGATTTATCACATCAGTTTTTATCACCAAAAGTTTTCGTTTCTCTCTGATTCCTACTGCATGGAAAACTTATAAAAACAACTCTGTTCTCTCTCGATTGCTTTGGAGCTTTTTTGCAGGATTTATTATGATTATTGGTGCAAGATTGGCAGGAGGCTGTACCTCTGGGCATTTTATGTCAGGAATGAGTCAATTGGCAATTTCAGCAATGATTTTTGGTGGTGTGGTGATGATTACACTTGTTGTAACAGGAAAATATTTTTATAATACAAAAGGCAAAGAGTAATGGCAGACGTAATATTTGTAGTTGAAGAGCAGAATGCAACCGTTGTTGACCGAGTCTTTAAGATGGTTGAGAATGTTATCCATATGGAGCATGGTTCTGTGGCATTGGTCTTTTTGATTGGTGTAATCTTTGGAGGTATTATTCAATATACACGGGTCGATAAATTTGAAAAAATCGCAGGATTTGCTATGTTAAAAGATACCATCATTCCCAAGATGCTCTTTCTAACAGTTGGTTTAACCAGTATTGGTCTCTATTTTATGATTGATGCAGGTCAAGCACACTATCATATTAAACCAATTATCTTGCAAGGTCTTATTATTGGAGGGATTCTTTTTGGTATCTCTATGGCGATTCTTGGAAAATGTCCAGGAACAGGACCTGTCTCTATTGCCGAAGGACGAATGGATGTTTTGGTTGGGGCGATAGGTGGTCTTTTAGGTGGATTGGTTTTTACTCTCTACTATGATGATTTTTTTAAACCACTTATGGGTGAAAGTTTGGGTAAGACTCTTTTGACAGATTTCTTTAAAGGTAATGAGGATATGGTTGCACTTATCTTTGGTATATTGGTAATTTTAATTGCAATTGCTATTCCAAAACGAGAGCTTTATGATGAAGTTGAGTTATCTCAATTACCTGACGACCAAAGACCCGATAAAAAGTGATTTTTGTTTCAAAATTAAGGACAAAAAGCGTATAATCTTTTAAAAAAATAAAGCTTTGTATGCAAAAAAAATATCATAAAATTACATTTCAATCCTACTTTGATTTTCTTCAATTGCTTCAAAATTATATTGGAACACATGAAGAGAATCGTATATTTGCTTTAAGGCAGAAGCATCTGCTTAATAAACCTCAAAAGATGCTTCTTGCTTGGCTGAACAGACATGCTTTTCGTGTACCAAAAGTTATTGATTCTGAAAAGTTTTTAAGTCATGTTGGTGTTGCCACCAATTTTTTAGGGTTATTTGCTCTAATTATTGGTTTTATTACAGGTATGGGACTTCTTAGCTATAATGGTCAAGAACCCATCAATATCATATACTATCTATTTTTTGCAATGATACTTCCCGTTAGTAGTATGATACTCTCTCTTCTTTCAGCATTGAGTAAAGGTAGGGTTTTTGGTTTTCTTACACTTCTCTCTCCCCTCTATTGGATTGAGAAGATGGTTGGCTTTTTCTCATTTAAGCATCAATTTGATGTACTCAAAGAGGGAATATCTGCAAATCTTCAAAAGTGGATATTTTTGAAACGTCTACAGTTGCTCTCTCTACTTTTTTCCATAGGACTCTTTATTGCACTTATCTTTATGGTTGTATCACAAGATATTGCTTTTTCATGGAGTACAACATTAGAGATTAGTGCAAAGAATTTTCATGATTTTTTGGTTATGGTTGCTTTACCATGGAGAGATATTTTCCCTTCAACAATTCCATCATTAGATTTGGTAGAGATGAGTCAGCACTACAGATTGGGTGCAAAGCTTGATGGTGAAATGGTCTCTCATGCCGATAAATTGGGTGCATGGTGGCAATATTTAGCAATGGCAACATTTTTCTATGCCATTATTTTACGCTCTCTGTTCTATCTTTTTACTGTCAATAGATTACAGCATATTTTAGAGCAAGAGTTTTTGAATTTACATGGTGTTAAGCGACTATTACGTGAGTTTAGAACGCCTTTTGTCTCAACAAAAGCACCAGAAGAAGAGAAACATCTTGAGATAAAAGAGGAGACAAAGCTTCATATTAAAGCACTCTCGGAGTCTCAAGATGATACCACTCAAACCGTTATTATTGATGATTATCATAATATAGTTGGTTGGAATTTAAGTGAAGATGAGATTCTTCTGGTAAATGATTCTAAAAATATTCGAGCCAATTTTGTGGATGTTGTTGGTGGTAGTTATACTTTTGAAGAGGATGAACGGGTAGCAAAAGAGGCAAAGGGAAGGGTACTTCTTTATGTAAAGTCTTGGGAACCACCTACGATGGATTTTGTAGATTTTTTAGAAGAGCTTATTCACAATAGAGCTGTTGATGAAATAGAAGTTTTTTTATTGGGAACATCTGAAGATGGATACCGATATTCAGCGAAAGAACTGGCAATATGGAATAGAAAAATAGAAGGATTAGGGTCAAAAAAAGTGTGGATTATAGATGCAAAATAGTCAAAATCAAGAGTTAGATTATCCAAAGTTTGCTGTAGTTGGACATCCCAATAAAGGTAAAAGTTCTATTGTCTCATCATTGGCACTGGATGACTCCATTCAAATTGGAGATACCCCTGGAACAACACAAGTAAAAAGAGGCTTTCCTCTGAAGGTAGATGGAAAGATTATCTATGAACTTTTTGATACTCCTGGATTTCAACGTGCAAGACGGGTTTTGGCATGGTTAAAACAACAAGAACCAGTATCTGCTGATAAAAGAGCTGATGTGGTGCGTACATTTATCTTTGAACATAAAGAGGATGAGCGTTTTCGAGATGAGATAGAACTTCTTGAACCGATTATGGATGGAGCAGGGATTATCTATGTGGTAGATGCTTCAAAACCTTATGGTTCTGAATATGAAGTAGAGATGGAGATTTTACGTTGGTGTGGTCAGCCCTCTATGGCTATACTCAATCTTATTGGTGATGATGATTACAGAGAGCAGTGGAAAAGTGCTTTAGGACATTACTTTAGAATGGTAAGAACGTTTAATCCTATTGAGACAAGCTTCTCTGACCACATCTCTCTGCTAGAGGGTATCTCTCAACTAAAAGAGGAGTGGACAGCTCCTATCAAGGAGGCGATTCGGGTATTGGAGTCGTTACATCAACAGAAGATAGAAGAGAGCGTTAATGTTATTGTTGGCAATATAGAAAAGAGTCTCTCTTTTGTCTTTACACAATCGATTAAAAGTGAAAAAGCGACAGAAGAAGAGAGAATCTCTGCTACAGAGAAGTATGAAAAGAAGATGGTGCAGTATGAGCGAAATCAACGAAAAAGTATTGAAGAGATTTGGAATCATAAGAGTATTGAAAAACTAGAAGATACATTAACCGTTGGAGAAACAGCTCTATTCTCTAAAGAGAGTGCTTCTATCTTTGGCTTAAGTGAAAAAGCACTTATTTTGACAGGTGTGAGTGCAGGAGCTTTTGGAGGATTGGGTATAGACCTTCTTTTTGGTGGAAGTAGTTTCTTTTTGGGTTCAATCATTGGTGGTGCTGTTGGTGGTATTGGTGCTAAGTTTGGATTTGATAATCTTTATGAAGTTAAAATTATGGGGCAACAGGTAGGCAAAAGAGAGTTAACTGTTGGACCGATGCAAAATTTAAATTTTCCATATATTCTGTTGGGTCGTGCTTTGTATCACGCTTCTACGGTTGCTAAGCGTTCACATGCACTGCGTGAACATTTGAAGTTAGAAAATAGACACTTCTCTACAGAACAGCTTATCGATTCTGATATGCGTAAAACAGTTGAAAAAGTTCACATTGTTTTACGAAAAGGAGAGAAGCCTTCTGAAGAGTTGTGGATTGCGTATAAAAAAGTTGTTACTCAAGGTTTAAAAAAACTACTCAATGAAAAGTAGTTAATTATAACCAATTTTATATTCAATGGAAGGTATTTCATCAGCTCCATCAAAATGAGTTGAAGCTACAATCTCAACTTTTTTAGAGTATGAACTCCAAAGCTCTAAGTAGTAGAACGGTAAGCAGTCCACCTGCAATACCTGCAACTATATCATCGCCCATTACGCCCAATCCACCTTTAACTTTACGGTCGATGGTTCCAATAGTTGAGGGTTTCCAAATATCAAAAAGTCTAAATGCTCCAAATGCTCCAATAATAGCAATTTCATAGGCATAGTTATAGCTCATATTTTCTGCTGTAGCGATGGCGAACATTAGGGAAATCCACATTCCTGCGACCTCATCAATGACAATACTCTTATCATCATGTGTTTGAGTGAGCTTCTCATATTTATTAATCTCAAATACTCCTGCTACACTAATAAGAAGTGTTAGCATAAAAAGTGTCTGCATGGGAACAACTTGAAGTAGGGTCACACCAATAATGAGTGCAACAAAACTCCCAACAGTTCCAGGTGCTTTAGGGGAGAGACCACTTCCTCCAACAGTTATAAAAAGTCTATTGAGTGTCATTGATTTTCCTATTTTGATATTATATTTATAAGTTTGGAAACGGAGTATTTACTCCCGAATAACGGAGGCAAAGCCTTCCGATTCCGAGTATTTGTATTTTTTATGTTAAAGAGCTTGTTTGATAGAGTCCCATAAGTTTAATATAGAAATCCTCTTCACTATGCTCTTCGATAAGACCATCATTTGGCATTATAGAGTCATACATCTCTTGAAGATGTGAAAATCTATCAGGGAAGAGAGTACTTAGAATACTTGCTGAAACCTCTCTTCTTACCAAAATAGATGGAGGCATCATCCCTGCTTTTATGAGCCGTAAGATAGATGGTGAATGGTAGTGTACATGATGATGTTGTCCATGTGGACAAGTTGTTGTACTTACCAGTGTTCGACATCGATTGCAGTAGACATACTGTTCAGCTGTTTTAATCTCTATTTTAATATCTTTAGAGGCATCAAAAATAGAGTTTATCTCATCTTGGTCATAGTAAAGACCCAATCCAGCATGATTATTTCCAACAACCAAGCTTGTACATCCATAATTCTTAGCAACCAATGCATCTAAAATCAACTCATTATATCCTGCAAAAATATAGGAGTTTTCTAATGGAACAACAATAACCTTATTTTGAGGTAAAAAGTTCTCGATAAAGGTCATCAGTGCAGTATGGCGAATATCATAACGTAATCCATCGTAATTAAATGGCTTAAGTAAAAATAGTACAAGCATGTCTGACTGGTCAATTGCTTGACGTATCATTCTCTCATGCGCTCTATTTAGAGGTGTCGCAGAGAGCATCATCGAAGAGATTTGTTTTGCATTATGCTCTTTTATTTTGCGTTGAACCAATTTTTTTGTACCAGATATTAGAGGATACTCTACAGAGTAGTTTCCTGAAACAGCCACTCTTCCAATTCGTTGGATGGTATTTTGGACACCTGGATGAGAAGGGTCTGATGTTCCATAGATACACTTTAACCGTTCATCGGGTTCAACTATAAATGTTTCATCAACAATTAGCTCTCCTACATATCTGTCTTCGTGCATCAAATCAACAATTTCGCCTTTTTCCAAACTCTTTAAACACGCTTCATTTCGTTTACCTTTAGGTGTTAAAAGAAAAGGAAAAGGAAAGGGAACACCTTTGTACATTTTGGTCTCTCGTACTTCAATTGCTTCAGCTTCGTTCATTAGTCCAGTTACAGGGGCAATTAAGCCCTCCTGCACCAGTGCCAAAGTTGATAATGCTTCTCCATCAATATATAGTTGCTTATTTTTTCTTGAAGATGCCATATTTTTTCCTTTTTTCCCATAGACTTTTTCTAGAGATTCCTAGTTTTTTAGAGAGTTCTGTATCAGGGTATTGGTATTGGAAATTATTAACGATAAACTTAACGTAATCATCAATGGTCAAAATCTCATTTTGGTCATAGAGTTTATTATCGGTATTAATTTCAATAGTCTTATACGGTGTTTCAATTTCAGAAGTGGTAGAGATAATAAACTCACGCTCTTCTAATAATGTAAATAGTTGCTCTCTTTCAGCTTTCTTAAGTGTCTGTAAATCTGATATATAGAGAATATGTTTTCTATTGGCTTTCTCTATCTTTGATTTCCACTCTTTATTGCTTAAGGGAACAAAAATTAAAACTCTGTCTTTAAGTTTAGCATATTCAAACGCAAGTTTATCTATAAGCTTAATATAATTTGTTAAAACAATTAGAGGTGTGGAGATTTTGTCTATATCATCCTCTGTTTTTATATCTTGAAGCAGATACTCGTTGTACTCTTTGTAGAGGTTTTTATATTTCTTTAAAGTTTGATACTCTTTATAGTGTTCAATCTTCCTTTTTAACTCTTCTATCATAAAAGGTTTGACAATATAGTCATTAGCACCCAGTTTTAGAGGAGCAGCTACAGTATCATTATTGATATAAGAGACCATCAAGATGATAATTTTTTCTTTATATTTGGTGATTAAAGAGTTAAAGTTTTGCCCAGGAAGATTGGTTGAGAGCAGGTAGGCATCGCCTGTGCTTGTTGCAATAGCTTCCTTAATAGAAGAATAAACTTCAGTCTCATAACCTGCAAGGCTGAGCTTACTGGATATGCTCTGAGCCAAGTATAGCTCGTTCTCAATTATTGTGATTTTCATTGTTTTTTCCAATCATAGTAGTATAGTGTGGCAACTGCTTCAACAGCTACGCCTTCTTTTCGTCCAATCCAACCCAGTTTTTCAGCTGTAGTAGCTTTAATATTGACAAGATTAGGTGTTAAGTCAAGTAGTGATGCCAATTTAAAACGCATCGCTTTTTTATAAGATAGTAGTCGGGGTGTCTGTGCAATAATAGACAAATCTACATTACCGATTACATAACCAAGGTCAGTTAGTCGATTAACTGTATCTTTTAAGAGTTCTTTGGAATCCACACCCTTATAGTCATCTGAGGTATCTGGATAAAACTCGCCAATATCTCCTAACCCTGATGCACCAAGTAGTGCATCAATAAGTGCATGAATAGCAACATCCCCATCACTATGGGCTTTAAAGCCAAATGATGATTCAATTTCTACTCCACAAAGTACCATTTTTTTACCCTCTTGGAAAGGGTGAATATCGATACCAAATCCAGTTAATGCTCGATTTGAAGGTTTCTCTAAACAGGGGAGTTTGGATAAATCTTCAACTGTTGTAAGTTTATGAGCTTTAACCGAACCCTCCACAAAAATAATCTCTCCACCCATTGAAGCCACAGCAGAGCTGTCATCTGTAAACTCAATATCTCTAGAGAGTGCCTCTTTTAAAGTTATTGTGCAAGAGAGCTGAGGTGTTTGAATAATTTTTGTCTGGTCTCTATTTATGGGAGCATTTTCAAAATAAAGGGTATCGACCACTTGAAGTGCAGGAACCACACATCTTCTGTTCTTTTTTTCTAAGAGTACACGCTGAACCATCTCCCTATCAAGACAGCATCGAGCAATGTCAGAAACCAATACATAAGGTGTTGTTACCTCTTTTAGTGCATTAAAGAGTGAAGCTTGTCTACTCTTTCCACCTAGAACAAAGTTATAGTCAGCAAAATTGGACATACTTTGTATATCATCTTTGGATGATACAATAATGGTATCTTTAAAGTCATAAATAGATTGAAACTCATCTGCCACTTTTAACCAAAGTGGCTGTTGTCCAATCCAGAGCCATTGTTTTTTAGGGGGCAGAGAAAAACGAGAAGCAGAACCTGCACCCAACAGTATTAATGTAGTATCGTTCAATGAAATCCCTTCTTTTCAAAGTGTAACCATATTATACATGGGTAACCTTTAGTAACACTTTATTGCGAGGATTTGTAACAGTTTTTTATAAAAAAATGTTTCTAATTAGTTCTTAATGAAAAATAAGTTCACAATTTTGCTAAATAAAGTTCAAATTTATTGAACTTTATGAATTAAATTGATGCCAAAAGGGAGTGCCTATAGTTGGCGTAGATGGAGAGGCGAATTCTCTTCGTTGCATTGTACCAGCTTTGTACCCCAAATGTCCAGCTTCTACAGCAGATTTAAAGGCTTTTGCCATTAAAATTGGGTCTTGAGCGAGTGCAATAGCCGAGTTTAGAAGGACACCATCGTATCCAAGTTCCATGGCTTCTGTAGCATCAGAGGGTCGCCCAATTCCTGCATCTACAATAAGATTTAAGTCGGGGAATTGCTTTCGTATTGCTTTAAGGTTATCGGGATTCATCAACCCTTTTCCTGAACCTATCATTGAACCCCAAGGCATAATAATTTTACATCCAACATCTGCCAATCGTTTTGCTACCACCAAATCATCTGTAGTATAAGGAAAGACTTCGAAACCCTCTTTAATGAGTATCTCTGCTGCTTTAACTGTTTCGAATGGGTCAGGTTGCAAGTTATATTGGTCTCCAATAACTTCAAGCTTAATCCAGTTTGTATTAAAAACTTCTCGTGCCATATGGGCTGTAGTAATTGCTTCTTTTGCTGAGTGACATCCAGCTGTATTGGGAAGAACATGGATATTTAACTCTTTTATAATATTCCAAAAGTTATTTCCTCCACCCTCTCCAGCTGATTGTCGCCGAAGTGCTACGGTTACAATTTGGGCTTGACTCTCTTTAATTGCCTCTTCCATATTGGCAGGGCTTGGATAGAGTGCTGAACCTATAAGCAGTCTAGAGTTTAAGGTTTTTCCACCTATTTCCCATGTATCATTATTCAAATTATCCTCCTTGGACGGGTGCTAAAATATCTATGGTATCACCATCTTTAATAATGGTTGTATCATAACTTTTTATTGAAACAAAAGTAGTATTGACTGCTACAGCAAACCCTTTTGTCCTGTAATCAAGTGCCTCTATCATTTGATGAATATTTAGACCCTCTTCAAGCTCTTTTATCTCGCCATTTACGGAAACTTTTATCATTTGATTCTCCTATTCTATCTCGTTCCCACGCTTAGCGTGGGAACGAGAAAATTATCTCAATTTAGTTTTGACGGTGTTTTCATGAGAAAATACCCTACATAAGCCTCTCTTATTTTCACGCTAAGGGTGGGGGAACAAGTTAGGCATATATTCCTTCATTTAAAGCTCTCTCCACTACAGCAGGAGCAAGAAGGTATCCATGCCGATAGAGTCCATTGATACGTGTTAGCCCCTCTTCATTCTCAATTCTTGGAAGGTTGTCTTTAAATGCAGGTCGGCAGTTGGTCTCTGTATTGACCACTCTTGCTTCTCCAAATTGGGGATGAACAGTATAGAGTGCTGATAGAAGCTCTAAATTGGAGCGTACAGAGATGGGTGACATATCTTCACTCTCTATCTCACTCGCTCCAATAATATAACGTTTAGAGTTAGGAGTTTGTGCAATTTTACACTCTTTACAGTACTCCAAATCAATCCCTTCACATCCATTTCCACGAGGAACGATATAGATTTTATATCGAGGATGAAGCAGACGGGTAGGGCGTTGTATATCTATCTCTTTAGATTCAACCCAAATAACTTCTCCACGAACACCACGTAAATCAGAAAAATGCTCTTTTGCTCCAAGTCCACGGGTATCAAAGACCCAATCAAACGCTTCTGTAGAATCTTTTAGATGTACTTTTTTGGATTCTATACTCTCTACCTCTGTAAACTCTCTCCATGTTACATCAGGGTGCATATCAAAATAGTTGCTAGAGAAGGCGATAAAGCGTTGGGAGTCAACTTGTCCTTCATCTTTGAGAAAAAATGATTTAGCATGTTGTCCAAGTTCAGGTTCTATTTGGGCGAGTTGAGAAGCATTGAGCATCTCTATATCTTTTGCCTCTTCAATTTTACTTTGGAGTGTTCCTATAAAATGTTCCAATTCAGTTACATCTTGAGGATGGGCTGTAATGATTGTCCCTTTTTGTGCAAACCCATCGTAAACTCCCACCTCTTTTAGGAGAGGTTGCCAAAGTTCAATTGAACGTTTCCCATATTCAAAAATAATAGATTCAGCTGTCTCTAACTCTGCAAAGGGAGCCAACATTCCTGCTGCTGTAAACCCTGCTGAGTGTATTCCCTCTTTACTATCTTTATCAAAGAGGGTTATCGTGTGGTCTCCCTTTTGTAAAAGATTAAGTGCCACAACACGTCCTAAAAGACCTGTTCCGACTATTGCTATGTTCATTTTTTCTCCCCTTTCGTAGGGTGTTGTCCCTGACAACACCATTTAATTATATCAATTTGGTTTTGACGGTGTTTTCGTGGGAAAACACCCTACGGATTTAAACCTTCTCTATTTTATCTGCTTCAATGTATACTTCACTTCCCATCTCTTGGAACTTAGCAGACATCTCATCCATTCCTTTTTGAATATCCAGCTCATCAGAGTACTCTCGTACATCAGCAGAGATTTTCATAGAACAGAATTTTGGTCCACACATTGAACAGAAGTGTGCAACTTTTGCAGCTTCTAAAGGCATGGTCTCATCGTGATACTCTCTTGCTCTCTCTGGGTCAAGACCGATATTAAACTGGTCAACCCATCTAAATTCGAAACGTGCTAAACTCATGGCATCATCCCTTGCTCTCGCCCCTGGGTGTCCTTTTGCAACATCAGCCGCATGAGCTGCTATTTTATAAGTGATTAGACCTTCTTTAACATCCTCTCTGTCAGGAAGTCCTAGGTGTTCTTTTGGAGTAACGTAACACAACATAGCACATCCATACCAACCAATCATGGCAGCACCAATTCCTGAGGTGAAGTGGTCATAACCAGGGGCAATATCTGTAGTTAGGGGTCCTAGTGTATAGAAAGGAGCCTCATCACACCACTCTAGCTGTTTTTCCATATTCTCTTTAATCAGGTGCATTGGAACATGACCCGGTCCTTCGATGATTGTTTGAACATCATGTTTCCATGCAATCTGTGTTAAGCGTCCTAGCTCTTTAAGCTCTGCAAACTGTGCTTCATCGTTGGCATCTGCTCCACTTCCTGGTCTTAAACCATCACCTAATGAGAAGGTAACATCATAGGTTTTCATAATTTCACAAATATCTTCAAAGTGAGTATTTAAGAAGTTCTCTTGATGGTGATGAATCATCCATTTAGCCATAATTGCCCCACCTCTTGAAACAATACCTGTAACTCTTTTTGTTGTCATTGGAACGTGATGGAGTAGTAGTCCTGCATGAATTGTAAAGTAGTCGACTCCCTGTTCAGCTTGTTCAATTAATGTATCACGGAACACTTCCCAAGTTAAATCTTCGGCAATACCATTTACTTTTTCAAGTGCTTGATAGATAGGTACAGTTCCAATTGGCACAGGAGAGTTTCTTAAAATCCAGTCCCTTGTAGTGTGGATATTTTTACCTGTTGATAAATCCATTACTGTATCGCCACCCCAACGAGTAGACCATACCATCTTCTCTACCTCTTCAGCAATACTTGAAGTGGTTGCAGAGTTACCGATATTGGCATTTACTTTAACCAAGAAGTTACGTCCAATAATCATTGGCTCAACTTCAGGGTGGTTAATATTACATGGAATAACAGCTCTACCTGCAGCTACCTCTTGACGTACAAACTCTGCTGTAATTTGTTCTGGAAGGTTTGCACCAAAGCTTTCCCCCTTAAGTCTCTTTTCTCGCTCTTCATCTTGAAGATAGGTTTTGTTCATTTCGGCATCTTGATTTTCACGAATGGCAATAAACTCCATCTCTGGCGTGATGATTCCTTGTCTTGCATACCATAACTGAGAGACATTTTTTCCCTTTTTGGCTCTTAATGGGGTTCTAACAAGCCCTTTTGCACCTGCTGTTACAAAATCAAGTTGCTCATCAGTAGAGTAACCGTTATCCTCAGGCTCCATAATTCGCCCTTCGTACTCCTCTACATCACCACGACCTGTAATCCAATCTTTTCTGATAGCAGGAATTCCCTCTCCTACATCAATCTCAACCGTGGGGTCTGTATAAGGGCCAGAGGTATCATAAACTCTCAATTTTGTCTCATTTCCAAGTAAAATTTCTCTTACAGGTACTCTGATGTCTTTATGGATTTCTCCTTTTAAGTAGACTTTGGTTGAGGCAGGAAATGGCTCACGTGTAAGAAGCTCATTTGATGTGGTTAGTGTATCTTTATAGTTTTTGGTCATTATAGATTCCTTAATTATTATAATTAAAGAAGAAGAAGATAGATAAGCCAAACAAATAATTTTTAAAAAAGTCTCTAAAAATCTCTATCTGTTCTCAAACCTATATTCTCTTCCTTACGTTGGGATTATCCAATTCAAGTTCAACGGAATTAGTAGAGCTATCTACTATCTCAGCCTTTCAGCACTCCGAGAGATGAAGTTGATTTATACATTATAAAAAATAATAGTTTGCTGAAATCTCTCTAGGAACTAAAGAAAAAGATATTATAATTATTAAAAGTTAGTTGTGGAGAAGAGAAATTAAAACAAAATTTCAAGATTTTTTTAATCATTTTGGTTATTTAGAGTTAGAGCAGGGGATTGAACTATTCTCAGTTTTTGGTGGTGTAGAGGAGTCATTAGAGCTTGATTTTTTTGACGACATGGAATCTATTATTCGTTTTAATTTTGTAGAGCATTATAGGATTTTAAATGAGCTTATCTCTCCCTCTTACATTATAGAAGAGCCTTATCGCTATCTTTTGGTCTCATTAGCCAGAGGTGATGGACGTTTGTCAAATATATTTAGAAAAGCACGGGTTGGAGAGAGTTTGGGATTGCGTCTGCTTGATGAGTTAAAAGGAATAGGCTTAATAGAGTTTGATGCATCGCGTGAAGCACCTCTTAAAAAATATCCCAATCAGAAACTAGAGAAATCTCTACGCTCCTATAAAATAGAGGCAAAAGTTCGTTTTAAATACCCTTTTCATCGTTTTTGGTTTGGTTTTGTTGAGCCTTATCACAAAGAGCTAATAAGAGGAGAGAGTCGACGATTTTTTGAAAATTTTGAACAACACTTCTCTAGGCTTCACTCTTCTGTTTTTGAACAGCTCTCACAAGTCTTATTGAATCTTCATTTCAATAACCAACTTATTAGTAATGGAAACCATTGGGATGTTCATTCTGAATTTGATATTTGGGCAAAGGCTAAAAATGGAACATATATTGTAGGAGAGTGCAAATATACAAATAGGCATGTTTGTAAAAGTGAACTCTCTAAATTAAAACAGAAAGTTATTACTTCTGGTATTCAGGCTGATATATATGCACTCTTCTCTAAAAGTGGTTTCTCTAATGAACTTAAAAATCTTAATAGTCAAGATTTATTACTTTTTGAGTTGGATGATTTCAAGAGACTATTGTATTAATAGGCTTTGGTTTGCTACAACAATTTTATAAAAAGTAGCTTTCCATTTTTTATATCAATTGAGACTCCATCCACTTTCCAATCAATATCTTTACTCTGTAGAGTTTTTATCTCTTCCATATAGAGGCTCTCTTTAACAGTATTGTCAGTGGAGGAGAGAACAATAGCTCTTTTGGTATGCAAAATATACTGCTCCTCTTTTCTATCAATGCAGAAGGGATAGGGTTGATTATAATCAATATTCAATGGTTGACAAGAGATATTCTCTTTTTTTACAGAGAGTACAATATTCATTTTCTCTGTAATAATAACTGCAAGAAGTAGAACGATTAATAGATATAGAGCAGATAGATGTTTAGACATGAATCTTCTCCTTTATAGATGTTTTGATTCTCATATAATAAATTTCTCCTTATTTAAAAAACGCGTAATGCTATCAAAGCTATGCAAAATACTCTCTTTTATTGGAGAATTAAAAATAATTTACAGTAAATTTTAACATTAAAAGCTTAAATGGTAATGAGATTCTTTTTGTTTAATTATGAGTAGGTTAAAGATATGTTTTCAAGAAATTATAAGAAGTGGTGGGTCGGGGGTCTACCACTATGTTACCTTTAGTTACCTAAATTGTGGGCTTGACTAAAATTACAAAAGTAAAGTGACTACTAAAATGACTACTCTTTACATTTGTAAGGGCTATTTTTAATAAAATTTAAAGATTTTTGTAAGAGTTTGTAGAGTGCCATTATAGCATAAAAGAGGGAAAAGCCCAAAGAGAGGTAAGGGCTATAAGATTAAAATTAAGATAGATTCTTAATGAACTCTGTTATAAAGTACCAACTCTAAAACTACCCACCAACCTATGGCAACGGTGGAGGATAAGACTACAACCAATACTAACAATTTACCTAATTTATTTTTCATCAATTTCCTTTATTTCATTATCAGGGATTAACCCTTGTTTTTTCATCATTTTATTTAAGAGTTCCAAAGCTTCATACATTCCCATGTTAGACATGTATTTGCCTCTCCCCCACAGCTTGATTATTTTCCACTCTTCAAACATAGAGAGCCAATACCTTTTGGCTTTTGCTCCTTGTTCTCCTCCTAGACCTTTACCTGTTTTCCAATTGGTGGGTGGTACTAAAATATCTAACTCTCCTTTCTGTCCATTGTTCCATAGCTCTTTTATAATAAGAATTGGGCTAACTAATGTACCATACCACTCTTTATATTTCTGATTCTCATCAATAGCCGTTTGATACTCTGCTAACTTTTTGGTATGCTCCTCTTCTAAATTGCTCTTTAACTTCTCATAATTGGCTTGTTCACTCTCTAACTCTCTCTTTAGGGATGTTATTATCTTAATGCTCTCTTTCTCTAAGTTATCAAGCTCTTTTGTATAATAGCTCTGTAGGTTAGAGATGAGGTAATTAACTGCTTTAGCGTCTGATACCTCTATAGAGTAGCCGTGAGATGTTAAGATATAACTCTTTAAATCTACTTGACCATTATTAAAAATGGTGTTTGG
>Ga0256843_1001611_pt1 | contig 17563 bp, 17 predicted proteins | sample AlvinellametaG_FD_191572 | JGI IMG/M metagenome (GOLD analysis project Ga0256843, IMG submission 191572) | Pompeii worm associated microbial communities from hydrothermal vent at the East Pacific Rise, Pacific Ocean - Alvinella | ecosystem: Host-associated > Annelida > Integument > Unclassified ... | reverse complement strand
CATGCTTTACAGCTTCTATAACTGCTGCCTCTATGCTCTCATCTCTATGACCAAAAAGCAGTGGTCCCCACGACTGAACAAAGTCTACATATTTGTTGCCATCTACATCTTTTAAGTAAGCACCCTCACCCTCTGTAATAAATAGAGGTGTTCCCCCTACACTTTTAAATGCACGTACTGGAGAATTTACTCCACCTGGGATTAGCTCTTGCGCTTGTTCAAATGCTTTCTTTGATGCTTCTGTACTCATAAAAATTTACCTTATTAATTGTTTTTCTTATTATAGCTAACTTGTATTAATATTGATTTGCTATAATCTTTGCAAATTTAAATTTATGGGTTGTTCTTTTGAATAGATACACTTTCGCACTCTTTGTAGCACTTCTTATTCACTTTGTGTTTCTTCTCCTCTTTTGGATTCTTGGAACATTTGCTCCAGAAGTAAAAAAACCTCAAAAACAAGAAGAGCAGAAAATAAAAATATCTCTTAAAGAGCTTCCAAAAAAACATAAAGAGTCTGGTCTAAACAAAAACAAGCCAAAACCACAAAAAATAGCACCACCTATGCCAAAAGGCAAACAGCTTAAAAAGATTGTTAAACCACCTAAACAACCTGTAAAATATGAACCTAAAAAACCGGCGAAAAAACCTACTTTAAATAAACCAAAAACTAAACCAGTAAAAAAGCCAACTCCTAAACCAAAAGTAGAACCACTCCCTCCTCGTAAACCCTACATTCCACTTATAGAGCCAAAAAAGAGTGATGTAAATAAAACAACAAAAGAGGAGACAAAAGATCCTCTCTCTTGGATGTTTGAAGACAAATCAAAAAATGAGAAGAAAAAGAGCCAAACAAAAATGGCAGCTGGTGGAAGTATTAACCAAAATATTAAAGAGCTTTATGGTGAAGAGTTTGGTAAACTTACCCCTGGACAGCAGCAGTACATCATAGATAACCAAGAGATTATGCGTCGTATTACACAGCAGGTACTCACTCGAGTTGCCCGCGTTAATATTCCTCGTGATCTTAATGTAAACCGTACAAATGTTATTGAGTTTTATCTTCATCCAAATGGAGATATGACAGACTTTAAATTTCTCTCTAAAAGTGGTTACTATGTTCTTGATGACACAACAAAAGAGACTATTGAGTATGCCTACAGTCGCTATCCTCACCCAAAAGAGAAAACACTCATTCGGTACAATGTCTATTATAATCTAGCGAGATATTAAAAAAAGATTTATTTCGATATAATCTTTAACAATAAAAAATTGTTATTTAAGGTTTATCAACTATGTCTCAAACATCTACACTACTCAATAGTATCCTCATAACTTCTCTTCTGCTATTTTCAGCCTGTTCAGAACAACAGAAGAAAGAAGTTCAAAAAGAACGCCCTCCCCTTTCAGTGGATGTAATCACTGTTACAAAAGAGGCTGTACCACTCTGGAAACGCTATACAGGTATGACAAAAGCAAGTAGTGATCAGAAACTACGTGCACGTGTCTCAGGGGTTCTAGAAAAACGCTATTTTGAAGATGGTCAATTAGTCACAAAAGGACAAAAACTTTTTAAAATTGAGCAGAGTGCATACATTGCAGCACTCAATGCCGCAAAGGCTAAAAAAGCTCAAGATGAGGCATCACTAGCTTTAGCAAATGCAGATGTTAATAGATATGCACCCTTAGTAGATGAAGGGCTAGCTCCTCGTGCAACACTAGAGCAGTACCAGGCACAACAACTCGGTCTAAAAGCTGCCATTGCTGGTGATGTAGCTGAAATAAATAAAGCAAAACTAGAGCTGAGCTACACCATTATCAAAGCACCAATTGATGGACGTGCAAGTGCTAGACATGTTGATGTAGGAAACCTTGTTGGTCAAGGTGAAGCGACCCTTCTTACAACCATAGTAAAAATTGATCCTCTCTATGTTTACTTCTCACCATCACAAGAGGATGTTAGAGACTTTATGAAGTACAAAGATAAAGAGAAACCTGATGTATTTATAGAACTTGATGGTATTCGTGAAGATATAAGACTTAACGGTTATGTAGATTTTTCTAATAATAGTGTTGATCCACTTACATCTACAATAAGTATGAGAGCAACTATAAAAAATCCAAAAAACAATATACTCCCAGGAACTTTTGTCTATGTTAATGTTTTTGTTACTGATAAATATAAGTTTATGATGATTCCTCCGGAAGTTATTTTTGCTGACCAGCTTGGAAAGTATGTTTATATTGTAGATGAAAATAGCAAAATAAAAAGAGTAGATATTACAACTGGCTATAGTTCAAAGTATCTTACAAGTGTCACAAGTGGTCTTAAGAGTGGAGACAAGTTAATTGTTTCAGCACTTGTAAAACTTAAGCAAGGAATGAAGGTAGTAGCAAAAGATGTTACAGATGAAAAAGGGATACAAGCAATTTTAAAAGAAAATAGACTTATCCCTGAGGTAAAATAGTTATGTTTTCTGTTACGTTTATTAAACGTCCTATTCTAGCTATAGTAATTTCCCTTATTATTATTACTGCTGGTTTAGTCTCTTTAATTGTTCTTCCTATCTCAGAATATCCAGATGTTGCTCCACCAACGGTAAGTGTTAGTGCTACCTATACAGGTGCGAATGCTTATGTGGTTGAAGATACTGTTACCCGTGTACTAGAAGATAAACTTAATGGTATAAAAGGTGTAATATATATGGACTCAACCTCTTCATCAAGTGGTAGAAGTGATATTAATGTCTATTTTGAACCTGGATATGACATTGACATAGGGGCTGTTGATGTACAAAACAAGGTCTCTACAGCAACAGCATCTCTTCCATCAGAAGTTACACAGCAAGGAGTTATTGTAGATAAAAAGTCTCCATCAATCGTTTGCCTTATTACCATTACTGGTGATGAACGTTACGATGCAGCATTTCTCTCTAACTTTGTAAATATTAATGTACTTGATGAAATCAAACGTATACAAGGTGTTGGTAAAGCTGAAAATATGGGTGAAAAAAAATATGCTATTCGTATTTGGCTCAATCCAGATAAAATCAAAGCACTACAACTTACTCCACTTGACGTCATTAATGCGGTCAAAAGTCAAAATAAACAAGCTTCACTTGGAAAAATAGGTGGAACACCTTCGTACAAAGATCAAAAGCAAGAATTTACATTAACAACAGATGGACGTCTTTCTGATGTTAGTGAATTTGAAAAAATTGTTATTAAATATAAAAAGGATGGTTCCTTAGTTTACCTAAGTGATGTATCTAAAATAGTTCTTGGAAATGAGAGTTATGACTGGAATGCTATTAGTGAAAAAAAACCAGCCGGACTTATAGGTGTCTACCAACTTGGTGATGCGAATGCACTTGACATCAGAAAAAAAGTAGAAGAGACTATGAAAAAACTAGAGCGAAGGTTTCCAGATGGAGTCAAATGGGCTGTCCCATATGACACAACCAAGTATGTAAAAGTTGCTATTGACAATGTTGTAAGTAACCTTTTTATGGCTATTGCTCTTGTAATTCTCATTATATTTATATTTTTAGGCTCTTGGAGACCAACAGTCATTGCCTCGGTTGCCATTCCTGTTTCACTTATTGGTGCGTTTGCTGCAATGGAGATTGCTGGTGGGTTTAGCATTAACTTCTTAACACTTTTTGGACTTATTTTAGCTATTGGTATTGTTGTAGATGATGTTATTTTAGTAGTAGAAAATGTAGAAGTTATTATGGAAAGAGAGCCCGATTTAACAGTTCCACAGGTGGTAAAACAGGCGATGATAGAACTTATAGGACCAATTATTTCAACAACTCTTGTCTTAGTTGCTGTTTTTGTACCTGTTTCCATGTTACCAGGGATTACAGGTGCTCTCTACCAACAGTTTGCATTAACTATATCATTTGCAGTTATGGTCTCTTCGCTCAATGCCCTAACACTCTCCCCTGCTTTGAGTGCAATCATTATTAAAAGACGTAAAAAAGGTGAAAAGAAATTTATATTTTTTCAAAAATTTGATAATATATTTGAGTGGATTACAGAAAAGTATACAAAGCTTATTACCTATATTATCAAAATTCGCTATTTTGTTCTTCTCTTTATCTTAGCTATTTTCTACTTAACATACTACCTTTTTTCTATTGTACCTACAGGTTTTGTTCCCTCCGAAGATAAAGGTGTTTGTATAGTCTCTGTAAACCTAAAACCAGGGACTGCACTTGCACAAACTTCTCGTGTACGAAAAGAAGTAGAAGCAATTCTTTACTCCATAGACGAAATAGAAAATGTTGTTGTACTTGATGGTTTCAATATGGTTACTTCTGCACTTGACAGCTCTTCAGTTGCTATGTTTGTCTCTTTTAAAGATTGGTCACAAAGAACGAAACCAGAACAGAGTGTTCAAGGTATTATTAAACAAATTCGTCAGAAAACAGCACATATTTCAGAAGCCAATATTGCTGCATTTAATCTACCCGGTATTCCTGGAATTGGTGCAGTTGGTGGATTTGACTTTAGATTGCAAGATTATCTTTCTGGTAATTTAAGTACTTTTGAACACTATGCACATCAAGTAATAAAAGAAGCCAATAAAGATCCTCGTATTGCATATGCATATACAACTTTTTCGAGTGCCTATCCAATGTATGAGGTTAAGATAAACAGAGAAAAAGCAAATGCACTTGGGGTAAATATGGCTGACCTATTCTCTACTATGCAAATTTATCTTGGTAGTATCTATATTAATGATTTTACCAAATTTGGTAAAGTCTTCCGTGTTTTTGTTCAGGCAGATAAAGAGTACAGAAGTACCAAAAGCGATATTAATAAACTTTTTGTAAAAAATACGCAAAATAAGATGGTACCACTAAGTGCTCTTCTGCATGTCAATGAGATTATAGGACCACAAAATCTTACACACTACAATATGTACAGAAGTATTCAGATTAACGGTTCTGCTGCTCCTGGTTACAGCTCTGGAGATGCAATGCAAGCTATGGAAGAAATAGCGAAAAAAATATTACCAAGTAGTTATGGTTATGAGTGGTCAGGGATGAGTTTTCAAGAAAAACTTGCAGGAAATGCACAAATATATATTATGCTATTTGTAACACTTGCTGTCTTCTTAGTACTTGCTGCACAGTATGAGTCATGGATTCTACCACTTATGATTCTCTTCTCTGTACCTATGGTTCTAGCAGGAGCTGTTGCAGGTTTAATATTTATTGGTTTACCGCTCAACACATTTGCACAAGTTGGTCTTGTCTTACTAGTAGCACTTGCCGCTAAAAATGCAATACTCATTGTTGAATTTGCAAAAGAGCAGAGAGAGAGTGGCTTGAGTATTGTCGAGTCAGCAATCAATGCAGGTAGACTTCGTTTTCGTGCTATTATGATGACCATTTTATCATTTCTATTTGGAATATTTCCTCTTGCATTTGCAACAGGTGCTGGTGCTGTAACTCAAATGTCTATTGGAACTGTCCTCCTCTTTGGTATGGTTGCAGCTACATTTATATCGACACTTTTTGTTCCTGTTCTTTATGTTCTTTTAGAAAGTATACGAGAGAAATTTGTCAATGTTGAAGAAGAGATACAAAGAAGGGAGTCATTATAATGAAAAAAAAACTATTGAGCCTAGCCCTCATACTAAATACACTTATTTATGCACAAGAGCACTATACAGTAGATGAATTAATTATAAAATCTTTAGAAAACTCTCCAGATTTACATATATCTCAGCTCAACTACAATGCTTCTGAAAAACGTTACGATAGTGCATTTTCTGCTTATCTTCCAAGTATAGACATAAGTGCATCTGTAGGACAAATTTCTCAGAGTGCAACATATAATCTTCCATCAGCAGATGACACTATTCTTATTGGAAAACTCTCTTTAAAACAAATTATTTATGATTTTGGAAAAACAGGTGGTGAGACAGAGAGTCGAAAATTTCATTCACAATCTTACAAAATGGAAAATATGCAAAAAATCTCTAATAAAAAAAGAGATGTTAAAAATGCTTACTATAGTGTTTTAAAATCTCTTGCACTCATTGATGTACAAAAAGAGAATCTTAAACTTAACAAGTCACAACTCTACAGAGCTAAACGTTATTTTGAAGCAGGTATTCGTACAAAAATCGATGTTTCAGATGCAGAAGTACAAGTTATTAAAGCAAAACTGGAACTCAATAAAGCAGAATACAACCTTAAATTAAGCTATGCAGAACTTGATAAAGTTGTAGGTTTTACAGAGACTCTACATGAATATACTGTTTTTAGTAAAACACTCCATCTTGAGACTCTGTATGACTCCCTCTCTCCTTATAATTTCAACCTAAAAGAATCAATAGAGTTTGCTTATACACATCGTTATGAAGTGAAAAAAGAGTTAGCAAACATAAAAATGTCACAAGCACAAACTTCTACAGTAAATGCAGAATATTTTCCATCTCTGTATGTAACTGCAAACTACCTTTCTCAACAGGCTGACAGTTATCAAATTTATATTCCAGAAACAAAATGGGATGCAATGATTAATCTAAACTGGAACTTATACAAAGGGGGAGACACACAAGCTAGAGAAGAAGAGAAAAGAATCAATTCAAGTATTTCTCATGCACAACTGCTCCATACAAAACTACTTATAAAGAAAAACATTACTACTGCTTTTATTAATCTTTACAAAATAAAAGACACTCTTCAACTCGACCAAAGTCTTGTTAAAGTTTCTAATGAAAAATTTGACCAAGCCAGTAAACGTTATGAACATGGTCTTTCCGACTACATAGAACTACAAGAAGCTCGTCAAGGTTATATAGATGCAAAAGCCACGCTTGTGGTAGATTACTATAACTACTACATAGCTATTGCTGTTCTAGACAATGCAATAGGTAAATAAGATATGACTACAAAAGTAACACCAACTCTTAAAAAAAACAGAGTAGAAATTCTTGATGTTATTCGAGGTTTTGCCATTTTTGGTATTTTAATAGCAAACATTCAGTCATGGAGTGGGTATAAGTTTATTCCTTTTGAGCATATGGCCACCCTTCCCTACTATGACTACAACGAACTGCTTCACTACCTCTTTATGTTTTTTATAGATACTAAGTTTTATACACTTTTCTCTTTACTCTTTGGCATAGGGTTCTACATACAGTTTAACAAGCAAAGAGACAACCAAAAAGCTTTTATGAAGACATACAGACGGAGACTTGGCTTTCTTATGATGTTTGGAGCTATTCACTCCTTTTTCTGGTCAGGTGATATTTTACTCATTTATGGAGCAGTTGGTCTTATTTTTGTAATGTTTAGAAACCTTCAGAAAAGTACTATTTTACAGTTGAGTATATTTTTCTACTTCTCATGGCTTATTTACGATGCTATTATAGCTCTCTATTTTCCACAACTTTTAAACTATGAGTATACAGCCTACAAAACTTACCCAGACATGGCTCCAGAGGAGTTAACATACATTTTTCAAAATGGTTCTCTCTATGAAGTTCTCCAAGCAAACTGGCACAATCTCTACTACCGCTATGTAGATCTCGTTCCATCAGGACGTTTAACAAAGGTACTTGCACTCTTTTTACTTGGGTTTTACCTTATGAGCATCGACTACTTTACAACATATGCTAAATCTTTGAAACTCTTTTTATTCTACGCTGTTTCTGGTTCTCTTATTACCTATATGGCTTATGAAATTGGTGGAAGTATGGCATCTTTCTCCCATAACCTTACAAATGTAGCATATAAAGCAGTTGCAGTCACAGGGCAAATACTACTTGCTCTTTCATACATTAGTCTTTTAGCTATTTTAGATGAACAGAAATTTTTCAAGAAATTTTTTCATCTTTTTGCCTATGTTGGTCGTATGAGTTTTACCAGTTACCTTATGCATACACTCTTTGGCTATCTTATTTTTTACCCTTTCTTTGGTGGCCTTTTTGGTACTATGGGACTTGTAGAGATCACCCTACTTGCTCTCATTCTTTACACTTTTCAAATTGTTTTTAGTTTTGTATGGCTCAAAATATTTAGTTTTGGTCCACTAGAGTGGGTTTGGAGATGTTTAACCTATGGAAAAATGTTTCCAATTCTACGACAGAAAAAAGAGTCTCATTAAATGGGACCTTTTCTAATTCTTCTCTAAGAGTGCAAGTGCACCTTTGTAAATTGGCTCATCAATAAAGCCATACTCATCATCTACAAAACCTGTAATCCCCTCTTCTCTATGCATTTCAAAGAGTTTTACAATGACTTTTGCACGTTCAATTTCTGCTGCTTCATCAAGAAAAATTTCATGCACTAACTTCACCTGATTTGGAGAGAGACAAGCTTTTGTGTCAAATCCCATACGCTTCTCCAAATGCAACCACTCTCTAAACTTTGCTTCATCTTTAAAATCTTGAAACATAAAAGAGACAGGTTTTACACCCATAGCCTTACTTGTAACAAGAAAATGAGAAAGCATATAATGCATAGTTGGATTCTCTAAGTCTATGAGACTTTGAGGTAGCTTCATATCTGCAAAAAGGTCTAAAACTCCTAGGTAAAAGGTTGTCACACGGGGACTTACTTTTAGGCTAGAGAGCTTGTGCCATGCCTCTGCTGTCTCAATGGAGAGGTGAAGTTCAATGGGTTCATTTAAAAGTGCTAAAACATTGTTAATTTCCTCAACACTTTTTATTTTTGGTACACGAATAGCATCTGGCATAAACTGGTTAAGATAAGTAATCTCTTCATAACCTCCCTCATCAAGGGCATTCACTCTCACGACAATTTTCTTGTCACTTTCTTGAATTTTAGAGAGAAAAATTGCACTTAAAACAAGTGCAAAAGGCTTCTCCTCTTGGGCAACTCCATCTTCTAAGTTGAGCATAATACACTCTGCTTCAAGCGACTCTATTTTGCTTAAATGCTTAATGTTATTTGCTGAGAGCATAAGTGCTGACTTAAAGTTTTTACTTCTATTTATAGTACGAACTCTTGGTATAGCAAGGGCATCGAGTGCTTCTAAATCTCTCTTTTCATAAGCTTGTTGAATTTTACTGATCATTTGGAGCCTCTTGTGTTTCATCTTTATGGAGATGCAAGTAGAGTGCTTCTATCTCTTTGTTTGTAAGAAAGTAACGAGGCATTCCATTGAGTCTTTTGTTGAGTGCTTTGTAAAAATCTTCATACCCAATGGTATGAATAGCAGGACCACGAAAGCTCTTCTCTACACCCTTATGTTTATACTTTGCAATGAGTTTTCCCTCACCATTGTCACCATGACATTTATGGCATCCAATACCTCTTGGATTTTTGTAAAGTTGTGCTGCATACTCTGTTGGAGTTATAAAACTACTTGTAGCACTAAGAAAAAAAGGAGTGAGAAGAAGAACTATATGTTTCATTATTAGCCTAATATTATTTTAAAAGGGTATAATAACAAAAATAATATTTATGAGGTTTAAATGCAGTTACTAGATGGTAGAAAGCTTTCAAAAAAAATAGAACTTCAGATTGCTGATGAAGTAAAAGAGTTAAAAGAGACATGTGGGTGTACACCTGGTTTGGCAGTAGTGCTAGTAGGTCAAGACCCCGCTAGTGCTGCGTATGTAGGGATGAAGAAAAAGGCTTGTGATCGTGTAGGTTTCTACTCTATTACTCACGATATGCCTGAGAACATCTCTCAAGAGGCTATAGAGAGAACTATTATTAGTATGAATGAGAACGACAGTATTGATGGTATTCTCATTCAACTCCCTCTTCCTCCACAAATTGACACTACAAAACTTTTAGAGCTTGTAGACCCTGCAAAAGATGTAGATGGTTTTCACCCCTTTAATGTTGGGCGTTTAGTAACAAACCTTGATGGTTTTGTACCATGTACTCCACTTGGTGTTATGGAACTTTTAAAAGAGTATGACATCGATGTAAAAGGAAAGAACTGTGTCGTTGTTGGTGCTTCTAACATTGTTGGAAAACCTATGGCAGCACTCCTTTTAAACGCAGAAGCGACAGTAGAAGTGTGCCACATTCATACAGATGACCTAAAAAAACACACACTCAATGCAGATGTTATTTTAGTTGGTGTAGGTGTTATTAACCTCATAACTGAAGATATGGTAAAAGATGATGTTATTATCGTAGACATTGGTGTAAGTAGAACTGCTGAGGGCAAACTTGTTGGTGATGTAGACTTTGAAAATGTTAGTAAAAAAAGCTCTTACATTACACCGAGTCCTGGTGGTGTTGGTCCAATGACTATTGCTATGCTTCTAAGTAACACACTCAAAGCTGCAAAAATCAATGCGAAAAAGAAGAACAGTTAATGAAGGAGAGTCTTAAAAAAGCCTACAAATTCTCTAACTCATGGACGGGAACTATTATTATAGTTCTCTTTGTTATCTTTTTTGTTGCGCAGGCCTTTAGAATTCCTAGTGGAAGTATGAAAGACTCTCTGCTCATTGGAGACCACCTTTTTGCGAAAAAATTTGCTTATGGTATCTCTATGCCTCATATTCCTTTTTTAGAGATTTCAATTATGCCATGGAGTGACTCTCTACGTCTCTTTGATGGAGACAAACCAGAACGTGGCGATATTGTCATTTTTCGCTACCCAAAAAACCCACAACAACACTTTGTAAAGCGCTGTTTTGCACTTCCTGGTGATGAGGTTATTTTTAGTGACCGAGATGAACTCTACTTAAGACCTCACGAAGGTGAAGCATACATGAGAGAGCACTATCCAAAAGAGAAACTTGTGACTATTATGGGTAAACTTTGGGTGAAATCACCTATGGCACACCAACACCCTGGTATTCATAATGATGAAAATCACAATATTTACGAAGATTATCTTCAACGTTATATGTATGAGAGAAATAGTGTTGACATGACTCCTGTAGATATTCAAGGAGTTTTACCAAGATACAACCTGCCTTTCAATGCATTTTATAAGAAAATTCCAGAAAATAGTTACTATATGATTGGTGATAACCGTGACCACTCAAACGATAGTCGCTTTTGGGGTCCAGTACCTTATGACAACATAGAGGGAACACCTTGGTTTATCTACTTCTCTGTAGATGAAAACTGGGAAATCAGATGGGACAGAATGGGTAAAACACCAACAGACCTAGAGCAGTCTCCTTACCTAGACAAAGCGATAGAAGAGAGAAAAAGAGAAGACAAAGGTTACCATGGAATTACTTGATATTCTAAAAATAGCTGCGGCTGTCTTAGCACTAGCTATTGCTATTATTGGGCATGAAATCATGCATGGTTGGGTTGCTTTTATGTATGGCGATACAACTGCCAAAAATGCGGGTCGTCTTACTATTAACCCTATAAGTCATGTTGATTTAGTTGGAACTATTATTGTTCCAGCTTCTATGTACTTTCTTCCTATGCTTCTAGGTGCAGAGAGTGGCTTTTTGTTTGGATGGGCAAAACCGGTTCCTATTAATATGGGAACTGTTATTCGTAGAGGTGGTTACAATGCTGCTATGCAGGTTGACTTAGCAGGAATTGTCTACAACTTTACACTCGCTGCGTTTGCATCCATTGCCTTAGTTGCAATGAGCCAGCCAACAACACTAGACTCATTAACTTATGTATTTGCTTATATGCTTGTATTTCAAATACTCGTTATTAATGTAGTTTTAGGTGTTTTCAACCTACTTCCAGTGCCACAATTTGATGGTGCTAATTTTCTAATACACCTTGCTTTAAAATTTAAAGTAACAAGTGTAGCAGAGTTTTTTTACAAAAATGAGCGTTATGGGATTATTATTGTCCTTATTATTTTAATGACACCACTAAAAGAGTTTGTTCTCTTCATACCGGTGCAAACTATTTTAAATTTACTACTATCTTAAAGGAGAGAGAATGAAGTTTTATGTTGCGACAGATCATGCAGGAATTGAGTTAAAAGATTACACAGTAGAGTTACTTCGTGCAAAAGGGCATGAAGTGGAAGATATGGGACCTTACTCTAAAGACAGAGTAGACTACCCTGACTATGCACACAAAGTTGCAACTGCTGTTTTAGACAATGCAGGGACACATGGTGTTCTCATTTGTGGAAGTGGTATTGGTATGAGTATGGCAGCAAACCGTCATGAAGGCATTCGTGCAGCACTTTGCCATGATGCCTACACAGCTACTGTAGCCCGTGGACATAACGATGCAAATATTCTCTGTTTTGGAGAGCGCATCGTTGGAAAAGGTGTTGCTGAGTCAATTGTAGATGCTTGGTTAGCAGGTAGCTTTGATGGTGGTCGTCACTGTGGACGTGTTGAAAAAATAGAACTTTAACGCTACTATTTTAAAGTAGTCATAGATGTAGTAAACAAATTACTACGAACAATAGATTTAAGGATATATTTATGTTTTGGGAATGGTCACTTTTAACGATACTATCTATTCTTTCTATCTATCTTTTTGTAAAAATGTTTTACTTTAAAAGTATTACAAATAAAGAGCAAAGAAGTAATGACTTAATGAAACTCACGCTTCATGAGGCAGAGATTTTAATTCGTAAGTACCAAATTCAACTTCAGCGTGCTCTAGGAAATGTAGATATTTTAAGTGAAGAACTCACAAAACTTAGAAATGAACTGAAAGTTTTAAAGGGTCGAAATTCTAAACATAGACAAGAAGTAGATAGACTCAATGGAAAAATAAAAGCACTAGAGAGTCGTATAGATGCTCTTCTTTAAGTAAAGGAAATAGAATGAAACTTACTAACACTGAACGTAAAATTATTGAAGGCTCAATTAGAGACATACAAGACTTTCCAAAAGAGGGAATTGTTTTTAAAGACATTACTACTCTTTTAAACAACAAAGAGGCTTATGCTGTTTTAATGAACCACCTCTACACTCGTTACAAAGAGTACAATTTAGACTATATTGCGGGAATAGATGCTCGTGGCTTCATCTTTGGAGCAGCCTTAGCACAGATGCTAGGGCTTGGCTTTGTTCCCATTCGTAAAAAAGGAAAGCTTCCATACACTACCATTAGTGAGAAGTATGCCTTAGAGTATGGTGTAGATGAAATTGAAGTGCATATTGATGCTTTTGGAGAAGAGAAAGGTGCTCGTGTTCTCATCATAGATGACCTCATAGCAACAGGCGGAACAGCAAATGCCGCAGCGACTCTTGTCAACCAAACCGGAGCAGAGTGTGTTGAGTGCTGTTTTATTATAGGTCTTACATTTTTAGATGGCATTAAAAAACTACAAGAGAAGACAGAAGTTTATAATATTATAGAGGTTAATTAATGTATATTCCAACAGAGAGTAAATACGATCCAGATAACAATGGACACTTCGGCATTTTCGGTGGACGCTATGTTCCTGAGACACTTATGCCTGCCCTACTTAAACTCAATGAAGAGTATGAGTCTATCCGTTTTGACAAAGATTTTTGGAGTGAGGTACACTACTACCTTAAAGATTATGTAGGTCGTCCCTCTCCTCTTTACTATGCAGCAAACATCTCACAAGAGCTTGGTGCAAAGGTCTACTTTAAACGCGAAGACCTAAACCATACAGGTGCACATAAAGTCAATAATGTCATTGCGCAAGGGCTTATGGCTAAACGCCTTGGCTATAAAAAAATCATTGCTGAGACTGGTGCTGGACAGCATGGTGTAGCGACTGCTACTATCTGTGCACTTTTAGATTTAGAGTGTGAGATTTTCATGGGTGCTAAAGATGTAGAGCGACAAGAGCTTAATGTTTTTCGTATGAAACTTCTTGGTGCAAAGGTAAACTCCGTAGAGTCTGGTAGCCGTACCCTTAAAGATGCCATGAACGATGCTATTCGTCACTGGGTAACAAATGCAAGAGACACTTTTTACATCATTGGAACAGTAGCAGGACCACACCCATACCCTATGATGGTAAGAGATTTTCAAGCTATCATTGGATGGGAAGCTCGCCAGCAAATCTTAGAAAAAGAGAATCGTCTCCCAGACCATGTTATTGCATGTATTGGTGGTGGATCAAACGCGATTGGAATGTTTCAACACTTTTTAGAAGACAAAGAAGTTGAGTGTATTGGTATAGAGGCTGGTGGACATGGTGTTGAGACAAACAAACATGGTTGCTCTTTAGAAAAAGGTCGTCCAGGTGTCCTTCATGGTCAGATGTCTTACCTTTTACAAGATGAAGATGGGCAAATTTTAGAGGCACACTCTATCTCTGCCGGTCTTGATTACCCTGGGATTGGGCCTGAGCACGCTTTTCATAAAGACAATGACTCAGTAAGTTATGACAACATTACAGATCAAGAAGCACTCGATGCCTTTGTATGGTTAAGTCAAAAAGAGGGTATCATCCCTGCGTTTGAGTCTTCTCATGCTGTAGCCTATCTAAAAAAATTACCAAATATAAAAGATAAACTCATCATCGTTAACCTCAGTGGTCGTGGTGACAAAGATATGATTCAAGCAAAAGATTTACTCCATTTCGATTAAAAAGGATACATAATGCAAATAACAGAACATATGGCCGTAGAGATAGTACCAGCAGATGGTGTTTTAAATGTAGAGCTGATTGCTAAAGGAAAACTTACACACCAAGACTATATGGTGATGGTTCCAATGCTTGAGCAAGCTATAAACGCGATGCCTAATGTAAAAGTCAATATGCTTTTAAATGCTTTAGAGTTTGAAGGATGGGAGCTAGAAGCTGCTTGGGATGACTTTAAATTTGGTATGGAGTATAAAGACACTTTCTTAAAAATTGCTATTGTGGGTACTGCTACTTGGCAGGAGTATCTTGCTAAAATGGGGAACTGGTTTATGCACGGTGAAGTAAAATTTTTCTATAATCTAGAAGAAGCAAAAGAGTGGATAACAAACAGCTAAAAGGATAAAAGATGCCAACAAACTTTTTGGACCTTGCTTATAACATTGCAGATATGCAAGAGAACTTTATAGTTGTCTTTGAAGAGGATGAAATCATCCTTACAAACAGAGCTTTTAACAAGTTTTTTGGTGTCTCTTCTACACAAGAGTACAAGGAGAGTTTTGGTGACTTTGTCAATAACTTTGTACCACATCCCTCTTACTTTAATGCTGAAAAAGTACCCGATGGTGAGAGCTGGTTTCAAGCCATCTTAGAACTTGACGAAATTGATAGAGTTGTCAGTTTCTTAAGTCAAAAACATGATCCTCATGCATTTAGTGTTGCAATAAACCAAGATGTAGAAGGATTTACAATAGTAACCTTTACAGATATTACACAGACGCTTATAAAAAGAATTATGATAGAAAACAATGTGAGTGTTGACAAAAGAACAGGTGCCTATACCAAGGCCTACTTTCTACAAGTACATAAAAGCTATGAAGATGCAGCTGTATTTAATGAAAAAATCATTTCATTAATTCTTCTAAAACTCAACAATGCAGATATTGACCTTCACGAGTTTGTCAGCAAACTTAAAAAATTCACTCGTAATGACGACATGATAGTAAAATGGAGTAATGGTGTCTTTCTTTTAGCCTTTTTAGTTGATGATGCTGAGAATGCTCAACAGGTTGAAACAAAAATTACAAATATTTTTCAATGCGATGCAGAGTTACAAAATAGCTATGAACTCAATGCTGTATGGCAAACACAAGGGGAGAGTGTGAAAACACTTTTAGAAAAACTTCTATAGTCTCTCTCCCTCCTTTTCCCTCTCTTTAACGACATATTTAATTATTTTAGATACTATTCACTACATTAACTTTAATTTCTTGGACAAACTATGAACATACAACTTTTAAACCAAAATATTGCAGACGCACAAAAAGACATTACACTCATCTATATGAGTGCAAAAGATTTGAAAAAGAGCCAACATAAAAAGGCTCTTAAAATAGCAGGCTTTCAAGCTACACAAGATGCTCTCTGTTTTTTACACAACAAACATACTTTAGTATGTGGTGTTGAAGAACTTAATGCAGAGAATATTCGCAGTGTTTCAGCAGCAGCCATAAAAGTACTCAAAAATACAAAATATAAGAGTGCAAATATTGCTATTGATGATATGCAACTCATTCCTGCCCTTGTTGAAGGCTTTATTCTTGGTGGGTATACTTATGAGAACTACAAATCTAAAAAAAGCAAAACAGCTCTTAAAAATATATCGCTCATCTATACAAAAGATGACTACAAAAAAGCCATAAAAGTTTTTAGTGATGCTGTCATTGTTGCCGATGCCACATGTTTTACTCGTGACATAGTCAACACTACTCCAGAAGATTTAAACCCTGTAACATTTGCTAAGTTAGCCAAAAAACTTGCAAAAGAGAATAAGCTAGGATGCACAATTCTTGATGAAAAAGCACTGAAAAAAGAGAACTGTACATCAATGCTAGCAGTTGGTCGTGCATCTCGTCATGAAAGTCAACTTATTCACCTCTCATACAAGCCTAAAAATGCAAAGAAAAAAGTCAACCTAATAGGAAAAGGTCTTACTTATGACAGTGGTGGACTTAGCCTCAAACCTGGTACTTCTATGGTAACTATGAAGATGGATAAAGCTGGAGCTTGTGCCGTTCTTGGTATCATCAAAGCAGCTTCAGAGATGAAACTCGATGTAGAGATTAATGCTTTCATCGGTGCAGTTGAGAACATGATAGGTGGTGATGCTTATAAACCTGATGATGTTTTAGTAAGCCGTAATGGAAAAACTATAGAGGTTCGTAACACTGATGCAGAGGGACGTTTAGTACTTGCAGATGTCCTGGACTATGCACAAGAGAAAGTAAAAGCGGACTATATGTTTGACTTTGCAACACTTACAGGTGCTTGTATGGTTGCTCTTGGTCAATACACAACAGGTGTTATGGGGCACTCTAGCAGACTTAAACATGAGCTAAGTAAAGCTGCAAGTAAATCTGGTGAGCTTACAGCATCTCTCCCATTTAACAAACACCTCAAAAAACAACTCAAATCGGAAATAGCAGACATCTGTAACATCTCTAACAAACCTTATGGTGGAGCCATTACTGCAGGACTTTTCCTCGATGCATTCATTAAAGAGGAAAACAAAGAGAAATGGTTACACTTTGACATAGCAGGAAGTGCTTACACTGAGTCTCCTTGGGATGTTAATACATACGGTGGAACAGGTGCAGGTGTACGTTTTATGAGTCAATTTTTAAAATCTATTTCATAAACAATGCTCCAAAAAAAATTTGAGAAGATATTTTTAGCTCTTATCTTCTCAGCCTCTACCTTTCTACTCTACAACTACTACAAAAGTTACACTTTTAAACATAATGACCTCCCTCAAAGCTACAAAACACGCATAGCAAATAAAGAGCAAGAAGTTCTTTCAAATATGCAAAAGCATTTTGGATTTCGCTTTAAAGTACCTCTTATAGTAAGCGATAAAATTCCAGGAAGGCTCTATGGAATTACATCTTACGATAACGGTACCATAGCTATTTACCTCAACAAAAAAGTTATGCAAGAGAGCATGGACTACATGGTAGAGAGTGTTATTGCACATGAGTATGCACATGCACTTATGTTTCATCTCGGTCATATTCATACACGAGATAATGGT
>Ga0256843_1001610_pt1 | contig 17567 bp, 15 predicted proteins | sample AlvinellametaG_FD_191572 | JGI IMG/M metagenome (GOLD analysis project Ga0256843, IMG submission 191572) | Pompeii worm associated microbial communities from hydrothermal vent at the East Pacific Rise, Pacific Ocean - Alvinella | ecosystem: Host-associated > Annelida > Integument > Unclassified ... | reverse complement strand
TGAGGGCATTTGTAAAGCCAACAACAGCAAAAACAGTAAAAGGAAGTGCAAACCACCCAAGAGCAAACTCATAACCAAAGTAGTGTCCAAGAGTGTTGATCTCAAAGCCATCAAAGTATGCGATGATAGCAGCGATGATAATAAAGACAAACTTCGTTCTAGACTTGATGTTGTGTAGGTCGTCATAAATGCCAGTAAAGTAGACAATGAGTAGAGCTAAGTAAATATAGCTGTAGTTAATGTCCGCTTCTGTGAAGAAGTTAAAAAGTAAAAGATTAACTAAAAATACAAAAGCAAAGACTATGCCTGCACCTCGTGCTACAGGCTTTTTGTGTACGCTTCGCTCATTTGGAATGTCAAGGAGACCAAACTTCTGAGCGTTTGGTATAAAGAGCTTTATAAGCACATATGTCAGTACAAATGATAAGGCCAAGCAAAATAAAATAGTGAGTGTCAAGTGATGTATCCAATTTTTTTTGTGAATTATAATCAATATAATATTAAAAAAGGCATAAATAATAATCAAATTTGTTATTGCTAGTTTTAAGCTTTTTTTGACTATAATTCCGAAAATTAAATCTATAAGATGTAAGTAAGCGTAAATGATGAATGTAGAAAAAAAAAGAGTCCTTTTGGTTTTTGGAACACGACCAGAAGCGATAAAGATGGCTCCCCTAGTAAAAGTACTCAAAGAAGATAAAGAATTAGATGCAAAGGTCTGTGTAACAGCCCAACACAGAGAGATGTTAGATCAAGTACTTGATCTTTTTGATATAACTCCTGAGTATGATCTAAACTTAATGAAGCCAGGACAAGATCTTTATGATATTACCGCAAATGTACTGCTTGGTATGAAAGATGTCCTGAGTGACTTTAAACCAGATGTAGTACTTGTTCATGGTGATACAACGACAACAAGTGCAACAGCACTCTCATCTTTTTACCAAAAGATAAAAGTAGGGCATGTTGAAGCAGGTCTAAGAACTGGAGATATCTACTCTCCATGGCCAGAAGAGGCAAATAGACAAATCACTGGTGTACTTGCAAACTACCACTTTGCTCCAACAGAGACAAGTAAAGCAAATCTAGTAAAAGAGAATAAAGATAGTAACAACATCATAGTAACTGGAAACACGGTAATAGATGCACTTTTCTTGGCACTTCAAAAGATAGAGAGTGATAAAACACTAGAGTCTAAGATCATCTCTGAAATAGCATCACAGTATCCACTCAAAGAAGATAAAAAGATTATCTTAGTTACTGGACATAGACGAGAGAATTTTGGTCAAGGTTTTATAAATATCTGTAACTCTTTAAAAACATTGGCTCTTAATAACCCAGATATCGACATTGTGTACCCTGTACACTTAAACCCAAATGTACAAAAACCGGTAAAAGAGATTCTCGCAGATGTAGATAATATTTACCTGATTGACCCACTACAGTATGAACAGTTTATATATATGATGAACAGATCATACTTCATCATCACAGATAGTGGTGGAGTACAAGAAGAGGCTCCTAGCCTTGGTAAACCTGTACTTGTTATGCGTGACACAACAGAGAGACCAGAAGCTGTAGAAGCTGGTACTGTAAAGCTTGTTGGTACAGACCCTGAGGTTATCATCACTGAAGCTCAAAAGCTACTTGATGATAAAGAAGAGTATGAGAAGATGAGTAAAGCCCATAACCCTTATGGTGATGGAAAAGCTTCACAAAGAATAGTTGAATTTTTAAAAGAGAGAGTATAAATGAGTAAAAAAGTATGTGTAATAGGACTTGGATACATTGGTCTGCCAACTGCGGCACTGTTAGCAAATAGAAACTGTGATGTTCATGGAGTGGATGTTGTACAATCAACTGTAGATACTATCAATAAAGGTGAGATTCATATAGTAGAACCTGAACTAGATACTTTTGTAAAGGCAGCAGTAAACAGTGGTAAACTTAAAGCTGACATTAAGCCTGTTGAAGCAGATATATTTATCATTGCTGTTCCTACACCTTTTCATGAAGGGTATGTACCAAATATTGACTATGTAGTCTCTGCTACAAAAGCAATAGCTCCCTATGTAAAAGAAGGTAATATTGTAATACTTGAATCTACAAGCCCCGTAGGAACTACAGATAAAGTAGAAGAGGTACTCAAAGAAAACGGTGTGGATACTTCAAAAGTTTACATAGCACACTGTCCTGAACGTGTTCTTCCTGGTCAAATCATGCGTGAGCTTGTTGAAAACGATAGAATAGTAGGTGGTACAACTCCTGAAGCTACGCAAAAGACTGTAGAGTTTTATAAAACATTTGTAAGTGGTGAAGTACTCTCTACGACTGCAAGAACTGCAGAGATGGCAAAACTTACTGAAAACAGTTTTAGAGATGTAAACATAGCATTTGCAAATGAGTTGAGTATGCTTTGTGATACATTTGACATAGATGTGTGGGAGCTTATCTCTTTAACAAACAGACACCCAAGAGTAAATGTACTTCAACCTGGTGCTGGAGTAGGGGGACACTGTATAGCAGTTGACCCATGGTTCATCGTTCACGCTGCAAAAGAGGCAAAAACAGAAGCAAAGATCATAAAAACTGCAAGAGAAGTAAATACCTATAAAACTGAATGGGCAATAGAAAAGATTAAAAATGCTGCACTTGAGTTTGAAAACAAAAACGGAAGAAAAGCAAAAGTAGCATGTATGGGACTTGCTTTTAAACCAGACATAGATGACTTAAGAGAGTCACCTGCACTTTACATCACAAAAAGATTACTCTCTGAGGGTGTTGATGTCTTAGCAGTAGAGCCAAACATAAAAAGTCATAATGAGTTTAAAATAGTAGAGTATACAAAAGCGATAGAAGAAGCAGATGTTGTGACATTTTTAGTTGCGCATAAAGAGTTTAAAGAGTTAGATATAGACAATAAAGTTGTTTTAGATTTTTGTGGAGTAACAAATAAATAATGAGACAGTATAAAATAGCCATAGCAGGAACAGGATACGTAGGACTCTCAAACGGTTTACTACTAGCACAGAAGAATGAAGTAGTAGCCCTAGATATAATACCTGAGAAAGTAGAGATACTTAACAAAAGAGTGTCACCTATAGAAGATAAAGAGATAAGTGAATATCTCTTACGTGATGATATCAATTTTAGAGCTACTCTTGACAAAGAAGAAGCTTATAAAGATGCAGACTACATCATCATTTCAACACCAACTGATTATGATCCAGAGACAAACTACTTTAATACGAAAAGTATAGAGTATGTCATAGCTGATGTATTAGAAATAAACCCTGATGCCACTATGGTTATAAAATCTACTGTACCAGTAGGTTACACAAAGAGTGTACGAGAAAAGTTTAACACAAACAACATCATCTTCTCTCCAGAGTTTCTTCGTGAAGGGAAAGCTTTGCATGATAACCTCTACCCAAGTAGAATCATCGTAGGTGAAAAGAGTAAACGTGCAGAAATTTTTGCTAATTTACTAGCTGAGGGTGCACTTAAAAAAGATATAGAGATACTCTTTACTGATTTAACAGAAGCCGAGGCCATTAAACTCTTTGCAAATACTTACCTTGCTATGCGTGTAGCATTTTTTAATGAACTTGACTCTTATGCACAAACACATAATCTTGATGCAAGACAGATCATTGAAGGTGTAGGACTTGATCCTCGCATTGGCTCGCATTACAATAACCCTAGCTTTGGTTATGGAGGCTACTGTCTACCAAAAGACACTAAACAACTCCTTGCTAACTACAAAGATGTACCATCAAACATCATAGAAGCCATAGTAAATGCAAACTCTACTAGAAAGGACTTTATTGCTCAAAGTATTATAGATAGACTTGGTAGTGATGTAAGTAAACATACTGAAAAAACAGTAGGTATCTATAGACTTACTATGAAGTCAGGAAGTGATAACTTTAGAAGCTCAGCTATACAAGGCATTATGAAACGCCTTAAAGCTAAAGGTATAGAAGTAGTCATCTATGAACCAGTACTAGAAGATGAGTACTTCTTTAACTCTAAAGTTATAAAAGATCTTGATGAGTTTAAAAAAGTGAGTGATGTCATAGTCGCTAACCGTATGGAAGATAGCATACGAGATGTAGCTGAGAAAGTATATACTCGTGATATATTTGAGAGTGATAGTTAAGGAATAATATGAAGATACTTGTAACAGGAACAGCAGGGTTTATAGGATTTCACTTAGCAAAAAAACTTTTAGAGCGTGGTGATGAAGTAGTAGGTATAGATAACATAAATGACTACTATGATGTAAACCTTAAGTATGGAAGACTAAAAGAGCTCGGAATAGATAAAGATGATATATCTGAAAACAAAAAAGCTCTCTCTAAAACATATGATAAACATAGCTTTTATAAGATGGATCTTTCAGATAAAGAGGCTATGGATGAACTCTTTAAAACAGAACAGTTTGATGTTGTGTGCAACCTTGCTGCACAAGCAGGTGTGAGATACTCTCTTGAAAATCCTCACGCATACATTCAAAGTAATGTAGTAGGTTTTTTAAACATTTTAGAGGGGTGTCGTAACCATGGTGTGAAAAATCTTGCGTATGCTTCTAGCTCTTCTGTATATGGACTCAATGAGTCACAACCATTTAAGACTACAGATAAAACAGAACACCAAGTAAGCTTGTATGCTGCAACGAAAAAAAGTAATGAGATGATGGCACATACCTATGCACATCTTTATGGCATACAGACAACAGGTCTAAGGTTCTTTACTGTGTATGGACCATGGGGAAGACCAGATATGGCTCCTATGCTCTTTACAGATGCCATACTAAATGACAGACCTATAAAAGTCTTTAACAACGGTAAAATGAGTCGTGACTTTACTTACATAGATAACATAGTAGATGGTGTCATAAAAGTTATAGATAAACCAGCTCAGAGTGATGAGAAGTGGGATGCTAAAGATCCAAAGATAGACAGCTCTTCAGCACCATATAGACTCTACAACATTGGTAATAATGCTCCTCTACCACTAATGGAGTTTATAGAGACACTTGAAAATACACTTGGTAAAAAAGCAGAGAAAAACTTCATGCCTATGCAAGATGGTGATGTGGTAAGTACTTACGCAGATGTGACAGGACTTATAGAGAATTTTGGATATAAACCAGATACAAAACTAGCCGATGGTATAGCTGAGTTTGTTAAGTGGTATAGAGAGTTTTATGACAAAAAATGATTAAAACAATAAAAACTAAATTAAAATCAGAGAATAATAAGCGATTAGTCTCTAATTTCTTTTTTTTATCTGTATTGCAATTAGCTAATTTTATATTGCCATTGTTAACAATTCCTTATTTAATACGTGTTTTAGGTATTGATTCATTTGGATTGCTTGCTTTTGTAACTGCAACGATTATGTATTTTCAAATTTTAAGTGATTATGGTTTTAATTTATCTGCAACTCGAGAGATATCCATTCATAGAGATGATATTAGAAAACTTAATGAAATATTTAGTTCTGTAATTTCTATAAAATTATTGTTTTCTTTAATCGGCTTGTTAATTCTCACAATTCTAGTTTTACTTTTTAGTAAGTTTAGAGAACATTATGATATATTTTATTTAGCATTTGGAATTGTGTTGGGACAATCTATTTTCCCAATTTGGTTTTTTCAAGGAATGGAAAAAATGAAATATATTACTATTCTAAATATTACAGCTAAATCTATATTTACTATATTGATTTTTATATTTGTACAAAATCAAAATGATATATATTTAGTACCTTTATTTCAGTCCCTTGGTTTCCTTACTTCAGGGTTAATATCTCTTTATATAATAAAAAAATATTTTTTTATTAATTATAGTTTACCAACTAAGGAAGATATTGTCTTTTATTTAAAAGATGGATGGCATATATTTATATCTAGGATTGCTGTATTACTGTATACATCAAGCAATATATTTATATTAGGTCTTTTTACAAATAATACATTGGTTGGTTATTATGCTTTAGCAGAAAAAATTATTTCTGCAGGATCAATTTTAGGTTCAATAATTAATCAAGTACTATTTCCTTATTTGTCAAGAGTTTGGAATGAAAATAATATTATCAATTATTTTAAAAAACTTTTTTATTCCTCTCTTTTAATTATAATACCAATGTCTATTATAGGAATCTTAATATTTATATTTTCAAATGAAATTGTTAGCTTAATTTCAGGTAACTATATTAAGGAATCAGAAATTATTGTAAAAATATTGGCAATTACTGTAGTTCTTTTTCCTTTAGGTGGTTTTTTTACTCAAAATTTAATTATACAAAAAGCAAATGCTTATGTTACTAAAATTACACTTTCTACTATGGGGTTTAATATGTTATTAGTATTAGTATTAATTAATTTATATGGTATCTATGGTTTAGCATATACAGTTGTTTTAGTACAAAGTTATCAAGTTTTATATAATTTAAAAGTATTTTTTAAACTTAAAGGTAGTTTATAATGTGTGGAATATCAGGATTTATTGACTTTAATAAAAAAGCAAATTTAGATATATTGAAAAAAATGACAGATGTATTACATCATCGAGGTCCAGATGATAGTGGATATTTATTTCACACTATTAATAGTGCACATGTTGGTTTAGGACATAGAAGACTTTCGATATTAGATTTGTCAAATCATGGTCATCAACCTATGGTTTATGATAATTTAGAAATGGTTTATAATGGAGAGGTCTATAATTTTAAGGAAATAAGAGATGAATTAAAAAAATACAATTATAATTTTGAATCTGATTCAGATACTGAGGTGATATTAAAAGCATATCATAAATGGGGTATTAAAGCTATTGATAAGTTTAATGGAATGTTTGCAATAAGTATATATGATAAACAAAATGATAAATTAATACTTATTAGAGATAGAGCAGGAGTAAAACCACTATATTGGTATTGGAAGAATAATGATTTTTTATTCTCAAGTGAATTAAAGAGTTTTCACCAGTATCTTGCATTTGAAAAAAGTATAAATTTGGATAGCTTATCTTTATACCTTCAGTATGGATATATATTACAACCGCATTCTATATTTGAAAATACTTATATGTTAGAAGCAGGTTGTTATCTGGAAGTAGATTTAAAATCTAAAAAAGTTACAAAGAAAAAATATTGGGATGTAATAGAATTTTATAATAAGCCGAAGTTAAATATAAGTAAAGAAGAAGCAACTAATAGACTAGAAGATTTACTTAAAACTTCGTTTAACTATAGAATGGTATCAGATGTACCAGTTGGTGTGTTTTTAAGTGGTGGGTATGATAGTTCTGCTGTAGCTGCTATTATACAATCTCAACAAACCAGTAAGTTGAAAACATTTACAATTGGTTTTCATGAAAGAGGATTTGATGAAGCTCCTTATGCAAAACAAGTTGCAAAATATTTAGAAACAGAACACACTGAATATTACTGTACACAAAAAGAGGCTATCGATATTATTCCAGCATTAGTAGAAATTTATGATGAGCCATTTGCGGATGCATCTGCTATACCTACTATACTTGTGAGTAAAATAGCAAAAGAAAGTGTTACTGTTGCTTTGAGTGCAGATGGTGGAGATGAAGCATTTGCTGGGTATAGTAAATATCTTAGATCTTTAAAGTATTTAAAATTTTTAGAAAGAAGTAAACTCTCTAAATCTTTATTAAAAATGACAATACCATTAGTTCAATCTACAAATTTTTTAAGTCATAGTAAAACAAAGCAAATAGAAAGAATATATGAAACTTTAAATAAAAAAGATGATGAGTCAATCTTAAAATTAATGAGATATTGGGATGATACTCAAGTAAATAAATTATTAATTAAAAAAACACAAAATGTCAAAACTTTTTTTGATATAGAAGATGAGATAAATAACTCAAATGATTATATAAATAAAATGTTGGCTATAGACTATAAAACTTATATGGTAGATGATGTCTTAACAAAAGTTGATAGAGCTTCTATGTCTGTAAGTCTTGAAGGAAGGGAACCTCTACTTGATTACAGAATTATAGAATTTGCAGCACAATTACCATCTGAATATAAACTAAACAATGGAAATACGAAAGATATTTTAAAAGAAGTAGTTCATAGATATATACCTAAAGAGATTATGGATAGACCAAAAATGGGATTTGGAGTACCACTTCATGAATGGTTTAAAGATGAACTTAAAGAATATGTAGAGTATTATTTAAACAATGATAGATTGAAAAAAGAAAATATTTTTAATCTTTTAGAAATAGATAAACTTAAAAATGAGTATATAAAAAATCCAAGTAATCAAAATGTTGCTCAAAGTATTTGGAAGATTATTATATTTGAAATGTGGTATGAAAAATGGATGTAATTAAAAATAAAGATTATATTTCATATTCGAATATGTATAACTTCAAAGGATTACTGATTCTTTTAATTATTTATGGACATATAAAAGGATTAACATCGACAGAAATACAAAATGTATTATATACATTTCATGTTTCATCATTTCTTTTTTTACCATTTTTATTTAATACAGATAAATTTACTTTTCATAATATAGTTAAAGTTTTCAGAAGATATTATACTCCATATACAGTATTTTTTATAATTGCATTTATTGCATATTTTATTTTTATTAATAGTAATTTTGATTTTTCGAACTTGATTATTTCTTTTTTTATAGGAACACCACATTTACTTAAAGAAAGTATAGGAATTTCTGCTTACTGGTTTTTTCCAGCATTGATATTTTTATTAATAACTTTAATGATATTTAATTCGTTAAATCAAAATAGAAAAAAAATATTTTTATTATTCATGTTAGTGACACATTTATTGATAGGTGTTTATTCATTGCCATATAGTAATGTGCTTAAGTATGCACCTTTTGACTTTTATATTACTTTCTATATTTTTATTATAGGTTTTACTATCAAGTTTATTATTCAGAATTTTGAAATTAATTCTAAATATTTTTTTATAATTTTAATAGTATTTTTTTTCTTATTATATTTTTCATATGGAGGTCGTTTTAATTTAGCATCACCTTTTTTTCCAGATATATTAAATAATCCATTTGAACTATTATTAAGAGATAGTATCATGATAACAGGCTTTTTTTCTTTACTTTATTTGAGTAAGTTTTTATCTGTTTTATCTATTTTTGGGAAATACTCTCTTGGTATATATACTATACACCCATTAGTTATTCAAGGGTTATTGAAAATAACTAATTCTGAGGTATTAGTTTTTTTAGTTTTTAAGTTTTTATTAGTTGCTTTAATATCTTTAGGTTTGACAATTTTGATATATAACTTTAATCTTGATAAAATTATATATCCACGATAGGGATTGATAATGAAAATGTATGTGGAATTTAATAAGCTATATATAAATTTGATTCTATTTATTTATAGTTTTAGTATGATTTTATTTGATAATACCAAATATATTAAATTTATATATTTAATTAATATTGTATTGGGAATTAGTTTTATATATTTAGTTTTTACAAAAAAAGTTCCTCTTCGATTTAATACTTTTTTTAAAATATATTTATTTTTTGTTATTTATAGTATTTTTTCTTCATTTTTATCAGATGATTTTTTTTATTCAGCAAGAAGGTCTTTAAATTTAGTATTAATATTTTTAAATATATATTTTATATATAACATTAATGAAGTATATAGAAATTATTATTATTTAATTTATGGTATTTTTTTTGCATTACTAATTAATTTTCTATGGCTTTTAGGAATTATAGATCTTGGGTTGACTTATGAAGGATGGAGATTTCAGGGAAGTGTTTTACAAGCAAATAACTTTGTATTTATTTTAATGTTTGCAATTATGCTGATAATATCACTATTTACTCTAAAAAAATTAACTATGCAAATTAAAGTTATCTTATTTATAATTTTGTTTACTGTAGTTTATATGATTTTTTTTACTGCTTCAAAATCTGGATTATTTGCAGGTGCAATGCTTCTTATTTTATTCACTCTTCAAACTATTTCTTTGAAAAATAGTTTTAAAATTTTACTTTTTGTATTAGTAGTTTATAGTATTGTTTCATATACACCTCTTTTAGATATTATTATTAAACATTCTTCTTTAGATTTATCATATACTTTGCAAAACCTTACACATAGAATGCATGCATTTTTTATAGGGCTTAATTCTGGTGCTACTTCTGGTGGGAGTACAGGTAATAGAATTAAGATGATTGAAGATGCTTTAAGATTATGGGAAAACAGTCCAATAGTTGGAAATGGAATGGCAGCATTTGAACAAATTTATGGGCATTATTCTCATAATAATATGACAGAATTGCTTGCTTCATTTGGCATAGTTGGATTTATTTTATACTATTCATTATATATATATTTATTTTTAGAAATAAAGAAAATTAAGATTCTGAAACTTCAAGTAATGTTTAGTATTTTTTTATTGATATTTTTATTTTTTGATCAGACTATAGTTTCCTATACAGGTAAGTTCAAAATACTTAGTTTTTTGATCATTTATTTAATAATTAAAGATGCTACAAATAAAGGACAAGTAAATGAACAAAATTAAAATATTATTTTTTCTTCCAAATCTAAATGGTGGTGGAGCAGAGAAAGTTACTGTTAATATACTTCGAAAATTAAATAAAGACAAGTATGATTTACATCTTGTTTTAACTGAAAAAAAAGGTCAATATTTAGATTTGATACCAAATTATGTACAAATTCATGATTTGAAAGTATCTAAAACAGTATTTTCAATTTTAAAATTACGTCATAAAATTTTAGAGATTAGACCTGATATTGTTTTTTCCACATTATTCCGTACTCATGTAGTTTTGAATTTTGCTTTATTGGGAATGAAAAATAAGCCTAAAGTTATATTACGAAGTCCTAATTCTCCAAAACTAATTATTGAGAATAAACAAATTAGTTCATTTATGAAAATGATGCTTGAAAAAGCGTATAGAGATGCTGACCTTATCATTGCTCAAACACCAGAGATGAAAAATGAAATTATAAAATATCATCATATAGAAGAGAATAAAATAACTGTTTTATTAAATCCAATAGATACGGATCTGATTGATGAAAAAATAAAAGATATTCAAAACCCATTTGACAAAGAATATGTAAATGTCGTAGCAGCTGGACGATTAACTCATCAAAAAGGATTTGATGTCTTGATTGAGGCTTTTAAAGAAGTTATTGAAAATAATAATAATTTTAGATTATATATTATTGGTGATGGTGATGATAAAAGTAAACTAGAGAACTTGATTGAAAAATATAATTTAGGAAAATACATTACATTATTAGGGTTTCAAGATAATCCTTATAAGTATTTTCATTATAGTGATTTGTATGTTTTATCATCTCGATGGGAAGGTTTGCCAAATACAGTTTTAGAAAATTTATATCTAAAAAAACCAATTATCGCAACAAAATGTATACCTTTTATGGATCATTTAATACAAGATGGTAAGAATGGTATTTTAGTTTTACCAGAAGATTCTAAAACACTGTTTAGTGCAATATTAAATTACAAAATAATTAATACTGAATATAAAACAATAGAGTTTAACTCTAATAACATAAATGACATTTTTAAGAAAAAGGAATCTTCAAGTGTCTAATATACTATTGATTGGACCAAGAAAAAATAAAAGAGACTCTACTTTAACTGGTGGAGCTGTTGTACTGTTCGAAAATTTATTAGAGCAGATGGATGAACAAAATATTAAGTATGATGTAGTAGATACAAATAAAAAGAACTATCAAAATACTTTGATTGCTTATGTTTTAATAACAGCTCAAATCTTTATAAAGCAGTTTAAAACAAAACATATCTCGCTACATAGTTCAAGAGACTATATTTTCTTTGGACCTATTATTATACTATTTGGAAAGTTATTTCATAAATCAACAAGTTTGAGAAAATTTGGTGGTGAAGCTTGGGATGTATATATATCTGCGACAGGACTAAAAAAGAAGTTATTAGACTATATTTTTTCAAATGTTGATTATCTGTTTTTAGAAATGCAGGATTTAGTAAATAAGTTTAAGTCTATCAATGAAAATACATTCTGGTTCCCAAATGTAAGGAATAAACCTACGATTGATGCGAAAATAAAAATCTTTTCCAAACGCTTTGTGTTTATTAGTCATGTTATTAAAGAAAAAGGTATTGATGAGATAGTAAAAGTTAGAAAACTATTAGATGATAGTTATATTATAGATATTTATGGACCTATACATGATAGTAAATATAGTATCGAATACTTTAAAGAAAATAATATTTCTTATAAAGGTGTACTTAAAGCAGAAGAAGTACTCAAGACATTAAATGAGTATGATGTTCTATTGTTACCTAGTTATAAAGAAGGCTATCCTGGTATTGTAATAGAAAGCTACTCCATAGGAATTCCTGTTATCGCTACTGCTCTGCCAGGATTAAAAGAGATTGTAGATGAGTATGAAACAGGTATTCTTATTGAACCTAAAAATGTTCAAGAACTTAAAAAAGCTATTGAGTATTTTAATGAAGAGAATTATCAACAAATGGCAAAATCTGCTAAAGAAAAGTTTTCATTATTTGATTCTCAAAAACAAAGTAGTCAATTTATAAATAAAGTTTTAGATGATTAGAAAAACCTTAGTTATTGACGAAATGATTTTAAATATGTATAATTGTATGAATGATTGTATGAAAAGGGTAGAGAATGCAAAAGATTAGAAGTACATTTACGGTTTCAGATTTTATCATTGATGAGCTAAATGCAGTTTCATCAGAATTAAATGAGAAAAAGAGTCATATTGTTGAAAAAGCATTGAGTATGTATTTTGACTATATTGATGAAAAGATAGCAGACAAGAGACTTGATGAGCTTAAAAATGGTAAAGAAAAACTGATAGCTGCAGAAGAAGTATTTAAAGAACTAGGTATATAGGTCATTAATGTATAAATTGGTTTTTTTAACAAGTGCGAGAAAAGAGTTTATGAAACTTGATGTTGTTGCACAGAAGCTGATTAAAGAGAAGTTATTACTGTTGTCAGAAGATCCAGAAACACTAAAAAATAATCTCAAAGCACTACAGGGTAACCATAAAGGTAAATTTAGACTGAGAGTGGGGAATTATAGGGTTGTTATCAAAAAAGAAGATGATAAGCTTATCATAACTATTATCTCAGTTGGACATAGAAAGGATATTTATAAATAACTGTGGATAAGTATATTAAACTATTTAATACTATAAAGTATTTAAAGACAAAACAGATCTATTTCAGACTTTTCTATTTTGCAAGAGCTAGGTTAAGAAGACTTAGGGGATTCAGATATCAACTTGTAAAAGAGTCGACTCCTACTACTTTAACACTAAATGATTCTATAGTAAATCACTATAGTAGTTGTGTTGATAACACATTTACTTTTTTAAATCTTAGTAAAAATTTTGAGAAGCAAATTGACTGGAACTATGCTGAGTATGGTAAACTCTGGACATATAATCTTACATACTTTGAATATTTGAAGACAAAGGAAGATATACAACTTATATATGATTTTATTGAAAAGATTGAGAGTGTTAAAGATGGGCTTGAACCTTTTCCAATAAGCCTTAGAGGTATAAACTGGATTAAGTTTTTAACAAAATTTCAGATAGAAGATAAAAAGATAGATGATAGTTTATATGCTCAGTATTATATTTTACAAGATAATTTAGAATATCATCTTTTAGGAAACCACTTACTTGAAAATGGATTTAGTCTGCTTTTTGGAGCATACTACTTTCAAGATGAAGTCTTATATACTCAAGCAAAGGAGATTTTGCAAAAAGAGTTAGAAGAACAGATTTTAGATGATGGAGCTCATTTTGAACTTAGCCCTATGTACCATCAGATTATGCTTTTTAGAGTACTAGACTGTATAAACCTAGTTCAAAACAATATGTTTAAAAACCAAGAGTTATTAGATCTTCTAAGAAAAAAAGCTTCACTAATGTTAGGATGGCTAGAAGTGATGACTTATAACAATGGTGATATTCCTCTTTTAAATGATAGTGCAAATGGTATAGCTCCAACTTCTAGAGAATTGTTTGAGTATGCTAATAGATTGCAAATAGGTACTACTCTACATGATCTTCATAACTCTGGATATAGAAAAGTAACTAAAGAGCAGTATGAATGTGTTATAGATGTTGGAAATATAGGTCCAGACTATATTCCAGGTCATGCACATAGTGATACATTTAATTTTGTTGTACATAAAAATAACCAAGACTTCATAGTAGATACAGGTCTCTCAACCTATGAAACGAATGAAAGAAGGACTTTAGAACGTTCAACTGCTTCACATAACACTGTAGAAGTAAACTCTAAGGATCAAAGTGAAGTATGGGGTGGTTTTAGAGTGGCAAATAGAGCTAAAATAATTGCCTTAGAAGAAAATAGTAATGTTATAGAAGCTACGCATGATGGGTATAGAAAAGAGAATGTTTTACATACTAGAAAATGGACATTTGAAGATCAGAAAATAATTATTGAAGATTATTTAAATAAACCTGCAAAAGCTATTGCTAGAGTTCATTTCCATCCAGATATTTTAAAAGATGAAATCATAGATGCTATAAAGTCTACTCATTCTATTGAATTTTCAACATATAAATATGCTCCTGAGTTCAATAAATTGATAGATGCAATATGTGTTGAAATAACATTTGAAAAAAATTTAAAGGTAGAGATAGAAATATGAAGATATTGTTTATAACAGATAATTTTACACCAGAAGTGAATGCTCCAGCAACACGAACTTATGAACATGTAAAAGAGTGGATAAAAGATAAAGATATTGAAGTAACAATTATTACATGTGCTCCAAATTTTCCTCATGGTAAAGTATATGAGGGATATAAAAACAAACTCTATCAAAAAGAGTATATAGATGGCATAGAGGTTATTCGAGTATGGAGTTATATAACATCAAATAGTGGATTTGCAAAAAGAGTACTTGATTATATTAGTTTTGGAGTGATGGCTTTTATTGTCGGTCTCTTTAAAAAACATGATCTAATTATAGCTACTTCTCCTCAGTTCTTTACTACATGGGCAGCATGGGGTATAAGTAAGATCAGAAGAAAACCTTGGGTATTTGAGTTACGAGATTTATGGCCTGAATCTATCAAAACAGTAGGAGCTATGGAACAGGGTATAGTTATTGATTTACTAGAAAAGATTGAATTAGGCTTATATAAAAGTTCTAATAAGGTTATTGCTGTTACAGATGCATTTAAAGCTAATCTTATTTCAAGAGGTATAGATGAATCTAAAATAGAAGTTATTACAAATGGATCAAATATGGATCTTTTTAATCTTAAGGAAAAAGATCAAGACTTATTACATAAATTAAATTTAGAGGGTAAGTTTATTATAGGTTATATAGGTACACATGGAATGGCACATAGTTTAGATTTTATAGTAAAAAGCATTGCAAAAGTTCAAGATAGTGATATTCACTTTTTGTTTATAGGTGATGGTGCTATGAAAAAAGCCATAGTAGATTTAGCCAAAGAGCTTCAACTTAAAAATATCACCTTTTTAGATCCAATAGCAAAAGAAGATGTACCTAAATACTTAAGTATTTGCGATGTTTCTTTAGCTCCTTTGAAAAAAGAAGATAATTTCAAGTCGGTTATACCATCTAAAATCTTTGAAGCCTCTGCTATGAAAAAACCAACACTTCTTGGTGTTGAAGGACAAGCACAAGAGATCGTTGAAAAATATAATGCAGGTTTGTGTTTTGAACCAGAAAATGAACAAGATTTTTTAGAGAAATTAACTATTATAAAAAGTGATAAACAAAAGTATAAAGAACTTCAAGATGGTTGTCAAAAACTTGCAGTTGATTTTGACAGAAAAGTACTGGCAAAAAGAATGCTGGACATTATAAAGTGTATAAAGTAATAAAAGTATTTTTGTTAATATTAATATTTTTATCAATATTGGCTACTGTTATTTATTATAATTTAGGTAGATTGTTAGACATTACTCAAAAACCAAAACAATCTGATATTATTGTTTGTTTAGGGGGTGGAGATGGTGCAAGAATCAAAAGAGCACTAGAGTTGTATACACAAGGGTATTCACGCTCTAATCTTCTTGTATTAACAGGGGATGACCGCACTAAGAAAAGAAAAAAATTAGGTATGGATGATAAAAGAATAGAATTTTTAAAAAAAACAAATCAATATAAAAATATTAATCTTGTACATTATAAAGCAATTGGTAATACAAAAGTAGAAGTTATATTTATAAAAAAATATATGCAAGAACATCACTTGAATTCTGCCATAATAGTCTCTGATCCTCCCCATTCTAGACGTATACAACTTCTTTTAGACTTAATCAATGTTACAAATGATAATAAATTACAATTTAATATAGTCAGTTCAAATGTTTCATGGTGGGATACTACAAAATATTATAAAAGTAAAAAAGCGACAGCATTTGCTGCTAGGGAAGCCATTAAACTTGTTTATGCATATATCGCATTTGGATTGTTAGAGAAAATAGGACTGTATGATAATACGAGAGAATTAATGATGCCTTATTATAAATATTTTAAAAGAAAGATAGATAATATCACTTATTTTTATTTGAAAAGTACTTCTTCATAAGTAAATATTGTCTTAATGGATAATATAAGAAATATAGTGGTTTTGGTAAATTAATATACCAATATTCGGTAAATGTTGGTTTTAAATATACTTTATGAATATAATATATTTTATCTAACGTTGAACTAAATAGTTTTAACATATATGAAGTACTATTTTTATTATTAAATTCATTGTTATTTTTCCAAAGATCAAATATATGTGCTTTTACTTGTTGTATATTTGAGTTTCTATAATTACTTTTAAGTTCTATTTCTGTTGAAAATAGATGGTTTGATAGATATAACCCTAGAAAGACAAATAGTTGATAATTTTTGTTTTGTGTTAAATTATCTATTTTATTCCAATCAATATATTGAGTTCGTATAAACTTATCTATATCAACAACCCATTCAATTCTTTCAAACATATGTTTACTTCCATGTACGCATAGATAAATTAAAAACTCTTCATTTGAAATAACTGGAATACTTTGTTTATTTAGATTTACAAAAGTTTTATTTTGAAAAAAATCAATATCTTTTAAATTGATAGGATGATCACTATCTAACATTCTCCAATGAAACTCTATGTGGGTGCCATTTTTAGAAGTTAAACCTAGATCGTGTGCATATTTGAACCAGGTTTTTTCTTGTACTGGTGTACATTTTAATTCTCTGGTGTAACTTTCTTTTAATAAATCATATATGTTATAAATGTCATCTTTGTGTACCAATATATCCAAATCAGCATACTGCCGAAGTGTAATATCCCCATACGCCATTTGTGCTAGGGTAGGGCCTTTAAAAGCAAGTGCTTCTATGTTGTTATCTTCAAGAATCTTCATCACTTTTATAAGTTCTGCACTCATGAGCATATTCTCTTTTACTA
>Ga0256843_1001609_pt1 | contig 17569 bp, 16 predicted proteins | sample AlvinellametaG_FD_191572 | JGI IMG/M metagenome (GOLD analysis project Ga0256843, IMG submission 191572) | Pompeii worm associated microbial communities from hydrothermal vent at the East Pacific Rise, Pacific Ocean - Alvinella | ecosystem: Host-associated > Annelida > Integument > Unclassified ... | reverse complement strand
AAGAGAAATTATCCGACCGAGATAAGGGTATTGATAAAACTGATAAATCTGAAAAAACGCCTTCTACTCGATTGCAAATCGAACCGGAAGAATTGAAAGAGGATATAAAAGTATCGCATGTAGAAGAACTTGAAGATACCAAACTGCTGTTATCCCAAATAGAAACCGGAGAGAGGGAAAAACCAAAAGATTGGAAATTTCCGCCTCTTAGTTTCTTAGAAAAGCCTCAAAGCGGAAAAAAAGAGATAAACGAAGCCGAAATAGACAAAAAAATAAAAATATTAATCGAAAAACTAAAGCAGTTTAAAATAGAAGGAGACGTTGTTAGATATTACGTCGGACCGGTAGTTACTACGTTTGAATTTAAACCTTTGCCGCATATAAAAGTGTCGAAAATTTTGGCATTGCAAGATGATTTGGCTATGGCTCTTAAAGCTCAATCAATCCGTATTCAAGCGCCGATTCCCGGTAAAGACGTGGTAGGAATAGAAATACCTAACGATAAATTCGAAACGATCTATTTAAGAGAAATTTTGGAGAGCGAAATATTTACCAAAGCAAAATCGCCGCTAACGCTTGCACTCGGTAAAGACATAGTGGGCTGCGCGTTTGTTACGGACTTGAAAAAACTACCGCATCTTTTAATAGCGGGGACTACCGGAAGCGGAAAGAGTGTGGGGATTAACGCTATGATTTTATCTTTGCTCTACAGAAACTCACCCGATGAGCTGAAATTCGTAATGATTGACCCTAAAATGCTTGAATTTTCGATATATAACGATATTCCGCATTTATTAACTCCTGTAATTACAGAGCCTAAAAAAGCAATTATGGCGTTGAATTCTATGGTTAAAGAGATGGAGAGACGGTATAAATTAATGGCAAAAGCGAGAGTAAAAAATATCGAAGGCTATAACGCTAAGGTTTCCAAAGAGGAGAGAATGCCTTATATTGTGATTATAATCGATGAACTTGCCGATTTGATGATGACAAGCGGCAAAGACGTTGAATATTCCATAGCGAGACTCGCCCAAATGGCAAGAGCAAGCGGAATCCATCTCATAGTAGCCACACAAAGACCGAGCGTAGATGTAGTAACGGGTCTGATTAAAGCAAATTTACCAAGTAGAATTTCGTTTAAAGTAGGGCAGAAGATAGATTCAAAGGTTATTTTAGACCAATTTGGAGCGGAAAGTTTACTCGGGCGCGGGGATATGCTCTTTACGCCTCCGGGTATTACCGGATTAATCAGACTTCACGCCCCTTATACAAGTGAAGAGGAAATAGAAAAAGTCGTAGAATTTTTGAAATCGCAAAAAGAAGCGGAATATGATACGTTTTTTATGGAATCTTTAAGCGAAGAAGCCAATCTTGAAGCGTTGGAAGACGTAGACGAATTGTTTGAAGAGGCTAAAGAAATAGTATTAAAAGAGAAGCGCACAAGTATTTCGTATCTACAAAGAAGATTAAATATTGGGTATAATAGAGCGGCGAATATAATCGAACAACTCGAACGAGCCGGAATCTTGTCCTCGCCTAATTCGAAAGGGCAAAGAGAGATTTTGATTTAAAGGATTTTTATGTATGCATATTTTATGTTTATAATCGCGATATTTCTTTTTTGGGGTTGTGCCAAACCGGTAAAAATGGCGAATACTATTTTGGATATGGCTGATAATCAAGTAATAATGGGTTGGGACGACGGGTCCGATAAGAACATAAAAAGCGAGAAAAAAGTTATTAAAAAAGAGACCAAACCAAACGTAACCCTCAAAGATAGCGACAATGACGGCGTAATAGACTCTTTGGATAAATGTCCTAATACTCCTAAAAATATCGAGGTTACAAGATACGGTTGTCCTATAATTAAAACAATGCGTATGATTTTCGACACCTCCAAAGCCGAAGTAAAAAAAATATATTATCCTCAGATTGAACGAATTGCGGAAATTATGAAAAACAATCCCAAATTAAAAATCGAAATAGCCGGATATACCGACAATACCGGAGATTGGGAATATAATTTAGATCTTTCTCAAAAAAGAGCCGATGCGATTAGGGATATTTTGATAAACAAATATAAAATAGACCCTAAAAGAATAGTGGCAATCGGATACGGTGAAGAGTATCCGTTGGTCCCCAACGATACACCGACTAATAAAGCGTTGAATAGAAGAGTGGAAATCGTGAATATTACGAATAAAAAAGGAGTTATTAAAAAACCGATAACCTCTGTCAAACATATCAACGTCAAAAAGAGGGTCGTTAAAACGAAGAGACAACCTTCTAATGAAAAGAGTGTTGAAAAATCAACGCCGTTAGTCAAAAAAACCGCCAACACAAACACTTCAAAAAAAGCCCCTAAAAAAGCGACGCTTAAAAAAGTGGCTAAAGAGCTAAATATCAACGTAAACGCTAAAACGGCTATAAAAAGTGCACCGAAAAAAGAAGCAAAAACCCAAGCACAATTAGACAAAAATTCGACCAAACCTCAAACGCCAAATAAAATGACGACACAAAACGATATGAATAAAACCAAAACGATTGAATTTTCACCGGTGATAAAAATAAGAAAAGCCGAAGATAGTAATTTGACCCAGAAGAAAAAAGAACTTGAAGATATGCTAAAGACTATGTCTCCGAGCCGTTAACGTATAGTTTTTCCACTTCATTTGTATGGAGTATGATTTGAAGAGGCAATGTTTGGAGGTCTTTTACGCCGTTTGGTAATTTAAACGTGATAATATCGGCGTCTTTACCGACTTCTAAGCTTCCGTTGTTTAATCCTAAAGACTCGGCGGCGACGGAAGTTACCGATTTTAGTAAATCTTTGGCGAGGTATTTTGGGTGAAGTTCGGTATGCATAAATAAAGCACATCTTATTTCTTTAAAAAGATTCAACGAAAAATTCGAACTTTTTCCGTCGGTTGCAACACTGTAGGGGATAGAGAGATTTTTTACCTTTTCCAAATCCAAAAGTCCTACGTTTAATAGTCTGTTTGAAATAGGACAGTGCGCGATAAATGCGTCAAGTTCGCTGATTTTTTCAAGTTCTTCGTCATTTGCGTGAACGCAGTGAATGAACGTTGTGTTAACTCCTTTAAAATATTCCAAAAATTCTAAAGGAGTCGTTAAAGGTTTGGCGTTTGTGATAAACTTTTCGAAAAATATTTTAAATTCTCCGCCGCCTTTTTCAAGCCATTTTCTTTCGGCTTTGCTCTCCATAAAATGTGCTTGAATAGGCAGGTTACGTTCTTTTGCGAGTAATAAGGCTTTTTGGATTAATATAGGGTGGACGGAATATGGTGAATGGATAGAAATACCTACTTTGAACTTTTCGTTTTCCAAGGCGAGAGACTCTTCCATACGTTTTAAGAAATCTTGATATAAAACGTCTACAACCGCCGGATTGGTGCCTAAAATTTCATTGAAAAAAACAACTTTTAACGGAGAGTGTTTTAGGTATTTCAAATCTTCCCCGGTGGAGCTGATTTCTCCAAAAGCGCAAACACCGCTTTTTTTCATTTGAGTAATTGCGTTTTTAAAACATTCGCCTTTACAGTCGCAAAAAAGCTCTTCTTTGTGTTCGATAACGGAATTGAGCCATTGTATAAAATCGCCGTATTCCAAATGCGTATAATTGGAACTAAATTCCAAATGTGTATGCGTATTGATAAGCGCGGGCATAATAACGGAATTTTTACCGAGATAAATCGCCGGCGTATCGTCTAAATTTTTACCTACGGCTATGATTTGTTTATCGAATATAATTTCACCGTTTTGAATAATCTCTTCTTTGTCGTTCATGGTTATAACGTAATCGGCTTTAAGTTTAAGCAACGGCATTCCTTTTTAGGTAAAAAAGCAAAATATATACCGAAATTAAATTATCCTCCGTTTTTTGGTAGAATTTTAAAAAACAAAGGAGATATGATGAAAATAAAAGTTATACACGGTCCTAATCTCAATATGCTTGGAATTAGAGAGGTTAATTTATACGGACCTATGAAGCTTGAGGATATTAACAAAAATATGGAAGCGTTTGCTAAACAAAACGGGTTTGAAATCGAATTTTATCAATCTAACCACGAAGGAGACATAGTAGACGCCATTCAAGAATCTTTAAGTGAAGAAGTGGACGGAATTTTAATAAATCCGGCGGCTTTGACGCATTATTCCATAGCCGTTAGAGATGCGCTAAGAGCGGTAAATTTGCCGACGATAGAAGTGCATATGACAAATATTTCCGCAAGAGAGGAGTTTAGACACAAATCGCTTATATCAGACGTCGTGGCTGGCAGTATTACGGGATTTGGTCCGTTTAGTTATCATTTGGGATTGATTGCTCTGATGCAAATATTAAACGAGATAAAAATGGCAAAATCCGCACAAGCGCAAGCCCAGGCACAAGCGAAAAACGGCGAAGAGTAGATGGACTATATTTTAAACAAAGAAAATGAAATATATTACGAATGCGGGTGGAGTAGCGATAATGCTTTGTTTGTAAAACTTGGCGATAATCGCTACGTAATAACAGACGGCAGATATACTCTTAGCGCAAAAGACCGAGCCGATGCGGAAGTAATCGAAAGTAGAGATTTGATAAAAGCGGCAAGGGAGCTTATTTTAAAACATAAAATCAAAAGACTCGTTATCGACCCTTTGAATTGGGATTTCGAGTCTTATAAAAGGCTCTCTTTAATCGTAAAATTAAAAAACGTAAAAAATTTTTCGTTTAAAAAAAGAGAAATCAAAACTTTTGAAGAATTGGAAATTATTAAAAAAGCCGCACAATTAGGAGCCGTTTCTTTTAAAAAATTTGCCGAAAAAATCGAAACTTCTATAGACGAATATGAACTTAGCTTTAGATTTAAGGAAGTTTTAACAAACAGAGGAAGAAGAGAACTTAGCTTCGAACCAATAGTGGCGATAAACGAAAACGCGGCAAAACCTCACGCTACCTTAACCGATAAAACAGCTAAAAAAAACGATTTGCTTTTGCTTGACGCAGGTATAAAATATAAAAGATATTGTTCGGACAGAACGAGGAGCGTAAATATAAACGATGAGGTCAATATGTCTAAAAAACAGAAGTTTAAAGATGCTAAAAAACAAAAAATATACGATCTTGTGTTAAAAGCTCAGGAAAAAGCATTAAAATCCGTTAGAGTAGGAATGAAAGCGTGTGAGCTTGATAAAATAGCCAGAGACGTTATAGAAAAAGAGGGTTTTGGGCGGTATTTCGTCCATTCGTTAGGACATGGCGTGGGGCTTGATATACACGAGTTTCCTTTTATAAATTCCAAAAACGATACCGTATTAAAAGAAGGAATGGTCTTTACAATCGAACCTGGCATCTATCTTCCGGGAGAATTCGGTGTGAGAATTGAAGATATGGTGGCTATTAATTATAACGGAGAGGTTGAAATTTTAAGCGAGGAGATTTAATGAGTATCAGTAAAATTAGGACCATATTATACAAAAGCGCAAAATATTTAGGCGATATAAACGCAATTAAGCGAGCGTGGGAGAAAAAGGATTTTACTCCGGTGATAAAAAGGGTCATACGTCGCATATACGGCTATATAGCCGGTCGGGGAATGCCTAAATAATGAGGAAAATAATAAAAACGACTTTTTATCCGCATCTTAATCTTAAAAAAGATAGTCCCAAAAAATATAAAGCTTTAATAGGGATAGGCTGTAATGTGGGAAATTGTATCAGACGTTTTAAAAAGCTCTATCTTTTTTTTAATTCGCACCCAAAAATCGACGTATTACAAACGTCTGTAATTTATCAAAATCCTCCTTTTGGCTATTTGGACCAGGAGGATTTTTATAATAGCGTAATGGTCGTAAAAACAAATTTGTCTCCTATGGAGCTTTTAAATTTTTTATTATATGTAGAAAAAAAATTCGGGAGAATTCGATTATTTAAAAATGCACCAAGGACGTTAGATTTGGATATAATTTTATATGAAAACAGAAAAATAAACGTAGGTAGGTTGCAAATACCTCACCCCGAATTTAAAAAACGCGAATCCGTTTTAATACCACTATATTTAAAGGATTAAATTGAAACTAAAAACCTTTACCGCTTCAACGTATACGGAAGCTTTGAATAAAGTAAAAGCCGCGTTGGGCGATGATGTCGTAATCGTTTCAAGCAAAGAGATAAAGAAAAAGACTCTAACGTCTCCGGGATTGTATGAAATAGTAGTTGCCGTAGAGGAAGAAGAGAATATTAAACCTCGAAAAAGACCTACGTCTAACGAATCTCACGTCCAAGAAGTGATGCTAAAGCTAAGTAACGCCGCAAAAGAGATAACTTCATTGAATGAAGAGGTATTTACCGTCCCCAAAGAGGAAAAACCGGAAAAACAAATGCTTTCAAACGATTGCGACAGCAAAGAAATAGTGGTGTTAAAAAATCAAATATCCCAAATTTCCGATACGCTTAAATTTTTGCAGGCGACGGTATGGAATATGGTGAATAAAACGGATTTGGAGTTGCCTCCGGAATTTAGCGAAATTTATGCTCTTTCCAAGGCAAGCGGTATGAGTGAAAAGCATCTGGACGAAATTATGAGGTTGACGATTAAATATATGCCTTTTAAAATGAGAAAAAACAGAGAAACGATAAAAAGATATTTTCATACTCTGCTTAAAAAGATGATTCCTATAAGAGTTGAAAGGGAAATAGTCCCTCCACATAAAAAAATAATGATGTTTGTAGGACCTACGGGAGTGGGCAAAACTACTACGATAGCAAAACTTGCGGCAAGATACGCATATAAACTCTCAAAACGACATAAAGTAGGAATTATAACGCTTGATACGTATAGAATTGGAGCGGTCGACCAGCTTATGACATACGCTAAAATGATGAGATTACCTATTGAAACGGTGGTCGACCCGAGCGATTTTAGCGAAGCTTTGAGCTCTTTACGACATAACGATTACATTCTTATCGATACCGTGGGTAGCTCGCAACACGACGAAGAGAAGATACAAAAACTAAAAAGCTTTTTAAAAGTCGAAACGTTTGCCGAGATAAATATAAATTTGGTTTTGTCGGTTGTTACTAAGTATGAAGATTTGGTGGATATTTACAATAACTTTTCGATATTGCCTATCGATACGTTCGTATTTACGAAGTTTGACGAAACGAAAAATTACGGTAACGCTTTTTCTTTAATGCTTGATACGAAAAAACCGGCAAGTTATTTCTCTATAGGACAGGAGGTCCCGGACGACTTGATTGAAGCCGATGCTGATTATTTACTAAAAGGTATCTTAAATAAGGAGTTTAATTGAAAACTCAAGCCGATAAACTAAAAGAACTTTTGCAAAACCAAGAGATAAAAAAACCTAAAGACACGAGGTTTATAGCTATTACAAGCGGAAAGGGAGGTGTCGGTAAAACGACAATAACGGCTAATTTGGGTTATGCTTTGCATGCGTTGGGATTTAAAGTCGCTCTTTTTGATGCCGATATCGGTCTTGCGAATTTAGACGTATTATTAAAAGTGAATCCCAAAAAAAATATTTACAACGTATTAAAAAACGAGTGTCCGCTAAAAGATGTGCTTGTAGAGATAGAAAAAGATTTTGTTTTAATTCCCGGTAAAAGCGGCGATGAAATATTGAAAATCGCCGATGAAATTACGCTTAATAATTTTTTTAATGAATTGGAAATACTTGAAGATTACGATTTTTTTATTATAGATACTGGAGCCGGAATTGATAAAAAAGTCCAAGTCTGGCTTGAAGCGGCTGACGATGTAATAGTCGTTACCGTGCCCGAACCCGCCGCAATAACCGATGCATATGCGATGATAAAAATCATAAGCGAAAAAAAAGAGAGCGCTTTTATGCTCTTAAACGAAGTTTCAAGTGAAAAAGAAGCGGTAAATATTTTCACTAAAATAAAAAACGTTGCCGACAAAAACTTAAAAAAACTTTTCAAACTCCAGATGATTGGATTTTTAAAAAAGGATAAAATTATCTCAAACTCCTCTATTAAAAGAGCTCTTTTCGTAAAAGAAGAGCCTTACTCCACCCCGTCCGAACAACTGTTAAACGTAGCTAAAAAACTTGCAAAAATTTCGGAACGGAAAGTGCTTGAAGATAAAAAGGGTGTTTCTCGCTTTTTCAAAAAAATATTTTCAGGATTTTAAAGGTGGGTAATGAGAGGAGAAAATTTTATCTATTTTTTTACTTCAAGCGGCTTTTTTGTAGGAATTATTTTTTCAATATTTCATGATTTGGATTTTGAAAAGTTTTTATACGCTACCTTTTTGATAACGGCGGTTTTTTATATTTTCGCTTTGGCTACGGTTTCGTTTTTCATTAAATTCGTGGATATTAAAAATATCGTTTATTTGGATAAAAAAGAGATAGATAAAATATTGGACGTCCAAATCAAAGAGCTTGAAGAAAAAGAGGATTTTATATTGGAAAGTTATGAGTTTATTAAACAAATCGAAGAAGAAGAATTACAACATTATACAAAGAGAAAATGATGGTGCAAAATAATCCTTACGCGGAAAATCTAAATAGTTATAGAGACGAACTTGCTATTAATTATATTCCCGCCGTAAAGGCTATGGCGGCGAGGCTTAAAGAGCGTTTGCCAAGTAGTGTCGAATTTAACGATTTGGTATCAATTGGACTTGAAGAGCTGGTTAAGCTCGCAAGAAGATACGACCCTAAACAAAACGATAATTTTTGGGGTTACGCACAAAAAAGAATCTATGGAAGTATGCTTGATTTTTTGAGAAGTCTTGATACGGTTAGTAGAAGCGACAGAAAAATAATAAAAGATATCGATAGGATTATAGAAGCATACGAAGCCGAATATGACGAGTTGCCGAGTGATGAATATATCGCAAAAGAACTCGGTATTGACGTAGAAAAAGTAAAGAGTGCTAAAAACGCCAGTGAAATTTACAACGTTATGCCAATTGAAGAACAGATGAATTTTTTTGAAAACGTCAGTAAAAAAATCGAAGAAGAAGAATTAATAGAGACTATTAAAAAAGTTTTGAAAAAAATGAATGAAAAAGAACAGTTGGTAATTCAATTATATTATTTCGAGGAGCTTTCTTTAAAAGAGATTAGCGAAATATTGGAAGTTAGCGAAAGTAGAGTTTCACAAATACACAAAAACGTAATTAAAAAATTAAGGAAAGAGTTAAATGGCTGATATTTTATCTCAAGAAGAGATTGACGCGCTATTGGAAGTTGTCGAAGAGGAGGAGATTAATCCGGACGAAATAGATAAAGCCTCCGATATTCTCGATAATAGACAAATAACGCTTTATGATTTCAAACGTCCCAATAGAGTCAGTAAAGAACAACTTCGTTCGATTCGTGCGATTCACGATAAAATGGCAAGAGGACTCGCAAGCGATATCTCTTCTTTGATGAGAAGTATCGTTGAAATCCAGCTTCATTCTGTAGACCAAATGACTTACGGGGAATTTTTGATGAGCTTGCCTTCTCCTACCTCGTTTAACGTATTTTCCCTTAAACCGCTTGACGGTAAAGGCGTAATAGAACTTAATCCTTCGATAGTGTTTCCTATGATTGATAGATTATTGGGAGGTAACGGAGAGCCGTTTGAGACCAATAGGGAATTTACCGATATCGAGCTTAATTTGTTAGACCAAATCTTAAAAGTCGTAACTCAAAATATGAGAGAAGTCTGGTCGCCGATTGTAGATTTGTATCCTATAATAGAAGCAAAAGAATCAAGTCCAAACGTAGTTCAAATTGTGGCGCAAAACGAAATCGTAATAATGGTGATAATGGAAATAATTATAGGTCAGACAAGCGGTATGATGAATATTTGCTATCCGGTAATAACAATAGAATCTTTACTGCCAAGACTTGCCAATAGGGATTTGATGTTAAACGAAACAAGCGGTAGAAAATCAAGGAACAAAGAACTTAGAGCATTGCTTAGAGGCGCTAAAATAGAACTTGAAGCGGTGCTTGGGTATGCCGATTTGAATATGAAGCAAGTGTTGGATTTAAAAGAGGGTGATATCATAAAATTAAATCGTCCGGCTGACGATACCGCAATAGTTAAAGTCGACGGAAGAGAAAAGTTTGTAGCGGAATTTGGCGTTAAAAGATTTAGAAGAACGATTAAAATCAAAGAAATTCTAAAAACCGAACATGATGAAGTTAAAGAGATTTTGATGAAATTAGAACAAAAACGTAAAGAGAGATTAGAACAAATCACAGGAGAAGAGAGTGAATGAGTTTAAAGAGTTACTTCTTAACGAAATAAAATCCACAATTGAAGGGCTAATAGGTGTAGCGCCGGAAGTTTCTGTATTGTCCGAAACTAAAGAGCTCGGTCCTACAAAACCTCCGTATGCCAAGATAGTTATAAAAGTTAAACCGAAAGGTGAAATGCTTTTTTTGATACCGGTAGAGATAGCTACGGCTTTAGGCGATATGATGCTTGCAGGAGATGGAGAACCAAAAACCGAAATGAACGAAGACGATATAGATGCTATTAGGGAAATAGTTTCTAATATTTTCGGTGCGTTAAAAACAACGCTCGGCGCGCAAAATAATATGCCTAATCTCGATTTTGAAATACTTAACGTCTTTTTTGTCGATAAAGAAGAAGATATTAGCGATTATGCATACGCTATTAATATGGAATGTAAAATAAATGATATTATCAAAGTTTGTCAAGTGGTCTTTGATGACAGTGTCCTTAGCGAGCTTATGCAAACAAGCGAAGAAGAAAGTTCTCATCAAGCCGCAACGCCTTCTAAAGTTGTCGGAGAAGTTAAAAATCTTGATATGCTGTTGGATATCAAATTACAGTTAAGAGTTAGAATAGGTAGTAAAACGATGCTTTTAAAAGATGTTATAGGAATGGATATAGGAAGTATCGTAGAACTTAACCAGCTTGCAAAAGAGCCTTTGGATATTTTAATAGAAGATAAAAAAATAGGCGAAGGCGAAGTGGTTATAGTAGACGGCAACTTCGGTGTTCAAATTACTTCGATAGGAAGCAAGGAAGAGAGATTAAATACTCTTAAAAAGTAGTTATTTTTTTGTTTTCTTTTTAATAGGCGTTACAAGCATATTTATATAATTTCCTTCAAGTTTAGGTTCGTTTTGTTTTTCGGCTACGTCTTTTAGCATATCCCACACTCTATTGATTACCTCGAATCCTTTTTCCGGAGTCGCAAGTTCTCTTCCTCTTAAAAATACTCTTAGTTTTACGTGTTTGCCTTTTTCTAAAAATTCTCTTGCGTGTTTGACTTTGTAGTTTATATCGTTGTCTTGAATTTTAGAAGTAAACTTTATCTCTTTAACTTCTATTTTTACTTGTTTTTTCTTGGCTTCTTTTTTCTTTCTTTCTTGTTCGTATTTATATTTACCGTAATCCATCGCTTTTGCGACCGGAGGGTTGGCGTTAGGTGCTACCAATACTAAATCCAGTCCTTTATTATACGCTATTTCCAATGCTTTTTGAGAATCCAATATTTTAGGCTCGCCTTGGGTGTCTACGAATCTTACTCTGTCTGTAAAATCCACTATCTCTTCATTGATATACACTTTTTCGTTTTTACTCATAGTCTTTCCTCGCTAAGTTTTTTTATCATTTCCACAAATTCTCCTTTTGTCATTTTGTATTGTTCTCTTTTACGTCTGTCTCGTATTGCAACCGTGCCGTTTTCAACCTCTTCATCACCTATTATTACTACGTAACCGACTCTTTTTTTCTCGGCTATGCGTATTCTTTTGTTTAACGAATCGTTGGTTGCTATAATTTCCGTGTTTATATCGGAATCCAACAACTCATCTTGGATTTGTTGCGCGTATTGCGCGTGTTGTTGAGAAATAGGAACGAATATCGCCTTAAGAGGTGCTATAAATGTCGGAAACTCTCCCGCAAAATGTTCTGTGAGTATTGCTATAAATCTTTCAAAACTACCTATAATAGCCCTATGTATCATAACGGGTCTAACTTTTTCGTTATTTTCGTCAATATATGTTATGTTAAATCTTTCCGGCAAATTAAAGTCTACCTGAATAGTCCCGCATTGCCATTTTCTGCCTATAGCGTCGGTTATTTTTATGTCTATTTTTGGACCGTAAAACGCTCCTCCTCCTTCGTCTATACCGTATTCTCTCTCAAGAGAATTTAGGGCGTTTTTAAGTGAAGTTGTGGCTTTTTCCCAAATTTCGTCGGTCCCTATCGATTTTTCCGGTCTGGTTGAAATTTCCATTTCGTAATTAAATCCGAATTTTTGCATAATAGAATCCACAAATTCCAATACTTGAATAACTTCGTCTTCTATTTGGTCCGGTCTGCAAAAGATATGCGCGTCATCTTGCGTAAATTCCCTAACTCTTAAAAGACCGTGCAATACGCCGCTTTTTTCATGCCTGTGTACCGTTCCGAATTCAAATAATCTAAGAGGGAGCTCTTTATAGCTTCTGATTTTATGAGAGAATATCTTAACGTGCGCTAAACAGTTCATAGGTTTAATGCCGTATTCTTCGGACGGTTTGTTTTTATCGTCGTTTTCTATTTCGGTGAAATACATGTTTTCTTTGTAGTTATAATAATGCCCCGATATTTTCCACATATGGCTTCTTAAAAGCTCCGGACCTTTTACGGGAAGGTAGCGGCGTCTTATATGCGCAGAATATAGAAGTTTTTCGAGATTGGCTCTTAAAAGTGCGCCGTTTGGTAGCCATATTGGCATACCGGCTCCGATTTCTTCGTCAAAAAACCATAAATCAAGTTCGTTGCCAAGTTTCCTATGGTCTCTTTTTGCCGCTTCTTCAAGCATTTTTAGATATTGTTGCAATGCTTCTTTGGTCGCAAAAGCAGTCCCGTAGATTCTTGTTAGCATTTCGTTTTTGCTATCTCCGCCTAAATAAGCGCCCGCTACTTTTTGAAGTTTTACGTTTTGGAGATATTTTGTGTTAGGGACGTGTGGACCTCTGCATAAATCTTCGAAATCGCCTTGTTTGTAAATAGAGACGTTTTCACCCTCTATCATATCCAAAACGGCTTGTTTCAATTCGTCGTCTTTAAATTTTTCTCTTGCTTCTTGTTTTGAAATTTCGTATCTTGTGATATCGTATTTTTTCTTTGCAAGATTTTTCATTTTCTTTTCTATATTTTTTAAATCTTTATCGCTTATTGGAGTTTGAGTTTTTAAGTCGTAATAAAAACCGTTTTCAATAGTCGGACCTACATAAAATTTTGCGTCCGGATAGAGGTCTTTGATGGCTTGAGCCATTAGATGAGCCGATGAATGTCTGATAACTTCCAAAGCTTCGTCGGAATTATCGAAATATATCGGTGTTGCCTTTTCTTTTTCTTCGGGCGTAATCGTCTGTGTATCGATAATTTTATCGTCTAACTTATAAGCAATTATATCTTGTTGCATTGGAATTCCTTTGAAATAGATAGAGTATGTAGTTTTTTGTGAGAGTAAAATTTATTCAAGCGTATCCTTCTTTATCTTGGACCCCTTTTTTAGTAGAATTGTAACTTAATAATATTTTAATGTCAATAAATGCTTTTTGTTATTGTAAAACTAATTTTGAGGGTTTGGAGCGTTGTTCCGATGGTTTGAGGCGTCATTCTGAGGGTTTGGGGCGTCATTCTGAGGGCTTTAGCCCGAAGAATCCCGAAGAATCCCGAAGAATCCCGAAGAAATCCCTTCATAAGACTCTTCGCTACGCTCAGAGTGACAAACAACGTCATTCTGAGTCGCATAGCGACGAAGAATCTCCACAGTTCAAAAACAGGCATTAAAAACTATTATAAAAGGTTATAATTTATTTAATGGTAGGTTTGTTTTATTAGACGCAATTAACAATGAAATTAAGAATATATCAAACGGTAAACATATAGCCCAAAAATAGGGATTTTTGGAGACATACGTGTAGGTAAGTCATTTTTGTGGAGCACGTTTATATTGCATTATTGGTATATTTTATCAGTGCGGGAGAAAAAGATTTTGATTAACTGGCGGAGAGGGCGGGATTCGAACCCGCGGTGGGTTGCCCCACGGTCGCGTTCCAGGCGACTGGTTTCAACCACTCACCCACCTCTCCGTAAGCGGAATTATACCAACTTATAAAGAAATTTCAAATATATCACTTTAGTTTTTTTAAAATAGTTTCAAGAATAATTTCGTCATCTTTGGACTCGGCTTTTATAAATTCTTTTTTGTCGTAGTTATATATAAATGTAATGTTTTCACCGTAATTTGAAATTGATTTGATTCCTTTTTGGGAAGCCAAAACTTTTATTTTTATTTTCTCGATAAAATTTTGTGTAGGTTTATCTAATTTTCCGAATCTGTCTACTATTTCTTTTTCTATTTCAAAAACTTCTTTTAAGGATTCGCAAAGCGATAAACGTTTGTATAAATCAAGTCTTAGTCTATCTTCGGAAATTATTTTATCGCTGAGATATGCGTTGATATTAAGTTTAACTTCAATATCGTTTTTTTCTTGTTTTTCTCCAAGCATTTCGTTAAGTGTTTTTTCCAAAAGTTTAATATACATAGAATAACCTACACCCTTAATTTGTCCGGATTGCGCGTCTCCTATGATATTTCCGCCTCCTCTGATTTCCAAATCTTTAAGTGCGAGTATTTGTCCGCTTCCGATAAATGAGTTTTCCTCTAACGCCAAAAGTCTTTTTTTCGCATCTTCACTCAACTCTTTTTTGTCTTTAACTAAAAAATAAGCGTATCCTTCGTTTTTGCCTCTACCTACTCTTCCTCTAATCTGATGTAGGTCTGCTATTCCGAATCTGTCGGCGTTTTCGACTATAACGGTATTGACGTTTGGGATATGAATACCGCTTTCAACGATTGTAGTGGTTAAAGCCAAATCGTATTTGCCGTTTATAAAGTCTATCAGACCTTTTTCTATTTGGTTAGGAGTCATTTTGGCGTGTAACGTTAGGATTCTGAGATTTGGTAAAATATTTTGAAGTTCTTTTTTCTTTTGGTCGATGTATGCTATGTTGTTGTAGATATAAAATATTTGACCTCCTCTTCTTATTTCTCTTAATATCGCCTCTTTTATAATATTTTCGTCCCACTCTTTTACAAACGTTTTCGTTTCTTGTTTACCTTTAGGCGCACTTTGAAGCGTAGAGACCGATTTGATTTTACTCAGAGCCATATTAAGCGTCCTTGGTATAGGAGTGGCGCTCATGTAGAGCGTATGGACGTTTTTGGCAAATTCTTTTAAAGCTTCTTTTTGTTTGACGCCGAATTTATGCTCTTCATCAATTATTACGAGTCCTAAATTTTTATATTCCAAATTCAATCCCGCATGAGTAGCAATTAAAATATCAATTTCGCCTTTTTTTACTTTTTCTATAATTTCTTTTTTTTCTTTAGATGAAGTAAATCTATCGAGTTTTGCGATTTTTATTTCGGGATAATCTTCAAATCTTGCTTTAAAACTTTCGAAATGTTGGTTTACCAAAATCGTAGTGGGAGCTATTATTGCCGTTTGGTATCCGGATTTGGCGATTACGAAACTTGCGACCATGGCAACTTCCGTTTTGCCAAATCCAACGTCCCCGCTAAGAAGCCTATCCATTACCTTGCTTTTAAAATCTTCAAATATCTCCTCAATGGCTTTTTTTTGGTCCGGTGTATGAATAAAAGGTGCTTTGGCGATAAATTCCTTAGCCTCGGAAAAATCAAGTTTAATCGGTTTAATTATCTCCCTTTGAGCGGCGAGTTTTATTATATCGGAGGCTATTGCGTAGACTTTTTCTTTAACTTTTAGAAGTTTTTTGGCAAATGAGCCTTTTCCTAATTTATCAAGTGTCGGTATAACGCCTCCGGGTGCTACGTATCTCTCTACAGCGTCCAAATTTTCGACCGGAAGCAGTAATTTGTCGTCGTTAGCGTAAAGTATTTCTGCAAATTCTCCGACTTTTCCTAAAATTTCTATTTTTTTGAGTCCTTTGAATTTACCTATTCCGTGGTCTTTATGAACGACGAAGTCGCCTTTTTTAAGCTCGTCGATTGCGAGGTTGATTTTTCTTTGTCGGTTGAATTGAGGAGGATTTAGAGAAATTACGATTTTTTCGGGGCATGCGAAATTTACGAATGCCGGACTTTGTTTCTTTTTAACAATAGGCGCTTTTAATTTTATAAATTCGTCCAATCCGTATTCTTTTAACAATACGTCGTTTTTCGCTACGATTTCCAAAGGAGTTTTGCTGTCCCACTCTTTGCCGTTTATAATTATTTTTTTATTTTCGATTTGCCATTTGATATCTTCGCATTTACCTTGCGGTATTATTTGAGCCTTTTTTATGGCGGGATTGATTTCTGTATGAAACTCTTCATATTCTTCTATTTCGTTTGTAATATCGTGTATTAAACTAAATCCGCTTATATATTCTCTTTGTAAAAACCAAAATCCCAAAGAGTGAAAATCTTTGTAAAATGTAGCAAATGAGCTTTTTGCTATTTCGTCTTGGATTTTTTCGTATTCTTCCTTTTCAAGTGCTCCAAGTGCCGGTATTATGGTAAAACTTTCAATTTCTTCGATGCTTTTTTGGTTGGTTTCGTCAAATATTCTGATACTTTCCACCTCTACGTCAAAAAGTCCGACTCTAACGGGCTTATCGTGATTTATCGCCCAAATGTCGAAAATATCACCCCTAAAACTCACTTCTCCTTTTTCGCTGACGATATCTACAACTTCGTATCCCCAAAAAATAAGTTTTTTTTTCAATTCTTCCAAATCTATTTCGTCTCCGAATTCTATTCGAATGTCTTGATAATATCTTTTAACGGGTAGTTTTTTCATAACGGTAGAATAGGGCGATACGAAATTGGAATTTGTATTGTAATATTTATACAAAGCGTTTGTTAATTCGAAAATCTCTTTTCTAAAACTTCTCAAATCATCGCCATATGAAGCTCTAAAGTCTGGAAATACGGCTACGGGAATATTTAGATATTTATATACTTCGGCTATGTTTAGAGCTTCTTTAAGGTTTGTCGTAATAATGTTGTTTTTCTTTTTTTGTAAATATTCATAGACTTTTGCTTGCAACTTAAACCTTTAAATTAAGATTTTTAAGATATTCCAAATATATGTTTTTAATTCTTTCAAAAAGCGCTTCAGATTTTTCTTCATTATATACGTGAGATGAGATATTTCTATCTTCAAGCATGTCTAAGATAATTTCATCGTCACCGATTATTTTGGCTTTAAATGCTTCTTTTACGCAATTTCGCGGAGAAAAACACTCAATTCCCTGATATAACAAAACAGCTCTTAAAGCTTTCCATAAAAGTTCTACGCTAAATTCAAATCTGTGGATAACTCCGTCTTTATCAAGTTCGTTTTTTGCTTCCGCAACACCTTCCTCGAGACGGTTAAGAGCTTTTTGAAAATTTTTTATTTTTAAAAGCGCTTCAGATTTTGTCATAGTTTTATACCTTCTTTTAATATTTTTTCTCTAAACGTTTGTGTTGTTTCATCTAAAAATACTAAATCCACACTGTAAAGTCCTGCGGCTT
>Ga0256843_1001608_pt1 | contig 17570 bp, 16 predicted proteins | sample AlvinellametaG_FD_191572 | JGI IMG/M metagenome (GOLD analysis project Ga0256843, IMG submission 191572) | Pompeii worm associated microbial communities from hydrothermal vent at the East Pacific Rise, Pacific Ocean - Alvinella | ecosystem: Host-associated > Annelida > Integument > Unclassified ... | reverse complement strand
CGAGACTTTGGCGATATAGTCGATCTCCACCGCCGAAAAGCCGTGGATGGTTACTTGGGGATATTTTTGGTGGATGTGTTCGACCAGATCCTCGTACCACTCGATCTTGAGTTTGGGGTGCACGCCCCCTTGAAACAGGATCTGCGTCCCGCCGATCTCTAAAAGCTCTTCGATCTTCTGATCGATCTCCTCGAAACTAAGAACGTAAACATCCTCATCGTCGGCGTGGCGGTAGAAGGCGCAAAACTTGCAATCAACCCAACATCGGTTGGTGTAGTTGATGTTGCGATCGACGACAAAGGTAGTGATGCCCTTGGGGTGAAGCGCTCTTTTTTTCTCATAGGCCATGCGCCCCAGCTCTTTGAGATCGCCGTGGCGAATCAGCTCCACCGCCTCGGCCGCGCTCATGCGGCTCATTGCGCGGCGTCCTTGGCGTCACTGCTCTTTTTCACGGCGTCCAGTACCCCGTTGACGAATTTGGGCGACTGGTCACTGCCCAGCTCCTTGGCCAGCTCCACCGCCTCGTCAATCACCACGGCCCTGTCCAGATCGCTAAAGAGCAGTTCGTAGGTGCCCAGCCGCAAGATGGAGCGGTCCACGTGGTCAAGCCGCTCAAAATCCCAATCTTTCAGGTGCGCCTTGATCTCCTCGTCGATCCGCTCCAGATGCTCCAGCACCCCCTTGTAAAGGCCCATGGCAAAGGCCCGCTGACGGTTTCTGATCTTCTTTTCTTCCAGCATATCCTCGGCAAACTTCTCCACCTCCGGATTGCCGATGTCGTGGGCGTAAAGCAGGCTGATAACGGCCCCGCGGGCCTGGTGACGGGTCGCCATCAGGCCTCCAGGGTACGGTAAAGGTCAATCATCTCGATTACCCCGGCCATCGCCTCAAAGCCTTTGTTGCCCGCTTTGGAGCCCGCCCGCTCGATCGCCTGCTCGATCGTATCGGTAGTGAGCACCCCAAAGGCGACCGGCTTGCCATGTTTGAGCGTGACGTTGGCCACCCCTTTGGTCGCCTCGGCGGCCACGTAGTCAAAGTGGGGCGTAGATCCCCGAATGATGGCGCCCACGCAACACACCCCGTCATATTTGCCGCTTGAGAGCGCCTTTTGCAAAGCAAACGGAATCTCGAAAGCCCCGGGCACCAAAATAAGATCCAGGTTCTCCTCTTTGCCGCCGTGGCGCAAAAAGGCATCTTTGGCCCCTTCCACCAGACGATCGGTAATAATGTGGTTAAAACGGCTGGCGATCACGGCGATCCGCTCACTGCCGTGCAGGCGCAGTTTGCCTTCAAGAATATTCATGTTCTTTCCTTGCGAAGATAAATTGGGAATATTTTAGCGAAAGTGGTATAAATTTCAGATCAGCGCGCCCGCTTACCCGGGCAAAGCCGATTTTCAGGCGACTATTTCGCCGATTTTGGCAAGTTGATCGACCAGGGGAGGAAGATCTTCCAGCCTGATCATATTGGGGCCGTCAGAGAGCGCGCTATCAGGATCGAAATGGGTCTCGAAGAAAAAGCCGTCCACGCCCGCCGCGCCAGCGGCCCTGGCGAGAATCGGCACAAAACGGCGATCTCCTCCCGTTTTGCCGTTTTGGCCCGGCATCTGCACGCTGTGGGTAGCGTCAAAGACCACCGGCGCAAACTGCCGCATAATAGCGAGGCTTCGCATATCCACCACCAGATTGCCGTAACCAAACGTACTGCCCCGCTCGGTCAGCCAGACACCCGCTTTCAAGCTCGTTTCGTAATCGACCCGCTCATACCCCCGCGTTTTCAACACTTTCAAAACCGAATAGCGCATATCCGAAGGCACCATAAACTGCCCCTTTTTGATGTTTACCACCGCGGGGGTTTGGGCGGCGGCCACCAGCAGGTCGGTTTGACGACACAAAAAAGCGGGAATCTGCAAAACATCGGCCACCTCCGCCGTCGGTGTGGCCTGGAAAGATTCATGGATATCGGTAAGAATGCGATAACCAAAAGAGGTTTTCACCTCTTCCAACAGTTTCAGCCCCTCCTGTAAACCGGGGCCTCGAAAACTCTCCAGCGAGGTACGGTTGGCCTTGTCGAAACTGGCTTTAAAGTAAAAGGTTGTATCCTGGCGCTCCGCCAACGGGACAAGCGCCTCGGCAATGCGCAAAAGCGTGTCGCGGCTTTCAATCACGCAGGGGCCGGCAATCAGGATCATGCGCTCTCTTTTGTGTCGCTCTTGACGCGTACAAACTGCTCACCCCGTGATTTGGCCTCCACCAATCCGCGTTCTACGTCGCTAATCATCTCCTGCAAATAGGCCTCTTTGCCCCGGTTGGTCGTCGCGGCGGCCCGAAACTCAAACGGTACCTCTTTATCCTGATAAACCGGCGGTTCCTCTTTGATCTTCTCCAAAATACGTTTGAGAATAATCGGCACCCCCTCCTCATCACACTCCTGGAGTACCACGAAAAATTTTGACCCTTCAAACCGTCCCACCACGTCACTGCTTCGTACCGCGTAATCAATAGCCGACGCCATGCTTACCAACACGGCGTTACCCGCTTTGTAGCCGTATTTGAGGTTGATACGCTCCAAATCGATCACATCAATCACCAACAGCGATACCGGCCATTGATGACGATGGGCCAGCCGAAAGAGAATATAGGCCCCTTTGCTGAAAGCCTGGTAATTGAGCGTTCGGGTAACCGGGTCATAGGTTCTGGCGTCTTTGAGTTCCTGTTTTAGCGCTTCGATCTGCTCCAGACATCCTGCCATTTCCGCTTTGGCCCGACCGGCACGCCAAAGGCCCCAGCCCAACCCTAAAACACCCAGGGCTGAAACCGCCCCGGCCACCATCCATTCTGTATTCATTGATGCCTCCCTATAAGACACTTTAGCATAATTATCCTTTTTTCGTGACTAACAGACCGGCGGTTATCACCAACCCGATCCCCAGCCATGTTAACGGATCGGGAAAGGGATCACCAATAAGCAATCCCAGGATAATCGAAAAAAGTATATTACTATAACTTACCGCGCCTACGATACCGGCTTGCGTGGCCCCGTAGGCTTTGGTCATGTAAACCTGTGCAAACGTTGCGAAAATGCCCAACGCTATCACGTATAACCACATGATACCGCTGGGCAGTACAAACACCCCCAGCATCATATCCAGTTCCGGGGCGTTGACATAAGGGCTGATCGCCATCAGTATCAGCGGTCCCGCCGTCCCGACCCCCATAAAAGAGAGGACAATGGCGCGGGTGTCGTAGTAGCGCTTTAGCTCCCGCACCGCCGTATAGGCAAGCGCCGCCCCCACCCCGCTAAAGAGTCCCAACCAGGCGGTTTTATCCAGATGCAGGCCCGTCGGTTTGGCAATAAGCACCACCCCCGCAAATCCGGCCGCCAGCGCCAGCCAACCGTAGGGCCCCATCCGCTCTTTTAAAAAGAGCCAGGCGAAAAAGGCGGTAAAGATGGGAGAGGTTTTGGAGTAGGTCATGGCGTCACCCAGCGGGATATGGGCAATGTTGTAAAAGAAGGCCAACAGAGCCAAAAAACCCATCAAGCCGCGGAAAAAGAGTAAAAAGGGTTTGCCGCCCCGATGGGTAAAGGGGCGTTGAAACAGTGTCAACGCCACCGCTGTAACGCCAAAGACGTTACGAAAAAAGACCACCTCCAATGAGGGCATATCACGGCTAAGGAGTTTGGCAAAGACCCCCATGCAGGCAAACATCAGCGACGCAAAGAGCATATAACGCACCCCCGCGTCCAGGGCCATGAAACGCGCGCGCATCGCTTACTTGCTCTCTTTAAACGAAACCATCCGCCCCCGCACGTCGCCAAACATCACCACATCTTTAAGTACCGCGCTCTTGGCGGTGCCGTCTTTACCCAACGCCAAATAGAGCTCCCCGCCCTTGGATCCGAAAAGCTTTTGAAAAATGGTCACTTTCAAATAGCAATCGCCCTCGCCAAGCAGTTCTTTAACCAGCAGGCGCTCTTTGGGATCCACCAGTGTCTGCACGTGCACCCGTCCCGTCTTCTTCTCCGCGCCTACCGCATACAGTTCCCGGTTGTAGGGTTTGGAGCAGTCACCGATAAGGCGGAGAATGTTGAAATAGAGCGAGAAGATATCGTTTGGGGCGTAGTAAGGCAGTGTCGAGTTGCTCTCTTGTACCATCTTGCCGTCACGAAATTTACGCTGAGAAACCGCCACCTTTTTGTGCGGATGGTCAAACCGGTAGGTTTTAACCCGTCGTTTACCCGAATAGGCGATATCTTTGGTATACAAATCGGGCACCAGCCACCCTTTTTCAATGCGCCCTTCACTGCGGTACTTCTCTACCCTGCCCCCGCTAAGCACTTTGGCCAATCCCGTCGCCACGGCGGTCATCTCGATTTTGTAACGGGTGGCGTTGCGCTCCAGTGTCGCTTCCGCCGTCCCCATTTTGCCGAAAATCCCGTACTCTATGACATACTTGCCGCTTAAAACCTGGGCCGAGAGCAACGATGCCAAAGATATGAACCAGACAAACCACCCCAATCTCGCCATCTTTCATCCTTTCCGTGATTTAATCACAATTACGATAAAATCGCCATAAATTCACCATACAAGTGATATAAAGAGACCAAAAAGATGAAAAAAATCGCCATTCTCGGCCAACCCAACGTGGGCAAAAGCTCACTCTTTAACCGTTTTGCCAAAAAGCGCATCGCCATCACCTCCGATATGGCGGGCACCACCCGTGACGTGAAAAAAGAGATCATTGACTTTGATGGGCAAGAGGCCCAGATTCTTGATACCGGCGGCATTGACGACAGCAGTGAGCTTTTTAAGAAGGTGGGCAACAAAGCCATTGAAACAGCCAAAGAGGCCGACCTGATTCTTTATCTTGTCGACGGCAAAAGCCTGCCGGATGAGCGGGACAAACGGCTCTTTTACCGCCTTCAGGACCTACAGAAACCGATTGCCCTCGTGGTCAACAAAATCGATAACGACAAAGAGGAGCAAAACGCCTGGGCATTCGCGGAGTTTGGCGCCGAAAACCTCTTTTTTATCTCGGTCAGCCACAACCGGCGCGTCGGCGCGTTGACGGCGTGGATTCGTTCCCACCTGGATGAGCCCGAAACGCAGACCCTTCTTTTGGAAGAGGAACCGGACGCTTTTGAGAGCCTGATCGACGCTTTCAGCGACGAAGGCGACCGGGTGGAGGAGAGGCAGGAGAACGAGATCCGCGTGGCCATCATCGGCCGTACCAACGTGGGCAAGAGCTCTTTGCTCAACGCCCTGCTCGGAGAGGAGCGGGCGGTGGTAAGTGATGTCGCCGGCACCACCGTCGACCCGGTGGACGAGAGCATGATTTTGGATGACAAAGTGGTCACGTTCGTCGATACGGCGGGATTGCGCCGTCGGGGCAAAATCCAGGGCATTGAGCGCTACGCCCTGGGGCGCACACGCCAGATGCTTGAGCGGGCCGACATCGCTTTGCTGGTGCTGGACGCCTCCGCGCCGTTGACCGATCTGGACGAGAAGATCGCCGGCCTGGTGGATGAGTACAAACTCGCCTGCGTCATTGTGCTCAACAAGTGGGATGAGGCGCTGGGCAGTTACGAGGAGGTGGTGGCGGAGGTACGTTACCGGTTTAAGTTTTTAAGCTGGGCTCCCATCATCACCCTCTCGGCCAAGACCAAAAAACGGGTGCACAAACTTGCCGACACCCTTTTAAAGGTTTACGAAAACTATACCCGCCGCATCCCTACCGGGGAACTCAATGAGGTCATTAAACAAGCCACGATCCGCCACCACATCCCAAGTCTGCGGGGCAAACCGGTCAACATTCTCTTTGCCTCCCAATACGCTATCAAACCGCCCACGATCGCCCTGGTCTCCAACCGACCCAAAGGATTGCACTTTAGTTACCTGCGCTATCTTACCAACCAATTGCGCGAACATTTTGACCTGGAGGGTACCCCGGTGGTGCTGGTACCCAAAAAGCGGGGAGAGCGGGACGAAGAGCAACAGGAGGCCTAATCAGGCCTCAAACCCCAGTTTTTTGGCAAGACTCAGCTCGTGTTCGCGCCCCTGCATCACGTAATGCAGTTCATAGATGTTTTCCAAAATATACCCTACATCCTCAAACGCCTCTTTGGTCCCGGCGATCAGTATCTCATCACCCAGGCGAATCGGAATAGAGGGATCAGGCAAAACCATCTCCTCTTCCCCGCGACGGATATAAAGAATGAGCATCCTGTTCTCCAGGCGCCAATCATCCCGCCGACGGTAAAGCACATTGTAAGGAATCTCCTCACCCTCTTTTAAACGAAGGCTTAGGGCATACGCGTGTTTTTCGTCTATGACCGTCTCCATGGTGTCAGGGTTGTTGTTGATGTGCTCTTTGAGCAGTTTGACCACTCTCTCACCCCACGCCTCACCACGGTAGGTTATTAACCGAATAAACCGGTCAGCCAGGGGACGGGCCAGGACGTTGTAGGTTTTATTAATCATCAACGACTCAATCATAATCACCCGATCGATCTTGGCCGCTTTAAAGACCACGGCGTCGCTCATGTGGTTTTCGCGGGCAATGGTGTAAATGTCGGGGTTGATCCGCTTGGCGGCCATGATAATGGAAAGATTTAGCAGGTCATCCTTGGTGGCGGCGATAATACAGGAGGCCTCCTGGATATCGGCCTTGAGCAAAATCTTCTTGTCATCGGCATCCCCGACAATCACCTTCTCGCCGCTTCGGGCCTTGGCCGCCTTCTCTGGACTGGCCTCAATGAAAATGTAGTCGATACCCGCGCGTTTAAGTCCCACTTCCAAAGCCGTTCCCATCCGCCCGTACCCGCAAACAATGTATTTGCCCTCACGGGGGAGCCTATCTTTTTTGCGTAACACCAGCGGATCGCCGTAGAGCCACTGCTCGATCATCAAAAGCGACGGGGAGGTGAGCGAGAGATAGACCCGTTTGGCCACGATCTTAAAAGGATTCTCCACCACGTCCGCCCCGATGGTGGAGAGGTTTTGCCCATACTCATCCTGGGTCGCCTCCACCACCACCATCACGTGCTTGTTCATCAATTTGGCCGAGAGCGCCACGTGCAGGTTCATGGCATCATCGTTAAAGAGTGACACCACCGCCCGGCAGTTGGGTTTGTGAATACCCGCGACCTTAAAGACATTGGGATCTTTCACGTCCCCCACCAGCGCCGGCACCTCCACCACGTAATCTTCCAGGCTTAAGACTTTAACCTTCTCCTCATCCTTTTCAATCACCACACTGCGGATCCCGTCGTGGGCCAGGCGGTCGATGATACGACGGGTCATGGTGTTGTAACCGACAAAGATGATAAAAGGCTCCTCCATCTTGCGGATTTTACGCTGAAAATTGGCCAACGCGATCTGCGCCGCCAAGACCTTGTCCTGCACCAGCGACACAATCGAACCGATGGCGTAAAACCAGCCGATCACGGTCAGGTAGATACAAAACCCCACCCAGAGTTTTTGCGGATAATTAAAGGCGTAGGGCGACTCGCCAAACCCGATGGTGGTGGCCATGTAACTGACAAAGTAGAAGGCGTCAAAAAAGCTTAAATGGTAGGGTTTTCCCTGATCATCCACACCGGGTATAAGCACCATCCCAAGAATCGAGACGGCAAAGGTGATCACCAGCACGAACATGGGGGTGCGCATCCGCTTGATGATCAGGAAGAGGGAGTTGTTGCCCAAGGGGCGCTCCTTAGCGTTTGGACTTGAGCACGTCGCCGGTAAAGAGAATCACCGAGACAATGTTGGCCAAAAGCGCCCCGCCGGAGAAGGAGATGATAGCCACGACCACTTCGGTGTTCATACCCGTCACATACTCACCCAGCGCCCAGATAGAGGCGGCGCCTATAAGCTGGATATCGGCCACCAGGCTGGTTGCCAACAGTACCGCGCCAAGCTGGGTCTTGTCACCCAGTTTATAGATGGTGGCAATCAGGTTGACAATAATGGCGCCAAATAGCTCATAGCGACTATGTTCATCCAATACCGTCGGGTCACCGTAAAAGAAACCAAAGTTCATCGTAAGGGCCAAAATGATGAAAAAGCCCGAAATCACCTTTTCCAGGTTCATGCGTTATCCTCCCTTGATTTGCGACAGGCAAAAGACAATTTTAAAGGCTTTCTGATTAAACCGTACTAAAATCGACTTGGGCTATAATCTGTCAAAAAACAAAAGGATCGCGATTCATGCGGATTGTCAGCGGAATGCGTCCCACCGGGCGCCTGCATCTGGGCCACTACCTTGGCGTACTTAAAAACTGGATTAGACTGCAAGAGGGCAACGACTGCCGCTTTTTTGTCGCCGACTGGCACGCCCTCTCAACCAGCTACGAAGACAAACTCAACCTGCGCCTGCTGGGCAGGGAGCTGGTGCGGGAGTGGATCGCCGCCGGCATCGACCCCGACAAAGCGACGCTTTTTGTTCAAAGCGCGGTCAAGGAACACGCCGAACTCTACGTGATTTTGAACATGATCACCTCCCTGGGCGACCTGGAGCGCAACCCCACCTATAAAGACCAGCTCCAGCAGATGGGCAGTAAAGATATCCGTACCGCCGGCTTTTTGACCTACCCGGTGCTTCAAGCCGCCGACATTCTGCTTTATAACGCCCAGGCCGTACCCATCGGTGAAGATCAAAAGCCCCACCTGGAGATCACCCGCGAGATCGTGCGCCGTTTTCACCACCTCTTTGAGTGCGAGGTCTTCAACGAACCCAAAGAACTGCTTACCGACACCCCCCGTCTGCCGGGGCTTGACGGCCGCAAAATGAGCAAGAGCTACGGCAACGCCATCTACCTCTCCGACACCCCTGAAGAGGTGTGGGACAAACTCAAACCGGCCAAAACCGACACCCAGAGGGTGCGCCGCAACGACCCGGGCAACCCGGACGTGTGCCTGGTATTTGACTACCACAAGGCGCTTAGCGACGACGAGACGATCCGGCAGGTTGAGAGCGAGTGTCGCGCGGGCGCCATCGGCTGTTTTGATTGCAAAAAGCTCTGTGCCCAAAGTATTGAGCGCCTGCTTGCGCCCATGCGTGAGCGTCGTGAAAGACTGGACGATCAGACCGTCGATGAGATTATAGAAGCGGGTAACGCCAAAGCCAAGGCCGAATCAGCCCAGACCATGGCCAAAGTCAACAAGGCGGTCTTCGAGATCTCCTGCGATATTTAAGGAGGCAATATGAAACGATTTTTGGGTTCACGCAAGCGGGTGCGGATCTACCTGGACAGCGGTGATACGTATGAGGGTAGCCCGCTTTGGGAACACCTGCTCACCCAGGCCCAGAAAGAGGGGATAACGGGCGCTACGGTCTATAAAGCGGTCGCGGGGTTTGGCGCCCACTCTCAAATCCGCTCTTTCAATGTCTGGAGTCTTAGTCAAAATCTTCCGCTGATTGTGGAGATGGTGGATGAGGAGACCAAAATCCGCGACTTCTTGCAAAAAGCCGACGCGTGGCTAAACGAGGCGTTTGTGACCATGGAAGAGGTGGAGGTGATCGCCTACAAACATCCCGGACACGGGGATAGATGATGGGCGCTTCCATGATTCTGGCCGTAGGAGCCGGCGGCTTTGTCGGCGCCGTTTTGCGCTTTCTGATTGCCACCTTCGTGCAAAAGCAAAGCGGCCTGCTCTTTCCCGTCGGCACGCTGAGCGTCAATGTGCTGGGAAGCTTTATCATCGGCTTTTTGGCCCTCTATTTTGAAAACGTCGTCGCCCCCCACCAAAAGGCCCTGCTGGTTACCGGCCTACTGGGAGCCTTGACCACTTTTTCCACCTTCTCGTTAGAGAGCGTGACAATGCTTCAGGAGGGGCTTTGGAGCCGGGCACTGCTTAATATCGGGCTCAATGTCACCCTTTGCGTTTCGGCCACCGTCGGCGGTATGCTCCTATTTAAAAAAATATACGGTTAACAGGCCCCTGCCCGGCGAAATCTTATCAAAAAAAGCCGAAGTCTAAAGGGTTCTGTTGTAAAATGGTAAAAACCGCAAGGGGGAAAGTATGCGAATATTCAGCGACGAGACACTCATTACCCAACCCATCACCGCCGCGCGCGCATATGCCTGGGCCGCTTTGTCGGCCAACTGGACCACGACGGCGCTTATTGCCCTGGCGCTGGCAATTTTATCGGTGCTTTCGGTCCTGCCGCTGATAGGCTTTTTTGCCTCTATTATTCAGGGCATCCTGCTCTACGCCCCCGCCTACCGCCTGGTTGCGCTGATGCGCCAAAGCGGCTCGGCGGAGGATTTCAAGGCACGCATGGCCTCAGAGAAAGCGCCCGTCATGCTGACCGACCGTTTCGCCACGGCGGCGGGATATTACACCGGCTTCATGGTGATGACCCTGGTGGTTTTTCTGATCGCCGGGGCCATCTTCTGGCTGGGCGGCGGCACCGAAAGTTTGATGGTATCCGCCACCCAGCTTGAGCAGAGCGCCTCTCCCTCACCCGAACAGATCGAAGCGCTGTATGGCCTGGTCGCCGGTGCCGGCTCGGCCGCGTTTGCCTTTTTGATAATTGTCAGCCTTCTTTTGGGTTACGTCTGGCCCCTAAGTTACGGTTATGCCCTGAGTAAAGAGGGGTTTGGCGAAGCCTTCGGGGCGGCCTTTACCCTGCTCTCTCCCGCTTTCTGGCGGGCCAGCTTCAACGGCGCCTATTTTCGCCACGTCTCACTCTGGATGCTCATTATGCTGGGCGCGGCCATTGCACTTGGCGTATGTATGGCCACCGTTATCCTTATTCCCGCGGGCGTACTGCTTTTGCTTTGGATGATCTATTTCACGGCCATTGCCTGTGCCCAGGCCTATAATTTTTATGAAACATTCTAAATCATGATACGTCAAGGAAGCACATGATAGACCTCAAACAATTAGAACAATCTTTTGAGTCCACCGCCACAGCCCTGCGCCGTCGGGGCGTGGATGAGACAAAACTGGCCGATCTCAAACAGCTTTTTGAAGAGAAGAAGGCGCTAAGGCAAAAGCTGGAGACGGCACAGGCGGAACAAAACGCCAAAAGCCGTCTTTTTGGCGAATATAAACGCGAAGGCAAAGATCTCTCGGCGCTTCAGGCCGAAGTAGCCGCCAACAAAAAACGTATCGCCGAGTTGAACGAAGCGCTCAAAAGAGTGGAAGAGAGGCTTTTAAACGAAGCGGCCGCCGTACCCAACCTGCCCGATCCCGACGTACCCGACGGCGAAGACGAAAACGACAACGTGGAGCTCAAACGGGTGCTTGAGCCAACCACATTTGACTTTCAGCCCAAAGAGCACTGGGAACTGGCCGAAAGCAACGGCTGGATCGACTTTGAGCGGGGTGTCAAGGTGGCCAAGAGCCGTTTTAGCTCCCTGCGGGGCATGGGGGCGAGACTGGAGCGCGCCCTGATTAACTATATGCTCGATTTCAACCGCAAACGGGGCTTTGAGGAGGTGTGGGTGCCGGCCATTGTCAACGACGCCTCACTGTACGGCACCGGCCAGCTCCCCAAATTCGCCGACGATCTTTTCAAGATTGAGGGTGAGGAGCTCTACCTTATTCCCACCGCCGAGGTGCCGCTAACCAACCTCTACCGTGACGAAATTCTTTCCCGAGAACAACTCCCCCTTAAGATGACCGCCCACACCCCCTGTTTTCGCAAAGAGGCGGGCTCGGCGGGGCGGGATACACGGGGTATCATCCGCCAGCACCAGTTCGACAAAGTGGAGCTGGTCTGCATCACCCGCCCCGAAGAGAGCGACCGGGTTTTTGAAGAGATGGTAGCCTGCGCCTCCGACCTGTTGACCTCTTTGGGCCTGCCGCACCGCCATGTATTGCTATGCGCGGGTGACATGGGCTTTTCAGCCGCCAAAACGATCGACCTGGAGGTGTGGTTACCGGGTCAGGGGTGCTACCGGGAGATCAGTTCTGTTTCCAACACCCGCGATTTTCAGGCCCGGCGGGCCAAAATACGCTTCAAAGACGAAAACCGCAAAAACCGTCTGGTCCACACCCTCAACGGTTCCAGCCTGGCGGTGGGGCGTACCCTCATCGCCATCATGGAAAACTATCAGCAAAAAGACGGCGCCATCGCCGTACCCGACGCGCTAAAACCCTACCTTTAAGGTAACCGATGGCGGAAGAAGAAGAGGTAATTATCCTCGAAGAGGGGGATGAGACCGAAGAGAACGGCCCCGCCGAGGAGGCAACCGTTGAGGACGCCACCCCAAAAGGCCCCGACAAAAAACAGCTCTATCTGCTGTTGGGACTGGCCTTTTTGGTCCTTTTGCTGGCTCTTTTGGCGCTTTACCTGGTACTCTCGCACAAAAAAAGCTCCGCCCAAACCCCTCCGATCGATACCGCCAAACTGGCCAAGAAACTGGAAGCCTCCGCGCGCCGACCGTCAACACCTCCGCGATCAACACCTTCGGAGATTGACGCCATGATCAAAAAGGCCAATCTCCTTTATGAGCGGGGGGACAAAAAAGAGGCGCTTTCACTCTTTGAGCAGATCGCCGCCTACAGCGCCTCCGTCTCCTACTACAATCTCGGCGTGGCCCAAATGCGCCAGGAGAAGTACGACCGGGCCATCGCCTCTTTTAAAAAGGCCATACAAAACGGTGAGAACCGCTGTATCAGCGCCCTCAACGCCGCCGCCTGCGCCCTACACCTCAATGATCGAAAAAGTTTTGCCTATTTTCTTCAGATGGCCGAAGCCAGCCTGCCGGAGAGTTACGGCTCCTCGCTTTATAGCTACCTCTACGCGCTGGTTAACTACTATAAGGGCAACTATTACGAGATTCTACCGGCATTAAAACACCCCATGACCAAGCACTACACCAAAGAGTTGGGAAGCCTGGGCGCCATCGCCTACAGCGTCTACGCGCGCCCTCAAAAAGCGATCGGCCTGATAGAGGGTGGGCACACGCAAAAAGACCCGCTTTTTCTGGGCCTGCTTTATGCGCGCATCGCGGACTACGCCGCGTCAGCCAAAGCGCTAAAGGAGGCGATGAATGAGCGTCCGGACCCCTCTGTTATGAAAGCGTTGGCGCTGGTCTATCTTAAAAACCGCCAGCCCAAAGAGAGCGCCAAACTATTGAGAAAATTGCAAAAAAAGGGGGACAAAAGCCGTTTCTACCCGATCAAAACAACACTGGCCAAAGGCGTTATCTCAATTCAAGAGGCCCAAAAGCGTTACAGTGCCGACAAACTAATCACACCGCCCAACGCCTACCGTCTGATATTTGAGTTTGCCCCGTTTAAAGTCTTCAACGCCGCCCAAACCATCAACTATATTCGCAAGGGTAACGCCGCCATCTATGTGGACGAGGCACCCGACGCGACCAAATACCTTAGCCGAAGCTCCAATATCTCCCATGTCAATCTGCTTATCTCCAAGGCGATCAAAGAGGCGCTCGACCATCGCCTCCTGCGGGCCAACCGGCTCTTGCGCCAGGCCCTGAAACGCTATCCCAACCACGCGATACTCCACTATAACCTGGGACTCACCTATGCCCGGCTCGGCGACTTTACCAACGCGCATACCCATTTTTTAAGAAGCTACCATCTCAATACTACCAACTATCTTGCCGGCCTTTTTGCCCTTATTAGCGAAGATCTGATTCACAAAAAGATTCCGCAGGTTGAACGTTTCTTGCTGGATGATCTAAAAAACCTCAACCGCCCGACCCTGTCTCAACAATATGTCAAGGCGCTCTACTATCTTTACAAGGGCAACCTTGCCGCCGCTTCCCGGTGGTTACATCAATCTCACGACAACCGCCCCGACTACCTCCTGCTCGATCTGCTCATTCACGCCCAACGCAACGACTGGACCAACGCTTTAGAGAGCGCCAAAATGTTAAGAGACCGCCTTCCCAAAGACATTTTGGCCAACCTGCTCTATTTGGATATACGCTACCGCAACCTCCCTGTCAAATCTTTCAGCGCCAAAGCCATCGCCTACCTCAAGCGTCATCCGCTCAATCTGGAAGCGCTCTACTACGGCAGTCCCTTTACGCGACGCAACTATATCACCATTCGCCACATCACCGGCACCCTCTACCCGCTTAAAAAACGTTTGGAACATAAATTGATCGCCGAAAACGAGGAGCCCGAAGGGATTATTGAAGCGCTGGCGCTGGTGGATATCTACCTCAAAGAGTTTGAAGAGGCCTATACCCTGCTCAACCAGCTGGTAGACAAATACAACCGACAAGACAGCCGCACCCTCTTCCTAACCGCCGTCGCCGCCATCGCCGCCAACCACCACGCCACGGCGGCGGCACTGCTGGAGTTGGCCAAACTGACCGACCCGAACAACCTGGAGAGCCGCTATGCCCTGGGACTTCTTTATCTGGAGCAGGAGAACCTGGAATCAGCCGCCATTCAGTTCAACAAAATCCCCGACGGCACCTTTCACTCACGCTTTTTCGATTTTGATGTTATCGGCTACCAAAAACCGGCACCCCATGCGAAAACGCGCCGATAGCGCCTACACCCCGCCGCACGCCTCTTCATCACTCTGTTCGGGCCGCATGGACAGATAGCTGTTGAGCGCCCCGATATAGGCTTTGGCGCTGGCAAGCATCGTATCGATACTAAGCCCGTGCCCGATGACGGCGTTTTGGCTCTCGTCAAAACGGACGTTCACGACCACCTTGGCCAAAGCGTCCTTGCCCTTCGTGACCGCCTCGACCCGGTAATCCATCAACTGGCCCGTATGGCCGCTGATGCGGTCGATGGTTTTAAAAATGGCGTCCATCGTCCCGTCGCCGATGCCCGCGTCCAGCAGTTCCTTGCCCTCATGACGGATTCTCACCGCCGCGCTGGGCACCCCGCCGGAGCAGTCGGCGATCTGCAAACCTACCAACTCGTAGGTTTGGGGGATGTTGGTGATCTCGTTGGCGATCAGCATACGGATGTCGTCGTCGTAAATCTCTTTCTTCTTGTCCGCCAACACTTTAAAGCGCTCAAAGGCCTTGTTCAAATCCTCTTCGCCAAGCTCAAATCCCAGCTCCTGAAGGCGCTCTTTGAACGCGTGGCGCCCGCTGTGCTTGCCAAGGACAATGCGGTTGGCCTCCAAACCGATATCCTCGGCCTTCATAATCTCGTAGGTCTCCTGACACTTGAGCACGCCGTCTTGGTGAATGCCGCTTTCATGGGCAAAGGCGTTTTTGCCCACAATGGCTTTGTTGGGCTGGGGTTCGATGCCGGTAATGGCGGCCACCAGGCGACTGGTAGGGTAGATTTCGCGGGTGTTGATGCCGGTCTCTACCCCACTGAAGACGTCGCTTCGGGTCTTCATGGCCATCACGATCTCTTCCAGCGCCGCGTTGCCGGCCCGTTCCCCCAAGCCGTTGATGGTACACTCCACCTGCCGCGCGCCGTTTAAGACCGAAAAGAGCGAATTGGCCACGGCCAGGCCCAGGTCGTTGTGGCAATGGACCGAAATGATGGCGCGTTTTCCCACATGATCATAAAGCTCTTTGATCATCGCCCCCATCTCCTGGGGCAGGCGGTAGCCGACGGTATCGGGAATGTTGAGCGTCGTGGCTCCCGCCTCGATCACCGCGTCAAGGATCTCTTTCAAAAAGCCCATCTCACTGCGACCCGCGTCCTCGCAACTAAACTCTACGTCGTCGGTAAAGGTTTTGGCCAGCTTCACCGCCTCGACGGCGCGGGCGATTACCTCGTCGGGCTTCATGCGAAGCTTGTGCTCCATATGAATGGGGCTGGTGGCGATAAAGGTGTGAATCCGCTTTTTCTCAGCCTTTTCAAGCGATTCGCCCGCCTTGACGATATCCCGCTCCACGGCCCTGGCCAAAGAGCAGACGGTACTCTTTTTCACTGCGTCGGCGATGCGGCTGATGGCGTCAAAATCGCCCGGGCTGGCGGCGGCGAACCCGGCTTCGATAATATCCACCCCCAACCGCTCAAGTTGCAAAGCGATCTTGATCTTCTCTTCGGTGTTCATGGAGGCGCCGGGGCTCTGCTCGCCGTCACGCAACGTGGTATCAAATATATAGACTTTCTCTTTCTGACTCATGCTTCATCCTTTGGTTATAAACCTTCCGGTTCTCTCTTAAAACAGGGTGTAAAAACGGGTAAAAAAGTATTAAAACAGCGGCAATAGGAGGGTGTTTTTGATCTCGATCTTTGGAAGGTGTCGAATGGCTTTGATACGGCCTGTTTCACTGCCTTGCTGGATACGTTTTTGTGAAGTCATGGTGAAAGTATAGCATACTTCCCGAAAGCTCACGCCTTCGGGTCGTTTTGGGCCGACTCTTCATCCCCCTCTTCTTCCTGCAGGAGCGAAGGCAGACCCTCTCTCTCTTCAAAAGCCCGGATAATGCGGCGCACCGTCTCCCCTTCAATGGTTTCGGCCTTGAAGAGCTCCTCGACCATCTCCTCAATCGCTCCCCGGTAGCGCTCCAGCCGCTCTACCACCGCCTTGTAGCGCTCATCCAGGAAGGCTTTGACAAAGGCGTCCATCTCCTCGGCGGTCTTCTCGCTGTAATCTTTCTGGCTCATCCCGCCGCCCAGGAACATATTGGTCTGCTTCTCCAGCACCATCAACCCCGCCACGTCGCTCATGCCGTACAGGCTTACCATCGCCTTGACAATATCGGTGGCCCGCTCCAGGTCGTTGCTGGCCCCCGTGCTGATCTCTTCAATAAAGACCTCTTCGGCGGCCCGACCGCCCAAAAGGGTATCAATTTCAGCCACCAGCTCATGCTTTTGCATCAGGTACTTGTTCTCTTCGGGCGTATTGAGCGTATAACCCAGCGCCGCCAGACCCCTGGGGATAATGGAGACCTTGGAGACCTTCTTGGCCCCCTCGGTGGTTTCGGCGATAAGCGCGTGGCCGCTTTCGTGGTAGGCGACAATGCGCTTCTCTTTGGGACTGATGCGGCGGGACTTCTTCTCCAGCCCGGCAATCGCCCGCTCGACCGCCTCGCGAAAATCCTGCTGTTCTACCTGCTCCTTGTTCTGGCGTCCGGCCAGCAGGGCCGCCTCGTTGACAATGTTGGCCAGATCCGCCCCCGCCAATCCGGCGGTCAGGCGCGCGATCTCCTCCAGATCCACGTCGTCGGCAATCTTGATGGCCTTGACGTGTACCTTCAAAATCTTCACCCGCCCCTCGAAATCGGGCTTGTCCACCAAAACCTGCCGGTCAAACCGCCCGGGCCGAAGCAGGGCCGCGTCCAGCACCTCGGGACGGTTGGTGGCCGCCAATACGATAATGGGGGTATCGGAGCTAAAGCCGTCCATCTCGGCCAACAGCTGGTTGAGGGTCTGCTCTCTTTCGTCATTGCCGCCGATCTGCCCGCTGGCGGCGCGGCTCTTGCCGATGGCGTCGATCTCGTCAATAAAGATAATGGCCGGCGCCTCCTTTTTGGCCTGCTCAAAGAGGTCTCGCACCCGGGCCGCGCCCACGCCCACGAACATCTCAATGAAGCTGGAGCCGCTGACGGAGAAGAAAGGCACGCTCGCCTCGCCCGCCACCGCCTTGGCCAGCAGGGTTTTACCGGTACCCGGAGGGCCCACCAGCAGAACCCCTTTGGGGATCTTG
>Ga0256843_1001607_pt1 | contig 17571 bp, 12 predicted proteins | sample AlvinellametaG_FD_191572 | JGI IMG/M metagenome (GOLD analysis project Ga0256843, IMG submission 191572) | Pompeii worm associated microbial communities from hydrothermal vent at the East Pacific Rise, Pacific Ocean - Alvinella | ecosystem: Host-associated > Annelida > Integument > Unclassified ... | reverse complement strand
TATTTTATCCATATCTATTTCAATAACTGCAGCATATTGTGCATCTTTATCAGCCTCTAGTAGTTCTGGATTTGCTATCCATGCTCTCATCTTGTCAGCTCTTCTTTGTAGAGTTGCTTTATCTTCATAACCTTGTGCAATTAACTCTTCTATAAGAACTATATTTGATTCAAGATATTCTATAATTGGCTCTTTATTTAACTTAACTGTACAAGCTGCTGCACTTCTTTCTGCTGAAGCATCAGATAATTCAAATGCTTGTTCACATTTTAAATTTTCAAGTCCTTCAATCTCTAAAACTCTACCTGCAAAGATATTTTTCTTACCAGCTTTTGCTACTGTAAGTAATCCATCTTTGATAGCTTGATGTGGTATTGCATTTACCATATCTCTTAATGTAATTCCTGGTTGCATTGTACCTTTAAATTTAACAAGTACAGATTCAGGCATAGTAAGTGGCATCATACCAGTTACCCCTGCAAATGCAACAAGTCCAGAACCTGCTGGAAATGAAATTCCTATAGGAAATCTTGTATGAGAATCTCCACCAGTTCCAACTGTATCAGGTAAACATAATCTATTTAACCATGAATGGATTACACCATCACCTGGTCTTAAGATAAACCCTTTTCTACTTGTCCAAAATTCTGGTAAAGTATGTTGTAATTCAATATCTGCTGGTTTTGGATAAGCAGCTGTATGACAAAATGATTGCATAGTCATATCTGCACCAAAAGATAATGCAGCTAATTCTTTTATCTCATCTCTTGTCATAGGTCCTGTTGTATCTTGTGATCCTACTGTTGTAGCTATTGGCTCACAATACATACCTGGTTTTACACCATCCATACCACAAGCTTTTCCAACCATTTTTTGTGCTAATGTAAAACCTTTTCCATCATCTTCTGGTTGAGAAGGAGTCATAAATAAATCTCCAGCATCCATACCTAAAGCCTCTCTTGCTTTTGCAGTAAGACCTTTACCAATAATAAGAGGGATTCTCCCTCCTGCTCTCATCTCATCAGGAAGTGTATTTGGAGCTATTTCAAATTCACTCACAACTTTTCCATCTTTTTCAATAACACCATCAAATGGCTTAATTGTAATAACATCACCTGTTTCTAACTCTTTTGTAGGAGCTTGAATTGGTAAACATCCTGAATCTTCTGCTGTATTAAAGAAAATAGGAGCAATAATATCTCCAATAACTACACCACCTGTTCTTTTATTTGGAATACCTGGAATATCTCTTCCCATATGCCATTGTACTGAATTGATACCTGACTTTCTACTTGAACCAGTTCCAACTACATCTCCAACATAAGCTAAAGGGTGTCCTTTTTCTTTTAATGCTTTCATAGTGTCAAGTGGATTTTCCATTCTTGATACTAAAAATGAATTTGCATGAAGAGGAATATCCGCTCTTGTAAATGCTTCACCTGCAGGAGATAAATCATCTGTATTTGTTTCACCAGGAACTTTATACACTGTAACTGTAATCTCTTTATCAAGTTCAGGTTTATTTGTAAACCACTCACCTTTTGCCCAAGATTCTATAACCTCTTTAGCAAATGGATTACCATGATCCATAAGTTCTTTTACATCATTAAATGAGTCATATACTAAAATAGTATTTTTAAGCTCATCAGCTGCTGCTTGAGCCACTTCTACATGATTGTGTTTTAATGCTTCTACTAGTGGTCCAACATTGAATCCACCTAACATTTTACCTAAAATACTAATAGCATGATGTTTATCAATAGCATGAGAATGTGTATCATCTTGTACTATTGCATTTAAAAATGCTGCTTTTACATAAGCGGCATCATCCACACCAGCGGGAATTCTATTTTCAAATAATTCTAAAAGATATTCTTCATCTTCAATTTTATCTGCTTTTAATAATTCTACAAGTTGTGATACTTGCTCTGCTGTTAAAGCTAATGGAGGAACTCCAAGCTTTGCTCTTTCTTCTGTGTGTTGTTTATAATCTTCAACTAAACCCATACTAAAGTCCTTTTATTTAAAATTTATTTCAAAAATTATAACAAATCGAACTATTAAATTAGCTGAAAAATTGATTTTTATATCTGTAGTGTGTAGTTTCTACTCTTTGATAGAAATATGTTTAGAAAAGTAACAATTATTTTTATAATACAATCTCAAAAACAGCACCATCATCTTCATTATAAGCTTTTATTGTACCATTATTTTCAAATACAATCTTTTGAGCAACATTAAGTCCCACACCCATACCTGAAGACTCTTTTGTAGATTTAAAAGCTTCAAATAATGTATCTTTTATCTCATCAGGAATTCCACCTGCATTATCTTTAAATTTTACTCTTACTTTATTATCATCTGTATTTTCAATAATAATATCTAATCGATTTGATGACATATCTTTATTTTTCATCAATTCATCCATAGCATTATTTATAATCACAATCCAAACTTGTTCAATTCTTTGCTTTTCAACATTAGCAATATATACTTCACTATCTTTATCTAAATTTGTTTTAAATAATTTACCATTTATATAAACATTTGAGATATGTTTACATTTGTTATGTGTCATAGTAAGTGCAACTAACATTGTATGATAAATATTAACATCTTCTTTAATGGATTTATTTGATGATGCCATCTCTTTCATAGAAGATATAATATTTTCTATTCGGTGGATACCATCTAAAATTGTTTTAGAATCATTTAACATTCTATCTTTTATATCACCATCTTCCAAATCTTCTATATCATATTGCATCATCTCAAAAGTACCTTTTATAAATGTTAAAGGTGTATTTATCTCATGAGTAATACCAGCAGACAATTGTCCAATAGCAGTAAATTTTGCACTTTGTAATTTTTCTTTTTGTTGCTCTTGTATTTTTTGTTGAAGTTGTTTCTTTTCAACTATTGGTAAAATATTTTTCTTTACAATTTCCAATAATTTTCTAATATCAATAGGCTTATTTACATATCCTGTAACTCCTACTTCAATAGCTTTATGTAAAAAACTAACATCATTATGTGCAGTTGTAATCAACATAGGAACAAAAGGTGAAATCTCTTTTATCTTAGCTAACATATCAAGACCATTAAGCTTAGGCATATTAATATCTGTAATAATTAAATCTATATTTTCTTGATTTTCTTCAAATAATGAAACTCCCTCTTCACCATTCTCCGCTAATAATAAATCTTTAAATAAAGGTCCTAATAAACCAGATATTGCAGTTCTTATGTTCTCTTCATCTTCAACATAAAGTACTGTAATATTATTAAACATTTTATAATCCTAAAGCACCTAAAACTTTAGATTCCACATCTCTTAAACTAATAAAAGGTTTTGTAACATAATCAGATGCTCCTAGTTTCTCACACTCTACAATTTTATCTAATGTAGAAAATGCTGTCATCATCAATACTTTAACACTAGGATTTGATGATTTTACAGATTTTAATACTTCTATCCCATTCATATCTGGCATCATAATATCTGTAAGTAATAAATCTATTTCTCCAGAACTAATTCTATTTAATGCTTGGTGAGGATTTGTGATGGTTTCAACATCAATTAAAGCTCTTCTATTGAAAAATCTTTCCAATATATTTAAAATATCTTGTTCATCATCCAAGATTAATACTCTTTTTTTAGCCATCTATTTTTCCTCGTTACAATTTTCTATTTTTACTATATTTAAATAATCTAATACATTATTTAAAGCTATCTCTATCTCTAATGCTTTAGGTACTAAAATAAGACTATCTTCTCCATTTGCTGAACTATCAATAAAGTCTTGAACACCTTTATGAACATTTTGATGTTCTTTTTTTAATAATTCCCAATTTTCTGTTTTTGTAAATAACTTACCATTTGATTCTGAATTTTCTATCCATTTAGCTAATTCACAATTATTATGTCCAACTACTGTAAACTGTATTTTTTTAGATACTTCTGCAAAATTAGTATCTTTAAATTTTATATGACCTAACTGTAGTTTATTTAGATGATAAGTCATATCTATATCACAAACTTGTTCTCTTGTACTCTCTCTATATGTCACATGGTTAGATATACTTAATAAACCTTCAGACAATTCTTTAACTTCTGCTGCTAAATCATCAATTTGAGATGCTTCTTTTGCACTCTCTTGAGTATTTCTATCAATAATACTTATTGAATTATTTATTTGAGTAATACTTTTTGATTGCTCAATACTAGCTGTTGAAACTTTAGAAATCATATCTTTTGTTTGAGCTATTTTATCAGTCAATAATTCATATCCATTAATCATATCTGTAGATATATCTTTACCCTCTTTAGTTTTTAATGTTGCATTTTCAACTAAAGCTTTTATCTCACTTGCAGCTTCTGCACTTCTACTTGCTAGATTTCTTACCTCTTGTGCAACAACCGCAAATCCTTTTCCAGCTTCTCCAGCAGTTGCAGCTTCAACTGCTGCATTTAGTGATAAAATATTTGTTTGGAATGCAATTTGATCTATTACAGATATAGCTTCATTGATAGCTGTTACTTGAGTATTAATCTCTTCCATTGAATTAGCTGTTTCATTTGCTAATTCTTTACCTTTTTGTGCTGCATTATTTGCATCATCTGCCAATTCTGACATTATATTTACATTTGATACACTTGATTGTATTGTAGCTGAAACCTCTTCAATAGCTGCAGCTGTTTCCTCTAATGATGAAGCTTGTTGATTTGTATTTTTAGATAATGTTGATGATGCATTTGCTAAAATCTTTATAGTTTTATCTAATTTCTCTCCAGCTATAAAAATAATAGACAATAATTCAGAAGAGTTATTCCCTAATGTATCAGTAAGCTTCATAATTGAACCTATTGTACCAGAAGAGCTATCATCACTAAGATTATAATTAAAATTACCCATACCAAATTCATTTAATGCTTTATTTACTTCATTAAATTTATCATTTAACTCATCTATCATATCATTGATAGTATTCTTCAAATCATTTGTAATTCTATTTGAAGTTGTAGCTTTAATCTTATATGTAAAGAATCCTGTTTTTGCCATTTGGATAACTTCTTCAGCTTCTTCAACCACCTGCTGATCTTCCCGCATAACTCTTCTTATATTTTCAAGATAAAGATTAAAAGATTTCGCAACATCTCCAATTTCATCATTCGATTTTACTTCAATATTTTGTTCTGCACTTGAAAATTTAATAAGTGCATGTATTGAACTTTGTAAAATTTCAATAGGCTTACTAATATATTTTACAAGATAAAAAATAATTAAAATTGTGATCCAACCCAACACTGTTGTAATTAAAATATTATTAATAATAATATTATTCAAATCATTATCAGATTCTTCCATAGAAAATGTCAAATCAAGCACACCTATCACATCTCCTACTTGCTGATTTGCATGACACATTAAACATTCTTGTTTTGCTATCATAGGCTTAATCATTCTAACAAAATGCTTCTCACCATCTATCTCTTTTATAGTGGCTTTTTTAGTTTTCATTGCATTTAAGATATCTTTATCTGTTGTAAATTTACCTTCTGGATCATACATCTCTAACAATTTTTTACTTTTAGCTACTGTAAGATTTGAAACACCTTTTATATGTCTAGCTTCCTCTTCCGCTTTTATAATAATTTGAGGATCACCAGAATTCATTGCATTTCTTAAACTTTGAAATATTGAAGTATTTAGCATTTGTAAATTTTTCTTTGTCATAGCAATACTACTACTTGAAACATTTTGATAAACCAATGCCATACTAATCATAGAACTAAGCGACATCAAAATAAACATCGAAAACATAATTTTATATCTAATCTTACTACTAATAAATTTAAGCATATACAACCTTTTTATAATTTGTTAATAATATTATACCTTATAAATATTAAAAGTTTTATAATTTATATATTATAATCTCTAATAGTTCTATTTTATCTATCTTTTTATCCAAATAACTATAGATACGACTATAAGTAACAAAAATATTACACCATAATTTTTATATTCTTCTAAAAAACTTAACACAATATCACCTAAAAAATAAGCACTAAGTCCAACAACCAATCCCCAAATAATTGCTCCAAGGATATTAAAAAATAAAAATTTATTATTTTGATAAGTAGTTAATCCAATCACTAAAGGAATAATGGTTTTTATACCATAAATATATTTTTGAATTATAATTGCTACCCAACCATATTTAGCCATCATATTATGAGCCATATCAACTTGATTTTGATATTTTTTTATCATATCTTGTGCTTTTTGTTTATTATTTCTAGCAATTAAAAATAAAAATTGATCCCCTATTATATTTGCAATAGTTGCAATCACTATTACATAATAAATATTCAATTCTCCACTATATGCAAATACACTAGCAATAGCAAGAGCCAACATTCCACCACCAAAACTATATAAAAATAAAGCTATATAACCCCAATTATGTATAAAACTTTCCATTAATTATATCTAATTCCAAAAAACTCTAATGCTTCTATTTGATCATCATCTAAATCCATATCACTTAATGGTAATGATTTTATCTTATTTACTATATATTCTTTGATTTGTTCTCTAGCTTTTTCCATATCATATACAATAGCATAAGCATTAAATCCCATTGGGTGATCATTATATATAAATTCACCATCACAATTATCTTCTATAAATTGAGCTATATCTCGATATGTAATCTCATCAAAAGTAATTCCATGCCAACCATATTGTTCAATTATCTCATCTGTAAATAGATCAATACCATCACTTGGATGATCATTATAAAGATATTTATCTTTATTCTCTTCTATTAATTTTAAAAACTCTGCTGGTTTTTCTATCTCTATTTTTTTCATAAATATCCTAAAAAGTTTAATTGTATTTGTTTTATAAGTTTAGTGTATTACTACTAAATTGTAGGTAAAATATTTTACTAGACTTTAGTCTAATTTGTATATAATTTAGAAGTGGGACTTCAGTCCCACCTATATATTTTATAATGCTTTTGCCATCACTTTATTTAATCTTTGAGTGAATGATACTGGATCTTTTATCTCCATACCTTCTGCCATTTTTGCTTGATCTAAAAGTAACCAAGAGATTGTTTCTATCATATCATCATCTGCACAACCATTTAGAGATTTTACAATTTGATGATCTGGATTAATTTCAAGAATTGGAGCAGATTCAGGAACTTCTTGTCCCATAGCTTTCATCATAGCTGCCATTTGTGCCATAGGATCATTTGGGTCTTTTACTACACAAGATGGTGAATCACTTAATCTACTTGTAGTTTTTACCTCTTTTACATTTTCACCCAATACTCCTTGAATTTTTTCTATAATAGATTTGAATTTCTCCTCTACCTCTTTTTGTTCCTCTTCTGATTGTTCAACTTTTGGAGGTTCACAAGATGTAATATCTTTAAATTCCCAATCTTTATATGTACCAATAGAAGGTGTGATAACTTCATCTATCTCTTTATCATCAAGTATTAATACCTCAATATTATTTTTCTTATAAGCTTCTAGTAATGGAGAATTTCTAAGAACTTTTTCATCATCACCAACTATATAGAATATCGCTTTTTGTTCTGTAGATGCTCTATCTTTATAATCTGCTAAACTTGTCATCTTATCTTTATCATTAGTTGATTTATATCTAACCAATTCTAAGATCGCCTCTTTATTTGTATAATCTTGATAAACACCCTCTTTTAATGGTCTATTATATTGAGCTATAAAATCTTTATATTTCTCTTCATCTTTTGCTAATTTTTTTATCTCACCAAGTATTTTTTTAATACTTGCTTGTTTAATATTTGCCATTATTTTATTTTCTTGTAAAATCTCTCTACTTACATTTAATGGTAAATCTTCACTATCAATTATCCCTCTTACAAATCTTAAATATGTAGGTAACAACTCTTTCTCATCATCAGTGATAAATACCCTTTTTACATATAATTTAACACCTGGCTGATAATCAACTCTATACATATCCATAGGTGCAACTTTTGGGATATAAAATAATGTAGTATAATTATTTACACCCTCTGCTTTTGTATGAACGTAAGCCATAGGATCTTCACTATCATGAGAAATTGTTTTGTAAAATTCATTATAATCTTCAGCTTTTAATTTTGCTTTTGGTTGAGTCCAAAGTGCTGTAGCTTCATTGATTTGTTCCCTTTTTTTCTCAATAGATTTTTTAGGCTCTTTTCCAGCTTTTTTATCATCTTCACTTAATTCTTCAGTAACCTCTTCTTCATAATTTAAAAATATTGGATAAGCTATATGATTTGAATATTTTTTAACAATAGTTTCAACTCTTATTTTTGAAGTATAATCATCAACCTCATCATCTTTTAATTTAATATAGATTACAGTTCCATTTTCATCTTTAGTACAAGGTGATAGTTCAAAACTTCCACTACCATCACTACTCCACTTATATGCTTGATCTTCACCAGCTTTTTTAGATATTACATCTACTTGTGAAGCTACCATAAATACAGAATAAAATCCTACACCGAATTGTCCTATTAGATTACTATCTTTTTTAGCATCACCACTTAAACTCTCTACAAATGATTTTGTACCAGATTTAGCAATAGTACCAATAGAAGATATTAAATCCTCTTCATTCATACCAATACCATTATCAGAAATTGTTATAGATTTATCTTTTGTATCTAGTTTGATATTGATTTCACCTTGATAATCTTTAAATTTTTCTTTTAAATTATCTTCAGTTAATCTTGTATAGTTTAATTTATCGATAGCATCACTTGCATTTGATACTAACTCTCTTATAAAAATCTCTTTATTTGAATACAAAGAGTGTGTCATTAGTTGTAATAGTTGTCCAACTTCTGTTTGAAATTCGTGTTTTGCCATATTTTTATCTCCTACTTATAAAATTTCAATTGAAATAGTAGCATAAGATTATAAAATAAAGCTAAAAATTATGAAATAATTGGCACTTTATATATTAGAGTGCTAATTGTTACTCTTTATCTCTTGTAATATTAGCACCTATTGAGCTTAATTTCTCTTCTAACCTATCATATCCCCTATCAAGATGATATATTCTATGTATTGTTGTTTCATTTTTTGCAACTAATGCAGCAATTACCAAAGCACTACTAGCTCTTAAATCTGTAGCCATCACATCTGTACCTAGTAACTCTTTTGGAGTACCAGTAATTGTAGCAACTGTTCCATTTAATTTTATATCTGCACCCATCCTAATAAGCTCACTAACATGCATAAATCTATTTTCAAATAATTTTTCATCTATTACACTTACACCATCAGCCATAGTAGCAAGTGCCATAAATTGAGCTTGCATATCTGTAGGAAATCCAGGATATTCTGTAGTAACTATATTTACTGGTTTTACTTTATTTGCAGGACATATCGTAATAGCATTTTCCTCTTTTAATATCATAAAACCCATCTCTTCAAATTTTATCAATATAGCTTCAAGATGTTCTGCAATTACATCTTCAATCTTTAATATACTATTTGTTATAGCTCCAACACAAAGATAGGTACCAGCTTCTATCCTATCTGGTATAATTTTAAATGGTTTAAATTCTAATAACTTTCTATTTGTACCAACTATTGTAAGTGTATTTGTACCTATACCTTCTATAGCAACACCAGCATCTCTTAATACTTCACAAAGCTGTACCACTTCAGGCTCTTTTGCACAATTTATAAGTGTACTTGTACCATTAGCTAAAGCAGCTGCCATCACAATATTTTCAGTACCAGTTACTGTTACTTTATCAAATACAATAGTTGCCCCTTGCAATCCATCTTTTGCAGTTGCTACAATATATCCATTTTTTATCTCTATATTTGCACCCATAGTTTCAAGTGCTTTTAGATGTAAATCAACTGGTCGTTGACCAATAGCACAACCACCTGGAAGTGAAACTTCACAATGCCCAAATCTAGCCAATAAAGGTCCAAGTACCAGAATAGATGCTCTCATAGTTTTGACAATATCATAAGTTGCTATTGTTTTATCTAATTTTGAAGTATCTATTGACATATCTGTATCTTGATGATAAAATGTAGCACCTAACATCTCAAGTAATTTCAATAAGGTTCTTATATCTACTACATTTGGTAAATTTGATATCTCTACTTTGTTTGAAGCTAATATTGTTGAAGTAAGAAGTGGCAATGCTGCATTTTTTGCACCACTAATTTTAATAGTTCCATTTAGGTTATTTTGCCCTTTAATTTTTAGATAATCCATTCTTGTGTACCTTTGTAATTCTTATATTAGATTTTATCTAAGGAATACTTAAAAGTTACAATAAATATATAGGACTAAAATAACAGAAATAGATAAAAGATTAATATCTTTTAATAACCTTTTTTATTATATTAGATATATTGTATATAGATTTTATCTCCACTTTTTCATTAAAAGAGTGAGGAAAATATATATTTGGTCCAATTGATGCTATTTTTATATCTGGAAATTTTTCTTTAAATATGGCACACTCTAATCCTGCATGGATGGCTTTAAGGGCAACATTGGGTACAGTTTGTTTATAAATTTGTAATATATCATTTGTAAATTCATTTATATCTGGTTTCCAAGCTGGATATTTTCCATTTGTAATTACTGTAAATCCTAAATCTTCGAGTGTATCGATCGTATTCTGAGTGATTATTTTTAATTTGTCATTATCCATACTTCTAGCACTTAATTCTATTTTTACATCATCAATATTTGTAGATATGATACTTAAATTTATAGATGATATTACCACATCAAGGTTATCATCATATTCCAATACACCATTTTTAAACTCATTTAAAAATTTTAAGATATTAGAATCTAATTTTTTATAATGTTTAGTTGGTGTATCTATTTTATTAATAGTTATATTTGGATTTGAACTTTTAGGTTTAACATTTGTAGCAATTATAGCTTTTGCACTTTTTGGTATTGAGTTTATCCTCTCTCCACCATTTATATCCAAAATATCACCATCACAATCTTTAATAATATTTACTAAAAGTTTGATACCATTTGGGATATTTTTATCAATATCAACTCCACTATGTCCACCATCAAGATTAGATATAGTTATCTCATATAGTGTTTTGTCTGAACTATTTGGTGTAAGTTTAGAGTTATTATTTGTAGCAAATATATCAATTCCACCAGCACAACCTATACATATCTCACCCTCTTGTTCACTATCCAGATTTAACATATATTTTGATTGGATATTTAGATTTATATTATTTGCACCAATTAAACCTATCTCTTCATCACAAGTAAATAAAAATTCACAATCACTATCTTTAGTCATCAAATCCAACATATAAGCACAACCTATTCCATTATCAGCACCTAAAGTTGAATTTTTAGCTTTTAAATATCCATCTTCTTCTATAATAGTTGGTATTGTATTTTCTTCTAAACATACTATGTCATAATGTGATTGTAAACATATATTTGATTTAGAGTTTTGTTTATAGCATAAGATATTATTAGCTTTATCAACTTTACAAATATAATTATACTTTTGTGCAAATTGATTGATAAAACCTATAAATGGCTGATGATTACCACTACATCTTGGTATTGATGTAATGGTTTTAAAAAGTTCAATTATCATCTAAAATGAATACCCCAATCCAAAATATGTAATAGATGAGTTCATATTAAAATCAGTTTGTGTAAAACTTGTATTTGTACCTGTAATATCTATATTTATATCATCTAAATCCCAAGATGTATATCTATATCCAAGTGTTGCATAAAATCTAGGGCTAAATGTAAGAAAACCTATTTTTTTATTATAACTAACTGGTTGAAATCTAATCCCAAAGTCATACTCTTGAAAAGTTCCATTTACAGTAAAATCAGAATCAACTTCTGTATTTTTAAATGTACCAGTTTGATAAGCATAAGTTGCACTTCCATAAATACTAAATAGACTATTTAAACTTCTTCTTCCAGTGATACTTGGTCCTATTTTATAAGTATATATTTCTGTCTTACTATCTGGCATATTATTCATATTACTATCACTTGTAGAATCATCATTATCACTATCTTTTTTACTATCTATCCAAGGTATAGAAATTCCAAGCATAACTCCAGCACCAACATAATCATTTTCGCTTTTATGCATAAAATCTTTACCCAATACCAAATTTACATCTAAACCTTGAAGTCTATAATCAACACTAGGTGTTACTATAGAAGTAGTTGAACTACCTAAAGTTCCAGAAGTTGTATTTATAGAATTTTGAGCATCAACAGCATCTTTTGAATCATACCAAGTTAAATTGTATTTATAAAACCAAGATTTTGAACCAAATAATGGTGCATGTTGTTCTACTAAAGAATATGTTTTAATATCTGCACTTGTACTTTGATCTAAACCTATAAACCCACCTTTAATATTAAAAGTTCCTGTTCCTACTTGAACTTCCCCCGCATATAATGAGGTTGATATTAAACCAAGTAATCCCATTTTTAAAATTTTATTTTTCATATATATCCTTTAACAATAATTTTATAAGAGTTAAACCACTCTTTTGGGATATTTTATCATATTTTGGATAAAATATATTAAATTCTAAATAATGGATAATATAATGACTGTAAAAATAACTCTACCAAATAATTCTTATGATATAAATATAGATAAACTAAAAGATATAACTTTAGATACAAAAGTTGTAATTGTTACAAATCCCACTATAAGTGCCTTACATCTTGAATATCTAACATCAAAGATTAAAGCAAAAGAGTTAAGTGTAGTTACTGTACCTGATGGTGAAGAGTATAAAACTATGGATACTATTGAGATGATACTTGAACATTGTTTTATCCATAAATTAAATCGAAGTTCAGTATTGATTGCATTTGGTGGTGGTGTTATTGGTGATATGACAGGATTTGCAGCTTCAATATACCAAAGAGGTATTAACTTTATACAAATACCAACTACACTTCTAAGTCAAGTAGATGCAAGTGTGGGTGGTAAAACAGGAGTTAATAATAAATTCGGTAAAAACTTAATTGGTGCTTTTCATCAACCAATAGAGGTAAATATTGATCCATATTTTTTAACAACTTTACCACAAAGAGAATTTAGTGCAGGGGTAGCTGAGATAATTAAAATGGCAGTATGTTTTAATACTGATTTTTTTAATTGGTTAGAAGATAACAATTTAGACAATGAAAAAAATATTAAAATAGCTATACAAAAATCTGTAGAAACAAAAGCTTGGGTTGTTTCACAAGATGAAAAAGAGAAAGGTTTAAGAGCAGCATTAAATTATGGACATACTTTTGGACATGTAGTTGAAAATGAAACAAAATATAGCAAGTATCTTCATGGTGAAGCTGTAGGTATTGGTATAGTTATGGCAAATAGATTATCTGTAAAATTAGGTTTAATGGATGAAACTCAAGAAAATAGAATAAAAAGTTTATTAAATAAATATAATATACCAACAACTTATGATATAAAAGATGTAGAAGATTTTTATGAACATTTTTTCTTAGACAAAAAATCACTAGATGATAAAATTAAATTTATACTTGCTGTTGGTATTGGTGATTGTAAAATTACAGATGAAGTTACAAAAGATGAAGTTTGTGATGTATTAAAAGGATTTCAAATATGAAAATTTTATTGAGATATTTAATAATTCTAATAACTGTATTTACAATATCATTATTTGGACAGGATAAAAATATCACTAAAAATACTCAAAAAGAGATATCATTACTTAAAAATAATATTCAAAATATAAATGATGATCTAAAAAATAATATTTGGATAATTAGATACAACAACTATCTAACATATAGACAAATAGAAAAAGAATTGGTAAAGATAAAAAAAGATGCAAAAAAATATGGAAGATGGAAAGGTAGTAAATATAAAGAATTATCTTATCAACTTAAAAATAAAATAAAAATTAAAGAAAATGAGCTATCATTAATAAGCGAATATAAAGATTCTCCTATAGGCAGACTTATTAAACCAAGAGCTATAGAAAAAGCTCCAAATATTACAAATCCTTTTAATATAATTGAAGCATATTCATATTTACAAAAACTATCATCAAATATACAAGAGTATAAAACAACCAATGCTCAACTTAGTGATTTATTATCAAATATAACTATACAAATTCAAAATTATGAAAAGCTATATAATCTTACAAAAGATAAAAAGATTAAAAAAGAACTTGTAAAATTAAAAAAAGAATTAAAAGATTTTATAATGGTAGTTGATATTGTATCAACTACATTAGAGGTATATACAAGAAAAATAGAACAAATTACAGAAGAAACTCAAGTACATATTACAGATGAGATAGCACATATGATAAGATTAACAATTATTATAGCTGTGTTATTTTTATTATCATTTGCGGCAAAGACTGCTATGAAAAGATATATTCAAGATGATGATAAATATTATACTACAAATAAATTAATAAATTTTTTCTTTATAGTTATTACAATATTTATACTACTATTTTCGTATATGGATAATGCTTCTTATCTTGTGACATTTTTAGGATTTGCTTCAGCGGGGATTGCTATTGCATTAAAAGATTGGTTTATGTCTATGTTTGGATGGATTGCAATTATGACTAGTGGATCAATAAATCCAGGAGATAGAGTAAAAGTTATGAAAAATGGAATAGAGGTTGTTGGTGATGTTTTAGATATAACATTACTAAAAATTGCTGTTAGAGAAGATACAACCCTTACAAGTTATACTAAAAATAGAAGAACAGGAAGAGTATTTTTTATACCTAATAATTATATATTTACAGATATGATATCTAACTATACATTTGATGGATTACGAACTGTATGGGATGTAGTTGATATAAATATTACATTTGATTCAAACCATCAAAAAGCAGTACAATTAGCTAAAGAAGCAGTATCTATACATGCCAAACCATATACAGATTTAGCAAAAAAACGACTAAATAAAATGAGAAAAAAATATGTACTTAGAAACTCAAATCCAGAGCCAAGAATATTTGCATTTGCAGAATCTTATGGTATCACTATTTCATCTTGGTTTCATACAAATTCACATGCAACTTTAGGACTTAGAAGTACTATTGGTATGGCGATACTTGATGCATTTAAAGAACATGATGATATTACATTAGCTTACCCTACTCAAACAATTAGAATGCGAAGTGATATATCTGCTCAAACTCCAGATGAGCTACTACAACAAATTGATACAAAAGAGATATTTAATGACTAAAGAAAAAGTATTCTTTAAAACATTTGGTTGTCGTACAAATATTGTAGATACTCAAATTATGATGAGCAAACTAAAAGATTTTGAGATAACTTTTAAAGAAAAAGATGCATCTATTATTATAATAAATTCTTGTACTGTTACAAATAGTGCAGATAGTACAGCAAGAAACTATATAAATAGTTTAAAAAAATTACCAAACAATCCCCGTATAATCTTTACAGGATGTGGAGTATGGACAAAAGGTGAAAATCTATATAATGAAAATAAAATTGATAGTCTTTTTGGAGCAAGTGAAAAAGAGAATATCAATAGATTACTTTTGAAAAAAGATAGATTTTTTCAAGCTGGTGATTTAGAACATATTGATGAAACTATTATAGATGAGATGGTTGGTAAAAGTAGAGCTTTTATAAAGATTCAAGAGGGGTGTGATTTTAGATGTAGTTATTGTATTATCCCTATGGTAAGAGGAGATGCTAGAGGCTATAATGAAGATAAAATTTTAGAACAAATTAGATTACTGGCTACTAATGGATTTGGTGAATTTATCCTTACAGGGACAAATCTAGGATCATATGGTAAAGGGTTAGATAATAAAAAAGATGGTTTAGCAATACTTCTTAAAAGAATATCACAAATAAGAGGTGTAAGAAGAATAAGACTAGGCAGTGTAGAACCTATACAAATTACAGATGAGTTCAAAGAGATTTTAGATGAACCTTGGATGGCAAAACATCTACATATAGCACTACAACATACAAATTCTAATATGTTAAAATTGATGAATAGAAGAAATAAACTTAAAAGTGATTTGGAATTGTTTGAATATATTGCTCAAAAAGGTTATGCACTTGGAACTGATTTTATAGTAGGACACCCAGGGGAGAGTGAAGAGATATGGAAAGATGCTATAAATAATATAAAAAAATTCCCAATTACCCATATACATAGCTTCACATATAGTAAAAGAGATGGGACTCCTAGTGCTATGATGAAACCACAAGTTTCAGGAGATATATCTAAAATAAGACAAAAAGAATTAAATGATATAATATTATCAAACAACTATAAGTTTAGAAAACAATCTAAACCATTAGAGGTGCTAATAGAACAAAATAAAAATGGTAAATATTTAGGTTATGATCAATTTTACAATCAAATTGAAATAAATTCAAATAGTGATATTGTAGGTGATTGGATATATGTAAGTGATTATGACATAACTAAAAAAATAAATAAGGCTAATTTTGATGTTTAATAATGATAAAAATATGAATAGTGAGAAAAATTTAAAATTAATGATTTTAAGTGCTACAGTTTTAATTGGATTGTTTATATATAGTATTATAAAAAGTGATTCTGTAATGCAAAATAGAAGTTATTTTTTAGGTATTGGATTTTTACTTGTATTAATGACTATATCTTATTATATTCAAAAATATAAAGAAAAAATAAGAAAAATGATACCTAAAAATAAATTCCAACAAGAATTAGATGATAATACTATAAATAAAAATAAATCACCACAAACTACAAATCAACAAGAAGAAAATATATCAGTAGAAGCAGTAACATCAAATATTAGATTTAAAGATGTTGCAGGTATAAACTCTATAAAAGAGGAACTTGAAGAGGTTGTTGATTTTTTAAATAATCCAAAAAAATATCAAAAATACGATGTATCACTACCAAAAGGTGTACTACTTGTAGGTCCTCCAGGTGTTGGAAAAACTTTAATTGCAAAAGCAGTTGCTGGTGAAGCTAATGTTCCATTTTTTTATCAAAGTGGTGCTAGTTTTGTTCATATATATGTAGGTATGGGTGCAAAAAGGGTAAGAGAATTATTTCTAAAAGCAAAAGCAACCGCTCCATCAATAATATTTATAGATGAGATAGATGCAATTGGTAAAAAAAGAGGTGCAAGTAGTAATGATGAAAGGGAAGCTACACTAAATGAACTACTAACTCAAATGGATGGATTTGATAGTCAAAGTGGAGTGATAGTAATAGCTGCTACTAATAAAATAGATATACTAGATGAAGCACTACTTAGAGCAGGAAGATTTGATAGAAGGGTATTTTTAAATCTACCATCTTATCAAGATAGAGTTGATATTTTGAATTTATATCTAAAAGGTAAAAATACAAATATAAATATAGATAAACTAGCACTTGATACAAGTGGATTTAATAGTGCTGCACTAGCAACATTAGTAAATGAAGCATTATTAAATATGATAAAAAGAG
>Ga0256843_1001606_pt1 | contig 17582 bp, 14 predicted proteins | sample AlvinellametaG_FD_191572 | JGI IMG/M metagenome (GOLD analysis project Ga0256843, IMG submission 191572) | Pompeii worm associated microbial communities from hydrothermal vent at the East Pacific Rise, Pacific Ocean - Alvinella | ecosystem: Host-associated > Annelida > Integument > Unclassified ... | reverse complement strand
GCGAGATTCTCATCGGTAGTTGCTTTTTGAATTAGTGTAAAGCGTAAAGAGACTTCTCCTGCTTTTAAAGGGTAGATAAGATATTCATAATGGACGTTTGCGTTGTGGTAGCTATCGGTCTCTTTGGCAAAAAGTCGGTGAAATTCATATTGGGGACTCTTTTGAAGGTCAAATTTAAAAAGTAGCACCTTTTCTTTATTGGTCTGGTGAATGTCAAGGGTAAGTAGAATAGGCTCTTTGACATAGGGGTGAGGATTTGTCACTTTAAAGTGATGGTCAAAGTCCATTGCCTGTAAACAGAGTGTATAGAGTATGAAAAAGAGTATGTTACCAAGGGGTTTGTTCATGAATATATCCTTTATTGATAAGTTCATAGACTTTAGAACTTAGTGGATGTTTTTGAGTCTCTGGAGTAAGAAGCAGTTTTTGCTTTGTATGCTTTTTCTGAGCTCTATTTTGTTTGTCTCCATTGCCATTACCTGAAGAGGAAGCCTCTTCTTTTGTTCTCTTTTGGGTGCTCTCTTCATTTTTATTTTTTTGGGTTGTCTGGCTATTTTGAGATTTTGGATGAGAAATACCAATAGGGGTGGATGCTTTATCTCTTAACATAGCAATAAGTGCCAGATTGATTTTGGCATCTCTGTCTTCACCCAGTTGTAAACACTTTATATAATAGGTTTGGGCTTTTTGGTACTGTTTCTCTTTTGCATAGCAATTGGCAATGTTATAGTAGAGTGTCTGTTTGATAGGAACGTGGCTACTCTGGATTGAAAAAAAGAGTTGTCGGGCTTTTGGATAGTCTCCTTTTTGATAATAGAGTGCTCCTTGTGCAAAACGACTTTGTAAAGAAGGGTTTTCTATTTTGTTGAGATACTTCTCAGAGCGTTCAAAGTGATGGTGATGATAACTTTGATAGGCTTTGTGTAAATAATAGAGGTCAAATACTGAAGCTTCAGCACTGATTCCCAAAAATACTGTGATAAAGAGAAGCACAGAGACAGCACGGGTATGGAGTAGAATAAAAAGAAGGGTAGCAAGAAGAAGAGGTAGGGTGTAGAGTTCTATATAGCGATGCTGTTTTTTGGAGAAAGCCTCTTTTTGATGGTGTTGTTTTTGTAGGGTACGATAGAGTAAATGTGCTGTGGCTTCAGGAGAGGAAGCAGGCATAGTGTAGGTACCTCCTGTACGCAGGGCTACTGTTTTCAAAAGAGGATTGATACGTGAAATAATCAGCTGTTTTTGATCATCTTTAAGCAGTGAACCATCAGGGGTTTGTATGGTTGTCCCTTTGGTAGTACCCAATGTGACAACATGTAAATGGATAGCGCCTTGTTCAATAATTTTTATAAGAGAATCGAGTTGCCTCTCTTCACCGCCATCAGAGAGTAAAATAAGGTTTTTTTCTCCATGTTGCATAGAGGCAACCTTTTTAAAAAGGTTATGTAAAGAGGTGCCTTTTGTCAAGATATAGTCTGGATTGAGACTTTTAAGAGCAAGCTGAATGAGTTGATGATCGGTAGTAGGTGGAGAGAGTAGCAGAGGGTTTGTTGTAAAAGCAATCAGCATGATATTATCTGAGGGGTTTTGTTTGAGTAGAGCAGAGATTGTCTCTTTTGCAAAGGTATAACGGTCGGGTTTGATATCTTTTGCCCGCATAGAATAGGAGACATCTAACGCAATGATATAGTTTTGTCCTTTTATGGGACGCTCTTCTATCCCCTGCATCCATACAGGTCGGCTTAAGGCAACTACAATCAACATAAGAATAAGCAGATGTATGGTTTCAGTGACGCTCTTTTTTCGATACCAAAAGAGAAGTATCAGAGGAATGAGAAGCCAGAGAAAGAGAGGAGAGAGCAGATTCATTGAGACCCCCTTGAAGAGTCTACTCTTTTAGAATAGAGTGTCCACCAAAGCAGTAGAAGAAAGGCACTTCCAAGAGGAAAGAGGAGTAAGAGTTTTTGGTTGAGGTAGTCTTCTCCTCTGAGAGGACTGGGTTCTAATTGTTCTATCTCTGCATAAATTTTGCCAAGTTGTGAAGCAGAGGTGGCCGGATAGCTTTTACCTCCAGTCTCTTTTGCAATGGTTTTCAGTAGAGTGCTATCATACTCTGAAGTGTTTCCTATGCCAATGGTATAGATTTTGATTCCTTTGCTTTTAGCCTTTTTGACTGCTGTTTTGGGTGAGGTAACACCTGCATTGTGATAGCCGTCAGTAAGTAAAATAATTCCTTTGCTTTTAGCTTTTCCATAAGAGAGTGTACGGATTGCCTGCATCAGAGCATCACCGATTGCTGTACTCTCTCCTGCAATGCCTACAGTAGTCATTTTCAATAGATTTCCTAACGCTTCAAGATCATAGGTAAGAGGAGACGCAGTATAGGCAAATGTACCAAAGATAACGACTCCCATATTGTCATCAAAACGTTTTTTGATAAAATCTAAAGAGAGTGCAATGGCAGTTTCATATCTATTTTTGAAACGTGCGTTACGATCGAATCCACTTTGTGCCATAGAACCACTTGCATCAAGTACCAAAACAAGGTCGCGTCCTTTTTTTTCTCCATTTCCCTGACTCTCATACATAAAAGGTTTGGCAAGTGCTATGACAAGAAGGGTAAATATCAGTATTTTAAGCCAAGGTTCCCAATATAGCAGGGGGCTTTCTCTCTCTATCCAGTCAAGTTTGGGGAAATAGTACTTTTTGTGATATGCTTTACACCATAAAAAACAGGGGAGCAGTAAAAGTAATAAGAGAAAATAGGGTGTTCCAAATGTAAAATGCATGTTTGATTCTATCAGTTCTCTATTAAGATAAGGGTAAATCATACGCCGAAGCCCTCGATAATACGTTTGATAGACTTCTCAAAGAGAATTTGTCAATTTTCTGCTATACTCCAATCAATATTTTTTATCTTGGATACAATATGATGAAACAGACACAAAAACTACTTCACCTTCTGTTGGGAACTGTTCTTGTTTCCTTTTTTCTCTGTAGTGGAAGCGCTATGGCAAAAAATGCAGAGATTGGCTTTAGTGAAACAGCTTCAGATTTGATGATTAATGCACTCAAACCCGAATCGAACAAACATTTTCTCAAAAAACTCTATACACAACTCTTTTATATTCCTATTTGGATTAAAAAAGAGAAACCTTCTAAATTAAGCAGAGAACTCTTTGAGATTATCCGTGCAGATAAATCGTTAAGTCATACAACCATGCTTTACCAAAATATGTTGGCACTGGAAGAGGAGAGGTATCAGCTCTATACCTATCCCAGCAGTATGGTAAAGAAGGTGAACTGGGAATTTAAAATGAGTCAACTCTATGAGGAGTATGCCAACTATATTCTCTATGGCAGTATTAACTGGGGAGCACTTCAGGCACGACTCTCAAACTTACGTGTTTCAGCAATTACGGCAGGATGGATTACCTATAAACCGAGAAACAGCCCATTGAGTGTTATGGAGAATGCTGTCTTGACAGGAAGCCTAAAACATGCTTTTGCAAAGGCAGAACCAAAAAAATACCACTATCGGGCATTGAGAAAAGCACTTGACAGATATATTACAATTCGAGAGAATGGCGGATGGCTTCCTATTGACAACTTTAAAGGGGTACTCAAAGTAGGAGACCGTCATCATGCAGTACTTTTTATCAGAGAACGTTTGAGGATTACAGGAGACTATCTCCCCTGTATAGAGAGTGATGAGAGTGATTTATATGATCATTGTCTCAAACAGGCAGTCATACGTTTTCAAAAGCGTAATGGCTTGGTTGCCGAAGGTGTCATAGGAAAAAACACAATGCAGGCATTGAACCAAACGGTAGATGAGCGTATTGCACTGATTAAAATAAATCTTGACCGCATCAAATGGTTGCATGGGCGACCTGATAAGCGTCATATCATTATCAATATTCCTGCCTACAGGCTCTATTATGAAGTGAATGGAAAGTTGGAAATGACAATGAAAGTCATTGTGGGAAAACGTAAAAATCCTACACCTATTTTTTCAAACCGTGTCAAAAGTGTGGTATTGAATCCTTATTGGAATGTGCCTAAAAGCATTATCCAAAAAGAGATGATTCCCAAACTGCTTCGTAACCCTAACGCTATGGCAAAACAGCAGATTGATATCTATACGGGCTGGGGAAGAGATGCGAAAAAGGTCAGTGGAGCATCTGTCAACTGGGCACAGTATCGATACAGTAAAACGGTACCTTTCCGTTTTGCCCAAAGACCAGGAGATAAAAATGCACTGGGAAGAATTAAATTTTTGTTTCCCAACCAGTTTCATGTCTATATGCATGATACACCGACAAAATATCTTTTTAAAAGACACAGACGCTCTTTTAGTCATGGGTGTATTCGTTTGGAAAAACCAAAACTTATGATGGAAACAATTGCCTCTTTTAACCCTAATATCGAATTGGAAAAAGCAGAAAAAATACTCAAAAGTAAAGAAAATACCTACTTTTCGTTAAAAAATACCATTCCTATTGATGTTGTTTATTTGACGGCGTGGGTTGACTATGAGGGGAAGTTACAATTTAGAGAAGATATTTATGGATATGATAAACTCATGTTGGCTTCTTTGAGAAAGTGGTAACGCATGGATTTTGAGTATGCGATTGCTCTAACAGGGGGAATTGCTACAGGAAAAAGCAGTGTCTCAACCATTTTTAAAGCAGAAGGTTTTGTGGTGATTGATGCTGATAAAATTGCCCATACTGTACTCAATCAAGCTTCTACAGAGGTTGCAAACCTCTTTGGAAGAGAGGTATTGTGTGACAATGGTGTCAATAGAAAGGTATTGGGTAGCATTGTCTTTGCCAATTTGCAAAAGCGAAAAGCACTTGAAGCACTGCTTCATCCTTTAATCTATCATGAAATTTTAAAACAATCAAGAGTAGAAGAGATGAAGAGAAAGCCTTATTTGATTGATATTCCACTCTTTTTTGAAAGTAATCGCTATCAAATTTCTCGTACGATTGTTGTGTATGCCTCCCGTGCACAGCAAATTGAACGTGGTATGTACAGAGATGGACTCTCAAAAGAGGAGATGTTGCGTCGTTTGAATGCCCAGATAGAGATAGAAAAAAAGCGTCAATGGGCTACCTATCTGATTGATAACAGTGGTGAACAAAATACACTCTATGAGAAAACCATAAAGGTGATAAATCAAATAAAAAAGGATGTTGTATGACAGTAACGAAATATTCAGCAAATGGTAATGATTTTATACTCTTTATTGCACAAGAACATGAAGACCGTTCAGAACTTGCCAAAAAACTCTGCCATCGTCAAAATGGTGTGGGTGCAGATGGTATGGTTGTGCTTCTTCCACATAAAAGGTATGATTTTGAATGGGAATTTTATAACTCTGACGGCAGTAAAGCGGCAATGTGTGGTAATGCCAGCCGTGCAGTAGCCCATTTTGCTCATGAAAAGGGAATTTGTAAAGAGGGGAAAGCGGAGTTTTTAACGGGTGCAGGTGTGATTCGTGCAACGATTAACGGTGTCTATGTAGTCAGTGATATGGTTGCACCCAAGATTCTTCATAAAGAGATTGAGGAGGAGGGGGAGCGTTGGTGGTTGATTGATTCGGGTGTACCACATCTTGTGGCAATTCGGGAAAATATTGATACCTTTGACCTTGTTCAGGCACGTAAACTGAGAGAAAAATACAATGCCAATGTCAATATCTGTACGCTAAAAGAGGAGGCACTCTATGTGCGTACCTACGAGCGTGGGGTTGAAGATGAGACCCTTGCCTGTGGTACAGGTATGGTGGCATGTTATATTCGTTTACATCAAGAGAAAAAAGTTTCTGGGCAGATAAAAGTACACCCTAAAAGTGGTGATGAACTTTATGTGAGTGAAGAGAGTGGCATTTATCGTTTTGGTGGGAAGGTAACAAAAACATTTATTGCAGAAACATTGATTTAATGGCTTTGGGGAGAAAAAGATGAAGTTTGTATGGATAATGGTTTTTATTTCAACCCTCTGGGCAAATGAGTTTGATACAGCAGTAGCAGAATATAGAGAGGGAAACTATATCAAGGCACTCGATATCTTTTATGCTCTGGCAAAAGAGGGTGATTCTCAGGCACAATTTAATGTAGCACTCATTTATGCCAATGGCAAAGGGGTTGCCAAAGATCATTATCAAGCGATGGTATGGTATGAGAAAGCAGCCAAACAGGGAAATTGTGATGCACAGTATAATTTGGCAAAATTGATTGTTCAAAAAGCAGAAAAAGGAGATACCCATGCCCAAGAGAGAGCCAAAGAGTGGTATGAAAAAGCAGCCAAGGCAGGACAAAAAGAGGCAATGAATGAGTTGGCTCTGCTTTATATCAAAGGAAGAGGTGTCAAGAGAGATGAACGTAAAGCCTTTGCTCTGTTTAAACAGGCTGCGCAGATGGGAGAGAGTAGCGCACAAGCCAATGTAGCCCTTCTTTATGCATGGGGAAAAGAGGTACCTCATAATAAGATAAAAGCCTATGAAAATTTTAAAAAAGCACTTGCACAGGGAAAAAATGAAGTTTCAAGCTCTCTTGAAAAACTTTGTAAAGAGAGCAGTTGGGCATGCCAAAAGAGTGAAGAGTAGCCAATAAGAGAGAAATCTTTAAGTATCTCTTTGCTATAATTCCCGCCTAAGAAAAAGAGAGTTGTTTTTCTTTACTTTGTGATCGCGTAGCTCAGTTGGTAGAGCACTACCTTGACATGGTAGTGGTCGTTGGTTCAAGTCCAATCGTGATCACCACTTCTTTTATATAAAAATCCTTTACTTCTCCAAAACAAAGTAGTTTCATAGTATACTATGCTTTTAATAATTTAATCAAAGGGTTTCTCTATGCACGTATTGGTTTCTACACTTTTACTCTTCTTTATGCTCTCTTTTTCCGGATGTGAAGGACCAGCATTTGGAACAACGGTACATAAAGAGTACTTTACCAATGGTCAGTTACGATCAGAATATATTATGACTGATAAAACAAAAATGAATGGTACCTTGAAAAAGTATGGAACAGGAGGTAAACTGACTTCTGTTGTCACAATTAAAAATGGTGTAAAAAATGGTACCGAAGTGATGTATGATCCTGAAGGGCGTGTCTTGATGCGTACCCCTTATGTCAATGGTGAAAAACACGGTAAGCAGATTGTCTATTATCCCAATCAAGATATCTTGGCAGTGATTCCTTACCAATATGACAGAAAAAATGGTATAGCTGTCAAGTATTATCCTGATGGAAGCGTACAACAAAAAGCACGCTACAAAAATGACAGAATTGTCAACTAAAGCATTGACAGATAAATAGAATTGAAGGAGTCTTCTATCGATACCCTCTATCTTTTACTTTTTTTACTTATTATTCTTTCAGGATCAGTCTTTACCTATATCTATTATCTCAAAGAGAAGAAAGAACAATTAGACAGTATCAGACGTGGATTTTGCCCCCGATGCCACCAGAAGAGTATTCTCTTGATAGACCAAAGAAGCAGTGGATGCTCCGGACCAAAAATACTCACCTTTGAATGTTTGGAATGTCATTACCATAACAGTTTTTCAGTGGAAAATGATGGTGGATGTGGCAGTGGAAGATGTGGGTAGAAAATAATAGTTTCCCACTTCAAGGATGATTTTTCTATTGAAGAGGCTGTAAGTACTCTTTAGTTATAATACTATAAAATATTTTTATCTAGATAAGTCACTTAAGAAGGGGTAGCTAAGATGCTTGCAAAGCTTAATATAATGATAGCCATGGTTTTCATATTGATACTTACTGGCTGTACTGGAAAATCAGATTATCAGTTGTTACAGACAGACCGTGTCATTCAAAAGCAGAACCTTACTGCCGCAAGTATTGAATATAAAATTTTACCTCAAGATAGACTCAAAATTATTCTCTATAGAGATCCAGCTCAAATTAGTGAAGAGGCAGCACAGAAGTTGGGTGAAAATATTAATGCTGATGGTATTTTGGTCAATGCAAAAGGCTATATTAAACTACCATTGATTGGAAAAGTCAAAGTAGCAGGATTGACACAGAGTCAGGCTTCTGATCGTATTGAAGCACTTTACCGAAAGCAGTTGACAGACCCTTCAGTCTATGTAGAAATTATGAATAAGCGTCTTTATGTTTTAGGAGAAGTCAATAAGCAGGGAGTTATCAATATAGACAAAGAGAAAATGACGCTCTTTGAAGCCCTTGCTTTTGCAGGTGGCTTAACAGATTCTGCCGTGAGAAACAGTGTCATTATTGTTTCGCATAATGCAAGAGGCATGCAGATGCGAAAAGTAGATTTAACCAATTTTGATACCATGAATTATGCAAGTTTGATGCTCAGACCCAATGATATTATCTATGTACAACCAAATAACTGGAAGAAATTTAGAGTAGCATCAAGTGATTATACCTCACCATTTACTACCATTACTAAAATTGCCGCACCGTTTGTCACGCTGAAATATCTTTCAGACTAAGGCGGATGTTTTGATAAAACGTAAGCCTCTGTTTATCTTTTTTTCTGTGATTAAAGCACTCTTTCTTAGAGAGTTAGAAAGTCGTATCAGTCAGGGGAAAAGTGGGCTTTTTTGGACTTTTACCGAACCCTTTTTTCAAGTCTTTGTTTTTGTGGCACTGCGTTCAGCATTGATACAATCTTCAAGCTATAATGTCCCACTTTTTATGGCAGTAGGTTTTGTGCCTTTTGCTATGTTTCGCTCTATTCTCTCCTCCTCTTCGGGAGCGTTTATGGCGAATAAGGGATTATTCAATTATAAGCAGGTAAAACCGATTGATACAATTCTCTCAAGAGCTCTAGTGGAACTTTTTTTAACCTGTATTGTGGCAATGATCTTTTTGGTGATTGGTTTCTTTTTACATTTTGATAACCTTTTACCTGAAAATACACTGATGGTTCTTTTTGCCTATTTTTGGTTTTGGATTTTTGCAATTGGAATTGGTTTGATTGTTGGTATTGGAAATACTTTTTTTGTCAGTATTGGTAAAATTGTCTCTATTTCTACCTTTGGGCTGATGATTTTTTCTGCTGTTTTTTATCCTATTGTAACCTTGCCTCCTGCGGCTCAAGAGATTTTACTTTACAATCCTTTGGTACACTTTATGGAGATGATCCATGGATCGTATCTGTATGAGTTGGATACACAGTTTGTTGATTATCGCTATATGTTACTGTGGACAGTCATTCCATGGTTTATTGGTATTTGGCTCTATGAAATGCTTGAAAGGAAAATTATCTCCGCATGATAGAGTTAAGAAATGTAACCAAATATTTTTCTACCAATAGTTCTAGAAAATATATCCTCAAAGATGTATCGTTGGTACTTCCTGAAGTCAATATAGGCATATTGGGACGTAATGGTGCAGGAAAGTCTACCCTGATGCGTATGCTGGGAAAAATTGAGTTTCCTAATGAAGGAAGCATCTATTCTCAAAACAGTTTTTCTTGGCCTCTGGGGCTTGGAGGAGGATTTGTTGGTAATATGACTGGTCGTGGAAATGTCAAGTTTGTCTGTAACCTTTATGGCAAGAGTAAAGAGGAGACCAAAGAGGTGATTGCGTATGTAGAAGAGTTTGCAGAACTGGGAGATTATTTTGATATGCCAATGAAAACCTACTCTTCTGGAATGCGGGGACGTTTGGGTTTTGGATTGAGTTTGGCATTTGATTTTGATTATATGATTATTGATGAAACACTCTCTGTAGGAGATGCAAGTTTTAAAAGTAAAGCTAAAGAGAGATTAAAAAAGAAGATAGAAAACTGTAATATTATTTTAGTCAGTCACAGTATGAAAACATTGCAGGAGATGTGTCATGCAGGCTTACTGGTACATGAAGGAAAACTCTCTTTCTTTGAAGATATTGATGAAGGAGTAAAAAGATATAATGAAATTAATGAAGAGAGAAAAAAATAGATGAAAATAGTAAAATGGTTTTTTCGCCTGATTTTTATTACCCTGTTTGTGAGTATAAGCTATTATATTGTCAAGATAGAGACAGAACGTTATGAATCAACAGGGATTGCACTCTTACAGGATTTGGCAAAAAAACAGTCTATGGATTTAAGCTCCATATTGATGGGACAGGGATCTTCTACAATGCAAGATTCTAAAATACTTGAACTTTATATGCGTTCTCATGAAATGTTTCAGTATATAGACCATGAATATAATTTAACTAAACATTATACAAGTAATGATCTTGATTTTGCACAAAAACTGTATAAGGAGACACCTTTACCTTTTTATCGGGCAAACCAAAAGAATTTGTTGCAAAAATATAATGAAGATTTAATGGTTTTATATGATGATCCTTCCGGAACATTGGAGTTGACCTTTATTCATACCAATCCTCAAACCGCACAGAAAATTTTACAATCTATTTTAAAGCGTGCAGAAGATATTATCAATCAGTTTGCAAAAGAGAATGCCAGAATTGCACTCAAGTTTATAGAGAAACAACGAGAGAAAAAGAGAGCTCTTTTTGTACAAGCGATTAAAAAGCTGATTGCCTATCAAAACAGCCACCATACGATAGATCCTTCGGTGGATGTACAGAGAAAAATTACTATTTTGACTGATCTTGAGACTGAATTGGTTAAGAGTGAAGTAGAGTATGCGACCAAACTGAAAACATTTAATCCTAAGAGTCGTGAAGTACAAATGTTAAAAGATAATATTGAGAATCTTCGCCACTCTATAACAAGGGTAAAACGAGAGCTTTCTGGTGCAAAAAAAGGGAAAGAACTCAATGCGAATGTATTTGATTTTGAACTGCTTAAGAGTGAGATGGAATTTAGTAAAGAGGTCTACCGTCAAACACTTATCAACCAAGAAGAGGTCAAAATAGAAGTAGCACAGCAGTCTAAACACCTTATTGTCGTAGCCAAACCTACCTTGGCAGATGATTACAGTTACCCTAACAAGCTTTGGGATATTTTTACGATACTGCTTGTCCTGTTTACGCTCTATAGTATTATGATTGCCATTATTTCAATTATTGAAAACCATAAAGATTAATGAGGTGCAGTGGCTAGTATGATTAAAAAACTTATTTATATAATATTTTATGATTTAAAAAGTAAAAGAGACCCCTTACGTATTTTTAAAAAATCGTATGCCCGCTATCAGCGTTTAGGATATGAGGGGATGATAAATCGCCTAGAAAAGGAGTATTCTTTAGTTGATTCAACTTACTATATGACATTGGCGGACAATAAAAAAGCCTATGCTTTATGGATGAAATATCAGAAGGAGAGAGAAGTATCAAGAGAACTATTAACCTATACCCCTCTAATCAGTGTGATTATTCCTACATACAATACTCCCCCTCACTATTTAAAAGCCTGTATTGAATCTGTATTGTCTCAAATATATAAAAATTTTGAAATATGTATTGCAGATGATGCCTCTAGCAATCAAGAGACCTTAGAGGTATTAAAAGAGTATGAAAAAAAAGATGAGCGTATTAAAATAGTGTATCGAGAAGAGAATGGACATGTCTCAGAAGCTTCAAATTCTGCGCTATCTTTAGCTTCAGGAGTGTTTGTAGCATTTCTTGATCATGATGATATGTTGGCTCCAGAGGCACTCTATCAAATGGTCAAAAGAGTCAATGAGAAGCCACACTTAAAATTACTCTATTCAGATGAAGATAAAATAGATGCAAAAAATCAACGTTATGACCCCCATTTTAAATCGGGATGGAATCCTGATATGTTTTTTTCTCAAAACTACCTTTCACATTTGACACTCATTCAAAAAGCATTGATTGATACGATAGGAGGATTTAGAAAAGGGTATGAAGGGAGTCAAGACTATGATCTCTATCTTCGCTGTTTGCATCATATTGAAGAGAGTGAAATTGACCATGTTGAGCATATTCTCTATCATTGGCGTGCAATTGATGGCTCAACAGCATTGTGTGCCCATGAAAAAAGATATACCATGACCAGTGGCTTAAAAGCATTAGAAGACTATTTTAACACACAAGGTCAAAAAGTAACCATAGAAAAAGGAATGGTAGACAACACCTATAAAGTGAGTTATCCAATTACAGGAACGCCTCCTTTGGTATCTATAGTGATTCCAACAAGAGATCGCCATGATTTATTGCATAAATGTATTGACAGTATCCTTAAATTTACAGAGTATGAAAATTATGAAATTCTAATTGTTGATAATGAAAGTTCTGAAGCTCAAACACTGTTATATTTTGAAGAGTTAAAAAAGTATCAAAATATTAAAATTATAGAGTATCACTATCCATTTAACTTCTCTGCCATTAACAACTTTGGTGTGGATCATGCACAAGGAGAAGTAGTTGTCTTATTAAATAATGATGTTGAGATCATTAGTAAACATTGGCTGACAGAGATGGTAGAACATGCTTTAAGACCTGAAATAGGTGCAGTGGGAGCGATGCTTTATTATGATGATGATCGTATTCAACATGCTGGTGTCATTCTTGGTATTGGAGGTGTGGCAGGGCATTCCCATAAATACTTTTCCAAGGGTATGTTTGGTTATTTTTCAAGATTGAAAATTATTCAAAACTATGCAGCTGTCACAGGTGCCTGTTTGGCGGTAAAAAAATCACTCTATGAAGCCGTAGGTGGATTAGACCAAGAGAATCTCTCTGTGGCATTTAATGATGTCGATTTTTGTTTAAAGTTACAGGAAAAAGGATATAGAAACCTCTGGACTCCCTATGTCGAACTCTATCATCATGAATCAAAAAGCAGAGGTTTGGAAGATACCGATGAGAAACAAGAACGCTTTCAACAAGAGGTAGCCTATATGAAGCGGAGATGGGGGAAAAAGCTTATGAGAGACCCCTATTATAATAGCCATTTGACACGTAAATATGAAAATTTTATGATACATTTTCCTTTGGAAAAGTAGATGAAATTACATTTGCTTTTTATTCATATACCAAAAACAGCAGGAACAAGCTTTCGTTTTTCAGCACAAGCTTTTTTTGGAAAAAAGAGGACTTTTTTTGATTATTCTGAAAAATCAGAAGAGACATCAAAAATCATTTTAGATTTAATTTATCATAAAAAAGATTTCTATAATTTCTATCGTTATTTTTTTCAGGAAAAATACTCTTTTTTGTCAGGACATTTTTCTAATGAAAAATATGCATCTCTTTATGAAACGGTTAATATTATTAGTTTTGTAAGAGAGCCTATAGCACATGTTTTATCTCATTATGCACACTTCTGTCTTCATCATGGATACAGTAAAAAGTTGGATGACTTTATTGAAGAAGAGAGGTTTCAAAATGTACAGACAAAACATTTGGCGGGAAGAGATCTCTCTTTATATGGATTTATAGGTATTACAGAATTATATGATGATTCTCTGCGTTTACTAGAGTCACAGTATGGTATTCGTTTAAAAAAAAAGAGATTAAATGTTAGAGACAGACAATGGAATGAATTTAAGTCTCCTTCTAAAGAGATCATAAATAGAATCAAAAAGTTAAACCATTTAGATTTTGTATTGTATGAAAAAGCTAAAAGGCAGATTGAAATACGAAAATGGTTACTTCAAAAAGGAGAAGTATTTTCATATGGCTATCTTCAGAAATTTACAGAAACAGAAATTAGAGGTGTGGCATTTCAAAGAGAAAATGATGAGGCTTTAGAAGTTGATATTTATTTGGATGATATTTTTTTGGAAACAGTAATTGCCAATAAATTGAGACCAGGTTTGGTAGTAAAAAATGTTCCAAGAAAAGGCTATATTGGATTTGACTACTTCTTACCCAAAAACTTTAAACTCAAAGGTAAGCTTCGGGCATTTATTCGAAAAAGTGGGCAGGAGATTATAAAATGAAAAGAATTAAACGTTTTTTTAACCGAAAAAAGAAATTAAAATATATTGTAGATTTTGATGAAGAGGCATTTTTAGATGCCAATCCTGATATTAGAGACGCAATAAAAGGTGGTCAGTTTCGTGATGTAAAACATCACTTAATGCTTTTTGGATTAAATGAAATAAAAAAGGGACTTCGTCCATTTCATAGAGCACATGAAGTATTTAATGAAGAAAAATATCTCAAACAATTTCCTGATGTTAAAAATGCTATAGAAAAGGGAGAGTTTCAGACAGCTTTTGAGCATTTTTGTGATATTGGCTACAAAAAGATTCTTCAAGAAAAAGAAAATACTTTTCAAATACTTAGTGATCAAAAAGAGCAAGAAAAATCTCAACGTTTTATCTATATGATTGATACACTTGATAGATATAGAGTAGCAGGTTGGGTATTTGATGTACAAAAAAATAAAGGAGCTTTATCTCTTCATTTATATATCAATGGAAAATTTTTTAAGTCTTTAACTGCAAATCAAGTAAGAAGTGATGTATTGAAAGAGCATGGTGTTAAAAACTGTGGTTTCTCTTCAGATTTGGGAGATCAGGTAAAAGAGGAGAAAGCTTTTTATTTGGAACTAAAGATAGTAACAGAAGAAGAGGAGATAAGCCTTGTACCCCAGCCTCTTTTTGTAACAGACTCTTCTGCAATATTAGAAACATTTTTTACAATACAAAACTTTTTAAAAAAAGAGGCTAATAGCTCTGTAGAATATGAAATTATGAGAAGGGCATTTTTAAATTTTATCTCTGATGGACGTAAACATTATATACAGGATCTATTTACTGCATCAATGTCAACTCCTTCTGTCACACAAATGAGTATGAAGTCTTTTTATGAAGAGAAAGATCCAAAAGTAAATGTAATTATCCCTGTATATCGTGATATTTCCATCACAAAGGGATGTATTGAAAGTGTATTAAATGCAAAAAGTAACATTTCTTTTCATATTGTTATTATTAATGATAAAAGTCCAGATATAGAGATGCAAAATATGCTAAACAGTTACAAAGATAATCCTATTATCTCTATTTTAGAAAATGAACAAAATCTTGGATTTGTAAAAACAGTGAATAAGGGAATGAAATATTCTCTTAATGATGTCATTCTTCTTAATTCAGATACAATTGTAACAGACCATTGGATAGACAAACTGTATGATGTGGCCAGTAGTGATAAAACAATAGCAACAGTTACACCTATGTCTAACAGTGCAACTATACTTAGTTATCCTAAAACACTGAGAGATAATGAGTTGCCTTTGGGTTTTTCACCACAAAAATTGAATCTTCTTTTTGAAAAACTACATAGTGCAAAAGTAGTAGACTTACCTACAGCACATGGTTTTTGTATGTATATTAAACGTGTAGTATTGGAAGAAATTGGTTATTTTGATGAAGAGAAATATGGGAAAGGGTATGGTGAAGAAAATGACTTTTCAATGCGTGCCTTATCTATGGGATGGAGAAACGTTGCAACCTGTGATACTTTTATCGCACATATAGGTTCTGTTTCTTTTAGTTCAGATAAAGAAGCATTAGCAAAACATAACCTTGAAATACTTACTAAAGATTATCCTGAGTATAGTGCTATGGTAAGGCGTTTTATAGCAAAGGATCCTTTAAGAGAGATACGAAGAGCTGTTTCAAAAGAGATACTAAAGAGTCTCTCTACAAAGTATATGCTTTTTATTTCACATGCATTAGGTGGTGGTACCCAAAAGGCTATGAAAGATTTAGCCTCTTTATTAAAAAAGGAATCAATTTCTGTATTAACTTTAAAGAAAGAAGAGGGACTTTATACAGTCAGTATGTATGAAAATGATTTTCTATTGGAATATAAAAAAGAAGAATGGACAACTCTTTTAGAAGATCTTAAAACACTTAATATTTTTCATATCCATTTTCATCATTTGCTTGGAATGGATTGGGAAGTGACAAAGATACCAGAGTTTTTAAATGTTCCCTATGATTTTACTATACATGATTATCTCTCAATTTGTCCGAGAATCAATCTTGTAGATGAAAATAAGGTTTATTGTGGTGAACCTGAGATTTCTATTTGTGAAGAGTGTATTCAGAAAAATGGTGTTCACCCTGGAGTTGAAGAGCTGTTTGTACAGAGTGGTAAAACTATAAGTGAATGGAGAAATGAATTTAATATGTTTCTCTCAGGAGCACGCTCTATTTTTGTTCCAAATGAAGATGTAGCAATGAGAATGCAATCTTATTTTAAAGCGCTTCACTTTACTATAAAACCACATCCTGAAAAAAGGATACGCATAAAAATGCTTCATAGACAAAGAGAAGAACAAACAGTTTTGAATGTAGCTATTATTGGTGCAATAAGTGATATTAAGGGATACAGTAAACTGAAAGAACTTGTAAAAGATGCACAAAAACGTTCTTTACCTATTCGTTATGTTGTGATTGGTTATACACAAAATGATGCCTATTTTGATGCGTATTCAAATATCGTTATTACGGGAAAATATGTAGAAAATGAATTATCTCAATATGTAGAAAAATATAAATGTACTTTAGCACTTTTTCTTTCTGTATGTCCAGAGACTTATAGTTATACTTTAAGTGAAAGTCTTAGTTTGGGTCTCTTTCCTGTTTCTTTTGATATAGGAGCAATAGCAAGTAGATTACGGGCTTATCAGATTGGTAAAATACTTCCTCTAGGGGCTACAATAGAAGACATTAATAATGCACTTGTACAGATAAACTATAAAAATGCTGATTCTCAATTATATATAGGTTTACAATATGTTACTATTCTAAAAGATTATTATAAGTTTCCAAATAAAAAGATGGAGGATTAATTGAAAAAAGAAATATTTTTACATATTGGTACACATAAAACAGGTACAACTTCTCTTCAATACTATTTGGATAAGCACAGTGAGGAGCTTTTAAAAAAGGGTATTTATTATCCACGTACAGGTTGGTATCATCATAGTCAACATGAACTTGCTTTCTCATTACAAAAGATGTTTAAAAATAAAGATTCCTTACAGAATGATAGTTTATGGAACACTCTAAAAGAAGAAATCAATAACTCCTCTGTACCAAAGATTGTAATTTCTAGTGAAGAATTTTCTTTAATTAGTGAAGAGGCAATTATCAAATTACAAGATATTCTTAAAGAGTATAACGTAAAAATTGTAATTTATATTCGAAGACAGAGTGATCTTCTGGAGTCTATTTATAATCAACAGACAAAAGATTGGAAAAGTCCAAGAAAATTACCTTTTGAATATTTTGTTAAGCAACCACGAAAACTTTATAATCATATTTATTATTTTTGGATGATAAAAAGTTGGGAAGATGTATTTGGTATAGAGAATATGATTGTACGTATTTATAATAAGAAGATGTTAAATGGAGGGAATACATTAAGTGACTTTTTCTCTCTATTGGATATACCTTATGATGAAGAAAAAATCAATATAAGAGTCAACCAATCAGTAAGTATAAAAGCACTTGAGATGATTAGGTTATCAAAAATGATGAATATAGATTTATATAAACGTAAAAAAATATTTGAACTTGCAAATTATTATTTTCCAGCGGATGAAAAAAATACATCATTGTTGACATCTTTAGAAAAAAAGGCATTAGATGAAAAATTTAAGAAGAATAATGAAAAATTAAAAGAAAAATATTT
>Ga0256843_1001605_pt1 | contig 17587 bp, 15 predicted proteins | sample AlvinellametaG_FD_191572 | JGI IMG/M metagenome (GOLD analysis project Ga0256843, IMG submission 191572) | Pompeii worm associated microbial communities from hydrothermal vent at the East Pacific Rise, Pacific Ocean - Alvinella | ecosystem: Host-associated > Annelida > Integument > Unclassified ... | reverse complement strand
TGTCTCATCTTCTATTTTGTAGATAATTGTATATCCTTTGTATATCATATCTCTATAAGCTTTATCATTAAAATAGATTGAAACTCTACACATTTTAGGATTACTTAGTAAAAGCTCAAATTTAGATTTTAGCTCTTTTTTAAAGATGTTAGAAGCATTAGGTTTATCTTTTGAAATATGCTCAATTATACTACTTAAAGCACTTTTAAACTGCTCTTAATAAACAATTTTCATTAAACCCCAAACTCTTGCCAAAATTCATTATGTTTTTGAAAGTTTGCATTTTTTTCTGCTTTTAAGACTCTTTTTCTAACTTCATCAATAGAGCTTACTTCAAAACTACTTTTATTATCGATAATTTGAATATTTTTTACTATACCATCTTTTAAAGAGTTAAGATATTCTAAAAAAAATTCAGCTTTATTATCATTAATTTCTAAATTAATTTGCATTAAAATATCCTCTTTTTTTATTATTATATCATATTTAAAATTACTTTAGAAATTTTTAAAATTTTATCTAACTTAATTTAGTTTAGCATATCTATAAAATATGCTAAACTTGTTGCTAACTATAATAAATTGTATTTGTGTATAAACTATTTACATTTTAATATAGAACAACTACACAAAATTGCTAAAATTTTAGATATTGATATTTGTGAGTTTTTTAAAATAGATTAGATAAATAGCTAAATTTGGGTATAACAAAACTTTTTAATATTTAACTATTTATGATATACTTAAAATAGTTTAATTCATAAGGAGTTAAAAAGTAGTATGGTAGAAAAATATCAAATTATATCTAATGATGAGTCTTTTGATAAAGATGAGTTATTAAAACGCTCTAACGAAATAAAAAATAAAACAATAAAACCAATTTCTCGTAAAGAGGTTTTTGATGGATTATACTAAAAAATTTCATCCTAAATTTAGAGCTGATTTAAAAAGCATTGATAAAAGTGTAATTAAAGATATACATCTTGATAATATTTTAAAAAATCCTCTACAAAACCAACCCTACGCTTTTTTGATAAAAAAGAGAAAATTTTTATAAAAAACTTGAAAATAGAGTTAAATAAAAGGAGTTTAAAACTTATGAAATTAGGAATTAATATAGACCATATTGCAGTTTTAAGAGAGGCTAGAAGGGTTAATAGCCCAAATTTAATAGATGCCCTACCTATTTGTGATATTGCGGGGGCTGAGCAGATTACTATACATTTAAGAGAAGATAGACGCCATATTCAAGATAAAGATGTTAAAGATATTATAGAACACTCAATTTTACCAATTAATTTAGAGTGTGCGATTGAGCCATCTATTATAGATATTGTATGCTCCCTAAAGCCGCACCGTGCCACACTTGTGCCAGAAAAGAGAGAAGAGGTTACTACCGAGGGTGGTTTGGCTGTAAGTTTAGAGAATACTAGATTATTAAATGCTATTAAAAAACTACAAGAAAATGAAATTGAGGTATCACTTTTTATTGACCCAACTATTGAGGCTACTAGAATTTCAAGTGAGCTTGGGGTTGAGTGGGTAGAGTATCATACCGGAAAGTTTGCAAATATTTGGGCAATGCTATACTCTAATTTAGCTAAATCAAACCACTCTATAAAAGAGCTTGAGTTAGATAGAACTACTCTAAAAAGTATGCTTAAAAGCGAGTTAAATACACTAAAAGAGGTCTCTATTTTAGCAAAAGAGCTTGGATTAATGGTTGCTGCTGGGCATGGGCTTAACTATCATAATGTAAAAGAGATAGTTAAAATTAAACAAATTCAAGAGCTAAATATTGGGCAAAGTATAATTGCTAGAAGTATATTTACAGGGCTTGAGAGAGCAATAATAGATATGAAAGAGTTGATGAAAATTAAGAGTTAAAAGCTTTATTTTTACAAAAGGGAATAGTATGAAAAGAGTAGCAATTAGTATTGGTGATTTAAATGGTATTGGCATAGAGATTGCTATAAGAGCGCATAAAAAAATATCTAAAGAGGTTAAACCACTTTATATTATAGATAAAACTATGCTAAAAAGAGCTGCAAAAAAGCTTAATTTAGAGATTCCAAAAGATTTTACAACTATCTCGCCTAAAGCCAAAAAGTTTAAAATTAAACCAGGAGTTGTTAGTAAAAAAAGTGGGCTTTATAGTTATAAATCATTTTTAAAAGCAATTAAACTAGCAAAAAGTGGAAAAGTAGATGCCATCTTAACTCTACCTATTCATAAAGAGGCTTGGAGTAAAGCAGGGATTGAATATAAAGGGCATACAGATATGCTAAGAGATATTTTTAAACAAGATGCTATTATGATGCTTGGGTGTAAAAAGATGTATGTTGCTCTATTTACAGAGCATATTCCTCTAAAAGATGTTGCTAAACAAGTTAAAACTAAAAAACTCACAAAATTTCTGCTTGATTTGCAAAACTCTTTAAATACAAATAAAAAAATTGCTATCTTAGGGCTTAATCCACACGCTGGGGATAATGGGGTTTTAGGTAATGAAGAGAAAAAAATAACAAAAGCAATAAAAAAAGCTAATAAACTATTAAACTCTAAACAGTTTATTGGTCCAATAGTTCCAGATATCGCCTTTACACCAAATTTTAGAAAAAATTATAAATATTTTGTAGCGATGTATCATGATCAAGGTTTAGCACCACTTAAAGCTCTATATTTTGATGAGTCTATAAATGTAAGTCTAAATTTGCCAATTTTAAGGGTATCAGTAGATCATGGAACAGCTTTTGATATTGCATATAAGGGTAAAAAGATAAATTTTAAAAGTTACCTAAATGCAATTAAATATGTTCTTATTTCTTAAACCAAAAAATAAGAACATAATATAACATATTTGCATAAATCATATATAAATTAGTTTTCTTAAGATATAATCTCATCTAAAAAAGGCAATAAGTTGAGATTATTTTTAATTTTAATATCTTTTTTTCTAATATCTTGTGAAAATAATACCAAAACAAACGATTATAAAGAAAAAAATAGTGGTAATACTCAAGAAAAAATACAAGAGGTTAAAGCCAAAAGTATAGACTATTTTAGTAAATATATAAATAATAACTGTGATCAATTAATAGATAAAATATATTTTGAAATATGTTATAATTACGATTTAAATCTTGCTACTGCTGTTGGTTACAAATTAGAAGGGGATTTAGTAGATGAACTTAATATTAAAGATAGACCCTATTTTTATGCAGAACCAACACTTCCACAAAAGGAGCAAATAGAGCCTAATAACTATCAAGGAACAGGCTATGATAGAGGGCATATGGCACCTGATGCAGCATTTGATTGGAGCGAAGATAGCCTAAAAGCAACCTACTCTATGGCAAATATTGTTCCTCAACTTGCTATTGTAAATAGAGAAGAGTGGAATAGAGTAGAAGAACATGCAAGGAAAATGGCAAAAAAATATAATGAAATTACAGTAGTAAATTTAATGGCATTTGATAACAATATTACAAAAATTGGTAAAACTCCTGTTGCTTTGCCTAAAGGTTTTTATAAAATAATGTATAATATTGAAAAAAATTATAAAGAGTGTTACTATTATGCCAATACCCAAAATCAGAGCAAAAGCCTAAACAAACACCTCATTTCATGCGATAATTTGTAACTATTATTATCGTATTGTTATAATAATAATTGTTCTAAAAATATCTTTTTAATAAAAATTTCTAATGATTATAGCTTTTTAGTTTCCTTTTGATTATTTTATGTTAATATTCTATTAATTTTATTAAAAGGGGATAAAGCTATGAGATTACTACTGCTTATTTTAGTTGTAGCAACACTAAATCTTAATGCTTCTCTTAAGCGTTTAAGCTTAAATAGAGCATTAGAGCTTTTAGAAGAGAACAACTTAGAGATTAAAGTCTCTAAATATGAAGAGATGATGAAATTTTACGATATTGCTAAAGTTAAAGCTAAAAACTTTGGTACTATAGATTTAGAGATAACAGCTCTTCGTTCAAACGATCCAGGTAATGTATTTGGATTTAAAGTACAAAGCAGAGATGCTACATTTGCAGATTTTGGATTTGCGGATTTTATGGGAGCATTAGGGCAAGGTGTTCAGCAATCAGCTATGATGGATCCAAACCATATGCCAAACTTTGCATATTTTGCACAAGGTTTAAATCAAAATGGTGCTAGTATATTAGCAATTAAACCAGATGCACTAAACTATCCAAAACCTAGAACACATTTTTTAACTAAAATTAGTTATAAAGTACCACTCTATACAGGTGGAATGCTAACAAACTATAAAAAGATTACTACAAAAATGTATAAAATGAGTAAAATTGATACTCAAAAAGTTATGGCAATGAAGAGATATGAGCTTAAAAAAGCATTTTATGATGTAGGTTTAGTAAATAGCTTTATATCTAACCTTAATGAGATTAAAAGAAATATAGGTAAGCTTAAAAAAGTAATTAAAGAGATGCAAAGAGAGGGATATGCGGTTGAGACTGACTATTTAGAAGTAGATGCAAAGTTAGCAGAGGTTGAAGCTATGCTAGATGAAGCAAAACTAAATAAAGAGTTAGCATATCACTTTATCTCATTTTTAATTGACCAAAAGGTAAGCTCAATTATTGCACCAAAGAGTTCACCAAGAGTTCCTAGAGTTACAAAAGATACTATAGTAAATAGAAATTTAGATATTGCAAAAGCAAGAATGGGCTTAAAGATTACAAAAGATGCAATAGAGGTAGAAAAGGCTAAATTTAAGCCAACTGTTGGAGCATTTGTAGAGTATGGAAATGCTAATGATAAACTATTTAAATATACAAAAAAGGGTTTTTATACATTTGGTGTTCAAGCTAAAATGAATCTATTTAATGGAGGCGCAGATAAAGCATCTTTAGAAAAAGCTAAGACACACTATCTTAAAGTATCTACTCAGGTTATTTTAGCTAAAAAGGGTATGTGGCTTAAAGCTAGTAAATTAAAAGCACAAATAAAAAGCTTAACAGCTCGTGTTAGAAGCTACCAAAAACAGTATAAGTTTTCGCAAAGAGTATATTTAACTTATAAAACTAAGTATAAAGAGGGCTTAGTTTCAATTACAGATCTATTAATAAAACAATCTTTAGAGATAGAAAAGTTAATGAAACTATTGCAAATAAAAAATGAAAGAAATGCAAAAATCTTAGAGTTGCAAAATTTAATAAACCAATAAGGAGAAAGAATGAAAAAAATAGTTATTTTAGCAATAATTTTAGCCAATATACTAAATGCAGCAGCCATAGAACTTAGTGGTTCTGTTGTATCAGATAACCAAAAGATGATTACAAGTAGGTATATGGGCTTTATTAAAAATATGAAAGTAAGCGAGGGCGATATTGTAAAAAAAGGCGACTTGCTTTATGAAATTGATTCAAAAGAGATAGAAGCAGCAGAGAGACAAGTAGATTTAGGTATCTCTCAAGCAAGACTTGCTTTGCAAATGAACCAAAATCAGTTAAATAATGTTTTAATAAACCTTGCTCGTCATAAAAGACTTTATAAAAAAGGAATGGTTTCAAAGTTTGAGTTAGAAAACCTTGAACTTGCAGCTAAAAACCTAAGAGATATGGTAAAAATTGCAAAAAAACAGGTAGCTCAAGCAGAAGCTAAAAAAGCAGAGGTTCTAAACCAATACAAATATCTAAAGATTAAAGCACCAAATGATGGTGTAATTGTAATGAAAAGAGCAAAAGAGGGAGAGATTCAAATCCCTGGTATGCCAACACTTGTTTTAACTGATTTAAGCGATTTAAAAATAATGGTTGAGATTAGTGAAAGTGATTTAAAATATGTAAAAATTGGGAAAAAAGTAAAAGTAGAGATTCCATCTGTTGGATATAAAGGAGAGGGAGTAATAAGCTCAATAATTCCTAGCTCTAATCCAATGACACATAAATTTAAAATTAAAATTAAGTTTAAAAAGGGTGATAAAACTATATTCCCAGGTATGTACGCAAAAGTATATATACCATATTAAGGAGGATAGATAATGATAAACTATCAACCAAAAGATATAGCAGGAAAACTTGCTAAAGCCTTCTTAAGGAACCCCCTTACTGCAATATTGGGTATTACACTAATTTTACTTGGGTTTATTGCCCTTCAGGTAATGCCAAGAGAAGAGGACCCTCAAATTGCAATTAGTGGTGGTGCTGTTATTGTACCAATGCCAGGAGCTACTGCAGCAGAGATTGAGAAGGTTATTGTTAATCCTCTTGAGAGAAAATTAAGAGAAATTAAGGGTATTAAACATATCTATGGTATGGCAATGGATAATGTTGGTATTGTAAATGTTATGTATAAAATTGGTGAGCGTCGTGAAGATGCGAACTTAAAGCTATATGATAAAGTTATGCAAAATATGGATAAAATGCCAAAAGGTACAATGCAGCCACTTGTAAAGCCATTTGATATTGATATTGATATCCCTATTGTTACAGTTGCTTTTTATCCAAAAGAAGGAAGCAAAGCTGATTATGAAAAGATGTATAAAACAATTAGAGCACTTCAACAAAAGATAAATGCTGTTGAAAATGTTGCAAAAACCACTCTAAAAGGCTCTCATAAGCCTCAATTTAATGTAGATGTAGATTTAGGAAAACTAAGTGCTTATAATCTGTCATTAGGACAAATTATGAAAGCAATTCAATCTGTTGCTGTTGATGTACCAGATATAAAAGGTAGAACAAAAGATAAGAAACTCTTAATTTTTGGTGTCAAAAATGCTATTGAGAGTGTTGATGATGTTAAAAATATTATAGTTGCTCAATATATGGGTTCTCCAATATATTTAAGAGATGTTGCTAAGGTTGAAAGAGGAATAGACTACCAAAACTTTAAAAGCGCATATATTGATATGCGTAAAGGAAAAGCAGAAGGCAAAGAGAAAGAAGAAGCTGCTAAAGGAAAGTTTTTGCCAGAAAAAGAGCAAGTTACTCTAACTATTGCAAAACTAGCTGGAACAAATGCTGTTTTTGTTGCTAATGATGTAGAAAAGGTTTTAGAAGAGCATAAAGCAGAGTTAGAAAAAGAGGGCATTGGATATGTTATTACAAGAGATTATGGAGAGAGAGCAAATGAGGCTGTAAATGAACTTGTTCATCACTTAATAATTACAATTTTAATTATTGCTGTTATGCTTATTTTTGCTCTTGGATTTAAAGAGTCTATAATTGTTACATTTAGTGTTCCTGCAATTTTATCAATTACACTATTTATTGCTTATATTACAGGGCAAACCATTAACCGTATTACGCTATTTGCATTCTTGCTCTCATTAGGACTATTAGTTGATGCCGCTATTATTGTAATTGAGAATATTCACCGACATCTACACTCACATGATGTTGATTGTAAAGATATGGATGAGATATTAGTTGAAGCTACTGATGAGATTGGAGCACCTACAAATATTGCAACTTTAGCTATTATTTTAACAATGGTACCTATGGCATTTGTTGGAGGAATGATGGGTTCATTTATGAAACCAATTCCATTAAATGTTCCAGTAGCGTTAGTCGCTTCGCTTTTTGTTGCATATATATTTACACCATATTTAGGTTTAAAACTACTTAAAAAGCCTAAACATAAACATCCTCATTGTGATATAAAAAAGGAGAGTAAATAATGCATAGATTAGAAAATTTAGTATATTGGATTTTGCAACATAAAAGTAGAAAATTTTTAATTATTATACTAACTCTTGTAGCTCTAGCTGCATCTATTGCGATGATACCTTTAGATTTAGTAAAAGCTAGAATGCTACCAGGAAAGAGTGCAAATACATTTTCTGTATATATAGATACCCCAACAGGTAGTTCAAAAGAGCAAACCAAAATGGTATCAGAGTGTGTAATTGATATTCTTAAAAAAGAGAAAGAGATTACAGATATGGAGCTATTTATTGGAGAGGGAATTCCTCTTGATTATGCAGGGCTTGTTAAAGGTGCTGGTATGAAAAATAGCGAAAATGTAGCTGAATTATCTGTAAATTTAACAGATAAACATAAAAGAAAAGAGAAATCTTTTTTAATGGTTAGTCGCCTTCGCCCTACTCTTAAACAAAGTTGTGAAAAGTTAGTTAAAGGGACTGTAATTAAGCTAATAGAACAACCAGCAGGTCCTCCAACTCTAGCTTCTATTGTTGTTGAAGTTACAGGAGATGACTTAAATAAATTAGCAGAACTATCTACTGAGGTTGCAAAGGTATTAAAAAAGACTCCAAAAGTAGTAGATGTTGATATAATGAGTGATGATAAATTTAAAAAATATGAGTTAATTCCAAATAAAGATAAGATTCAAAGAAGTGGATTAAGTGTAGAGCAGGTAAATAAAATTCTTTATCTTGCATTTGAGGGAATGGCAGTTGCACACAAAAACTCTAAAAATGAGGCTGGACAAATTCAGATATTCTTATCTTTAGACCCAAAAAGCAAGAAATTTGATAATAAGTCTCTTGAAGCCCTTAAAACAAAGTTAGCATCTATGAACTTAATGAACCAAAAAGGTATGCTAGTATCCTTAACAGAAGTTGTAGATATTAAAGAGGTTGATGCTAAACCTATGATTATGCATAAAGATTTAAATAGAATGATAAATGTAATTGCTGAAACAGATAATGAATCTCAAGTTTATCCACTATTAGATGCAAGAAAGAAGATGATAGAGCATTTTTCAAAATTAGGTTATAAAGTAGAAAAAGTTCCTGAACTTATGAGTACATATATGTTTGACTTAATCTTAACAGATAAAAAAACTAATAAAAAATATCTACTAAGATGGGACGGAGAGATGAAAGTATCTCTTGATACATTTAGAGATTTAGGAGGCGCATTTATTGGTGCTTTAATACTAATTTTCTTACTACTTGTAATCTATTATAAAAGCTTTGCACTAAGCGGTATTGTACTTGCAGGAAGCTTTTTATCTATTATTGGTGTAATTGTTGGGCATTGGGTTGCAGATTTAGTAACTGATGATACTTTCTTTTTAACTGCTACCTCTTTAATTGGATTTATTGCACTAATGGGTATTAGCTCGAGAAACTCTCTGCTTCTAATAGACTTTGCAAAATCTTTAATGGAAGCAAAAGGAATGGAGAAAAAAAGAGCTATTGCAGTTGCATCTGCTACAAGAGCAAAACCAATTATGCTAACAGCAGTTGCAATTATTTTAGGCTCTGCCCTCCTTGCTAGTGATCCAATCTTTGGAGGGCTAGGAGTTGCGCTTATATCTGGAACAGTTGCGGCTGTTTTTGTATCGTTAATCTTTATTCCGGTACTTATGGATAATTCAAAAGCTATGGATTTAGATGATGAAAATCCAATTCATCACGACCCTAATATAGTATCTATTACTAGATAAGCTAAAAGCTATATTGCTTTAGCTTATAGGGGTAAAGAGATATTTTATCTTTACACCCTTAACCCAAATACCCTTTTCTCAAGCCTTAAAGTTTATTTTCGGGTGTATAGTAGTAAAAAGATTTGCTTTATGGGTAATTTTTCTCTTTACTCCTCTACCCTAATGCCATTAAACTAAGCTAAAACTGTAGATTCCCGCCTTCGTGGGAATGAGATAGCACCGTTATACCCGTGAAGGCAGGTATCTATTATTATACGATGACGCCAAGCCATCATCTTCACGGAAGTAGAGATCCTTTTAAGAGATTTATCTATTATTGCTTTGTAGGGATATCCCTTGTGGATATCCAATATATGATTGCTTGTGGATACCCACAAGGGGTATCCCTACAAGTTTTATGGCTTAATTCAATGGTATTGTCTTCTAGCCTCCCCTTCACACTCCCCTCTCATTCTTAAGCTTAACTACTTTTATGATAAAATCTTGCATTATTTTTTAGGAGTATATAAATGGCAACAATAGGAATGGGTGATATTAAAAAGGGTGTTCGTTTAGAGATAGATGGTAACCCTTATAAGGTAGTTGAATTTTTACATGTAAAGCCGGGTAAAGGTGCTGCATTTGTAAGAATGAAAATTAAAAACCTTCAAAATGGAAAAGTAATAGAAAAAACAGTTCATGCTGGAGATAAGTTTGAAGTACCAGAGCTTGAGTATAAAAAGATGCAATATCTTTATGATGATGGTGAATTTTTACAATTTATGGATACTGAAACATTTGATCAAATAGGCTTAACAAGAGAGCAAGTTGGTAAAGATACTTTTGATTTTATGATAGATGGAATGGAAGCAGATATACTTTTCCATAAAGGTAAAGCAATTAGTGTAGAGATTCCTCAAGTAGTTGAACTTAAAATTGTAGAGACTCCACCAAATTTTAAAGGTGATAGCCAAGGTGGTAAAAAACCAGCTACTTTAGAGAGCGGAGCAGTTGTTCAAGTACCTTTCCATATTTTAGAAGGAGAGACAATTAAAGTAGATACTGTTGAGGGTAAATATTTAGAGAGAGTAAAATCTTAAAGCCTCTTTTGCACCTCTTTGGTGCGCTCTTTTAATCCAAATCAAAATATTTGTTAATATTATGTAACTTTTTTTAATCTTATCAATTTTCTACCATAAAACGGCATAAAATTAAGTTTATATTATGTTTTTTTTGTGTAAAATTTAAAAAAACCGGGGAATAGACTTATATGCACTATTATATAATTGCCATAGCTTTAATAGCTATTTTTTTAATAATTGTCTATTATATTGCAAATAAAAGAGATAAAGAGAAAGCAAAAAGTTTTAAAATCTCAAAAATTAATGCAAATGATATAGATAGAGCTATTCTACTAAAATTTGCAAAATATGAAAAATTTATCTATCTTCAGGGATTTACAAAAAGAGTATTATTACAATACAAATATAAAAATCAAACTATTTATAGAGCTTACTACTACAATGTTTTAAATGGTGTTCATCTATTTTTAGAATATAATCCTAAAATAAAAAACAAATTTAACTATCTATTTGCTACTAAATTTATAGAGAGTGAATTTATTACATACAACAATAGTTATATTGATAAAATTGAAGAGATAACAGAAAATAAGAGTTTTGAAATATATCCTAAAGCCTCAATAGAGGAACTATATAATACCCATTTAAAAGATAGACAAAGAGTAGATGATGAGATTATATTTAATAGACTAACACCTAATGAATTAATTCATAATAGAGATAATACTCTAGAGCAAGAGATTAAAATAGATAAAAAAGAGCCAAAAAATATATCTATATTAATCAAAACTTTGCTTTTAGTAACTATTCTCATACCAACAGGTTATTACTATTATAAACTTTTTTTTACACATAAACCCACAAAAAATCTTAAAATAGAAAAGAGAGCAAAAAACTATATTAAAGATATAGATAGAGAGTTAAAAGAGTTTAATAAAAAAGTAAAAGAGTTAAAAAAACTCTCATCTGCACCAAATAATTACAAAAAAGAGAGCCTTAGAGACTCTTTAGCAACTATTGATAACTATTTACAAAATTCTGAAATAACTAGGGTAGTAGGCAAACCTACAAATATATCAAATAATAAGCTACCATCTTCTTTAACTAAAGAGTTAAAAGATATCTATAAATGGCATAATGGTATAGAGAAATTTATACCTTTTAGAGATTTTTACTCTAAAGAGATGTTAATAAATAACTATAAAAATGCTAAAGAGAACTATATTATTCTTTTTGGAAATAAAAAAGGAAGTGAAGGTTTAGCATATAATTTTAAAGATAAAGCTATCTATGAATATAATGCTATATCTAAAAAAGCAGCAAATAAAGAGTTTTATAATATATATCATCTTCTATCAGTTATCTCAAATGCTTATAAAATAGGAGCATTTTATGATGATAGAAATTTTATAAATATAGATATGAAAAAATTTTTAAGTGTATATAGAGATAACTTAAATAGTAAAGATAAAACTAAATATAAAAAGCTAATAGCATACTTAAAAAGTAAAGCTATTGAGTACAAAATATATGGTAATAAAAAGCTAAAAATGGTTCTACTTAACCAGATAGATAAACTATATGATAAAAATCTTTTAAAATCACTCTATACCTTTATATACTCTAAAGATACTCAAATCAAAGCCAAAGCTATTGAAATAGTAGGTAAAATTGGAGATAAAAATTCAATAAATATATTAATGGCAAATCTTAAAAGCAAAAATGATAGAGTAAAAGATTTTACATTAATGGCATTAGCAAATATTGTAGATAAAAATAATCAAGACCTTTTAAAAGATATATATCCACTATTAGATAGTAACTCTACTTTTGTAAAACTTAGTGCATATAAAGTTATAGGAAAAATTGCATCTCAAGATTCATTAGCTCTACTTAGAGAAAAATTTAACAAAGAAGATAGTAAGGTAAAAATAGGAATTATTAGAGCATTGGCAAAAATTGGGACTAAAGATGATATAGAACTATTAAGTAATTATCTTAAAAAATTACCTCCAATTACTAAAAAAATTGGATATAGTGAATATATAAGAGGTTCAAAACCAAGCTTAGTTATTTTAAATTATGAAATATCTCAAGCTATTGAAAATATTAATACTAGGGAAGAGAATGGTTACAAAATTAGTGCTAAATATTAATCTGACTCTTTATAATTTTTTGCTAATATTAAATAAAAAAGGCTATAAATGTCGCAACTAAAATTTACCCATCTTCACTTACATACAGAGTATTCACTCTTAGATGGCGCAAACAAAATAAAAGCCTTAGCAAAACGCGTTAAAGAGCTTGGAATGAACAGCGTTGCAATGACAGACCATGGTAATATGTTTGGCGCAATAGACTTTTATAATACTATGAAAAAAGAGGGTATTAAACCAATTATTGGTATGGAAGCTTATTTGCACAATAGCGAAGATTTAAGTGATAAATCTATAAAACAGCGCTATCACTTATGCCTTTATGCAAAAAATGAGATTGGCTATAAAAACTTAATGTATCTAAGTAGTCAAGCATATATTCATGGTTTTTACTACTATCCAAGAATCAATAAAAAGCTACTAAAAGAGCATAGCGAAGGCTTAATATGTTCTGCTGCTTGTTTGCAAGGAGAGATTAACTGGCACTTAAACTTAAATGAAAAAAATACCAAAAATGGGGCAAAAGGGTATGAGAGAGCAAAAGAGATTGCACTTGAATATAAAGAGATTTTTGGTGATGATTTTTACTTAGAAATAATGCGCCATGGTATTGGTGATCAGCAAAGAATAGATAATGATATTATTAAGTTATCACTTGAAACTGGTATTAAAATAATCGCAACAAATGATACCCACTACACCTTCCAAGAAGACGCTGACGCACATGAAGCCTTTATGTGTATCGCTATGAATAAACTTTATGATGACCCAAAGCGTCTGCGCCACTCTGTTCATGAGTTTTATGTAAAATCACCCGAAGAGATTGCAAAACTTTATGCAGATATTCCAGAAGCTATAGAGAATACTCAAGAGATTGTAGATAAATGTAATTTAGAGATAAAATTAGGTAACCCAACACCCCCAAACTTTAAATTTACAAGAGAGTGGGCTGCTAAAAGAGGCTTAGAGTTACCAGAGCCAGAGAAAGAATACTCTTTAGAAAATGATAAAGTGCTATTTATTTATGAAGCAAAAGAGGGCTTGAAACGCCGCTTAAAATATGTTGATGAGTCTAAACACAAAGAGTATCAAGAGCGATTACAAGTAGAGATTGATATTATAAATAGTATGAAGTTTCCAGGCTATATGCTAATAGTTTGGGACTTTGTTAGAGAAGCAAAAAATATGGGTATTCCTGTGGGACCAGGCAGGGGTTCGGCTGCTGGTAGTTTAGTAGCATATTCACTTGAAATTACAGATATAGACCCTATGCCTTATGGACTACTTTTTGAGCGTTTTTTAAATCCAGAGCGTGTAAGTATGCCAGATATTGATATGGACTTTTGTCAAAGCCGCCGCCAAGAGATAATTGATTATGTAATTCAAAAGTATGGGCGCTACAATGTAGCACAAATTATAACCTTTGGTAAGCTCTTAGCAAAAGGGGTAATTAGAGATGTTGCAAGAGTTTTAGATATGCCATATGCCAAGGCTGATGCAATGGCAAAACTAATTCCAGATGAACTTGGAATAAACTTAGAAAAAGCATACGAAAAAGAGCCAAAAATAAAAGAACTAATAGAAAGCGATGCCCAAGCAGCAAGAGTTTGGAAGTTTGCAAAAGCCTTAGAAGGGCTAAATAGAAACGCTGGAACTCACGCTGCTGGAGTTGTTATTAGCAATGAGCCTTTATGGGAGAAAACACCTCTATTTAAACCAAGTGGGCAAGACACTCTAGCAACACAATATAGCGGTAAATATGTTGAAGATGTAGATTTAATTAAGTTTGACTTTTTAGGCTTAAAAACCCTAACAGTAGTAGATGAAGCCCTAAAACTCATAAAAGAGCGCCACGGCGTAGAGATTGATTTTAAAGAGATAGATATTCAAGATAAAAAGGTTTATGAGTATATATCAAAAGGCGACACTTTGGGACTATTTCAGATAGAATCTGCTGGTATGCAAGATTTGGCAAAAAAGCTAAAACCAAGTGGATTTGAAGATATTATCGCGATGTTAGCCTTGTATCGTCCAGGACCTATGGAGTCTGGAATGCTTAATGACTTTGTTGAAAGAAAGCACGGACGCGCAGAAATTACCTATATGTTCCCAGAGCTAGAGCCAATCTTAAAGCCAACATATGGAGTAATTGTATATCAAGAGCAGGTTATGCAAATTGTGCAAACAATAGGTGGCTTCTCTTTAGGTGGTGCAGATTTAGTTCGCCGTGCTATGGGTAAAAAGATTAAAGAGGAGATGGATAGACTAAAAGGGCAGTTTGCCGAGGGTGCAGCTAAAAAGGGCTTTGATAAAGCAAAGGCCAAAGAGCTATTTGATTTGATTGTAAAATTTGCAGGATATGGATTTAACAAATCTCACTCAGCAGCATATGCGATGATTACTTTTTATACTTCATATCTAAAGTGCTACTACCCAACAGACTTTATGGCAGCGCAACTATCACTAGAAAAAGATAACACTACAAAAGTTGTTCGCTATGTAGATGAAGTTAAAAAGATGAATATCGAGCTTCTACCACCAGATATTAACCGCTCAGATTTAAAATTTATTGCAAGTACGCATGAGGGCAAAGAGATAATTCTTTTTGGACTTGGAGCAATCAAGGGTGCGGGAGATATAGCGATTGCTTCTATTTTAGAAGCTCGTGGAGATACACCATTTAAAGATTTAAGCGATTTTATTAGCAGAATAGATGGAACTAAAGTAAATAAAAAGGTAATTGAATCTCTAATTAAAGCAGGTGCACTTGATAGTTTTGGATATACAAGAAGGGCTCTTATTATGCAAATAGAAGATATTATTGAAGCCTCGGCAAAAGTAACTCAAGCTAAAAAACAGGCTGAAAACTCGCTATTTGGCGGTGGCGAAGAGATGACAAGCATTAAAATAGAGCTAAATCATGTAGAAGAGTTTGAACCACTTGAAATTTTAGCCTTTGAAAAAGAGACTTTAGGCTTTTATGTATCAGGACACCCACTTGATAAATATAGAGATAAAATAGATAAAATTAAACATACCCTAAGTTCTGATTTAGATGAACTAGGAGATGGAAGCGAAGCAATATTTGTAGGAAAAATAGAAGAGATAAAAGAGAAAATCTCTAAAAAAGGCAATAAATTTGGTATAGCAACCCTGTTAGATTTACACGGAAATATCGAGTTAATGCTGTTTGAAAAACACATTAAAATGCTTGAAGAGAACTTTAATTTAAATGAGCCAATAGCATTTAAAGTAAAAATTAGCAAAACAGATGATTTTACAAGAACCTCTATTTTAAAAATAGAGTCCCTCGATGAGGCAATAAAAGAGAAAGTAAAAATTAAAAAAGAAGAAAACTACACACCAGAACCAGACGCACCACCAATAATAATAGCGATAAATCTTATGCCAGATAGTCGCATTGCAGAAGAGCTAATGTGTCTAGCCCAGCGCCATCCTGGCAATCATCCGCTATCTTTAAAGGTGCGCTCTAAACTAGCTGATGTAGTAATAGAGTCTAAAATTAGAGTATCAAAAAGCTTTATAAATGAAGCAATAAACTTAGGATTTCAATTAGAGGAGGCAATATGAAGAAATCACTTTTATTTTTAACCGCAATAATGTTTGTAGGATGTAATATACCTACTAAAAATAATGGCATTAAAGTCAATTTAGCTAAAGAGATTTTAATGAGTAACAATAGATATACAGTTAATAGCTGTTATGATGAGATTGCAGAGTACAGATTTTATGATAAAACTTATAATAAAATTTTTTATGAAGATACAGATTTTAAAACCATTGAGAGAGAGATTAATGATAAAGTCGTATATAAAGATGCTTTAAATATCACTCTTTATGAAGGTAAAAAGACTTTAGATTGTGCTTTAGATTATGATATTAATAATACAAAAACTGTTACTTTATATTGTATAAATAGCAAATTTAAAGAGAATAATAACTCATACCATGTAAAAAGAACACTATACTCAACCAAAGAAGAAGCCCTAGAACATAGTGATGAAGATTGCTCTAATTAGAGTTTTTAGAGCTTATATCACTATCGCAAAGAGCCTTGGCATTAGGGTTTCTTTGCTTCTTTAATTCCATATCTATAGGCTCTAAATCAAGCTTACTTAACGAAGCTATTGTACCACTTCTAACATTTGCTTTTGGAGGATTGTATAAATTAAAACCATTCTCATACAAAGCTAATCTAATAGGTGTTGCACTTGAATAAGTTGTTAATATTACATCTTTATTTGATATCTCTTTTAAATCTTTAAACCACTCTTTACTCCATAAAGCAGGATTTTTCTTAGGACTAAAAGCATCTTGATAGATAATATCTAACTTTACATCTATATCTTTTACAATCTCTCTTGCATCACCAAAAATAACTTCTACTAAAATATTTCCATCTTCATATCTACCACTTTTACTAATTAAATTAATTATATCTTTTAGGCTATCAAACTCTTTTGGATACTCAAAATCTTTTAAAGACTTAACCAACCCTTCATCAAACTCAGGCGAAATTATATGAAGCTTAGTTTCAGGCTTATTTGTTTTATAGTAATAAATAGCACTTAAAGTATTAAACCCAAGCCCATAACATATATCTAAAATAGTAAGCTCATCTTTTTTTTGCAAATTAAAAGCAGGAATTATATGCTTATTTAAACTCTCATTCAAAGCCCCATCACGCGTAGAGTGATAACACTCATCAAATTCACTTGAATACATAGTTTTCGTACCATCATTTGTAACAATAATATCTTTTTTCTCTCTTAGAGATGGCTTATATAATTTATTAAACACATATCCCCCCAACAAATCACAAATCACTAATTACTAATCACTATCCACTATCTAAAACCCAGCTTCATCAAGCTCTTTAAACTTAAATGCTTCCATAATATCATCTATACTATCTTGTCCCTCTCTTCTTGCAAGCACCATAATTCCC
>Ga0256843_1001604_pt1 | contig 17587 bp, 13 predicted proteins | sample AlvinellametaG_FD_191572 | JGI IMG/M metagenome (GOLD analysis project Ga0256843, IMG submission 191572) | Pompeii worm associated microbial communities from hydrothermal vent at the East Pacific Rise, Pacific Ocean - Alvinella | ecosystem: Host-associated > Annelida > Integument > Unclassified ... | reverse complement strand
GCTTCTCGAATACCGATATTCATTGCGACCGGAACAATTTTTTGGGGATTTTTAAGCAACTGAATATTTGAATATTCTGTCATGTACTCTTTTACTATGTCTACTGTTTTATCCTGACTTCCACCGTCAACCAAAAGAATTTCCATCTCTTCCATAGAGAAGTCACTCTCTAAAATAGAATCGAGACATGTTGCAATATAGTTTTCTTCATTTAGAACAGGAATAATAATAGAAATTTTTACCGGCATTTTTTCTCTTTCAAATAATAATAACTTCCATACAACATGTTTTTCAACCCTCTCCAGAAAGGATATGGTGCTGGTGTATATTTCTGACTTCTTAATGCACTATAGATATCCACAAAAAAAGCATAAATTCCAAAAATTCGCGCAAATACTGCTCCTCTGGCAACAAGAGTCTTTGTATCAGACTTCCAGCCACTACTTATTTCCTCATGCTTCATAATTTTTTTGGGCTCATAATATATGTTTAAGCCTTTTTTATGGGCATCTGTTAAAAAAATTAATTCCTCTCCAACAGGATAATTACTTCCTAAACCAAAACATTCATCAAAAATTATATTTTTTTGTATTATTGTTTTTCTACGCATTGCTATTTCGATTGAACTTACTGAAGCCAAAGTTCGAAATGTATGTTTATAACTATGTAATGCATATTTTTTATTCATCCCCTCGATCTTAAAAGTTATAATATCTGCCTCTTTCTTTTTTATAAAGGAATCTATAACAATTTGATCAATATGATCCACCAATTTTACATCATCATCACAGATCAATACAATATCTCCCGTTGAATGAAGCATCATCATATTTCTATTCTTAGATAATCCTTTTTCCTCTTCTCTTACTATTGTGATATCATTTCTCTCTTCTAAACTAGTATATATCTTTTGATAGGACTCTCCATTTGTTACTTGATGACCTATAATATATGTTATATTACTTGTAGTAGGTAGTAGTATACTTGGTATATTAAATATACTATCATTAAAAGTAGCTATGAGGATATCAAGGTGCATCATAGGGGAATATCCGTAAATGGTTTTACATGTTTATGAAATAATACTTTAAATTGACCTGTAAGTTTTCGATATACTAATGATGGAATCGTATATGTCTCAATACCATAAAGCATATTTAGTGTTACCAAAGAAGTACTATATTCACCTATTACTTTATAGTGATGGTATTTTCTATCAGATAGCAAAGAATCTATAGACTCTTTTGCTTCTACAATATTTACATCTTTTAGTAAAGGTTGATATTTTAAAAGATCCTCAGCAGGATGTGCTTTAAGTAAAATAGTATTGTCCTTTGTTGAAATTTTTTTAATCACCTTTTGTAACCAAGATACATATTCCTTTGAACTTACATACCCTGACTCTACAAATCCTCCTGTAAGTATAACCCATGTCTCTTCTTTGCAATACGGTAAAGGAGGTTCTAAGTATTTAGATTGATATACCTTCACCAAATATGTAATTAAATTTTTATTGAGCTTTCCATTTTTTACCCATCTCCACTCTTTTACTCTATGATACTGTGTTTTTCCTACAAGCATTGAAATTATTTTTTTAATACTATATAAAAGCCATGGCTTATTATAATTCTTTCGTTCTTCAATCCCAATAGAGAGTAGAGTCCAAAAGTTTTGCCAGCTACCACTTCCCTCATCCATCTGAACAAAATATTTAAAATTCTTATACCGTAAAGCTTCTTTAATATTTTGTATTCCAATAAAACCAAAATTACATAAAATAACATTAGGCATATCATATTTAATATTCTCAATATTCCGCAACTTTAATTTAGATGGGAGTATATATTTTTTGAAAATATTTTTATTTATAACTACTTTCCCTCCAATACTATGATAAAAGGAACAGGAAAGTTCTACATGGTGACCTTTACTGCAAAGATAATAAGCATAAGACAATACCATTTCCAGATGACTAATATTTGCCAAATTTTTAGCAATCAATATATAGGTCATTATCTTCCTTCTTTTGTTAAAAAAATATAAAGCCATGGCATCTTAATATACTTATGTTGATACCAAAAAACTAAAACTGCACTGACTAAAAAAGCGATTATTGTCGCATATGTGGCACCTAAAGCACCAAAATATTTAATAAAAAAATAATTTAACACTAAATTGATAATAGCTGCAGTTGTTGTACTTAATGCTAAAAATGATGTTTTATTCAAATGTACCAAATAAGGGAAAAAGATTTTATATACACCATGAATTGCATACCCTAATGAAATCCATAAAATAAAATCTTTTGCATCATAAAACTTTATATCAACAAAATAAGGTAACATAAAGTCTGCTATAAAAGATATAAAAATAGATAGAACAAAAGTTCCAAAAATATATAAATATGTATATTTTACAATCTTTATCTTTTTATTATGTGTAGGATTGGCTAAAAGTTTATAAAACCATGGAGACCACGCTTTGATAAATGCATCTGTAAATAACAATACAACCATACCAAACATATACCCTACACTATATATTCCAACAGCATCAAGTCCAACCATTCGTTCTATAAAAATTCGGTCACTCATAGCAATTATAACACCACCCATCATATGAGGTATCAAAGGGAGAGAAATATTAAGAATCGATTTTATTTTATCCTTATTCATTTTCAGAAAGATATAATTTTTTTTCTTCATGTATAATATACTTACGAAAAAAAAGATTACACTTCCTATTAGTATTCCTAAAACTTGAGAATACCAGCCAAAAGAAAAAACAACTAAAAAAAGAATCGTCAACGACATCTTGATAAAAGTATTTGAAATTTCAAAAATACCAAACATATATGCCTTTTGCTCATTCCTTAAAATAGTTAAGTTAAGCTCATTTACTATTGTTATTATAGAAATAATAGGTATTATTAAAACCCACTCAGTGGGAATAGAAAAAATACTATTTTTAAAAAATAAAACACAAAAAGTTAAAATAAAATATGCAAAAAACGTTATCAGTAAAATAATTAAAATATTCCCTATATATAAAGAAAGTTCTTTTTTTGAAATTTTGAAAAAGTTTTTAGATATATTTGCCTGAATATTCATACCTATAAATGCACTATAAAAACTTATTAAAATAGAATAAATAGATAGTAGTCCATACTCTTTAGGGGATAAGTATGTTGTCATTATAGGTAATAACAAAAAGGGAATAGATTTACTTATAATACTACTACCTAAATAAATTATAGAATTTTTTAGAATTGTCAAGTAAACACCTCTTAAGGTAACTGTTCTATAAACATTTTCATTGTATTAAAGTGCCTATTGATTTCTAACCTTGGCTGAGAAAACTTAACTCCATACTCCAATTCATACGAAATAATACTTCTAAGATCTTCCTCTAAAAAATGATTACTTATATAGTTATCCATGTTGATAGAAAGCTTATTTAAGACCTTAAAGAGTAAAGAATTTGTTACATGCGTATATGCATCAAGAATCACTCCACCAAGAACTTTTTCCAACGCTTTTCCTCTCCCATCCTCACTTAATAGAACAGATGGCTTACTAATACTACTCATAAAAATATGAGCATGCACACGATATCCAATATGAAAATCCACATTGGAATAATAATTTACAAGATTTTTTGCACTCCCTGATATATCTATATAATTAAATTGATTATTTATCAACCAGCTTATATATTTTTTTTGAACCTCATACAAAGCTTTATTTGCTCCATGAGTTTTTAAATAGGTTTCTGTAGGAGAGTGATGAAACACTACCTCAATTTCTGCTTGAGGAAATAAGTTTCGAATTGTTAAAAGTACATTTTGCATTTGTGTATACATTGATTTAGACATTTTCATGGAAACACCCAAAGAATAAGCAATTTTTTTTACTTGAAATCTATTTAGAAATTTTGTACCTATATGATCTTGGCTATAAAGTGCAGGACATCCTGTCATTAAAAAATTCTTCATTCCAAGAGAGTGCAATATATTAAGCGTATGATAATCCCGTACACTGGACATATAGCCTGAATTATTAACTTTTTCAAGCAATATCAAACTATTCTCATCTAATGTATAATTATGTGTATCTTTCCATTCACCTTTGTGTGAATACCACCCTATACCCATTGTAAGTATTGGCACTTTTATTTCATCTAAATTCTCTCGTAATGCATATACATTTGGAAACATTCTGTTTTGTAAGGCCGGTCCACCTGTTAGGATCAATGCTTTTGAACGATTAACCTCCTCCAAATCTGCATCTGATAGTTTTTCCCAACCATTTAAATCTAGAATACGTATATCTGGTCTGATCCAATTAAATAATTGTTTAGCACGCAACTTTATTAAATGGTCTCCTGCATTATTTTTACCACCTGTTAACAATACATATTGATTTTTCATTGAAACATATTCCATTGCAATACACTATCTTCTTCTATTTCATGAAGTGCTCTTTTCCCAACAACCTCATCAATAAACTTAGGACTGATCCCATGGGCCGGTCTTTTAAATGTCAAATCACTCTCTTCTATTATCTTTCCGCACGGGATCATTCTACTTGCAACCAAACTTCTTCTGGCATTCTCTCTTGCCAATATTTCATCTTCAAGTGCTTCCACTTTAAAACTACCAAGTATTTCAAACGTTCTCTCCAGATTTTTCCGAAGTAGTTTCAAGTCCTCTTTATCCATCGCATGATAGTGATCATTCCCAGGCAATGCCTTATCATGTGTAAAATGTTTTTCAATGATCACACTTCCAAGCAAGGTCGCTGTCTCACATACCTTCATGTCTTTGGGCAGAGTATGATCGCTATAGCCTATTATTTTATCCGGGAAGGCTTTTTTTAATCCCAAAATCATTCCCAAGTTGGCATTTTCATCTGGGGTAGGATAGTTAAGTACACAATGAAGAAGTGCCAAAGGGTTACCATACGATTCTATCCAGCTAACAGCTTCCTGTATCTCATGTAGATGACTTGCCCCGGTTGAAAGAATAATTGGCTTCTTGAATCGACATATATATTCTATAAATGGTTTATTTGTTATATCAGAAGAGGAGATCTTAAAAACGTCCATAATCTCATTGAGAAATATTGCACTCTCTTTATCAAACGGTGTACTCATAAACTCAATCCCCACTTCATCACAATACGCTTTAAGTATATACATCTCATCTTTCCAAAAGCGGTCATGTTTTTTAAAAAGCTCATACTGGCTTTGTGTAGGTTCTTTTGTTGTATCCCAGTAAGCAGGAGAATCTTTACTTGCTAAAGTCTCAGCCCTATAAGTTTGAAACTTAATTGCATCTGCTCCCCCCTCTTTCGCCTCCTCCACCAAACGTTTGGCAATATCCATACTTCCCTCATGATTCACTCCCGCTTCTGCAATAATATACGGTCTTTGAATTGAGGTTCCACAAGGATCGTAATGTGCGAATATATCTTTTATTTTCATTCTCAAATCACCTTTCATTTTAGTTTATAATCGATCGTATAAGCTTCATTACTCTTTCCCTACCACCTCTTAAGTCCGTCTGTAACATTAGCTGACTCATATATTCTCTTGTTTCTGTTTTCGTATAAAGTTCTCTGAAACGATCTAAAATATCTTCTCTTTCACACTGAAACCCCAAACCCATATTAAGAAATCCATATTCACTCGAAGCAAAAAAATGACTTAACTCTCGTTCATTCTGAGCTAATACAATGGCAGGTGTTCCAATTGATGCAATTTCATATACGGTTCTTCCTGCTGATGTAAAAATAATATCTGCCTTAATCATAAAGTCAGAAATATTTGCGATGTTCCGATGGATATGTATCTCAGGAAACGCTTTAAGGGAATCATACTTTTCATATCCAAATCCCGCAACTATATCTATGGTGATATTCCTATCCCGACAAAATATATAAATAGCTTCCAAAACTTTTTTTGTATAATTATTGGGATCCACTCCACCAAAACTTATAAGAACATTCTGCACTTTACCAAACTCTGATTTAGATTTTGCGTAGATGAATTCATCTCTCAATAAGAAATACTGATGTCCATAATAATGGTGAGGAATGATTTCTTTTTCTGGATAAATTGCATTAATGACAAGATCTGCATATTTTGCACCATCCCCTAAGTCTTCAAAATTAATTACCTTCATATCTAATGATTTTAAAGTTTTTATATATACACTATCCGTATCTAACCTGTCATTAATCACAATATCCGGTGCTAAAGAAGTGATATCATCAATAATATCTTCTGATTCCTGCTTAAATACAGGATAGTTTTTAGAAGCAATTTTATCAAATGCCAACTGACTCTCTTTGTCTACAAGGAAAGTTACTTGATGATCCAAAATATCATTAGCGAGCAACAGAGTATTAAATACATGACCTAATCCCACAGTCGAATTTCCAGTCACTACAAATAAAATATTTTTTTTCTTTAAATAATATTCACAAAGATTCCAATCCTCATACGTATCAATATCGATCTCTTCTCCACCAGTAAGAATTGAAAGATCTACATTATTGCCAATACGACTATCAGGGGACATAGTACGATAGGTTGTAATCAAGAATCCCCCTGTCTCTGTAAATGTGGGAGTTAGATACTGTCGATTAACACGTTCTTGATAGTTAGGTACGAATTTACCATTCTCTCTTCGCCAAGAGAGGTGTGTCGCATCTTTCACTGATATGATCGTATCAATACATTTATCATGCACCATTTTAGCTATAGCACTATCAAGTGAAACTGTTTTCAAAAGAGGAGAAGTAGGTTGAAGTGTGACGATCAAATCATACTTCTTTTTTTCTTTTTCTTCTGCGTAAAGATATGTATCATAAATCACAGGATCCAGTGTTGTCCTATCATCTGCAATGGAAGGATCTCTCCGATGTACTTTTGCTCCAAACTTTTGAGACATTGCCAAAATCTCATCATCTTCACTACTCACATATACATCTGTAATATACTTAGAGTTTAACGCATTGGTAATTGCATAATAAATTAACGGTTTCCCTCCAAGAAGTCGTAAGTTTTTTCTTGGAATACCTTTACTTCCACCCCGTGCCGGTATAACAGCGAGTATATTCATTATCTCTTCCTCCACCACAAAATCACCCCAAACAGTACAATCAATCCACCAAGTACCTGTACCCATGCACTTAGCAGAATACTTTTATTGACAAGTGTTTTATGTATCTTATTGTCAATGTTGACACCGGTATATTTTGCCGTATGTACCAGTAAGGAGACGGCAAGGTCTTCATTTGGCATCTCCTTGTGACATGCCAAACAGGTACCTCGGCGGTCAAGCTTTTCTCGGGTTTGATTCCCCAGTGCCTGCGAAAGTCTCCAGTGATTACCGACCGTTTGCAGTTGTGTGCCGTTGGCATCGAGCATACTGGAGTAGTCGTGGTTCAGATTCGGTATGGCAGGGATCTGTTCATCCACTTTTTTAGGCAGCACTCTTTTTGAAGCGGTCATCAGGTCGACAATGGTCGTTTTGGTCTGGTCGGAGAAGTATTTGCCCTCCCCAATGCCGTATCCCATCGCTTTGGGGTCGTTGTGGCAACTCTCACAGGTACGTGAACGTTTGCTCACCGTATGCGGATGCACAGGGCTCATCGTAATGGAGTTGACACCCTCTTTGGGGGTATTGACACCCTTGCCCTGCTCGACCCCTTTAAGTTTCCAAATATGGTTTTGCAGCAATGCATTGCCATCCTTGCCGATGACCGTCAACGTCACCTGACACCCCGGAATGGTCGGAGAGATGCGCCCCTCCCCGTTCTGACTGAGTGCCGGATTTTCCCACCGTAAGTAGCTGCGTGTTTCAGTCACTTTTCCGTCAACCAGAAAATCTTTTAGGCTGTCAACATCTCCCGTCTTTCCGTTGACATGGTGCTTAGAGGCTGCCAAAAAGTCAGGGTTCTGTTTACTGCCGGAGTAGTCTATCTTGACATGACAGCCGTAACACTGAGGCGCCCATGTCGCATGACAGGTGTAACACTCCATTCGGTCGGTGTGTGCGGCTATCTGATCCATTGCGACGAGCCCCTCTTCGGAGATCTTCTTCTCCTCTTTGAGCAGTTTAAGCGGCTTGAGTTCTATTGTCTTGCCTGAAGCAAGATGCATGACAACCTTGTTACCTTTTTTGACAGCCTTTGTCAATGGATTGCCGCGCGCAGAGAGCAGGAAACCGTCACCTTTGTCTTTGGGGATGTCTCCCTGTTTCAAATACGCCGCCAACGACTTGGTCGTCCCTCTGGCTTTACCTGTTTTGGGTTTGGTATCAAACTCGTCACTATACCCAAGCGGCAGTTCCCACGGGTATTTTTGGGTCGTTCCATGGCAATCCTGACACTCGATCTCCACAGCACCGAGGTTCGCCCCTCGGAAGAAGCCGTCACCGTGCATATCGTTGGAGGTGTGGCAGTCTTGACAGAGCATCCCTTTGGTGTAGTGAATGTCTTCGGTCAGATGCAAGTAGCGTTTGGTATGGAGTTTGGGCTGTCCGTTCCCTTTGCTGTCAAAGGTTGCTTGGTACTCCGTCTCCATCAGCCCCTGATAGCTCACCCCGATCCGTTTTCCGCGGTTATGACATGTCGTACAGGTCTCGACCGGAATACCACTGTAGTTGACATCGTGTACCTGCACATGTACCTTGCTGGAGGATTGGATGCTGTGTACAAGCATATGTCCAGGTTTATCTTTGGGGATTGATACATCGTTCCCTTCGTAGTAGCCCTCATTGGAGTAGGGCACATGGCACGAAGCACAGCCAATCCCACGGTAGTCCCCGCGGCGGTAACGCCCTTTACCGCCTGTATGGCAGCGTAGGCACTCTTGCCGTAGATAGGTATAGACCGAAAGCGAAGGGTCTCTCTCCACCTCTTCCGCCGTGGGTGCGGGAGGCAGTTCTTTGGTCTCTTTTAAAAATCCTTGCGGCTCCATCTTGGCAAGCTTCTCCATGTACTTTTTGTAAGTATCGCTTCCCAGTCTCTCATGCAGTGCAGGTGACTTTCCACCAAAGTTGGTAAAAGAGTGGTTGTATCCGTCCTTAGCACCAAACCCCCACAGCGCACCGTGAATTTTGCCTTGCTCGGTTGCCATGAGGTTGTTCTCCTGCGCGGCCACCTGTTTGGGGTGGCACATACCGCAGGTGTGTTCGTTGATCCACGGGCTCCCGGGGTAGGGGTAGAAGGCTTTGGGACCTTTGTGCGATTTAAAGTAAGGCAGGGTACCGCTGTGCGCCTCTTCTTTGTTTACCGCTTCGGGATTCCCACCGTGACAAACGATACAGTCGTTCCCCTCCGCTCCGGCTTTCTCGGCGACCTTGAATATCTCCCGCATCATAGCAGAGGAGTGATCTCTGATAGGTTCGATACCCTGATGGCACTGCATACAACTATTTTGCATCTTCGCATAGAGTGATGAGATCAAAAGCAAAGACCATAGTAGAACTTTGTTGCGCATGCAGTACCTCTCCTCTCTCATTTAGTGTGATAATTATACCTAAAACCTTATTCTATCTATGCTTATGCTATAATTTTTGAAATCTATTTATGTTTGGAACACACAATTATGAAAAAATCCATACTCTTTTTACTTCTTTTTATTATCTCACTTAGCCATGCAAAGGTTATGGATGCCATTGCAATGATCGTTGAAGGGGAACCGGTAACAACCTCTGAAATACGTACTCTACAACAGCAGGCTCACTTAAGCAAACAGCAAGCTGTCGACCTCTTGATACAGGATCGTTTACAAAAAGCAGCGATGAAACATATCCAAGTATCGGAAGATGAGATAGATAAAGAGATCGCACGGATCGCACAACAAAACGGTATTAGTGTTGCAAAGATGCAAAAGGTACTTAAAAAACAAGGGATCAAATGGGGGAAGTACCGTAAAAGTATTAGAGAAGCGCTTAAGAAAAGAACCTTCTTTAAAGAGAAGGTCGCGCCGACCATTCCTATGCCCTCAGATGAAGAGCTGGCACAATATTATGAGACACATAAAGAGATGTTCATTGTTCCCGCAACCATTAGTGTAATGGAATATGCTGCACCTTCCGAAGCGAAGATCAAGCAGTTCTTACGCACAAAAAACTCCAAGGGCATACGAAGTAAACGACTAAAAAAATCAACGTACTCAATGAACCCGGCACTACTTAATACCCTACTGCAAACACCGGTAGGTAGCTTTACTGCACCCATGAATGCGGGTGATCGGTTTATTGTCTATAAGATCCTTGCAAAAACCGGTAAACACACCATGCCTTTTGAGGCGGCTAAAGGAGCGGTTGCCGCGAGATGGAGACAACAACAACAAACACAGGCGGTTAAGGACTACTTCCAGAAAATGCGTACAGAAGCGAACATTAAAATATTACGATAAAGAGGAACCATGGGATTAAAATCAGATAAGTGGATACGTGAGAAATCACTCAATGAGGAGATGATCAGCCCCTTTTGTGAGGGATTGGTCGGAGAAGGTGTGGTCAGTTACGGGCTGAGCTCTTACGGGTACGACATCCGTGTCAGTGACGAGTTCAAGATCTTTACCAACATCAACGCCGAAGTGGTCGACCCCAAAGACTTCAACGAGAACAATGTGGTTGACTTCAAAGGGGATGTCTGCATCGTACCGCCCAACTCCTTTGCCTTGGCACGTACCGTCGAGTACTTCAAAATGCCAAAGGACACACTGGCTATCTGCCTTGGGAAAAGTACCTATGCACGCTGTGGGATCATCGTCAACGTCACTCCGTTCGAACCGGGATTTGAAGGGCACATCACCATCGAGATCTCCAATACCACCCCGCTTCCGGCAAAGATCTACGCTAACGAGGGGATCGCTCAGGTGCTCTTCTTACAGGGTGACGAGCAGTGTGAGACCACCTATTCCGATAGAAAAGGAAAGTACCAGAGCCAGACCGGAATCACTTTACCTCGCATACTCAAAAAAGGATAAGCTCCTTTTTCCAAGGCACCCTCAAGGGTTGCCTCTACTCTTTTTAGGTAACACCTACAGATATAAACGCCCTCAGAGAGGGCGTTATTACCCTTTCCTAGCGAATTTGTGCTACAATGCCAAAAAATTTCTCTATATAAAGTAAGTAATATATGAAAAATCTAATTATCGTCGAATCACCGGCAAAAGCGCGTACTATCAGCAACTTTCTCGGCAAAGACTACAAGGTCATCGCCTCAAAAGGACACATCCGTGACCTTCCTAAAAGTACCTTCGGTATCACCATCGATGATACAACAGGAGATCTGATCCCCAAATACTCCATCCCCAGAGATGCCAACCCTACGGTCAAGGAACTCAAAAAGCTTGCCAAAGAGGCAGAGACCGTTTATATCGCGACCGATGAGGACCGCGAGGGAGAGGCGATCGGATACCACATCGCCAAAGCCATCGGAAAAGAGCCTACCGAACTGCCGCGTATCGTCTTTCACGAGATCACCAAGAGTGCCATTGAGCATGCATTGGAGAACCCGCGCAAGGTCGATATGGACTCGGTCGATGCTCAGCAGACACGCCGTCTGCTCGACCGTATCGTGGGGTACAAGCTCTCTCCACTGCTTGCAAGCAAGATCCAAAAGGGCTTGAGTGCGGGACGTGTACAGAGTGCAACGCTCAAACTGGTCGTTGACAGAGAGCGTGAGATCAAAGCCTTCAAACCCGAAGAGTACTGGACGATCGATGCACTCTTCCAAAAGAATATCGATGCATCCATCTACGACTATAATGGGCTGAAGATCGAAAAGCTCACCATCAAGACCGAAGCGGACGCAACCGAGATCGTCAACAGTGCAAAGAGCGAATCGTTCAAGGTCGCTTCTATTGAGAAGACACAGCGTAAGACCAAAACACCACCGCCGTTCATGACATCGACACTCCAGCAGGCAGCCTCCACACAACTTGGCTTCTCTCCGAAAAAGACCATGATGGTCGCACAGAAGCTCTATGAGGGTGTCAAGACAGACAAAGGGGTGATGGGGGTCATCACCTATATGAGAACCGACTCTCTCAACCTTGCCAAAGAGGCGGTTGTTGCTGCACGTGATTACATTAAAACCACGTATGGAGATAAGTACCTTCCTGCAAAGCCGAAAAACTATGCCACCAAATCCAAAGGGGCACAGGAGGCGCATGAGGCGATCCGCCCTACCCGTGTGGACTTCGATGCGAAGATGGCAGCTGACTACCTAACCGTAGATGAGCTCAAACTCTACCGCCTCATCTATAACCGCTTTTTGGCATGTCAGATGACCGAAGCACTCCTTGAGTCACAGACCATCCTCTTTAAAGGGGATAAATGTACATTCAAAGCCAGTGGAAGAAAACTTCTTTTTGACGGGTTCTATAAGGTTACAGGGTATGGGGAGAAGGATAAATTGCTTCCTGAGCTCAAAGAGGGGGAGCCTGTTTCGCTTGACAAGATCGAAAAGGCACAGCACTTCACCGAGCCGCCGGCACGCTACAATGAAGCAAGCCTCATTAAAAAGCTCGAAAGCCTTGGTATCGGTCGTCCAAGTACCTATGCACCGACCATTACCATCTTACAGCAGCGTAAATACATCGAGATAGAGAAAAAGCGTATCCACCCGACCGAGATCGCCTTTACCGTCATTGAGATGCTTGAAAAGCACTTCCCCGAGATCGTCGACAGCAACTTTACCGCACAGATGGAAGAGACACTTGACAAGGTCGCTTCAGGTGAGGAGAACTGGCAGAAGATCCTCAAGGATTTCTACACCCCGTTCATGCAGAAGATCGAAGAGGGAAAAAAGAACATCAAGTCCCTCAAGGTCGCTACCCCTACTGGTGAGATGTGTCCAAAATGCGGTTCGGAACTGCTCCTTAGAAAAGGACGCTACGGTGAGTTCATCGCCTGTTCGAACTTCCCTAAGTGTAAATACACCAAAAATACTGACGGTACAGAACCCGAACAACCCGAAGAGACCAATGAGAAATGTGACAAGTGTGGTTCACCGATGGTCATCAAGAACTCCAAACGCGGAAAGTTCCTTGCCTGTTCGGCATACCCTAAATGTAAGAATGCCAAGCCGCTTACCCCGCCTAAAGAGATCGCCGTACCATGTCCGGAGTGTGGAGGGAAACTGCAAGAGCGCGAAGGACGACGCGGAAAGTTCTACGGCTGTACCAACTACCCTAAGTGTAAGTTCATCGCCAACTTCGAGCCGGTGGACAAGAAGTGTCCTGAGTGTGACTACCTCATGGGGAAAAAAACGCTCCGTGGTAAGGAAGTCTACGAGTGCTTCAAGTGTAAACATAAAGAAGAAGTGAAATAATGAAGCAGATCTTTCTATGTGCGATCAACAATATCCTCAGCGGTACCTGCAAGGAGGACTGTAAGTTCTGTACCCAAAGCGTACGCTACCATGCAGACATTGAACGCTACAGCTATAAAGCGATCGACCAGATCGTCTCCGAAGCCAAAGAGGCAAGAGCCAACGGTGCGCTGGGATACTGCCTTGTCACCGCGGGTAAAGGGCTCGATGACAAAAAAACCGACTTTGTCGCACGCACAGCAGAGGCGATCAAAGCCGAAGTGGAAGGCTTGAACCTCATCGCCTGTAACGGAACAGCCAATAAAGAGCAACTTCGCTACCTCAAAGAGCACGGTATCGACAGTTACAATCACAACCTTGAGACTTCAGAGCGCTACTACCCACAGATCTGTCAAACACACGGATGGGGTGAACGGTATGAAACGTGTGAAAATGTCAAGTCTGTCGGTCTGGCACTCTGTAGCGGCGGGATCTTCGGTATGGGAGAGACAGCACAGGATAGAGATGACCTGCTAGAAGCCATCGCCTCTTTGTCACCGGAGTCCACACCGCTGAACTTCTACCACCCCAACCCTGCACTCCCTATTAAAACACGCAATATCGAGCAGGATGAAGCCGTAGAGATCATTCAAAAAGCCCGTAGATTACTGGGCAAAGAGCGTCTGCTCATGGTTGCAGGAGGAAGGGAGCTGCTCTTTAGCTCAGATGAACGCAAAATGTTCGAAGCGGGAGCAAACGCCATTGTCATCGGGAACTACCTGACAACTTCAGGTGAGGCTCCTGACAAGGACAGACAGATGCTAGAAGCATTAGGCTACGAGGTTGCCACCAGCTGTGATACACACTAGCATCACCCTTATTCTGACTCTTTCGCTGCTTATTTGGGGAAGCCCTTTTGTCTCCAAATTACTTCGACTTCCCATTCCTGCCGTAGAGATCATGCTCGGATCACTTTTTGCCTACTTCGGATATATTCATGAGAACAGCTATTTTGACCTTATTGCCGAAGTTGGTTTTTTATACCTCATGTTCCTAGCAGGTATGGAAGTTGATCTTAAACAGATCGCCAAAAGCCCTAAACGGATCATACGAAAGAGTATTCTGTTTTTAGTATTAATGGCATTTTTTTCTATAGGTTCGGGCTTTATCTTCGGATTAAACCCTATCATTATTATCTCTATGCCACTTATCTCTATAGGACTATTGGCTTCACTCTCCAAAACCTATGGAAAGGAGACACCTTGGATCAAACTTGCTTTTATTGCAGGAATACTCGGTGAAGTGATCTCCATTGCCGTATTGACGATCTACGATGCAGCGACAACAACAGGTTTTTCACTTGCACTATTGGAAAAACTTGCCTACTTAAGCGGTTTTCTATTTGCCGTTTACATACTTTATCGTCTATTGCATCTGCTTTTTTGGTGGTTTCCCGAACTTAAAAGTACACTTGTTCCTAAGCTGGATACTTCCGATCAAGATATACGCCTTGCAATGGCACTCTTTTTTATTCTGATCTCTGCAATGCTTTCACTCGATTTAGAGTTAGCACTAGGCTCTTTTATCGCCGGTGTTGCCATCTCCGCATTTTTTCACCATGAAAAATCACTGGAGAGTAAAATGTCAAGCCTGGGTTTTGGCTTTCTCGTACCACTCTTCTTCATTCATGTAGGTGCTTCTTTTGACATAACATCACTCCAAATAGAGGGGGTTGTGACCGGAGCGGGGCTGATCACTCTACTAATGATCCTTTCTCGTATCTTTGCAGCGATCACACTTAAACATATTGGTGGCAGCAAAGATGCACTACTGGTAGCACTTTCTCTCTCTATGCCGCTTACACTACTTATAGCAGTAGCTACGATCGGATATGAGACAAAGCTTTTGGATCTGTTAAGTTATTATCAATTGATCTTGGCAAGTATTTTTGAGATCTTGATCGTGATGATCACGATCAAGGTATTAGAAGGGAAAAGAGAGCAGGAAGATCAATCTTCCTGATCGACCAACATGATCGCACGGCGTAGCTCTTCATCCGCTTTACGCTTAGCTTCAAGTTGCTCTTTTGTAATATTGATATCCACACCGCTGATCACCTTTGGCTTCTTCGCTGCCTCTTGTGCTTTTTTAGCAGCTTCTTGCGCTTGCTGCTTCTGTGCTTCCATCAATGCCATTTTTGCTGCTTCTTCACGTTTCTTCGCCGCAGCTCTCTCTGCCTCAAGCTTTGCTTTTGCTTCAGCTTGTGCTTTTTGGCGTGCTAACTCTGCCTCTTTTTGTCTCTGTTGGGCAGCAAGACGTGCTTTTTCCGCTTTGGCTTTAGCCTCTGCTTCTGCCTTTGCTCTCTTCGCATCTTCTGCGGCTTTATTATCAACAGTAACCTCCGTTACCGTCTGAGTTTTGGCGATCCCCTCAGAAGGTTCTACCGGAATCTCCGTGATCTTCTCGATCTCAACGACCTCCTCTTTCGGCGCTTGTTCAGGCTCTTGTACTACCTCAACACTCTCTACCACAACCGTCTGCTCTGGCTCTTGCACCTTTGGACTAGACGTTACCTCTTCGTGAGGTTTTTCGGCATTTTTCTTCTTTGGTGTAGGGGCTTCATCTTCCATCTCAAGCTCCGCATCAAGTGCGGCATCTTCATTGGCAGCTTGCTTTGCGGCAACACTTTTTAGCTCTTCCAATAGTTTCTGCTGCTCTTGATCAACTTTTTTAAAATTATCATTTAATGAAAAAGGGTTCTGTGAAGCTGACGCGCTCACTGTCAATGCTGCGATTGCCATCGATATAATATATTGTTTCATCTTCTACTCCTTGGGTTCCAATTGTTTCAGCTCAAAATACTCTTTTTGAAGTTTCTGGTTTTGCGACTTAAGCATACGCGCCTCTTCTTGAAGTGTTGCCTTCTTTTTTTGAAGATGAAGCAGTACAGTAAGAGAGTTCTCGCCATACATCAAGACACCTACATAAATACCAAAGAGCAAAATAGCGATGGTTGTCAGCAACAGGGTCTTTAAAGAAAGCCCCGCTAACGTAACCGCTCCTTTTGCTCTAGACAACGCCTACTCCCTCTAACGTTTAAAGATCGATGCACCAAGATACTCGAACTGTCCAAGCTCCGCTTCGATCTCAAGCAGTCTGTTGTATTTTGCGATCCTGTCACTTCTTGCGGTCGATCCGGTTTTGATCTCACCGGTATTAAGCGCTACTGCGAAGTCTGCGATGAAAGTATCTTCACTCTCTCCTGAACGGTGAGACATCACACAGGTATACCCGCTTCTTTGTGCCAAACGTACGGTCTGCATCGTTTCACTGACCGTTCCGATCTGGTTAGGTTTGATCAGAATGGAGTTACCGATCCCTTTTTCGATCCCCTCTGAGAGGATAGATACGTTCGTTACGAAAAGATCATCACCGACAAGCTGTACTTTGTCACCAAGGACTTCCGTTAACTCTTTCCATCCCTCCCAGTCATCTTCACTCAGACCATCTTCGATGGAGACGATCGGGTACTTCTCGACCATATCGGCATAATATGCTGTAAGCTCGGAGCTTGTCAACTCTCTGTTCTCGGATTTGAGCACATATTTACCTTCATCGTTCACCAACTCGGATGCTGCAACATCCAGTGCGATCGCGATCTGCTCACCCGGCTTATAGCCTGCCGCTTCGATCGCCTGCATGATCACCTGAATAGGCTCTTCGTTCGACTTGAGGTTCGGTGCGAACCCTCCCTCGTCACCTACAGCCGTACTCTCACCCATACCGTCGATGATCTTCTTGAGGTTGTGGTAGACCTCGGCAGCTGCTCTTAGCCCTTCTGAGAATCTGTCAAATCCTACAGGCATGACCATATACTCTTGGAAATCGACCGAGTTGTTCGCATGCTCTCCACCGTTAATGATGTTGAGCATCGGTACAGGCATGACCACGGCATTGGCACCGCCAAGGTAACGGTAGAGAGGCATTTTAAGGCTTTGTGCCGCTGCACGTGCCACTGCCATAGAGACACCAAGTACGGCATTAGCTCCGAGGTTCCCGTAGTTGTTTGTGCCATCCACCTCTTTCATGGTCAGGTCGATCTCCGCCTGATTGAACGGGCTCATACCCACCAATGCATCGTTGATCGCACCGTTGACGTTCTCACACGCTTGAAGCACCCCTTTACCCATGTAACGGTCACCACCGTCACGAAGCTCCAACGCTTCACGCTTCCCTGTACTCGCACC
>Ga0256843_1001603_pt1 | contig 17590 bp, 15 predicted proteins | sample AlvinellametaG_FD_191572 | JGI IMG/M metagenome (GOLD analysis project Ga0256843, IMG submission 191572) | Pompeii worm associated microbial communities from hydrothermal vent at the East Pacific Rise, Pacific Ocean - Alvinella | ecosystem: Host-associated > Annelida > Integument > Unclassified ... | reverse complement strand
TCAACATGCTCTAAAAAGGTGATAAAGTCAGCCATAAAGGGGTTTGCATCGGCTTCTTTGATGATGTATCTGTAAATGCGTCTTTTAGCAGAGTAGCGGGCATGAAAAGTATCATCAACAAGAGAGAACTTTTTTACCTGCATACTTGAGGGAAGCATTTTGTTCAGCGTTCTTTTGAGCTTGTTGGCATCACTCCAGTAAGGCGGCAGATCAAAGTGACACACCTGTCCTGTGGCATGCACGCCTCTGTCTGTGCGACCACTGGCTATTACATTTGATGCAATGCCAAGCTGCGCTAAAACATGCGTGAGCTCACCCATAACAGTCTTTGGCGTCTCTTTTTGTACTTGAGAGCCAAAGTATGCTGTACCGTTGTAAGCAAGAGTGATCTTAGCACGCATCTAAAACTTCTGTACGATGGTTTTTCGGTAGATGAAGTAGGTGACTGTAAGCCATAAAAATGACATAACACCGATGGTATAAAAACCAAAATACTTCTCTAAAGTCAGCAGTGAAGTGTAAAAAAGAAGAACACTTCCAAAGAGGTAGAGATAGATTCTTCCCTTTTGATGTCGCACATGAACAACTCCAATAGCGACAACTAAAAAGAGTGTCAGTATTGGAAAGAGGGACATCAATGTATTTCTTATAAAGAGGTGCTTGTTTCTCTTAAATTTGTTTTTATTGAGCCAGTGCTGTAGTGGTGTCTCATAGTGTTCTAAAGACATCTTCATAGTGTCATTGATAAACATTGTCTTGAAGTTGATCTGTGAGAAGCTCTCTGTTGAGTAGCTATACCCTTCACCATCATAGAGCTTGAGGCGTAGTATCCCGCCATCATTGATAACTTTAGCCTCTTTTGCAGCGATTAGAATCTCCTCTTGCTCTTTTTTGTTAAAGAGAAAGACCTTTGAGAAGCTTCCATCATCATTTTTCTTACCAAGGTAGAGCAGCCAGTCGCCAAAACTGTTTCCAAACTCACTTGCAGCAAGGTTGAACTTCGCTTCACCTTTTTTGTAGGCTATGAAGTTTTTTGAGAGGATTTTTGCGTGTGGCATAACAACAAAGAAGTTAAAAAACATCACCAAACTCAGCAGTAAAGCAGGAAGAAAAAGTGTACGCACCAAAAAGATAGGTTTAATTCCAAGTGCAAAAAGAACAATGATCTCATTGTCATTGGAGAGCTTAAACAAAGAGAGTGCCGCTGCTACAAAAAAGGCAATAGGTAGCGTAAAAAAGAGGATCTGCGGTAGTACAAACAAAAAGAGCTTTGCCATCTCTAAAATAGAGATCTGAATAACAGCTGTATAGGCAGCAAGTTTTATGAGAAAAATTACCGAAGCAATAGCAAAGAGCGGCATAAAAATAGACAAAAAGAGCGATGCAAAGTTTGCTAGAATATACTTTCTAAGTCGCTTCATCTACAGCGTTCCTAAAAAGCGAATAACTTCAGTATCAAAAAGAAAAACTAGAAGTGTTGCCAAAGCTAAAAAAGGTACATAAGGAACACGCTGCTCCTCTTTTGATTTTTTCAGTGTAAAGAGCATAACAGGAAGTGCCAAGAGTGCAGACAAAAAGATGGCAAAAAAGCCAAGTTGTACGCCAAGAAGAGCACCCATAGTCGCTGCTACCATGATGTCACCTTCTCCCATAGCTTCTATCATCGGTGTTCTGTCGTAGTGTCTGTTCCAAGATGTTTTTGTTTTGAGTCCTGCACGATAGACAGATGAACTAAGGTAGTAAGAGAGGGCAAAACGAAGCAGTGTAAAACCACCGGCAAAGAGGAGGGCATGGTTCATATTGATTAATATGCCTTGAATGTTTCCTGCTCCTAAAACAGCAAAAAGAATAGCTAAAAGATTGAGTGAATCAGGTATCATTTTGTATTTAAGATCAATAAAAGAGAGTGCTAAGAGCATAGAAAAACTCAGTGTAATAAAAAGAGCGTTGAGTGTAAGTCCATACTTATGCACAACAATAACTGCAATAAGTGCAGTAAGCAGCTCAACTAAAGGGTATTGCCAGTCAATTTTTGCTTTACAAAATGCACACTTTCCACCTAGAAAAAGCCAAGAGAAGAGGGGGATGTTATGCCAAGGTTTTAAGGGAGTGTTACAGTGTACACAGTGTGAGCCACCAAAGACAACACTCTCATCTTTTGGTATACGAATAATAACTACATTTAAAAATGAGCCAAACAAAAGACCAAAGAGCCCTGCTATAAAAAGATTGTATGTTTCCACTATTTTAAGCCTCCAAAACGGCGTTCAACTTTTTTGAACTTTTTTATGATTTTTTCAAACTCTTTTGATGTAAAGTCCGGCCAGAGTGTATCTACAAAGAAGAGCTCTGCATAGGCCGCCTGCCAGAGCAGAAAGTTTGAGAGTCGTTTATCTCCACCTGTACGAATCAATATATCGACATCATGTTTACAGTCAAGTGCATTGGAGAGCATCTCTTGAGTAATGGGGTCTTGTGTCTTTTTAAGCGAATTTACTGCACGAAGGATCTCATCGTGAGAGCCGTAGTTAAGTGCAAGTGACTGTACCAAACCATCGCAGTGAGCTGTCTTTTTCTCAACCATAGCAATAGTCTTTTGCAGTGATTTTGAAAAGGCTCGAATATCTCCTATAGGCTCAAAGCGAACATTGTTCATAAGGTAGTCATCAAGCTCTTTTTTGAGGTAATTATCAAGCAGTTTCATCAAAAACTCCACCTCAAGACGAGGGCGTTTCCAGTTTTCTGTTGAAAAAGCGTAGAGCGTGAGGCGTTCTATCTCATCATTGTTGGCACAGTAGGTTGTTATCTCTTTAACAACCTTGGCACCCATCTCATGCCCTTTAACTCGCTTTTGGCCTCTGCTCTCTGCCCATCTACCATTACCATCCATAATGATTGCTATATGTTTTGCTCTATTCATCTTAAGCCTCTTGTAACTTTTTTGCCTCTTTAACAATAGCTAAAGAGAGAAGAAGTTTCTCTGCTCTTGGTAGCTCTACTACACCATCGTGTGTAATAAAGTCTACCTGGTTATCCACTGTACCAAAGCTTTTTGCATCTTCTAAAATATTCAAGCATACAGCGTCAAGTTTTTTACTCTCTAACATCTTCTTTGCATTGTTAAGAGCATTTTCTCTATCCATCTCAGCTTTAAAGCCTATGACACTGATGCCATCTTTGTCAATGCTAGCAAGAATGTCTCTGTTCTTCTTGAGCTTGAGCTCCCACTCATCGCCTAGCATCTCTTTTTTGAGTTTGCCGCGCTGCTCATAGGCCGGAACATAGTCACTTACTGCAGCAGCCATAAAGAGGTAAGGTTTTTTTTCAATGAGATGAATATGCTCATCTCGCATTAGTGTTGGTTTTGAGAGCTTAGGTTTTTTAGCAATGCGAACAGAGTCAACAAGGTACTCATACATCTCCTCTGAGCTTGTGACATCGATCTTATGCATATCACTTGGAAGATCTGTATCAAAACGCGTAGCTATAAGGTTTACATCGGCACCTTTTAAGTAGAGTGCAGTTGCAAGGGCTGAAGCCATCTTACCGCTTGAGAAGTTGGAGAGGTAGCGAACATCATCTATTTTTTCTATTGTTCCACCACCAGTTACTATCACTTTTCTATCTATCCAAAAACTCTCACAAAGCAGCTCACGCGCTGTTGCATAGAAGATATCAATAGGCTCAGCCATAGCACCGTCACCGACTGTTTTACAAGCGAGTTCTTTTGTCTGTGTATCTACAAATGTGTAGTTTGCGATACCGAGCATCTTAAAGTTTGCCTGAGTGATAGGGTGCTTTATCATATTTGTATTTGCCGATGGTGCGATGATCTTCACACCAGGGTAGGCAAGTGCACACTGCAAGAGTATATTGTCAGCAATGGCATTTGCCAGCTTTGCAATGGTATTTGCCGTAGCTGGTGCTATAACCATTACATCTGCCCACTCTGTGATTTTGATGTGGTTGAAGTCTGTTGACCAGTCCTCATTGGTATCATCTAGAACTTTGTTGGATGTCAGTGTCTCAAAAGTAAGGGGAGTAATGAACTTTTTTGCACTCTCACTCATTACCACACGCACCTCTGCACCGGCTTTTACGAAGTGGCGTACAAGCTCGACTGATTTATAAACGGCTATTGAGCCAGTCACTGCTAGAAGAATTTTTTTGTTTTGTAGTAAGTTGTTTGGAATATTCATAAAATATCTTTTGTTTTTTATCTGTATTTTACCCTAAAAATCTTAGAAAAGAAATTTTTACTTTTAAATTGTTACGAGAAGCTACAGTATTAAGAAAGATTAGAAATTATTTGTGTAAATGAGAAATAATTATAACACTCTGCATTACAATGGGTAAATAGAACAATAAAAAATAAATTGAGGTTAAAGATGACAAAAACATTACTGGAAAATATTGAGGCGATTCCACCTATGCCAGAGTCGGTTAGAGAAGTTGAAAGAGTCTACCAAGACCCGGAGTCAACTTTTGAAGATATGCAAAAAGCGATAGAGAAAGATCCTCTCCTTACTGCAAATATTTTGCGTATTGTAAACTCTCCGACATACGGTATGAAAAGCACAGTTTCAGATGTTAAACAGGCGATCTCTCTTTTAGGTAAAGATGCGGTAAGAAGTTTTGCGGTTGCAAGTATTGTAGCTTCTACATTCAAGATTGATCTCTCTCCATACAATATGACAAAAGAGGATTTTGCAAAGGCGTGTGACAAGCAGCTTGCATTAACACTCAACTGGATAGGGCGCAGTGAACCAAAAAATATGGCAATCTTGGGGCCTGCATCATTTTTAGTGGATATCGGCCGTGTTATCATCGCTAAGACACTTGTTGAAGATGGCAAAGTAGATATTATTCAGCAGGCACTTTTAGCGGGTGAAGATATCGCAACTGCTGAGAAGACTGCTTGTGGAGCACAGACAACCGATGTAACTGCTACACTTTTTCATAAATGGGGCTTTGATGCAGAGATGGTTCATGTGATCCGTTACAGTGATGATCCAGAGGGAGCAAACCCAGATGAGAAGCGTATGGCAGCAGAGCTAAAAGCTGTGCGTGAGACTGTTCTTCCAAATGGTGATATTACAGACGAGTCCGTTGCAACAGCAAAAGAGACTATAGAAGAGTTTGATTTGGATATGGCAAGTTATGAGAAGGCTTTAGAGAAGTTAGTAGCGGCAGAAGCATAGTTTTATAAGGTGATGCCTTTTGTGGCATCCCTTGCTCTTTTTTTATTTTTTTCCAAAAAACTTATAGTAAAAATCTTTTACAAGACGCATCTTTGTACGACTTAGTACAAGGTTTCCACTAGCTACTGTGCCACTTGTTACTGTTGTACCTGCTGCAATCATCACATCATCTTCAATCGTTACCGGTGCAACAAGCTGAGTATCACTCCCAATAAAGACATTTTTTCCGATGATAGTTTTGTACTTGTTCTTACCATCATAGTTACAGGTAATTGTTCCTGCACCGATGTTTGTACCGGCATCTACCTCAGCATCACCGATGTAGCTTAGATGACCCGCTTTGACACCATTTAGTGTTGCTTTTTTTGTCTCTACAAAGTTACCAATGTGTGTATCTGTAATGTGAGATAGTGGGCGCAGGTGTGCCATTGGTCCACAGTCAGAGTTTATCATAGTACTATCTTCTACAACACTGTGTGCTTTTATGTGCGAGTTGATGATTTTACTCTCACCTGTGATGCGACAACCGTTCTCAACGATAGACTCACCCTCAAAAACAACTCCCTCTTCGATGTAGATAGTCTCAGGAAGTTGCATACTTACACCAGAGAGCATCCATTGCTCTTTGATGCGTCTTTGCATTATCACCTCAGCATCTGCAAGATCTTTTTTAGAGTTTACCCCTTTAAAGTGCTCTTCATCTACAAGCAGAGGAATGATGCTGCAGTTGTCTGCTTTTGCCATAGCGATGACATCTGTAAGGTAGTACTCCTCTTGTGCATTGTCATTAGAGAGTTTAGGAATGTAAGTCTCTAAAACCTTGCGTGAGAAGGCATAGATGCCGGCATTTACCGTTGTAGTGTTTAGTTCTGCCTCATTTGCATCTTTTTGCTCTACGATGTACTCCACATGCCCATCACGAATGATGACGCGTCCATAACCACTTGGGTCTTCTAGATCAAAAATACTCATAATAATGTCTGCATCAATCTCTAAAAAGCCCTCAAGTGCTTTTGCTGTGATGAGTGGCATATCGCCATTGAGAACTAAAACCTTCTCATGCTTTGGTTTGATGCCCATTACAGCACCACCGGTTCCAGGGAAGTTTGTCGCATCTTGCTCAACAAAATTGATATCATCAAAGTAGTGCTCCATAGCCTCTATAACACGCTCTTTTTGGTGTGCTACGACTACTGTAATGTCATCTGAGAGTTTCTTTGACTCTTTGATGATATGGTAGAGCATCGGTTTACCACTGATGTTGTGTAGAACTTTGGCTTTGTCTGATTTCATACGGGAACCTTTTCCCGCTGCTAATATAACTATACTAATTTTTTGTTGTTGCATACTGTCTCTTTTTAAAAATATTTGCGCATTCTAGCATCTTTTATTTTATGTTTTTATTTATTCATTCATTAAAAGTAAGTATAATTTACAAAACTTATCTTTTAAAACAAAAGTGAATCAATCTTGAAAAAAATCACCCAAATAGAGTTAATACTTCTTACATCACTCTTTCTTTTAGTTGCAGACAATTATGCTTTTTTTACCAATCTTGTAAAAGTCTACCCTTTAGATGAGAACTTCGGATTTGTACTCTCAACGGGTGTTGTCATATTTTTCTTTACTACTTTACTCTTATCCCTTGTCTCTACACGCTGGAGTATCAAGCCTATCATTATTACACTCTTACTGGTCTCATCTTTAACAAACTACTTTATGAACAGCTACAATGTCGTTATAGACCATAGTATGATTCGAAATATGATGCAGACAAACCTTGATGAGTCTTTGGATCTTGTAACACTCAAGCAGATTCTCTACTTTGTTTTTTTAGGTCTGCTTCCATCTTGGTATGTCTATAAGGTGGAGATTGTCTCACAGGGGTGGAAAAAGGAGCTTTTTGCACGCATAAAGTTACTGCTGCTCTCTTTGGCTGTCATTGCAGCTGCCATTTTTCTCTATAGCAAGCACTACACATCTTTTGCGCGTGAGCACAAACCACTCCGTTTTACAGTCAATCCTGAGTACTGGATCTACTCAACAGGTAAATATATCAACAGAACACTCAACAGCGGTCCAATAGTACTCAAAAGGATTGGCGAAGATGCCAAAATTGTAAAAAGAGAGGATGATAACCGCTCAAAATTAGTCATCATGGTTGTTGGTGAAGCTGCAAGAGCAGATCACTTCTCTTTAAATGGATATGAAAGAGAGACAAACCCAGAGCTAAGCAAAGAAGATATCATAAACTTCTCAAATGTCTACTCATGTGGAACTTCAACAGCAGAGTCGGTTCCTTGTATGTTCTCTGTTTATACTCGAGGCTCATATAACTATAAAAAAGGGATAAGTACAGAGAATGTACTTGATGTTTTAAAGCATACAAAAGATGTTGCAATACTCTGGAGAGATAACAACTCAGACTCCAAAGGGGTAGCACTGCGTGTAGCACATGAGAACTTCAAGACACCAAAGAACAATGCTATCTGTGTTGAAGGGGAGTGTAGAGATATTGGAATGCTTGATGGCTTGGATGAGTTTATACAAAAGAACAAGGGCAAAGATATCTTGATTGTGCTGCATCAGATGGGTAATCACGGACCAGCCTACTTTAAACGCTATACAAAAGCGTATGAGAAGTTTACACCTACTTGTAAAACAAACCAGCTCCAAGAGTGTACACAAGAGGAGATAAAAAATGCCTATGATAATGCACTCCTTTACACTGATAACTTCTTAACACAAGTGATCCACTTTTTGAAAAAGTATGATAAAGAGTACGATACAGCAATGATCTATATGGCAGATCATGGTGAGAGTTTAGGTGAAAATGGTATCTATCTTCATGGGCTTCCATACTTTATGGCTCCAGATGCACAAAAACATGTTGGTGCAATTATGTGGTTTGGCAAGGGGATGCAAAAGCTCATTGATGTCGATGCTTTACAAGCAAAAAGCAAAGAGAACTACTCACACGACAATCTCTTTCATACACTGCTTGGTATCTTTAATGTAGAGAGTTCTGTTTACAATGAAAAACTCGATATTTTGCCTAAAAAAGAGAGATAGAGTTTCTCTTTTTAACAAAAAAACCTACTATTCTCTCAACTATAATAAAATTTGTGGTATTATAATGTCAATATAATTTCAAACAAGGTTTGTGAATGGATTTAGGTACGGTCATTGGTATTGTTTTAATTATGGCGCTCCTTTTGGGCTCTATGGTTATGGGTGTTGGTATCGGTGCGTACATTGATATTCCATCAGTCCTGATTGTTATCGGTGGTAGTATCGGTGCCTTGATGGTTGCGTTTAAACCTTCGCAAATGAAGCAGTTTACAAAGATCTTCATGAAGGCTATCAAGCCTGGTGAAGAGGATATCGGTGAACTGATAAAAAAACTTGTTGAGTTTGCTACAAAAGCCAGAAAAGAGGGAATACTCGCTCTTGAAGGTGATGTAAACAGTGAAGAGAATGAGTTCTTGAAAAAAGGACTCTCGATGGCGATTGACGGAAGTGAACCAGATACGATTCGTGAACTTCTAGAGATCGAGATGGAGCAGACAAGTGCTCGTCACAAACTACATGGTTCTATCTTTAGTGAGTGGGCAGGACTTGCTGGAGCGATGGGTATGATCGGTACGCTTATCGGTCTTGTTGCGATGCTTTTAAATATGGCGGATCCATCAGCTATTGGTCCATCTATGGCAGTTGCACTCCTTACAACCATGTATGGTGCAATGATCGGTAATATCTTCGGTGCGCCTATTGCCACTATTCTTGGTATTAGAAATGATGAAGAGACAATGGTAAAAGAGATGATTATCGAAGGTATTATGTCAATTCAAGCAGGGGATGCTCCTCGTGTACTTGAAGCTAAACTACTTGCATATTTAGCTCCATCTGATCGCGTGAGCCAGTTTGACTAATGGGTAAGAAACAAAAGTGTCCTGAGTGTGAAGAGTGTCTTCCTGCGTGGCTAGCCGCGTTTGGAGACTTGATGTCTCTTCTTTTGTGTTTCTTCGTACTGCTTCTCTCTATGAGTAGTATGGATGCAAAGAAGGTCTCTGAGGCAATTGGTTCGCTCTCTGGTGCTATGAGTGTACTTGAAGGTGGAACAAAAACAGAGATCTCCAAGCGTCGTATTCAAGAGTCTACACCTATAGAGGTGCAAGATGAGACAAGCGAAGTTGTTAACAGAATTCAGCAAGCTGCAAATGATGCAAATGAGATGATGGAGAAGCAGCAGGGTCCAGAGGTAAGTGTAGAAGAGGCTGAAAATGGCTTTGTTATCAAACTTCCTGCAGCACTTCTTTTTAAACCGGGCAGTGCTACTATTGAGAATCAGGATGCTATTTTATTCCTAAAACGTATCGCACTTATTATTGCAGAGTTGCCAAATGATTTGGAGGTGAGTGTTCAAGGACATACTGACAACACAAATCCGGCTCCTACATCCCCATTTAAAGACAACTGGGAACTCTCAAGTGCAAGAGCCATTGCTGTACTACATGAGCTAGAGCTCGATGGTGTGAATCCGGCTCGTATGTTTGCTGCAGGTTTTGCGCAGTACCGCCCTATAGCAACAAATGCTACAGCAGCGGGACGAGAAAAAAACAGAAGGGTAGAGCTACACTTCTATGGTACAAAAAATGAAGATAAAATGAAAGCTGAAGAGTCAGTTTTAGATAAGGTTCAAAAGTAAACAATGTTAAAAGTTGTATTTCTTCTTTTATCTTTAGGAGCTGCTCTCTTTGCTGCTAATGATGTAACGGTTCCAACTGTCAATCTCTCCCTCTCAGCGCCAGATACACCAAAGCAGCTTGTATCATCACTCAATGTACTTGTTGTACTGACACTGCTTTTTTTAGCACCATCTATTGTTATGGTGATGACAACCTTTACCCGTTTTGTCATTGTTTTTGGTTTTTTACGCCAAGCTCTTGGTACGCAGCAGGTACCGCCGACACAGCTGTTGGTAATGCTTGCGATGATTCTTACTTTTTTTGTAATGGAGCCTGTTGGTACAAAGGCTTATGAGCAGGGTATAAAGCCCTATGTAGAAGAGAAGATAGGTTATGAAGAGGCATTTGAGAAGACAACGCTGCCTTTTAAAAACTTTATGATACGCAATACCCGTGAGAAAGATTTAGCACTCTTTTTGCGTATTCGCAAGATGGAAAACCCTAAAAGTGTAGCCGATGTTCCTCTCTCTATTGTTATACCTGCTTTTATTATCAGTGAGTTAAAGACAGCATTTGAGATAGGTTTCTTACTCTTCTTACCGTTTTTGGTCATCGATATGGTTGTAGCATCAATTTTGATGTCTATGGGTATGATGATGCTGCCTCCGGTTATGATATCACTTCCATTTAAGATACTTGTATTTGTCTTGATAGATGGGTGGAATCTTCTTATTGGCAACTTGATTGCTTCAATAAAATAGTTTATAGGAAAATAGTGTGGATTGTAAATATTTTGGTCAGTGTGGTGCATGTAGAGTCTATGAAGATGGATACAAAGGGCAGTTGGCACAGAAGCTAGCACAAAACAAAGAGCGTTTTGCCAACTATTACAGTGGAGATATAGCTGTTTTTGAATCACAAGAGGAGCACTATAGAGCGCGCGCAGAGTTTAAAGTGTGGCATGTTGAAGATGAGATACACTATGCGATGAATCATCTTGAACATAAAGGTGTTGTTTTAATAGATGAATGTCCTCAGGTGAGTGAGTCTATCAACGCTTTAATGCCAAAGCTTCTTAGTGCAATTAGCGAGCAAAAGCTAGGAGAGAAGCTCTTTGGAGCTGATTTTTTAAGCTCAACAAAGGGTGAGATTGTTGTCTCACTTCTTTATCACAGACGCTTAGATAGCGCATGGGAAGAAAAAGCTGCTCAGATTGCAGAGAGTCTTGGTATCTACATTATTGGTCGCTCACGCAAGCAAAAGGTAGTCATTGGACAGGACTATATTACAGAGTATCTTAATGTTGCAGGTAAAGAGTATAGGTTTCACTATATAGAAAACTCCTTTACACAGCCAAATCCTCATGTAAATGAGAAGATGATTGGCTGGGCTATGGAGAGTTTTAAAGAGCAAAAGGGTGATCTCTTAGAGCTCTATTGTGGAGCAGGGAACTTTACCATTCCTTTTGCTACTATCTTTGAGAAGGTTTTAGCTACAGAGATCTCAAAATCCTCTATAAATGCTGCAAAAAGAAATATGGAGCTCAACGCTGTTTGTAACATTGAGTTTGTTCGTATGAGTGTCGAGGAGTTTGTAGAGGCTTTGGATGGAGTGCGTGAGTTTAGAAGGATGAAAGATATTGATATTAACAAATATGAATTTTCTTCAATCTTTGTAGACCCCCCAAGAAGCGGGATGGATGAGTACTCTTGCAGATTCTCTGCACGCTTTGATACCATAGTGTATATCTCATGTAATCCAGAGACACTTCATAGAGACTTAGAGATACTCTCACAGACACACTCCATTGAGAAGATGGCACTATTTGACCAGTTTCCATATACGCACCATGTCGAGATGGGTGTAAAACTTGTTAAAAAAGAGAAGGCTCTTTAATGCAAAAAGCTCTTTTGCTTCTTCTATCTTCAATAGCACTCTATGCTAGTACAAGTGAAGTACAAAAGGCAGAAGAGATGCATCAAGAGATAGTCAAGATGCAAGAATACTATGAGACGATGCTTGTGCAGGAGAAGAGAAAAAACGAGGCACTACAAAAGCGCTTAAATATGGCAATGCAAGCCTTGGATGGTTTGAAAAACAGAACAAAAAAGAAAAAAAAGTTTGAAAAACCAAAGCCTAAACTCTTTTGTGAAGATCAAAACAGATTTCCAAGTTTAAAAAGAAAAAGTGCATCAAAAAAGAGTATCTCATTTTTTAAGGCATCTGTTTTTCGTTTGAAAAACAGTGCTAAAATCTATGATGACTTTGAAAACCCAAACTATATTATGCAGTGGGAAGAGGGAAGGTCATTTACATCAAACCAAAAAGCAGATGGCTGGATTAAAATTACCGGCTATTTTGTTAACAAAAAATGGAAAGCAGCACATCAGGAGTTATGGGTCCGAAGTGAAGATGTTATCCAAAGAGAAAGCAGCAGATAGATGAAAAAAATACTTATTATTAGTGACGGCGTTACAGGTGAACGATTTATTCAAAGGGTCTCTGAGACATATACAAGTGAAAATATCTATTATGTTGTAGAGCTAAAAGCAAAAGATTACGGAGAGGTCAATCCTGCCCGTTTCAAGTTTTATGAGTTTGATCCTACAAGTTTTTACAAACTCTCCAATCTCTTAAAGATGGAGTTTATTCAAGTTATTATTGCGATGGACAACCAAGCAGATGTTGAAAATACGATAAAAAATATTCGTATGGTTAAAAAGCAGCTGCGTATTATTGTTCTGGATCAGTGGGGTATCTACAATGAAGATGCCAATGTTGTTTTGGTCAACACAAAAGACATTCTTGCCTCTCGTCTGCTAGATTATCTTCCAAATGTTCCTGTAATTGCCCAAAATGTAGGGCTTGGAGAGGGCGAGATAATGGAAGTACTTGTCCCTTTTGGAAGTTCATTTGTCTATAAACACATAGGAGTTATTGAGCAGAAAAACTGGCGTATAGTTGCAATATATCGTAACCGTAAACTGCTGATGCCTTCACGCAGAAGAATGATTCAGCCAAATGATATGCTTGTCTTAGTTGGTGAGCCTCTGGTTTTAAAGTCAGTATATAAAGCTATTAAACAGGAGTTAGGACAGTTCCCAGAGCCATTTGGTACAAATATCTTACTCTATATAGATATGCTTTTAATTCCTACACATATTATTAAAAATCTCGTAAGGCAGGCTGTCTATATTCATACCAAGTTCAAACATGATCTTATTATTAAAGTTGTTAACCCTGGAGATATTGAGATACTTGAGTTTATTAAGAAGTATAGAGATCTGGATGTTGTTGTAGATATTGACTACAACAGCAGTAACTTAAAACAGAGATTTTTTGCAGATGTAAAGAATTATCATGTTGGTTTGGTGATTGTTGCGCGTGAGATGTTTGCTGATTATGATGTTCGAAAAGCGCTCTATGAGGTCCATGTACCAGTACTCAAGCTCTCAAACAGAAGTTTTGAAAATGTAAAAGATGCGGCACTTATCCTCTCAGACAATCGTGATCTTGAGAAGATCTCAGCTACTATCTTTGATATCTCTGAGCAGATGAACCTTAACTTGGAACTCTACAACTACATTCATGAGCACCAAGAGGAAAAAGAGCAGGTTATTGAGCACTACTACAACCTCTCTGCTATCTTTTCGAAGTCGATTAAAGTTATCAAAGAGAATGAAAATCCTATTCGTGCTTTAAAACAGAAAGAGAACTTTGTGCAGATTCTTCCTTTTACTGCAAAGCTCACTACGCGTAGAATCTATGCAATGTTTTCCACAGATAGTGAGAAACTCTACTTTAAACTAGATGATTATCACCAAATCTTCATTCCTGTACAGCTCTGATTTAGGTACTTTTTAGGCATTTTGAAGTATTATCTATCATATTAATTTTTGGATAGATAATGCAGGTACACATTCCCCTTAAAAAAACAGTTGACAACTCATACAACATAACAATAGATGCACTTCCAAAGCGTCACTTTGATACAAAAGTAGCTATTGTGACCAACCCAAAGGTTGCAGGACTTCATCTGGCATACCTTTTAGAGCGTATCTCTGCAAAAGAGCTCTATATCATTACGGTTCCTGATGGAGAAGAGTATAAAAATCAGGCATCAGTTGATCTTATCATGGAGTCACTCTTTAATCACCGCTTTAACCGTAAATCACTGCTTATCGCTTTTGGTGGCGGTGTTATTGGAGATATGACGGGATTTGTCTCAAGTATCTATCAACGCGGTATCGATTTTGTACAAATTCCTACAACACTGCTCTCTCAGGTAGATGCAAGTGTCGGTGGAAAGACTGGTATAAACAACAAGTACGGTAAAAATCTCATAGGTGCATTTCATCAGCCACAAGAGGTGCTTATCGATGCGCACTTTCTAAAGACACTGCCAAAACGAGAGTTTGGTGCAGGTGTTGCTGAAGTAGTAAAGATGGCTGTGACATTTAACAAAGAGTTCTTTGAGTTCTTGGAAAAAGCAGACTTGAGTGATACAGCAGAGCTTGCAAAAGCGATACAGTATGCTGTAGAGACAAAAGCCGATGTTGTGGCAAAAGATGAAAAAGAGCATGGACTGCGTGCTGCACTTAACTATGGACACACATTTGGGCATGTTATCGAAAATGAGACAAACTATAAGCAGTTCTTACATGGTGAAGCTGTTGCCATTGGTATGGTTATGGCAAATCGTCTTGCAGTGCGTCTTAACCTGATGGATGAAAAAGAGGCAGAGCGTGTTGAAGCTCTTCTTAAAAAGTATGATCTGCCAACATCGTATGAGATCAAAGATGTTGAAGCATTCTATGAGACTTTTTTCCTTGATAAGAAAAGTTCAGACAGTAACATCACTTTTATTTTACCAAAAGGGCTTGGCGGAGTTGTTATGCTTGACTCTATACCAAAAGAGGATGTTATAGCCATCCTTAAAGAGTTTGGGGAGTAAAAATATGAGACGCTTTTTTGTGCAGGGACTTACTGCTCTTCTTTTTACTACTTCACTCCTTTGTGCAACTACAGAGTTACAAACAAGCAGTGAGAGTAACACTACAGATATAAATGCAACGAAGGTGGCTCAAGAGGCTGCACAAAAAGAGCAAGAACTCAAAGAGAGAAAAATAACTACCTACCTCAATAAGATTCATCAGTTAGAGACACAGATCTCAGATGAGAATGTATGGGTGAAGAGTTATGCATCTTACCTCACTTCACTCAAGGTAAAAAACAACCTTGAAAATATTCGTAAACGCATTAAGTGGCTTACAAAAAATGCAAAAACACAGAGTGATTTTGATGAGTTAAACGGGCTTATCTCTAAAGAGAGCATTTTAGCTTCACAGATTGACAAGTTAAAGGGTGAAAACAGTGCACCTTTTTCAGAGCTCATAACTCCTCCTCAAATCGATGAAGTACCAGAGATTACAAACCCTTTTGAAGTCTTTAACGGGCTTTCACTTATAAAGAAGATGGATGCAGGCTTTGAGGACTACAAAAAGAAAAAAGAGAATCTTGCTGCACTTGTAAAGCTCTTGCGTGAGGAGTTGTCACTCTACAAAAAGCTCTATGCACTCAATCCAGATGAGTATGAAGAGGTCTATAAGCAAAAAGAGACTGAGTTAGAGCGTTTTGAGAGAGCTCTTGATACGATGACAGTAACACTCGATGTTTATCAAAAGCGTCTTGAGATTGCTAAGATAAATATAAACAAAGGCATAGAGAAGCAGATCTTTGGACTTGCGAAGATCGGTATCTCTATATTACTTGTCTTTGTTGTTTTCTTCCTCTTAAAACTTGTTGTTAAAAAATATATTACAGACAATGAACGCTTCTATATGGCAAACAAGATCATCACCTTTACAAACTTTACGGTAATTATCTTGATTCTCTTTTTTAACTACATTGAAAATGTAAGTTATCTTGTTACCATCTTGGGGTTTGCATCTGCGGGTATCGCTATTGCCATGAAAGACTGGTTTATGTCTATTCTTGGATGGCTGGTCATTGTTTTTGGTGGTAGTATCCATGTAGGAGATAGAATCCGTGTCGATATGGATGGGATGAAGTATGTTGGAGATGTTTTAGATATCTCACTGCTTCGTATCACAATCCTTGAAGACATTACACTAACATCAATTATGCAAAACCGTCGTGCAGGGCGTATCATCTTTGTACCTAACAACTACATCTTTACACGAATGATCGCCAACTACACACACCACTCGCTCAAAACTGTATGGGATGGGGTAAAGATCACTATTACATACGATTCTAACCATAAAAAAGCGATGCATATTGTAAAAGAGATAGCAAAAAAATACTCAAAAGGCTACACGGACATTACAAGAAAGCAGTTAAACAAACTACGCCAGCACTACAGCTTGAAAAATACAAATGTTGAACCGCGTATCTACTCTTTTATAGAACCACATGGTATTGATATTGAGGCGTGGTACTTAACAAATGCCTATGGTACTTTGACACTCAGAAGTGTTATCTCAACAGAGATACTCGATGCTTTTAAGGCTGAAGATGATATTACCATCGCTTACCCTACACAAAAAATCAATCTTGAGACAAAAAGATATGATCCTATTGTTCATAATGATGAGTTGGTTTAGATGAGACAAAAAGTATATTTTAAAACATTTGGCTGTAGAACAAATCTCTATGACTCACAGGTGATGATGAGTGCACTTAAAGAGTATGATATCACCGAGAATGAAGATGAAGCAGATGTAGTTGTCATTAACTCTTGCACCGTTACAAACGGAGCCGATACACATGTACGCTCATACATCTCACAACTGGAGAAAAAAGGGAGTGATAAAAAGCTCTTTTTAACAGGTTGTGGAGCACACACTAAGGGTGAGAGCCTGCTGCGTGAGGGCAGGGTGCATGGTGTCTTTGGACAGAGTGAAAAAGAGAAGATTGATGCACTGCTGAAAAAAGAGCAGCCATTTTATGAGAAGGGTGATCTAAACCACATCGATGAGATGGTTGTAGATGAGTTTGTCGGTAAAAGCCGTGCATTTATCAAGATACAAGAGGGGTGTAATTTCCGCTGCTCTTACTGCATCATTCCCTATGTTCGTGGTGATGCAAGAAGTATGGATGAGGGACGTATACTTGAGCAGGTAAGACGCTTGGCTGGTAATGGTTTTGGTGAGTTTATCTTAACAGGAACAAATGTCGGCTCCTATGGACAAGATACCAAGACATCGTTGGCACAGCTGATGAAGAAGATGTCAATGATTCGTGGTGTTCGCCGTATTCGTCTCGGAAGTGTCGAGCCTATTCAGATAGGAGATGAGTTTAAAGAGATACTTGATGAGCCGTGGATGGAGAAGCATATGCACATAGCCTTGCAACATACATCTCCAAAGATGCTCAAACTTATGAACCGTCGTAATGTCTACAGACAAGATAGAGAGCTCTTTGAGTTCTTGGCAGAGAAAGGCTATGCGATAGGAACAGACTTTATTACCGGCTTTCCAGGGGAGAGTGAAGAACTGTGGCGTGAGGCTATGGAGAATGCAAAAGCACTGCCGCTTACACATCTGCATGCCTTTACCTACTCTAAGCGTGATGGAACACCTGCAGCTGTTATGAAGCCCGAAGTAAATGGTAAGGTGGCAAAAGAGCGACTCCATGAGCTAGAGTCTTTGGTAGCACAGAAAAACTATGACTTTAGAA
>Ga0256843_1001602_pt1 | contig 17601 bp, 9 predicted proteins | sample AlvinellametaG_FD_191572 | JGI IMG/M metagenome (GOLD analysis project Ga0256843, IMG submission 191572) | Pompeii worm associated microbial communities from hydrothermal vent at the East Pacific Rise, Pacific Ocean - Alvinella | ecosystem: Host-associated > Annelida > Integument > Unclassified ... | reverse complement strand
ATACCATTTCCTGTGTTATCAATGAAATTACTCATGCCATATTGATCCCCTATTCCATCGCCTGTCAATTTATTATAAACGGCGTAATGAACACCTGATCCACTACCTGACAGTAAATTATTCACTCCGTAATGCTCGTTATTTCCCGTATTGTTAATTTCAGAAACAGTACCGTATTGCGCTCCAATACCATCACCGGACAGCTCAACTTTGCTGCCAAAATGATTCCCTCTTCCCCTTCCGGTTAAATAGTAATAAGCACCATAGTGCAAACCTCTACCCGAATTGTCAATATAGCCGGAAGTGCCTATTTGAACACCATAACTATTTCCTGTTAATTTAACATAATTTCCTGTTTGCAAGCGCGCCGTTAGGGAAGCATTCAACTCCAAAAAATTTCCATAAACACGTCCCTTCCCACCATTAATTTTTGTCACAACACCATAAGACGAGGCAGATCCTGTGTGGTTTATTTCATTATAAACACCATATTGAGTACCCCTATTATTATTTCCCTGTATCTTATTGTAAACGCCATAATGTTTTCCGTTGTTTGAATTATTAATTTCATTATAAACACCAAAATGGTCTCCGCTTCCTGTGTTGCTTAACATATTTTTAGTTCCATACTGATTTCCATTTGCACTTCCTTGTAAATTATTCATAATTCCGGTATGTATTCCATCACCATTACCGCTGGTTGTGGTACGAACTGCCGCATGCTCTTGCATATCATCAGCAATATTTTCAACAGTTAATTTATCATTAGGAGAATCCGTATCGGTACCAATAGCCATATTTCCTAAATGATATATCGTATCAGTAATTGCAGATGGTTGCGTAGCAGTACCAACTTTATAAAAGTCGGCATCTGTTTGGTTGGGTAATGTTGCCAGTGTTAGATATCCATTATTGTTAACATACGCATCGACCTGGGCTTCTGTCAAGTGAGTATCTTCATCGGTAAAACTACCACCACCGTTTGATAAGGTTACCAGATTACTTGCATTTTTACTAATAGTTTGCAACTCGTTTGATGCATCATGGTCGGCATCATTAGCATTTTTAATATAGCCCATTGCTGCAATTTGCGCGTCTGTTAAGTGCGTGTCGTCATCGCCGTCGGATAAACCGGCAGGTACATTGGATAGAGATGAAAATTGCCCGTCAAAATCGTCGGAAGCATTTTTGTCCCAACCGTTAAACACGGCATCATTTGTGTTAATACCAAGCGGGCTACCACTTGTGCCATCGCCGTTGATACTGGTATTAGTTGCGGCAGTTTGCGTGCCCCAGCCATCGCCACCGGATGAGCTGCCGGCAGGAATCGTAACCGAATTACCGTTTGAAATACTAAGGGTCCGGGTAACATTGTCAAATGATAAGTTTTGTAACTCATTGGTTGCATTATGGTCGGCATCATTTACATCATCGCCATCTGCAATCCCTGCCGGCACACCACTTAAATCGGCAAAATTGCCACTAAACACATTAGCTGCTTTGTCAGCATATTTGGCATATGGTACATATTTAAAACTTGTTGTGCCAAAATCGGTATAGCCACTACCTGTATCTATTTCGACTTTTAAAGAATAAGGATTAGCGCCCCAATCTATGGTTTGATAAGCGCCCGAAACAATGGTTCCCTCTCCTATTTTGGCCACGACTATACCGTTGGCGTCAGTTGTTGTTGTATGTGTTTCTTGATATACGGCTGTTATGCCGTTTTCTAAAATTGTAAATTTAATATTTACAGCTTGACTGTTCAATACATTACCATTGTTGGTAATAAGCGCCTTGTAATTAAATCCATTTGTCTGCGCAAACAAAGTGCCGGCAAATAAATAGGCAATAAAGATAAATACTTGTTTTTTCATAAAAATAATTGTTAATAGTTAATTTTATATATAGATTAATGATTCATATTTTCCAGTAAATCCAATAATAAAGGGTTATTTTCAAGAACTAATATTTTGATTAGCTCTTTGGGAAAAGACAGCAATTCCGTTTCTCTATTTGTTGCTTCTTTACTATCATCAAAACTTTCATAATAGACAATTTTGCAACAAGATTTTTCGGACAAACAGTGTATTTTGACACGCCTTTTCATATGGGTTGTTACGCCTATATAGCAGACTTCATTTTTGTCATTATGTGTTATATAAACGTAATACATTATACCCTTTTTTTTGTTTCCGGAACAAAACTAGAAGGTTTTAGGGGTAAAATATTTTGAAGGTATAAAATTAGTATAGATAAATTATAACAAGCTGTTTATCTGTGTTTTATATGAATAAAAACAACTTGCAAAATTATACAATTAGAAGAAAATTAAATTAAATTTTGTGTTTTTTTCTAAATTTTGAAGGTGTCATACCGACTTCCTTTTTAAAGACCATATTAAAAGTAGATAATGCATTAAAACCGGCATCATAAGCAACCGCCTCAATTTTTAAATGTGTATTTTTCAGCATATCTTTGGCTTCGGCAATTCGGTATGTATTAATATATTCGTGAAAACGCTTTTGATACAGTTGATTTATTACTTGCGATACATAATGTGGGCGTTCATCAATTATTTTTGCTAATTTTTGCAACGACAAATCAGGTTCTAAAAACAATTTGTCTTTTACGACTGATTTTTCAAGTTTCTCTTTGATTCTAAGCGCATCACTTTCTTTTAAATTGGAAGAATTATAACGCAATTTTTGCTTTTGTCTTTCAATTTTTCTGTACAAATAATAACGGTAAGCCAAAAAAACAGCGACAAAGCTCAAAATAAATAACAAAATGATAATATAAAACTCCGAGCTTTTGTAATACGGTGCATCAATAACAATTGGCACAGTACTGTAAACAGCTCCCCATACCCCGTCATTATTAGCCCCCTTATATTTAAAAATGTACTCGCCCGGTGGTATATTATCGTATAAAGCTATATTATTATGACCGGCATAATGCCATGTCGAATCAAGTCCAAGCAATTTATAAGCATACTGGTTTTTATCAGGTTGAATATAATTAAGTGTCGATAATACAAACTTTAGATTATTTTCGTTAGTTTTTAAATTAATAGTACTTTTTTGCCATTTTTTTTTAACACCGTTCACCCCAAAATACTCAATAATCACCGGCGGTTTATAATGGTTTATAGGCAAACTATCAGGATGAAAAGTCATAATTCCTGACATACCGCCAAAATAAATATTTCCATCGGCATCTTTATTTGAAAAGCCACTATCAAATTCTAAATTTTGCAATCCGACATTTTTTATATATATTTTTTTATACAACCCGTCCGTAGCGTCATAATTAATAAACTGATTTGTTGTCAAATCTAATTTAACAATATTATGTTTGGTCGTAATCCATAAATTATTATGATTATCTACTTCAATGCCCTTTACGATATTGTCTTGAAACCCCGATTTTTCATCATAAATTTCAAATATTTTTTTCTTGATATTATAACTCACTAATCCCCCTCCGGATGTGGCAATCCAAATTCGATTTTTTACAAATAGCAGGTCATTGATGTAATTTGAACTAATGGTATTCCGGTTGTCATAACTATGTTTAAAGGTCATAAAATTTCCGGTTTGTTTATTGAGCTTATTCAAACCAAAATTAGTACCTACCCAAATATCATGATTACTATCGGACACGATACCGGTTATATAATTACTGCTTATACTCTTTGGATTAGTCTTTTCATAACAAAAGCGATTAAATATATTTTTCTTTTCATTAAAACGTGCCAAGCCTCCTGATGTGCCAATCCAAAATATACTATCTTTATCTTGATAAATACAATTTATTCTTCCTTTTGGCAAACTATTATAGTTATCAGGATTATGCTTGTAAATAATTATTTTTTGCGTATCCGGGTTATATTTTATCAGATTTCTCTCTATACCAAACCAAACATTTTCACTTAAATCGACCCAAGCAGTTGATGCCCAGTAATTGATTGGCAGATTTTTATATTTATGATATTCGTTAGGTGTTTCTTTATCCGAATAATACAAGCCATTGCGCATTGTGCCTACCCATTTACGTGCATTTTTATCTTTGACTACAAACGAAAACTTAACAGCAGGCAGTGGATAAATGGCATTTTTATCGTATGCTTCAATCGAAAACTTATTTGATTTTTTTAAAATATTGATGCCGGCAAACTCGGTTCCAAACCATAAATCTCCTGCCTTATCCTGAAATCCTGAATGCACAATACTATTTGATATCAGATTAGTATTTTGTTCATCGGGCATATAATGTGAGAAAATATTTTTTTTTGGATTAAAACGGTATAATCCGTCAAACCAAGTGCCGAACCACAACATATGATTATTATCTTCAAAAATAAACATTAATGTCAGGTACTTATCTGCATTATTTTCATAATCTTTGGTAAAATAGTAACGTGTCTGCTTATTTGTATGCGCATCTAGTTTAACAATAAAACCCATTGAGGTAGTCAGCCAAATATTTCCTAAATAATCTTCGGTTATATGAAAAAGCGAATAGGTTGTTGTTGATCTAAACCAGTGCATCTCACCGGATTGTAATATTTCAATTTTTACAAATGTTTTTGTTTCCGGAAAGAATTCTAATATATACCTTTCGTTTGTTGTTACAAATATTCGCCCCGATTGTGTTATCAGTAATCTGTCTAAGCCAATATTATTATATGAAAAAGAATGCAAGGTTTTAGCCTTGTCATTATAGCTGTATAATTTATCATTGGTCGTAATCCAAAACAAATGGTTTTTATCTTGCGAAATACCTTTTATTCTTTTGCCATTTATACCTTTTACTCTGGTAAACGTTTCTGTTTCGGGGTTAAATTTACTGAGTACTGCAGGCTGTGTACCCACCCACACAGCACCGTCATGAGCTATATATACACGTTCTACAAAATTACCACCTATCGAGCAGGTATCTTTGGGTTGATAATTATAATAATGCATATTATTAGCGTCGTATCTTACCAGCCCTTCTTTGGTAGCAAACCACATTTGCCCGTCACTTCCTTGGTTTATAGAAGTTATGCTGTTTTGCGCCATGCCTTCGGCTAATTTCAAATGATAGAAACTTGTTTGTTTATTACTAATTGTCTGACAGTAAACCGCATTTCTTTGTGCATAAATAAAGTAATGCCCTGTGTAAAAAAGGAATAATAGAAGAATTGCTATACGATTTTTTTTTCTCAAATATCCGGCTATTAATTGTCAAAGATAAACAAGTATTTTACATAGAAAAAGACAAATACATGAACAGTATTTATTATTTTATAAACGGCTACATTTTAAACATGAGTGACATTATTATCACTATTTTTTATAAACAACAAAAGTAAAGCTACTATCTATAAAAGACCCTGATGTGTCATAAACATATACATCAAAATACCCTGTATATCTTCTATAAGTAACAAATCCGGGGTAATAGAATCTATTAGCTACAACTATGTAGTTTGCAAGAGTGGTGTCTGTAAAACTAATCCTGTATTTTCCGGTACCTGCTAATTTTTGTACTGTAAATCCGGCAGAGGAATAACTTGTATTAATACCTGCCGTGGTGGCACTAGTTTGAATTTGCCCGTAGATATAAGCTTTCATATCGGTATTACCACTATCTTCGCCCAACAATTTACCATCTGTAACTTTTACATCTCCCACAAAATATCCTGCATATACATTATTTGCATCCTTGGTTGCTTCGCCATAAACAGCATAATGAGCACCACCGGCAGTTGGAGCAATAACATTGCGACTACCATATTTACTTCCGATTCCGGTACCGCTTAAAAAGGTATAACTTCCATAATGATAACCATCACCTGATGCATCAATATTTGAATATAAGCCATATTGATTGCCGTCAGTTACTCCACCTAATATACTATAATAGCCAAAACCCATTCCTGTACCACCATTATATAAGTTGGCATAATATCCATATTTTCTTCCTGTACCCGAGTTGCCTGAGACATCAGTAAATTGACCATATTGTCTCGCATTAGTACCGTTACTATTTAGTGCAATATAATTACCATAATGCGTACCACCTCCTGTATTAGTAATCATCGTGTGAGTACCATAAACTAACCCATCACCTGAGCCTGATATTCTTGTATAAGTCCCTGTATGACGTCCTATTCCATTACCTGTTATATCACTATAACTAGCATAATGATTTCCATCTCCCGAATTATTGATTCTAGTATATATACCAAATTGTGTTCCTGTACCTGTGCCACCTACTGTATTATATATTCCATAATGAAATCCGGATCCTGTTCCTTGCATCGAAGCATGTATCGCAGCATGTCCATTATTATCTGCGCTAATATTTTCAACAGTCAGTATATCATTGCTATTTGGATTGTCTGTTCCTAAACCAACTATGCCAAGATGATATATCTCATCGTTTATTGATGTTGGTGGTGTAGTAGTACCCACAGCATAAAAATCAGCATCTGATTGATTGGGAATTGCTTGCCAAGAAGCCACGCCGTTGGCATCTGATGTGAGCACCTTACCATCACCTTGGTTACCATCAACAAGAGCCATATTTCCAACGATATCAAAATTTGCTGACGGGTTGATATTGTTGATACCTACCTTGTCCGCTTTAATTGTAAACGGATGTGCACCCGTTGTAATATTACTAATTTGGAAATTATTATTGCCACCATCTATTCCCACTAAATAATCATCAGTTCCGGTACGATTAGATTGCCATATAGTATAAACATTGTCTGCTGATTCCATCTTTATCAAAGGCTCGCCACTAGTTATATCATTTATGTGAAGGTTTGCTTCAACAGATACCGGACGACCGATACCTACGCGATCAGAAGAATTAATACCATTTGAATTTTGGTGCCAAAAAGTATTTATAACATAATCAGCTACTTCCGCACTTTCGGCATATTTGGCATAGGGTACATATTTAAATTCTGTTGTGCCAAAGTCTTGATAGCCACTACCTGTATTTATTTCCACCTTTAAAAAATGAGGGTTATCTGCCCAATTAATATGTGGAAAGTTTCCTGAAACAACTGTTCCTTCTCCAATATTTACTGAAACAATACCATTAGCATCAGTTGAAGTATTTTGTGTTTCTTGATAAACTGATGTAGTGCCATTTTCTAATATAGTAAATCTAATATTTATAGGTTGAGAAATTAAAACTGAACCGTTATTAGCTATTAATGCTTTATAGTTAAATCCATTGTTTTGTGCAAATAAATTGCTTACAGCAAAAATGGAGAAGATAAAAAATATTGCTTTTTTCATAATGAATAGTTTTATAGTGATGTTACAAATTTAATTCATTTGAGGCTTGTTTTTCATCTAAATTCATGAAATGAAGCAATCAGTTTATAAAATGCAGTAAATTATACATGAATGACATTATAGTAACCGAATAGCCGGCAAAGAAATTTATCGGCTATTCATACCATTTATAAAACAAAATTGCACTAATTGAAATTAATAAAAATTTATTTCTTGTACACTACAAAATGAAAAGAGTTATCAATTAAACTACCGGACAACCGGTATGTTCTAATAATAAATTTTCCATTAGATGATGAGTAGTCTGTTGTAGCAATAACCGGCGTACCGGCACCACCAATTTCGGCAGTTGCCGATACTATATAATATTGATTAGTTAAACCACTCATAGAAACTTCATATGTACCAGTATTGGATTTATGAATTGTAAAACCCGATGAGGAACGATTCGTATCAATATTTCCGTTATAATACACTAATCCGTAAATATATGCTTTCATATCGGCATCACCGGATCGTGCTGCTCTTAATTTACCGTTTAGATTGCCGGTAATCATAACATCGCCTTTGAAATATCCTGCATAGCTTCCCGTTTTAGTAGCACTGGCATAAACAGCATAATGCCTTCCTCCTGCTGACGGACTGATATAATTATATGACCCATACTTGTTGCTGGATCCGGTTGCTTCTGAAGTTATTTGATTTTTAATAGCATAAATACTTCTTGGAACAGGCGCTGTACTTCTAATAATATTTTGCACTCCTATTCCTGTCCCTGAACCTGTTATTTCATTTACTACTCCATATCCGGTTTGACGATAAGGTACAGTGATACGATTTTCAACGCCATACACCAGGTTTGAACGTGTATTATTTATAGCATTGTATATCGCTGTTTGTTTACCGGTGCCTTGTCCGCTTATTTCATTATAAACACCATAATGATCACCAGAGCCTTCACCAAAAATATTATTGTATAATCCATATTGTTCGCTATTTCCTGAATTACTAATTCTTGTGTAATTACCATATTGTGTTCCCTCACCTGTACCATTTAAATTATTAAATATTCCATAATGTATACCGGTGCCACTGCCTGATAAAACACTATTTATACCGTAATGAATGCCATTTCCTGAATTATTTATATAACTTTTTACACCATATTGGTAACCACTACCGGTTCCTTCCAATGTATTATTAACACCATAATGACTTCTACCGCCATTGCCTAATATAGCATTATGCGTTCCTTCTAAAACAACATTATTATTTGTTGCTATTTCATTATAATTCCCATATTGAATACCGCTACCGGTACCTTCGAGTTTATTGTATGTTCCAAAATGCCTTCCACTTCCGGCGCCACTTAATAAATTATAGCTGCCTATATGTTCTCTATTTTTTGAGTTTGTTATTTCAGTATAATTGCCATACTGTTTCCCGTTACCCGTTCCGGATAATAATGTTTTATTACCAAAATGGTCGCCATTACCACTACCCGATAATTGTATATTATTGCCATAATGGTTAGCATTTCCGGAATTATATATATTTGTAAAATTACCGTATTGCTCACCTCTTCCTGTTCCAAATAATTCATTATAAGTGCCATAATGTATTCCTGCACCTTCTCCTGACAAACCATTTCTACTACCATAATGATTGCCATTTCCGGCGTTATCAATTGCATTTTTCACACCTGTTTGAAAGCCGGAGCCACTTCCTGTTAATATATTTTCTATACCGTAGTGATCTCTATTGCCATTTCCTGATACTTCGTTATGCACACCCGTAAGACCTGTATCTCCATTTGCCGTAATATTATTGTAATTACCACATTGCCACCCCGTTCCATTTCCTTCTAAGACATTATAAACGCCAAAATGATTACCACTGCCATTACCTCTTAATTTATGATAAGCACCATAATGTTGCTCATTTCCTGTATTTATAATTTCTGTATAATCACCATATTGTTTTCCTGTTCCATCGCCTGACAGGTAAGAATAATTACCATAATGTTCATTATTTCCATCACCTGAAACATCGTTTACAACACCATATTTTTTTCCATTACCATCACCGGATATATTGTTTTCAATTCCTGTATGCGTACCATTACCATCACTGGAAAGAACATTATTTACCCCTACATGCCAACCGTTTCCATTACTTATTAACCAATTTAAAATACCTCTTTGTTGCCCATCTCCACTAGCTGTCAAATAGTTATAAAAACCATCTTGCCCACTTGAAGTATTTCCTGACATTGTATTACTTAAACCTATTCCCCAACCGGCATTATTATTCTCTATTGATGTCGCTATCCCGACATGCGTACCTGAACCGGCTCCATCAACTTCAACAGAAATACCTCTTCCTTCACTAGAATTAGCTATTTCTTTATACAATCTTAAATTTGTATTACCTGTCCAAAAGCCAAAATGTCTGGTTCCTAATGACAATCTACCTGTATGATATATGTCATCATTAACACTAGTTGCCGGATGATGACCATAATCAACAAAAACTGAGGGTTTATTGGATAAGTCATTGTAATCACCGCTAAAATCATCGCCGGCATTGGTGTCCCACCCTGTAAATGTAACCGTATTACCGTTTGAAATTGCCAATTGATTAGTTGATAAACTTAGTGTTTGCAATTCATTTGTAGTGCTGCCATCAACTTCGCTAGTTAGATAACCGTTATTGGCCACATAACTATCAACTTGCGTTTCGGTAAGTTGTGTATTATCGTCACCATCAGCAATATCAGCAGGTATACCGTTTAAATCGTTCCAGTTTCCGCTAAAAGTATTACCTGCCTTATCGGCATATTTGGCATAAGGAACAGCTTTAAATTCGGTAGTGCCAAAATTGGAATAACCGGTACCTGAATCAATCTCAACTTTTAAAAAATAGGAATTTGTGCCCCAGTCAATTGTATTAAAATCACCGGATTGCACAACACCCTCACCGATGTTTACACTAAGTATACCATTTACATCGGTGGTTGTTGAATGAATTTCTTGATATACGGGAGTTGTACCGTTTTGTAATAACGTAAATTTAACATCCACGTTTTGTGTGCTTAACACATTACCGTTATTTGTAATCAATGCCTTGTAGTTAAAGCCATTTGTTTGTGCAAAAAATGTGCTAACAACAAATAGCAAAATGATGGTGAATAAATTTTTCATAATAACAAATTTTGAATTTTCGATAAACAAATATATTTTAAATTGTTACTACGATTGCTAACAAATTTACAAACTGCTATGATTAATTTATTAACAGCCAATTATTTAGAATGAACAACAAATTTTCCGAAAAATAACTTCATGCCAAAAAACAAGACATTCATCAAGCAAAATCTGTCATTCATTAAATCTTTTATACAAAAAAGCCCCGCAAGCGGGGCTCTTAAAATATTATGGTTTTGATTATGATTTTTTAATACCAACCATTTCTTCTAACATATCGGTGGTGATAGATTTTGGTCTTTCTAATGAGTAACCTAATGCTCTGTCCCAAATAATGTTAGATAAGACACCTATGGAACGTCCAATTGAGAATAATACAGTATAAAAATCGTATTCTCTTACACCATAGTGCCATTGTACTACACCTGATTGTGCATCAACATTTGGCCAAGGATTTTTGGCTTTACCATGTTCTCTTAAAATGTCGGGGACTACATTATATAATGCATCGACATATTTGAATAGCGGATCATCGGGTAAATGTGTTAGACAGAATTCGCGTTGTACAGTATAACGAGGGTCTGTTTTACGTAAAACTGCATGTCCGTAACCGGGGATTACTTGTCCGCTGTTTAAGGTATCCCAAACGTATTTTTTCATTTCTTCTTCGCTAGGTACTTTATCGCCCATTTGATCTTTAAGACCTTGTAACCAACGCAATACTTCTTGGTTAGCCAATCCATGTAAAGGACCTGCCAATCCGTTAATCATACCTGAGGTAGCATAATATACGTCAGACAAAGAGCTGGCAATTAAGTGACCTGTGTGTGCACTTACGTTACCACTTTCATGATCGGCATGAATAATGAAATACATTCTTGATACATCATCATATGGAGCATCTTTACCCATCATATAAGCAAAGTTTGCACCTAAATCTAAAGTAGGATCGGGATAACGGTGTCCTCCTTCGGGATTGTATAGTTTATTGTAAATGTATGCACCAATTAAAGGAATTTTGGATAATAAATTGGTTGCATCTTCAAAAGTAGAATCCCAATAATCCATTTTACTGACTCCTTGACGATATTTTACGTTGAATGTAGATTCTCTTTCTAAACTCATTACAGCGGCAGATAAGATTGCCATAGGATGAGATTCGCTGGGGAATGAATCGATTACATCCCAAACATATTTTGGGATAATACGACGGTTGTTCATATCCATTATTAAACAGTCTACTTCTTCTTTGGTTGGAATTTCACCTGTTAATAATAAATAGTATAAACCTTCTACATAAGGCATTTCTGCACCTTCGGGTTTTGGTAATTTTTCAAAAACTTCAGGTAAAGTGTATCCTCTATAACGGATACCTTCATAAGGGTCTAAGTAAGAAATATCAGTAATTAAACTTTTTATTCCTCTCATACCTCCAATTACTTGACTTACTTTTACTTGGTCAATAACGACATCTCCATACTCTTTGGCAAGACGTTTTGTTCTTGGACGGTGTTGTTCTATTTTTTCGAAGAGCTTTTGTTTTAAGCATTTCATAATATATAATATTTAAAGTGTTAATATGTTAGTTAATTTTATCCAAATTTACGAAATATAGAGGGGCAAATTGCTTTTATTTTCTTAATAGCAAACAAAAATCATATAATAATAAAAATAGATTGTAACAAATGTAGCACAAAAATAGGAGAAAAAAAAATCCCTGCATGATATGCAGGGATTTTAAGTAATTTGTAAATTTATTAGAAACCTAATTTGGCTTTTACATCTTTATATAAGTCCGGGCCGTTAGCTACAATAAGGCTTGTTGGGCCTGAGCTGTCAAAAACATAGTCATAACCTTTTTCGGCAGCTACATCTTTGATGGCTTGCAAAAGCTTTTTTTGAATTGGTTTCATCAATTCGGCTTCTTTTTGCGCTGCTTCTTGTTGAATTTGTTTTTGTTGTGCAGCAATTGTTTTTTCCATTTCCATTAACTCATTCACACGTTTTTGATTTTCTTGTTGTGATACAGTTTTTGATTCTTGCTGATACTTTTGCAATTTAGCTTGATAAGCAGTTTGTAATTCTTTGAATTCTTTTTCGTAAGTAGCATACAATTTTTTAAGTTGTGCTTGTCCTGCTTTAAATTCGGGCATTTCTACCATAATTTTTTGCACATCGATATGTGCCATTTTTTGCGCATTTGCGGTAGTTGCTCCCATCCAAAGTAACATGCCTACCAATACTAATTTTAAGTGTCTCATAATTATTCTGTTTTTAATTTATTTCTATCTTTATTTTTTTGCTTTTTTTGCTTTCCGGTCTTCAATTATTTTTTTTCTTCGTGCTTCTCTTTCTGCTTTTCGTTTTGCCGCTTTTTGTTCAGGGGTTAATTTTACTTGTTCTTCAAATTTTTTGAGTTGCTCCGGTGTTAATTTTTTTCCAAATCCTTCTTTATTCTCAGCTTCTTTTTTAAGATTTTCTGTTTCTTTTACAACTTTTTTCTGATCTTCAACTTTTTTCTTTTTTTCTTCCGTTTCTTCCTTAGCTTTATTTCGTTTATTCTTTGCGGCTTCTCTTTTTCGTTTTCTGTCTTCTAAGGCTTTTTTTCTTTTTTCTTCGCGTTCTTTTTTCTTTTTTGCCATGGCTTCTTTTCTGGCTTTTTGCGCTTCACTAAGCTCTCTTGATTTTGTTTCTTTTCTTTTCTTGGCGTCTTTTTTTCTATCTTCTTTTTTTCTGTCTTTACTTATCATTTTAAGTATTTTGTCAGAAATATCAAGTTTTGTTGAGGTATATATCAAGCCTAGATTATCATTAGATTTATCAAAAACAATATCATATTTGGCTGTTTTAATCAATTTTGATACTGCGCCAAAAACACGGTCTTGCACGGGGCTTACCAAGCGTTGTTTTTGCAAGATGTAATCTCCTTCGGGACCAAATTTGGCTAATTGGTATTTTAAGAGTTCTTTTTCTTTAAAGGTTATTTCTTCTTCTTTTTCTTGTAATAATTCTTTGGTCAATAATACTTTTTCTTGCTCTAATAATTGTTTTAAGTCGGCAATTTCATTTGTTTTCTTTTCAATTTCTGCTTTCCATCTCGACGCTTTACTTTCTAGTTCTTTTAGGGCTGTTTGATGTTCGGGCAATTTTGACAAAATATACTCCATATCTACATAAGCAATTCTAATTCGTCCTTGTGCAAACACATTAAAATTTAGTGTTCCGATGATCAAAAGTAATACGATTTTTTTCATAGCTGATTAGTTTATTGAAATAATTGTGCCAAAGTCGAAATTAGAGTCTTTGATTCATAATAAAATGGGTTTGCCATCCTGAGACTTTTGGCCCTGCACCACTTGGTATTTTATCAAATCCATACCCAAAGTCTATTCCTAATAGTCCAAAGGCACTCATAAATATTCTCACACCGACTCCGGCTGATTTTTTTAATGAGAACGGATTATAATGATTAATATTGTTATAAGTGTTTCCTGCTTCAACAAATGATAATAAATAGATAGATGCTTGTGGTTTTAAAGTAATAGGATAACGCAATTCGAAAGAAAATTTGTTATAAGCTGTACCGCCTTGGTTACCGAAAGCCGCATTTAATGATCCGTCAGGATAACCTCTTAACGGAATTACTTCGCGCGAATCTAAATTTCCGCCCATTAATCCACTTCCTCCAACATAGAAACGCTCAAATGGTGCTACGCCTAAATCGTTGTTATATGCACCCAAATAACCAAACTCGGCTTTTGAACGTAAAATCAGCTTTTTATACAAACTAGTATACCAAGTACCATTTAATTTAAGTTTGTAATACTCAATAAACTTATACTTTTGTTTGTTAATTTTTTCTCTGTCGGGATTCCCGTCTTTATCTAAAAAATCAGGATTCTCTTCGATTGTACTATAATCCATTTTACTGAATAATGAATACGGCGGCGTTAATTTCAAGTTAAAAACAAAGTCCGATCCGCCCATAGGGTAAATAGGGTTTGGCCCACTTGAATTTCGTCCAAACATAAAATTGTACGAAAAGTTATTAGCCGTTCCATTATCAAAACCAAAAGATCCGATTGATCCGTAGTTTTGAATTTTATAGTGGTTTAAACTTATAGACTGACTTAGGAAAAAGTAATCGTCCGGCCATTGCAATTTTTTTGAAAGTCCTATTGATAAACCGATAATATTGAAAATTTTATTTTTATCGACATCAATATAGTTGTATTGAGAATAATTGTTGGCACTTCCATAATCATATCCATAGTAGTTGGAATAATACATCGACACGGTTAATGCTTGTGGTTTTTTGCCACCAAACCATGGTTCAGAAAACGAAACGCTATAAGTTTCATAACGTTGTGACACTTGTAAGTTTAAAGATAATTTTTGTCCGTCTCCCATAGGAAGTGGTTTATATTCTTTACCGTTAAAAATATTTTTGATTGAAAAATTATTTAAAGACAAGCCCAGTGTTCCAATAAAATACCTCCCGTCAAAACCACCTTGCAATTGTATTTGACTACTTCCCGATTCTTCTACATGCCAATCTACATCAACAGTACCTGCACTTGGATCGACATTTTTTAAGTCCGGTGTTATTTTTTCTGCATCAAAAAAACCTAGTTGTGCTAATTCGCGAATGGTTCTAATTACGTTTTGCTTGCTATATGTTGCCCCCGGCAATGTTCTTAGTTCTCTAAAAACTACATAATCATTTGTTCTTACATTACCATTTACCGTTATTTTATTAAATTTGGCTAATTTTCCTTCGTAAATATTTAGCTGATAATCGATGGTATCATTATGCACTTCTTTTTCTACTACATTAATACGTGAAAATAAATAACCATTGTTTTGATATAGATTGGTTATGTTTTCGCCATCAGGTTTTGAAGGGTCATTAATTCGTTTTTGTAATAATGTTCCATTATATATGTCACCTTTTTTTATACCAAGTATTTTATGGATAAGTTTGTCGCTGTACACACTATTTCCAACCACTTCGATATTTCCAAAGTAATGTCTTTTGCCTTCTTGTACTTTAATATCGATTTGTGCATAGCCATCTTTATCAAAATAAATACTATCTGCTAGCACTCTGGCATTTCGATAACCGTTTTCTTTGTAAAATTTCTCAAGATTAGACAAATCTTCTTTAAAATCGTCTTTGATGTATTTTGAGCGTTTCCAGAAACGGTAAAATCTCTTTTCTTTTGTATTTTTTAGTTGGCGTTTCAACTTACGAGCACTAATTTCTTTATTTCCTGTAATATTTATTTTATTAATTTTTACACGGCTTCCTTTATCAATTTTTACTAACACTTTGACATAGTCGGCGGTGTCTTTTATTTGCCTAAAGTTTATTTTCGTTTTTAAAAAGCCTTTCTTTACAAAAGCTTTTTTTATCGTCTCGACAGTATTGGCTTTAAGATTTTCGCTAAGAATAGCATTTTTCTTTAAACCTATTTCTTTGGCAAACTCACGTCCTTTTGATTTTGAAACGCCCTCAATTTTGACCTCTGAAATTTTGGGCAATTCTTGCAAATCAATTTCAAGGATTACAAAATTGTCTTTAATGGGAATGACATATAAATTGATATCCGAAAAGTATCCTAAGGCCCATAATTTTTTGATAATATCGGCAGTTTGTTCGCCGGGTACTTCAATCACATCACCTTTTGAAACACCAATAAAGGCTTTTACGGTTTCGGGATTAAATTGTTCTAAGCCATTGACCTTAATTTCTTGTATTTGATAAATCTTATAATCGTCCGATTTTTGCCCTTGTACAGACATAAAAATCATCAATAATAATCCAAAGAAAATAACTCTACTATTTCTCATTGCTAACTTGTTCACTTGTTTTTCCAAATCTTCTTTCTCTTTTTTGATAATCATTTAATGCTTCATAATATTTTTGTTTGTCAAAGTCTGGCCAAAGTGTATCTGTAAAGTACAATTCGGCATAAGCCATTTTCCAAAGCAAGAAATTACTAATGCGTTTTTCGCCACCTGTTCGTATCATTAAATCAACGTCAGGCAGATTGTGGGTGTAAAGGTGCAAATTTATTTTATTTTCATCAATAAATTCGGGCAAAATTATATTATTTTTAACTTTTTTTGCTATTTCTTTGGTCATATGAAGCAATTCGTCACGTCCACCGTAGTTTAAAGCAATGCTAAGTACCATACCGGAATTACCGGCAGTTTTTTTTAACATTTTTTGCAAAGTACTAAATGTATGATTAGGTAATTTTTGCAAATCACCGATAGCATTGAGTACAATATTTTGGCGCATTAAGTCTTCAATTTGATCTTCGAGGGTTGCCACCAATAAATCCATCAGTGCATCAACTTCTTCTTTGGGTCTGTTCCAGTTTTCGGTTGAAAAAGTATAGAGTGTTAGGTACGGAATACCCAATTCTACTGAATTTTCGACCGTTTCTCTAACCGTTTTTACACCTTGATGATGTCCAAAAACGCGATTTTCACCTCTATTCTTTGCCCATCGTCCATTACCATCCATAATAATAGCGATATGTTGCGGTAGATTATTACTTTGTAATTCTTTTAATGATAACGTCATAATTTAGAAAGATTAAAAACCAAAATAACAACGTAAGTCGCCAAAAGTATAAATTAAACTTATGGATGAAAATGTATGCCAATCGTTTGAATTGGTATTTGTTGTTGGCAATACGCCTCCTTTAACAAATGTTGCCCTTTCGCCATATCTGGCTGCTGTGCCATCTAGATTATCGGTAAAGTGGTAATAAGCACCCGTTTCAATACCAATTAAAAAATGCTCTCCTATTTTATATTTTACTCCAAAAAGCATGGGTATGCTTAGTGATGCACCGTCAAAAGACATTGCCTTTTGTCCTTTTTCAATTAACTGTCCGTTAAAATAACCCATAGATAAACCCGAAAAAATGTAGGGTGAAAAACGATGTGCGCCTTTTTGTCGTACATACGGATTTCTGGGAAAAAATTTGTATTCAATTCCCAATGCCATATCAAAAGAGGTGGTCGAAAAAGATAAACCTCTTGCTTGTCTACCTAAACTTTCAGATTCGGCATCA